>JACCDN010279909.1_pt1 | contig 45231 bp, 36 predicted proteins | sample 7441691 | NCBI WGS metagenome assembly JACCDN01 (sample SAMN15323439, study PRJNA562643) | freshwater metagenome | isolation source: river surface water | place: USA:Blue River Watershed | collected 2017-08-16 | reverse complement strand
GTAATGGGAGTTATTGGCGGAGTTATTATTGCACTAATTTTAATATCATTACTAAAGAAAATATACTTAGGTGGAGATATTGGATATTTTCCAATAGATTATGAATCAAACAAATTTATTCAAGGGATAATAGTTGGTTTGATAATTACATTTTTTGCGGGATATTTACCTGCTAAAAAAGCAGCTAATGTTGATCCGGTTCAAATTTTAAGAAAATAATTTCTTTACTCATGAAAGCAATTTTAAAAACAGAACATATAAATAAAATTTTTCATGAACCTACTGAATTTCAAGTATTAAATGATGTAGGAATTGAAGTGAAAAGTGGGGAATTTCTTTCCATGATTGGAAAATCTGGTAGTGGCAAATCTACTTTGTTATATATATTATCAACAATGGATAATGACTATTCTGGTAAATTATATATCGATAATGAATTGATGACAGGACTGTCTATAGACAAATTAGCAAAAATTAGAAATGAAAAAATTGGTTTTGTATTTCAATTTCATTACTTATTGCATGAATTTTCATGTTTAAAAAACGTAATGATTCCTGCATTAAAATTAGGAAAATTATCCGAAAAAGAAATTGAAGAGCGAGCCTATCAAAAATTAAAAATTCTTGGATTAGAAGATCAAGCATTAAAACCCGCAAATAAATTATCTGGAGGTCAACAACAGCGAGTTGCAATAGCAAGGGCATTAATAAATGATCCTCTAATAATTTTAGGAGATGAACCAACAGGTAATTTAGATAGTAAAAATAGCAACCTTGTTTTTGACATTTTTCAAGATTTAACAATGAATTTTGGACAAACTATAATTGCTGTTACGCATGATGATGATTTTGCTCGAAAGAGTGATCGAATAATAGAATTGAAAGATGGTAAGATAATAAAGTAAGTTAATAAGCATCTCAAATATATACTAATTTAGCAAGAAAAATCTTTTTCGTACAATTAGAATATTTATATTTACAACATCAAAAGACATTAAAACAATAATTACAATGAGTTACTATAAAATACACGATTTAGAAAATTATTTCAAAATGTATAAAAAATCGGTAAGAGAACCGAGAAAATTTTGGGATAAAATCGCTGATGAAAACTTCACCTGGTATCAAAAATGGGACAAGGTATTTGAATTTGACATGCAAGAAGCAAAATTTCAATGGTTTCAAAATGCCAAATTAAACATTACCAAAAATTGTATCGATAGACACTTAGCTAAAAGAGGAGATAAAACTGCCATCATCTTTGAACCAAATGATCCGAAAGAAGAAGCACAACATATTTCTTACAATGAATTGTACGCTCGTGTTGCAAAATTTGCAAACGTATTGAGAGAACAGGGAATTAAAAAAGGAGATCGTGTTTGTATTTACCTTCCTATGATTCCAGAATTAGCAGTATCTGTATTAGCATGTGCTCGAATTGGAGCAGTTCATTCCGTTGTTTTTGCAGGGTTCTCATCTTCTGCTGTAGCAGCAAGAATTAACGACTGCGAATGTAAAATGGTCATTACTTCGGATGGAAGTTATAGAGGAAACAAAGCGATTGATTTAAAAGGAATTGTGGATGAAGCACTTGAAAAAACACCTTGTGTTGAGAAAGTATTAGTTGCCAAAAGAACCCATACAGATGTTTACATGAAAGAAGGACGTGACTTATGGTTGCAACCTTTATTAGATGCTGCTATTCCAAATAATGTTGCAGAAATTATGGATGCAGAAGATCCTTTATTTATTTTATATACTTCTGGATCAACGGGTAAACCAAAAGGTATGTTACATACAACAGCTGGATACATGGTTTATACGGCTTATACGTTTAAAAATGTTTTCAATTATGAAGAAAATGATGTGTATTGGTGTACAGCAGATATCGGTTGGATTACAGGTCATTCCTATATTTTATACGGACCGTTATTGAATGGTGCTACTACAGTTATCTTTGAAGGCGTACCTTCATACCCTGACTATAGCCGTTTTTGGGAAGTGATTGAAAAACACAAAGTAAATCAATTTTATACAGCACCAACCGCCATCAGAGCCTTAGCAAAAGAAAGTTTGGATTACGTTCAAAAATTCCCATTGAGTTCTTTAAAAGTAATTGGATCCGTTGGGGAACCAATTAATGAGGAAGCTTGGCACTGGTACAATGACCACGTTGGAGGAAAACGTTGTCCGCTGGTAGATACTTGGTGGCAAACAGAAACAGGAGGGATCATGATTTCTCCAATTCCATTTGTAACTCCAACAAAACCAACTTACGCCTCTTTACCATTACCTGGAATTCAACCTGTTTTAATGGATGAATTACGTAATGAAATTGAAGGCAACCAAGTCACTGGTAGTTTATGTATTAAATTCCCTTGGCCATCTATGGCTCGAACCATTTGGGGCGATCACCAACGATACAAAGAAACCTATTTTACTGCTTTTCCTGGCAAATATTTTACAGGAGACGGAGCCTTGAGAGATGAAGTAGGTTATTATAGAATTACAGGTAGAGTAGATGACGTGATCATTGTTTCTGGACACAATCTAGGAACCGCTCCTATAGAAGATGCGATCAACGAACACCCAGCTGTAGCTGAAAGTGCAATTGTTGGTTTCCCACATGACATCAAAGGAAATGCATTGTATGGATTTGTCATCTTGAAAGAGGTAGGAGAGAGCAGAAATCAAGAAAATCTAGCAAAAGAAATAAATCAAATGATATCTGACCAAATTGGTCCGATTGCAAAACTTGATAAAATTCAGTTTGTAAGTGGTCTTCCAAAAACCAGATCTGGTAAAATCATGAGAAGAATCCTGAGAAAAATTGCAGAAGGTGATTTCTCAAACTTCGGAGATATTTCAACTTTATTGAATCCAGAAATTGTGGATGAAATCAAGAATGGTAAAATATAGTTTTTTATTTTTTTTTTTAAATTGAATGACTGCTCTAGAAATAGAGCAGTTTTTTTTATTCAATTACTTACTAATTTGAATGTCCGAAAGTCTTCAAATAAATACCCAGAGTAACGGAAAAAAATATTTATGAATTTCATATTTGTTCGACTTTCATTCTTTAAATGTAAAAAAATAACTACAAACAAATTCAATGTATTGATAATACTGCTTAATGATACCGAAAGGATTTCGGAATATTATTTGATTCCTAATTTTTGCTTTAATCGTAAGAAAATAATACTTAAAATATAGGCATCATTAGAAGTTGATTGACTTTCAGAGGTAGGGATTTTATAATGTGCCGCAATTTGATCGATTGAAAAGTTTTTATCGTCAATGTCGACAAACTTTTTGTGCATGATTTCAATATCAAGTGCTTCATTTTTTATATTGCCACATCCCATTTTTTCTAAAGCAACATTGATCATGTCGATATCAAAGTTAATTCGATGTCCGACCAAAGTGGCATTTTCAATGAATTGTAGAAATGATTCTAATGCAATCGGTTCCACCATTTTTGGTAAATCAGGATAGGATGGAGGTTCTAGCATATCGTTTTTATGAAAAAAATGATATTGTGGAATAGCCGCTTCAAAAGTAGAACCAATACAAATTTGATTGTTTTCTACCGTGATAGCGCCCATGGCTAGAATGACATCTTTATTAGAATCCAGACCTGTCGTATCCAGATTAAGCACCACAAATTTCTTTGATTTTTGATCAAACTTTTTCAGGTAATTTTTCCAAAACTCTGGATATTCCTTGGTTCGGTTTTTTAACCAGTCAATCATGTTTATGAAAATTGAGTTAATTGAAATTTATCCTTGATCAATTCTTCTAATTCGCGCATGGGTGCCAATGCGTTTTTAAGTTTCTCCTTGTCTAATTTATTCAATTCCTCCAAATTGATAAATTGACCAGAGTTGTCGTTTTTCAAACCTTCCTTGGCTTTGAATTTTGATAATATCAAAAAGGCGTCAGCACAATTCAAGTAGATCTCAGAATATTTAGGATCAATGATTGCAAGTTGTTTAAAACGTGAATGGGTGTTGTTTATACCCCGAATATTCATACTTAATGCCAATATTCTTGCCGCATCAATCAATGGCAACAAAGCTCTGTTTTTTATATCAAAAGTCCCTTTATTATCCCCAGTTTCCTCAATATTAAATTTTTTAAAGAAATTTAAAGGAAGTGGTTTTTTGAGTGCCACATTTCCTAAAAAGTCAAAAAACAAGGTTTTGGTATTGATCTTATCATACACAGAAGACAAAAGCGATTCTTCTATTTTTTGATCACCTACAACAAAATCAAAATCAAAGAAAATACTGTTGATGTCTTTGGTGTATTCACCTGGAGTATTCATCCAACTATAGAATTGTTTTTTCCACTCAGTCAACGACTTACAGTTAGAAATAGTACTTGAAACAGAGCCGTCTTTAGGTAGTTCAAAACCAATACTTTCTAGGATAGCAGTAGCTTTTTTCGACAATCGAAGAAAGTAATCTTTGATGTCGATGTATTTATCTTCTGACACGTCTTCAAATACTAAAAAACTATGCTGAGCTGTATATAGTAGTTGTTCTTTTCTTCCTTGACTACCTAACGCAAAGTAAGCGAAACGAGTAGGGGGCGACCCTAAATCTAAAATAGACAACTCGACCGATCTTTTTATAATAGCAAGTGTGATTTCACCCGATACACTGAAAACATTAGGCAAAGGGATGTTTTTTGAAATAGAACTCTGGATGATTTCAGATAATTTTTTACGAACCAAACTTAAGTCTTTTGGAGACTGGGATTTTTTGATCTGTTTGATTAAAACGCCCGGATTATTCGCTTGAGCAACAACCAAATCGTGTTCTGAAATCACGCCTTTGATTGAAGATTTATCGGTACCATCGTTGGTAACACACAAATGCGTTACATCATTCTTAAGCATCACGAGTTGCGCTTCCTCCATACTGATGTTTTCGGTAACCGTAACCACAGGGGTAGACATGATCTTATCGATCGCAGCAAATATTTCAAAACGTCCGGTCGCTACTTTGGATCTAAAATCGGTATCGGTGACCATACCAATCGGAAACCCATTTTCAACAACAACCACACTGTTTACTAAATGATCGGTCATCAGCTGCGAAACTTCTTTGATTCTAGAATTGCTTTCAACTTTTAACGGATTCTTATTGTAATCTAAGTTTTGAAAGTATAAAGTATCTTGTTGGTTTTCTTTCAAATTGATGTTTTCAGACATTTTAGACTGATTTTCATTGAGATAAGTCGTTTTAGTATTCGACACAAAACTCTCAAGTAAGAAATCTAAAATCTCATTGTTACTTCCCATCAAAGGCTTAAAAACATCAATCGGAATGGCTAGTACGAGGGATTCCTCTCGCGCTTTTGCATTCATTTGATAATTGTTTTTAGCAAAGAAGGGACGTAGCCCAAAAACATCGCCTTCATGACATTTTCCGATGATGTTTTCTTCCGCATCCGAAATAAAGGTCAAATGTATCAATCCGGTTTGAACTACATAAAAACAATTATGCAACGGATCATTAATCTTGAATAACAATTGGTTTTTTTCAACATTAATAATTTTACTCGCATTAGAAATTGTGATTAAATCATTATTCGATAAAAAATTAAACGGCTGGTAATTTTTTAGAAAATCTGCAATATGCTGTGAAATAACACTTTTCATAATATACTTAAATAATGATACATAAAAAAAACAATGATTACAAATATAGGCAAGAATAGGATATTTTATAACTTTTCAAGATAAAATACTTTGCTATTTCAAAATATTCTATTTTACATAATATAAATTATAATGCATTTATATCAAATTAATCTTCATTCATTATTTTGATTCTGTAAAGCTTTCCAATCAGTAAATTCAGTTTGATGGTGTAATCCTCAATCAACCACGAACGGTAATTTTTGGTTACATTTCCGAGGCAAATGCAATACGTTCGGATTCGATATTCAATATCATCAACCAATTCTTTGGCCAAGCGTTTTGCTTCAATTAATTCCACCGAATTATCCACACACATATTGGCATGCTGGTTCAGAGATTTTTCGATAATCGATTTTGCTTTTAAATTATTTTTGACGGTATATTTAAATTCTTCCTGAACGTCCATGAAAATGGTTTCCGATTTAGAAAATTTCAATCGAACATCATCTGGCATGATGTATTTGAAATTACTTTCAATTTCTGCATCTTCACGCAAACTTTCTAGATAGTATTCAGGTGATTTGAAAATATGTTGCCAATCAACGGGATTATTCCACAATCCGAATCGCAAAGCATTGTTTCCTAAATCAATGACTAAAAACTCTTCTTTATTGGGTAATCGTCGAGAACCACGACCAATCATTTGAAAATACAATGTTAATGACTTTGTGGCTCTATTCAATATAATCGTTTCAACAGTTGGCTCGTCAAATCCGGTCGTAAGAATACCTACAGAAGTCAAAATTGCATCATCCGTTTTCTTAAACCATTGAAGAATTTCTTTTCTATCCTCTGCAGAAGTCGTATTGTCTAGGTGGCGAATGTTGTAATGGGCATTTTTAAAACTTTCATACACTTGTATCGAAGTGCTGATACCGTTATTGAATATCAAAGTTTTTTTGCCCAATGATTTTTCAGTGTAGGCATGCAATAATTTCTCTTGCATCACCATATTACTATACAAATCATCGGATGATTTAACCGTATAATCTCCATTTATCCCTACTTTCAAGGACGTCAATCCAACATTATAACTGTACGTTACTGCATTGGCCAAAAATTTATTATCAATTAGATTCTGAATGGTATCGCCAACAATTAATTCGTTGTAGTTTTGATACATTGGCAACTTCACATTGGAACTCAAAGGTGTTGCGGTAACTCCCAGTATAAAAGTATTTTTGAAGGCGCTGAATAATTTTCTAAATGAGTTGAAATGCGCTTCATCAATGATGACCAAACCGATGTTTTCAATTTCTAGTTTTTCATCGTTCAATCTATTTTTTAACGTTTCAATCATTGCTACAAAACAAGAATACTCATGTTGATCTGGAAGTTCTTTGATGGAGCTGTTGATGATTTTATTTTTTACATCAAACGAAGAAAGCATTTTGGAAGTTTGCTTACATAATTCAATTCGATGCGTTAAAACGACTACTTTTTTATTAAATCGTTCTAAATACCTTCTTGTTATTTCAGAAAAAATAACGGTCTTCCCCCCTCCTGTTGGTAATTGGTAAAGTAAATGGTAATCACTAGAAGCATTGTCTAACTTTTCAAAAATTCGATCAATGTCGCTTTTTTGATAGTCATACAGCACTTTTTTATCCTCTTCATTACTAATTAACTGTTTTGTAGGCATCTATTTTTCTCGATTTTTGCAAAAATAGACTAAAAAAGAGTTCGGATCACACTTTTATCCAATTATTAATAAAAATATCGTTCGGCCACCGACTGGAATTGATAGGAATTAGGCCATTTTTGAGTCAGCGTTTCATTTAAAATCAGCGCTGCCCTATTCTTGAACTCGTCGATGATCCCCTTTTCGACACAAAAAGCAATGGCTTGCTCGAATGAATTCAGCATGCTTTTGTAGAAACTTTCCTGGTTGATTGTTTTTTCTTCGGTATAACTTTGTGCGATTTCTAAGGTATACAACATAATATCGGCGACAATAAAAGGATCTACACCCAAGTTGATATAATGTTTGATGATTTTTTGAGAAGTAGAACGGCGCAGTTTTGGTTTTCGAGATGATAATGGATAAAACTCATTGGAGATTTTAAGTTTGGCCTCTTTTAATAGATTTTTTTCATTGGGACGAAAAACAAAATCAAAATAAGTTTTGACCTCTGAGAATTTGTCATAAAGTTCCAAAAATTGGAGTTCTAATTGATCTTTAGTTAATTCAGAAACATATTTTTTTAAATCTCTTTTGCTCATTTTTTCAGGTTAGGTTACAAATGTAATTTAGTTTTATTAATTTATACTATTCTAAAAGTATTAATACTTATTTTTGCAACAAAAACAGAATCATGCTTCGAATTTTTAAACTAGTAGCCCTCTTAGAAGGTATTTCCTATTTATTGATTTTATCAAATATGTTGTTCTTAAAACCACATGATTTGATCCTTTACAAACAATTATTGTTTCCAATTGGTATGTCACATGGAATACTCTTCATTGCCTATATCTACTTAACTTTTGCAAATTATGCGTCCCAAAAATGGGATTGGAAAACACTTATTGAATTACTTTTAGGATCTTTAATCCCTTTTGGCACTTTTTACATCGAAAGAAAATACTTGAAAAATGGTAAATAAACTTGAAAAAATATTTGGCTGGTGTTATGATTTTCTAATCAAAATAAATTTTAGTGAAGATCTAGCTTCCTATTTCAGTCTTGTCTTTAATGGCTTGTTATTGTATGGGATTGCTTATCTTATCTACATCGGATTTAGATTGGTTTTGGTTACTATTTTAGCGCTAATCGCAAAAAAGACCAAAACTAATTTTGATGATTTGTTGGTCTCCAATAAAACCGCAAAATACATTTCTCACTTGATGCCTTTTTTGTTTATTTATAAATCGGTGCCCATCATCTTAGAAGATTTTGTCTATTGGGAGAGTATGTTTGGAAAATTAGTGGGTGTTTACATCATCCTATTAATCATATGGATACTGAGAAGTATTTTAAAGGCGTTGAGAGATTACATCAAAAGCAAGCCAAAATTCAAAGACAAGCCAATTGACAGTTACGTTCAAGTAATCCTGATTTTAATGTGGATTTTTGGAAGTATTTTTATCATTTCAAAATTATTTGATGTAAAACCAAGTACGTTGTATGGGACTTTGGGAGCGGTATCAGCCGTGATTATCTTGATATTTAGAGATACCATACTTGGATTTGTAGCAAGTGTCCAAGTTTCATTAAACGACATGGTCCGAATTGGGGATTGGGTTACTTTTGACAAATTTGGTGCCGATGGTCACATTATTGAAATCAACCTTGCAACTGTTAAAGTGCGTAATTTTGACAATACCACAACAACGATTCCTACCTATAGCTTGATTTCTGATTCGTTTAGAAATTGGCGTGGCATGCATGAAACAAATGGTCGTCGCATCAAGCGTCACCTACTAATTGACCCAAAAAGTATTCGTTTTTTAACCGAATCTGATCTAAATGCATTGAATCGAATTCAATTGTTATCTCCTTATATTTCAAACATACAAGCTGATATTAATTTATTTAATTCCAAACACAATATTGACAAATCCATTGCGATCAACGGTAGAAACCTTACCAATTTTGGATTGTTCAGAAAGTACATTACAAACTATCTAAAACAACATCCGGGCATCAATAAGGATATGGTTTTGGTATGCCGACAATTACAAGCTACTAGCCAAGGAGCTATCCCGCTCGAGATTTATGCTTTTTCAAATGACAAGCGTTTCGAACAATATGAATACATTATGTCGGATATATTTGATCATGTCTATGCATCGATTAAATACTTTGACCTTACCTTTTTTGAATAAAAAAATAGCCTATCATTTGATAGGCTATTTTTTTAGGTACTTATTTTTTATTTGAATAAACGATAGATTACTGCACTGTAAATAGGTACAAACTTCGATACGTAATTGTTCTAAATCATCGTATTGAAGGTGTTTTGACCAATTTTCTTCTGTCAATACTTGATGGATTATCTTGATGGTTTTAGCCGTTTCATTGGCGTTTCTCAAACAATATTTTTCCTCCCACAAGTTTGATTTTTTATGATGGAAAGCCGCCTTTTTATATTCGTAATCTATATGAATAAAAAAGAGTTGTGAAATTTCATCATTCTCAAAAAAATCAGACCAATCGGCATATCCAACCGAATATATTTGATTTTTTAAAGGTTGGTTTCCTTCTAACCTCCATCTACAATCGGAAGCCCTACCCCAGTGGTTCGCAATTCTATACACGCCCTTATCTGTATAAATGTAGCTACTCCCCGACTTACTTTTATAATCCACTTTAATGTCTTTTATGACATCGAAGTCGACTCTTTTAAAAATACAAAACGTATTCTTGTGAAAGTTATATTTGTTGTATGCTTTTCCCATAAAAAAAAAGGTCCAAAATGTACTATTTTAGACCTGAAACTTGTTGATTAATCTTCGTGTTCTTCGTCAGAAACAGGAGTACTTAAAGCTGCATCTGTTCTTATTTCCGTGTGTCTTATTTCTCCTCCCGTAGTTCCTGTTTGAGTTGCAAAGAAAACGGTTCCGATGCTGATTATTAAAACTACATAGGTTACAAATTTTGAGATGGGATGTTTTTTAAAGTCCAAATAAGCTCCAAGAATAGAAAATGCACCCAAAGCATACAATAAAATCGCCAGCTTTTCAGCCATCTCCTCGTGCTCGTGGATGATTTGATGGGTTACACTTGGTAGTTTTTCTGCAATTTCTTCAGCACCCTCACCCGTTGCCATACTGATGGCACCAAATATAGCACTCAAAATAAATAATCCGTATGCAACATTTTGAACTGCTTTATTTTTAAATATCAAACTAATTAGTAAGATTCCCAGTCCGAAAATGCTTCCAATGATTGGAAAATGGTTAACAACCATATGTAAATGTGCTTCATTCATAATTTCTATTTTTTATTTGGTTAATTAATACTATCCTGCTAAAGAAACACCAATCAGTGATCCTATTCCGTAGGTTACAGCTGCAGCTGCCAATCCGAAAAAAACTTGTCGTAAACCCGAAAACCAGACACTTTTCCCGGTAAACAAGGTAATGGAAGCTCCAATACAGAACAAACCTACGACACTACTTGCTACACTGACATAAATTGCCTGAAATCCTGTTAAAAAAATAAACGGATATAAGGGAATGATTGCTCCCAATGCAAACAATATGAATGAAGTAATGGCCGCTTCCCAAGCAGATCCTTCTAGTTCTTCTTTGTTGATGCCTAGTTCTTCTGTAATTAAGGTTTCAATTGCCGATTCCGGAGTTTCGAAAGCTTTTTCGGCTAATTTTTTAGCTTCTTCGACCGACATTCCCTTTGCTTGATACAGTAAAACAAGTTCCTTTTTTTCTTCCTCTGGAGAAGCTTCTAATTCGGCCGTTTCAAGGGCAATTTGATTTTCGTACAATTCTTTCGAACTTTGAACAGAAAGCCACTCCCCCAACGCCATCGATATGGCTCCCGCTAACAATCCGGCAGATCCTGTCAATAAAATAGCATTGTTGGATACCGCAGCTCCTGCAACCCCCATGACCAAACTCATATTGGAAACCAATCCATCGTTTGCACCTAAAACAGCTGCACGCAATGCATTTCCTCCCACAGATTTATGTCTACTTTCAAACTTTGATAAAAATCCACCTGAAACATTCAAAGCCGAATTCGAATTTACCGCTTCAATAATCTTCAAATGGTTGTGCTCAAAACCGCTTACTTTCTCTCCTGCTTCAATTTTATTCTTAACACTGTTTATTGCAAATTGCTTTTCAATATTCGATAAGTTACTGATGATGGAGCTATAGCCGAAAATTTTTCCCATTCGCAATTGTATTTTTGCTCTTGTGGATGGGTTAGGCATAGAAAAATTAGTTTCCTCTTTGTTGATTTCATCCAACATATGTTGGGCATGACCGTTTTCGATTTCGGCTAGTGCAAGAAGCACTTTTTGCAAGTTATCATCGGTTTGTATGTTTGCAATACTCGTGTACAAAAAAGCCGTATCAACCTCTGTCTGCAATTGTTCCTTTAATTTACTAACGTCCATATATTTTAGTTTAATAAATCAAAAACACCTAATGTCAATAATTTTGAATCGGAAGTAATTTCTTTATTTGGAATTATTTCTGAAAAATTTTCATTTGTTTGACCCAATTGAACCACAACTTTTTTGAAAATATACAAACCATTGGATTTTGATTTTAATAAAAGTACATAATTTTTATGATCTTTTGTACTAATAGCCTCTTTTTTTATTGCCCCCCCCTTTTTAGAATCGGTTACGATGGAAGCTTCAACAAACATACCTGTCAACAATCGTTGTTTGATGGCATCCGATAAATGACCGTGAACATTGATCGTTCGATCATTCCCTTCAATAGATTTTCCAACTAAATGAACAGATGCCTCCATCTTTTCACTTGAGGCTTCGGTAGCTGAAAAATCTATTTTTTGACCTTCTTTTACTTTCAAAATATCTTTTTCAAATACATTCAATTCCAAATGCAAATGACTTGTTTCAACTATTTCTAATATTACATCTGAAGGTGCTGCATACATACCCACATTAGCATTCATTACAACTATATCTCCAGAAATTGGAGAATAAAGAGTAATTACCGACGTGAAAACACCTTTTTCAACTCTTCGTGGATCGATATGAAGAAGCGCTAATTTAGACCGCAAACTTTGATAAATGGCTTTGTTTCTTTTGTATTCACTTTCGGCTTTTAAATAATTTTTTTGAGAAGTAATTTTTTCATTATACAGGGTTAATTGCCTATCATATTCCGATTTTAAATAGGTCATTTGTTCAACAGCCTCCAAATATTCTTTTTGGATGTCAATAAACTCCGTGCTTTCCAATTGCAGTAATGCTTGACCTTTGGTTACTTTGTCCCCTACTAATAGTTTTGTTGATTTAACATAACCTCCAACAAATGTTGTGATTTTTGCTCTATTCTGAGGTGGTACATCAATTTTTCCCGTGGTATTAATAACCACATCAAAATTTTCTTCTTGAAGTTGTCCCAACTCCATATTCATCGCTTGAAATTGAGCTTCCGTAACAGTAATTTCGTTTGTATTACTGTTTTCTGAAGGAACAATTTTAGCATCCTTACAAGAGATTAATACGATAAAAAGGGTTGATATATAGATTATTTTTTTCATGATTTTAATAATTTAAATAAATGATTTCGTTTTGAACTTTATTGTATTGTAAAACTGCTTCTAAATAATCCACTTGTATGGAAGTTGCATTTTCTAAACTTGTAATGTATTGGAAAAAATCAATTTCTCCTTGTTTATAGCTCATTTGAGCAACTTTGATGATCTCTTTGGCTAATTTTTCACCGTACAAATTATAATATTGGATGGCTTCATTGTATTTACTAAGTTCTTCCTTTTTTTGAAGTAGGAACGTTTCGATCTTTTTTTGCTCCGATTGCATTTGCTGTTCCCAGCTTTGTTTTTCTAATTGCGCCATTTTTATCTTGGCCTTGGTATTTGAATAAAAAATCGGAACAGATACTCCTACTTGAAATCCATACAAAGATTGAGATAACCCGTTATTTCTACCTTGGAAATACTCAAAATTAAGATCCGGCAGATACGCTTTTTTATGTAAAGAAATATTATGAGTATGAGTCGAAGTAATGGTGTTAAAATAATTATCATACAACGACTTAGAATTAATCTCATCTACTAAAATTGGTTGTATTGTAGTTTCTAAAACCAACACAACTTCATTAGATTGAATCAACGTTTTTAATTGTTCATATAAACGGTTTTTATCTTTGATTATCTGAGTCAATTTGGTGTTTATTTGTCTGTATTTACTCAAAGCGGTGATTTTTTCAAGGTAATTTGTTTCACCCAACTCAAACCTTCTGTCGCTTGCCTTCGAAAAATTTTGGTACAAACTATCAAGATAATGGAATAATTTTTCTTGATTTTGAAAATAAACGATTTGATGATATACTTGAGCAATTTCTAATTTTAATTTGTTTTTAGCAATTTCCAAAGCTGCAACCTCCGATTCATATTGTGCCGTAAATAATTTTTTCTGCGCGCCGTAAACAGTCGGAAAGGCGAATTTTTGTTGTACACCCATAACTTTTAAGGGTGTATTGTTGAGCGCAAGATTATTTTGGTCATAACTGTAATATAAAGTTGTTTTATCGATAGCATAAGCCGTTTTTATGGCAGCTTTATACTTTTCTACTTGTATTTGTTTGGCTTTAATGTCGTTGTTGTTTTGCAACCCCATTTCCATCAATCCAAGTAACTGACTAGAAGATGGACTTGTTTGAGCCATAGTAACAGATGATAATAATAGAAATACGATGGAATAGGTACCCGAATTCATATGCTTTTTAAATTTTGGTTTTTTGAAATCCTTACTATCAAATACTTTATACAATATAGGTAATACAATCATGGTTAACAAAGTAGCCGTAAATAAACCGCCAATAACCACGGTTGCTAAAGGTCTTTGTACCTCGGCTCCTGATGATGAAGAAATGGCCATTGGTAAAAACCCAAGGGCAGCAGCCGAAGCTGTTAACAATACAGGACGCAAACGATCGGTAGTTCCTTTCAAGATTAGCTCGTCTCCCATTTTCATACCTTCGTGTTTTAATTCTTTAAAATGTTCAATTAATACAATTCCGTTTAATACTGCAATTCCAAAGAGAGCAATGAAACCTACACCTGCCGATATACTGAAGGGCAAATCTCGTATCCACAGAAACAAGATACCTCCAACTGCAGATAATGGGATTGCCGAATAGACCATCAAAGCTTCTTTTACCGATCCAAAAGCAAAATACAACAAGATAAATATCAAAAATAAAGCGATCGGAACAGCAATCAATAATCGAGCTTTTGCACTTTGTAAATTTTCGAACTGACCACCATACGTAATGGTGTAACCCGGAGGTAGGATCATTTTTTGATTAACAATTTTTTGAATATCATCAACCACACTTTGTAAATCTCTGTTTCTAACATTGATCCCCACCACAATTCTTCTTCTTGTATTGTCTCTTGATATTTTGGCTGGGCCCGTCGTATACTCTATTTGAGCCAATTCAGAAAGCGGCACTTGTTCTCCTGAGGGAGTAGGAACAAATAAGTTTTTCAAGTCGTTGATGTCTTTTCGATTGGATTTATCTAATCGGATGACCAAATCAAATCGTTTTTCACCTTCAAACACACTTCCTGTAGTTTTACCTGCAAAACCAAGGGTAATCATATCGTTCAAATCAGTGATATTCAATCCGTATCTAGCAATTTTTGAACGATTATATGTTACACTCATTTGTGGTAATCCTTCTGTTTTTTCGATGATAATATCGGATGCCCCTTCGACTTTGTTAATCAAGGATTTTAATTGGATCGCTTTCTTTGCCAAAACATCTAAGTCATCCCCAAAAATTTTGACCGCAACATCCGAACGTGTCCCAGAAATTAATTCGTTAAAACGCATTTCGATTGGTTGCGTAAATTCGATTTCCATGTTTGGGATCTGACTTTCTACCGACTCTTTTATTTTATCGGCTAATTCATCTTTTGACGTAGCAGACACCCATTCTGATTTGGGTTTTAACTTGACAATAATATCCGACTCTTCCATACTCATGGGGTCGGTTGGTACTTCAGCAGCACCAATTCTACTTACCACTTGCTCTACTTCTGGGAAGTTTTTTAGAATATTCTTTTCGATTTTTGTAGTCGTTTCTATTGTTTTGGTCAAGGAAGTTCCGGTCTTTAATACAGGTTGGATAACGAAATCACCTTCGTCCAACGTAGGAATAAATTCGCCACCCATGGTCGTGAATAATACAACTGCACCTATCAATAAACCCATTGCGCCATACATCACCTTTTTAGTATTTTGTAATGCCCAAGTAATCAAAGGTAAGTACCAACTGTTTAATTTATTAATGATTCGATTTGAAATTGAATTCGGATTTTCGGTGGTTGGTTTTAAGAAAAGAGAAGAAACAACCGGCACATACGTAAAGCAAAACAACATAGCTCCCACTAATGCGAAACTAAAAGTCATTGCCATAGGTTTGAACATTTTACCCTCAACTCCTTGCAAGGTTAAAATAGGAATGAATACAATTAGAATAATCAACTGTCCGAATACAGCAGAATTCATCATTTTTGAAGCACTCTTGTAGGTAATTTCATCGATTTGAATTTGGCGATCCTCCTTGGACAAATGTTCTAAATGTCTGGATTTATGTGCAATTTGAAAAGCAATGAATTCAACAATAATAACTGCACCGTCAATAATAATTCCGAAATCAATGGCGCCCAAACTCATCAAATTGGCATCAATTCCGAATAGATTCATAAAAGAAATGGCAAACAACAAACACAATGGTATGACCGAAGCTACAACCAACCCAGAACGCCAATTTCCTAAGAGTAAAACCACCACAAAAATCACAATTAGACATCCTAAAATGAGGTTTTCGGCTACCGTAAATGTAGTTTTAGCGACCAATTCACTTCGTTCCAAAAAAGGATTGATGAATACCCCTTCTGGGAGTGTTTTTTGTATTTCTGCAACACGATTTTTAACTGCTTCTAATACTTGCTTCGAATTGCCGCCTTTCAACATCATGACTTGCCCTAATACTTTCTCACCTTCACCGTTTCCAGTAATGGCTCCAAAGCGATTGGCACTTCCAAAACCAACTTTTGCCACATCTTTTACATAAATAGGCATCCCGTTGGCATTCGAAATCACAATATTTTCAATATCAGAAAGAGATTTGACTTTTCCTTCACCTCTAATAAAATAACTTTGATTCACTTTCTCAATATAGGCACCACCAGCAATGCTGTTATTGGTTTCGAGTGCAGAAAATATTGCACTTGCCGTGATGTTCATTCCTTTCAATTTGGATGAATTGATGGCTACTTCATACTGTTTTAAATAACCACCCCACGTATTAATTTCGACCACGCCCTTAATTCCGGAAAGCTGACGTTTTACCACCCAATCTTGCAAGGTTCGCAATTCGGTTACTGAATACTGATTTTTATAGGCTGGTTGTACGTCAATAACATATTGGTAGATTTCACCGAGCCCAGTAGTAATTGGACCCATCTCAGGAGTTCCGAATCCAGAAGGAATTTTTTCTGAAGCCGATTTGATTTTTTCAGCAATCAGTTGTCGAGGTAAATAAGTACCTAAATCATCTTCAAAAACAATCGTAACTACTGATAATCCAAACTTAGAAATCGATCTAATTTCTTTTACACCAGGCAAATTAGCCATTTCAATTTCTACAGGGTACGTAATAAATTGCTCAATATCCTGCGTTGATAGGTTTCTTGAAGTGGTAATGACTTGCACCTGATTGTTTGTAACATCGGGGACAGCTCCAATCGATAATTGTGTCAATGAATACAATCCAAAACCAAAAATACCCAACGTTAAGAGAAGTATGATTAATTTGTTTTTGAGACTAAAGGCGATTATTTTTTCTAGCATCCTTTTTTTTACAAAGTTAAATAGAACTGAGGTATCAATTTCTTAAGAAGTGCTTAAAAGAGATAGCTACTTAACTGAAAAAAAAGCTGAAAAAGAGAAGAAAAACTGCATTTATTTTAAAAGTGTCAATATAATTGTGGTTCCTTTATCCACTTCACTTTCAACGTATATGGAAATAGATAAAAGATCACACAATCTATTTACAATTGCTAATCCGAGACCTGTTCCTTTAATTTCTGGGAGTTCATTGGATGCTTCCGTTCGATAAAAAGAATCGAAAATTTTGTTGATTTCTTGAGCTTCAATTCCAATGCCTGTATCTTGTATTTTGATTTGAATTTTGTCTTTCTGAGATACTACTGAAAAGGTAATGCTCCCATTATTCATAGAATATTTTAAAGCATTTGAAACCAAATTATTGATGATCATCGAGAACAAATGAAGATCCGTTTTGATCTGTAAATTTTCAGGATAATCAGTAATTATCGAAATATTTTTGGAGGCAATTTTAGTTTGAAAACGCAAAAGAACATCTTGAACTACAGCGTTCCATTGAATGCTTGAAATGTCAACCGATTTTTTTTGATTTTCAAACCGTGCTAAAATCAACAATTGGTCAATGATGTTATTGATTCGATTCACTTCATCGATACAATAATTTATTTTCTCTACGTATTCTTCTTGATTTCTGGGCTTTCGAATGAGTACTTCTAACGTTCCTTTGATAATTGAAATAGGAGTTCTAAGTTCGTGTGAAGCATACGAAGTAAATTGTTTTTCTCGTTCTATGGCGTTTTCAATACGATCTAACAATTGATTAATCGTAAGTGAAACCACATACAATTCATCTTTATTTAGGGGCAACACAATTCGATCAGAAAGATTGTCTTTTGTTATTTTACTTGAAGTATCAATAATTGCATTGATTGGCTTTATACTTCGACCCGCAATCAATCGAGCAATGATAAACAACACCAACAATATTATAGGATAAGATATTGCCAATATTTTAAACAAATTATGAATCACCAAGGAAGAATCCTCCAATGACATAGCGACTAAAACATACCCGATTTTTTGGTTCTTATTCAGAATTGGAACCTGTACTTGACGAATTGAAATAGCATTCAGCTTTGTATCAAAAAGAATGTTATCGCTAATATTAGGGTCGAAATGTAGCTTGTGCGTTTTTAAATTGGGAGATTTTTCAATGATGTTATGGTTTGTATCTATGAATTCAACAAAAACCGGATTCACATCAAGTGTATTGTGTTCCCTTTCCTCCCATTCATTTTTATGCAACAAAGCGAAGGAGTTTTCTGCCACTTTAATTTCAGATATGTGTTTATCTACTTCTGCAACAATATCTTGATCAACGTGATTATATACACTTATTTTGACCATTGAAAAAATAAGAAAAAAAACACCAAACACTAAAAAAGCGGTGGTGAAGATATAATAGGATGCAATTCGATTTTTATAAGATAGAGCCATGATACGTTTAATAATCGTTTGCTATATACCCAATCCCTCGAATGGTTTTAAGTCGTTCATCATCTTTTGAAAGTTGCAACTTTTTACGAATCGCATTCATAAAAACATCAATCACTCCTGTGTCATAATCAAAATGTATGTCCCAAACATCTTCGATAATTTGATTGCGAGAGCAAACAATTCCTTTATTAGATATCAAATAATGAAGTAGTTTATATTCTTTTTGGGTTAGCTGAACCAACTCTTCATTTGAATACACTTCATATTTATCACAAATAATTTTAATCGAACCCAATGTCAAAATCTGATTGGATTTAGCAGAACGAAAATGAATTTTGATGCGTTCCAATAGCTCTTCAAAACTAAAAGGTTTTTTGATGTAATCATTTGCACCCGCTTTTAATCCTTCGATCGTTTCTTGAACCGTGTCTTTTGCCGTTAAAAACAAAATAGGGACATGACTTCCCGAATTTCGGATGTTGATACAAACATCAATCCCTTGCATTTTGGGCAACATCCAGTCCAGCAATATTAAATCGGGAGTTTGACTGAGAGCCAACTCCAAGCCTTTCAAACCATTATTTGCTACCAAAACCTGATAGTTTTCTTCTTCTAATCCTTGTTTTAAAAAGTTGGAAATTCCAATTTCGTCCTCGATGATTAAAATCTTCATTATTACATAATTAATTTAATGCCAAGTGTCACTATTCCAGCATGCATACCATCGCTTCTTTTGTAATAGTTGTATCTGAAATCAATATTTTTTAATCCCAAGGTCAGAATTTTAGCTTCTGTGAAAATATCTAAATATGAAACTCCTAAACCAAATTGATTGCTTTTGAAGGTTGATAAATCATAATCAGATGAATAAAATTCTTCAGTAGACAAATGCTTTTCAAAAGGCGCAAAATAATTTGATTGCTGTTGCGTATAATATCGATACATCGGTAATACTGAATATTTTTCAGAAATTTTGATAGGTACTTCTAAATTGGCTGTATGAGCAGAAATTCCCCAGTCATCCGTATAATATCTGTAGTAAGTCCTAAGTTTTAGAAATTCATTAATATATAAATTGAAACGAGCGCCTATGGGCAACTTAAAACGAGTGCCGGGCAAACGTTCAATATCATCTGCCAAACGATAAACCCCTTTATTTCGGTTTGTTTCGTAGTTTTGAATGTATTGAGGATCCCCAATATAATAATTAGCCTTATCAGCAAAATAAATTCGTTGATACGGTGTGGAGAGCAATCCTTCTTGACTCAATAAATCAAAAAACAAGGATATTTGAGCACGTTTGGTTAAGATTTGAGAAAAACTAAACGAAGCCGAGTACGAATTTCTATTGACTTTAGTAATGGACGTAAATTTATTAGGATTGTAAGCTGTTGAAACCACTCCATTTTGGTCATATATTGTGACACCTGCAAAATATCCGTTGGATTGAAATTGGATTCCGTACTTATCATATTCATGCAACTCGGTTGGATATATTGGGCGCCACTGATCTAGATAAGCATTCACTTTGATTCCAATTTCCGTATTCTTTTTGTTAAATAACTTCGCTATACCACCGCCAAATCCAACAGAAGTATAATCGTATTCATTTGAAACAGAAACATCCGAATTCCAAATAAAATTCCTTGAATCCGAGCTGTGCGAATAATTAGCCGTTAACGAAACCAATTGGTCTTGTGCTGAAGCACCCGAAGACGCTTGCCATGGAGTACCTGTTGGAGAACCGGCGGCTACATTACGATCATCATCATCGTCACCACCACCACCCGACGCACCCGAGGCATTGAACGGATTGATGTTACTTGAAGAAGCGGAAGTGTAAGATGAAATTCCGGTATCAATCGTTAACACATCATCTTCATTGAGAGGAATATTAACTACTAAATTAGATACAATATCGGTCAATTTCTCAGATCCAATTCCACCAGATACTGCAGAATGTTGGCCGTCTTGTTTGTAATAACTTAGCAACATGTCGATTTCCGTTGATTCCAGAACTCTTTTCTTGTAGGCAACAGTTGAATCCTGAACCTGTTGACTTTGAGCAACAAGACTGAATGCAATAAATACGATTGTGATGATTTTTTTCATAATTATTTATTAGTTACAACCGCAACCCCCACCTGTTTTACCTCCGTTTGCTCCCGCTGCAGCTTCTCGGTATACTTGAAAAGTAACTTCGTATCTTTCAGTTGGTTTGGCACTCAACTTCATGTCGGGGTCATTGATCAACTCCTTTTCATATTCTTTTACAGCCACACAAGAAGAAGCCATTCCTGCCAACAACATTAATGCTAAAATTTTAATTTTCATTTGTATATTTTTTTAAGTCAATCGATTTTGAACTAAATATTTTTCCTGAATCATCTACCATGATACAACCAACTCCAGGTAATTGATTGACTAAGTCTATTCCCACTTCAATTCCCATGACAAAAATACCCGTAGCCAAAGCATCTGCAAGTTCTGTTGTTTTTGCAAAAACAGTAACACTCGAAACGCCTTGTGCTGGATAACCCGTTCGTGTATCAATTATATGCGAGTATTTCTTTCCATTAAAGATGACAAATTTCTCATAACTTCCCGATGTTTCAACGGCAATATCTTCTAATGGAAAAGTCGCAAATACCTTGGTTTTATTCAAAGGGTTTTTGATAGCGATGCGCCATTGTTCTCCATTCGGTTGACGTCCCCAAGTACTAATATCACCAGAAACATTGATGATACCCGAAACCACTCCTTTAGAAACGAGCAATTCTTTAACTTTGTCTGCAATATACCCCTGGCCTATCCCTCCAAAGCCTAATTTCATTCCTTTAAGTTTCAAAAATACCGTATGATTATTTTTATCTATAACTATGTTTTGATAGCCTACTTTCTCAACCGATTTTTTTATTTCCTCATCCGATGGCATGGATTTCATCGATCCGTCAAACTTCCATATTTTATCCATCGACGCATAGGTGACATCAAAGGCACCATCCGTTAATTTTGAAATTTTAATAGAACGCTCTATCAAATCGATTAATTCCTGCGGAACAACAACGGGTTGTATCCCTGCATTTCTATTGACTTCTGAAACTGGGGTAGTTGGAATCCAATCGGAAATTACATGTTCGATTCGCTTTAACTCAGTAATTGCTAAGTCAATATTTTGATTGATTTCTGTGGTATCTTTTCCAACAAGGGTAATTTCAAAAGGGCTGCCCAACAAAAAAGTGGACCGTTTGTGAATCACCTGCCCCGTTAGGGTCCATAAATTGCATAACAAGACAAAAGAAAGGATTGCTTTCATGTTATTTCTTATCTAAACTCTTTAATATTTCAAGATAGTCATTGGGAGAAACATTTTTATAACCTGTCATTCCTAATACTTTTCCATTTTTGTCTAACAACACCACCAATGGATAATTTCCATTTTGATTGTATTTCTCGGCCAACTCATTGTTTCGATTTTTGAGTGTGTCAGATAATTGATTAGCTTTCTTCTTCGGAAAATCTGCTTTGTATAAAATATAATTTTGATCAGAATACTTTTTAAACTCTTCCGATTGCCAAATATTTTTGTCTAATTTGATGCAAGGTGCACACCAATCAGATCCCGAAAAAACCAATAAAATATTCTTTTCTTGTTTAATCGCTTCTGCTTTGGCTTCCTCAAAATTGCTTTTCCAATTTTGTGAAAACATAGTAATTGGAACTAAAAAACTAATGATAAAAATTATTTTTTTCATAATGTAGTGGTTTAAGTACAAATTTATAGTTTAATAACGCCAAACCGGCATTTAATGTATATTTATTTTCGAAATTAAGGCAATCTTAATAATTGTATGTAATTTTGTAACTTAAACATAACATCGATCAGCATGCAATTTTTCAAAAACAAGTCCCCCTTTTATTATTTGACCTTGCTTTACATACTAGCTTCGTTCATCTTACGGTTAACGTTGTTATTCCACCCACTTACACAAAGTAGCTTTTCATTCGGTGAGTCCATCCAGATCTTTCTGATAGGTATGGTTTCTGACTTATTGGTGTTTATCATTGGAAGTGCATTTCTATGGTTGTATTTGTTGTTTTTATCCAACTCAAAATTCGATAAACCTTGGGGCTACATCATCTTTGGAGGTCTCCTGACTTTGTTTTTATACATTACCCTTTTCAACACAATTCTCAACGAATATGGTGGCTCATTACCCGAAATAGTACAAGGATTTGTAGGATTGAAATTACTGCTCTTTGGATTGCTGTTGTTTCTGCCTCAATATAGAAAGAATATTCGACTTGCTTTGTTTTCATTCACCATTTTCTTATTTGTTTTGATCATCATTCAAAATGCGGTTAGTGAATTTTTCTTTTGGAATGAATTTGGATTAAAATACAACTTCATTGCAGTAGATTACTTGGTTTATACCAATACCGTGATTGGAAACATCATGGAATCGTATCCTGTCGTTCCTTTGTTTTCGGTAATCGGAATCATTACGGGTTCTATTACCTATTTCATTGTAAAAAAATCTAAGAGATTTTTAGATCACTTACCTAATTTCATAGAAAAACTAAAGAATGTTGCTCTTTATATCGTTCTGTTTATCATTTCATTCGTTGCAATTCCGGCCATTTCAAAATTGGAGAATTCTCCAAATGTTTTCAAAAATGAATTGCAAGCAAATGGAATTTATAAATTCTACTTGGCCTTTATGAACAGTGTTTTGGATTACGATAAATTTTACAAAACATTACCAATTGACGAGGCTTTTGCCTTACTTCAAAAAGAAATCAAAGGCATAACGGCTGACAACAGCATACACCCCATTGCATTTGAAGGAAATGAAATCAAAAAAAATGTGGTCTTAATTACCATCGAAAGTTACAGTGCCGATTTTATGAAAGCGTATGGTAATGAAAAAAACATCACGCCATTTTTGGATTCGTTGGCTACCAAAAGTTTGATGTTTACCAATTTGTACGCTGTAGGAAACAGAACCGTAAGAGGTCTTGAAGCTGTCACATTATGTTTACCTCCCACTCCGGGTGAAAGTGTTGTAAAAAGAGAAGATAATAAAAATAAATTTTCGACGGGATCTGTGTTTTTAAACAAAGGGTATCAAGTTAAATACCTGTATGGTGGAGATGCCTATTTTGACAACATGCAAAGCTTTTTTGGAGGAAATAATTATGACATCGTTGATAAAAAGACATTCAAACCAAACGAAATATCCTTTTCTAATATTTGGGGCGTTTGCGATGAAGATATGTATAAAAAGGCAATTAACGTAATGAATGAAGAATCGAAAGGAAACAAACCTTTCTTTAATCACATCATGACTGTAAGCAACCACAGACCTTTCACCTACCCTGAAAACAAAATACAGATTGACGAGGCCAAATCACGCGAAGGTGGCGTAAAATATACCGATTATGCGATTAAAAAATTCTTTGAAATGGCCAAGAAACAAGACTGGTATAAAAATACCGTTTTTGTGATTGTGGCAGATCATTGTGCCTCAAGTTCAGGCAAAACAGAACTCCCAATGGACAAATACAGAATTCCCGGAATGATTTTTTCTGAAGGATTTATCCAACCTCAAAAATTCTCAACGCTTATGTCTCAAATTGACGTAATGCCAACCTTAATGGGATTGTTGAAATTTGATTACACAAGTAAGTTTTTTGGACAAGATGTATTCAGCACAAGCTATCAACCACGTGCTTTGATTGCAACGTATCAGGATTTAGGACTGATCAAAGACAATGTTTTAACCATTATTTCTCCGAACAGAAAGGTAAAACAATTTGATTTAGAACTACAAGTAAATCCAAAATTATCCAACGAATTCCAAATCCTATACAGTGAAAATCCGATTAAGAAACCCCGAACGGATTTGATCAATGCAACCATATCTTACTACCAAACGGCTTCGTATATATTGAAGAACAAAAAGGGAGATAAATAATATAGGAAAGGGTTGTTAAAGCAACCCTTTGTATTTTCTAATGAACCATTCCGAAGCAAGTGCAACTGCAATAAGTATGAGCAACCAAATGGTTTCGATTAATGGTTGTTTCGAAAGGGTGTTTTTCTCGATCGAAACATATTCTTTCGAATCGACTAAGGTTTTTATCAATTGATCCACTTGATTTGGAAAATACACTTGTGCGCTACTCTGAGCCGCTAATTGCTTCATTTTTGTTAAATTGGCACTTGAAAATTGTTTTTCGACATCAAAATCAAGGATTTCAAACGAACTTGAATAGGTAGCCTTCGAATTCATTTCCTTAACCGAAAAAGTATAACTACCTGCTTCTAATCCTTCTAGATTTACTTTAAAACTATTGGTACTTTTTAATAAATCGTAGGTTTTTTTCTTTTTGGTTTTGCTATTTACAACGTCTATTGTAAGATTGGCTTTCTCGTCAAACTCGTAGTTTTTATTAAAATATTGAGCCGTAATTTCAATTACGTCACCTAAATTGAAAAAGCGTTCATGGGTTACAATCAATGATTTCTTTTGATCATTTGAACTCAAAAATTGAATTATTTTATCCAAAAATAAATCAAACTTTTCAAAGGAATTCGATTCTAAATAACTTTTAGACCTCCATCTCCAAATAGAACTTCCAAAGAAATAGGCCTCTCTTCTCCCCTGATTTTCATAAAATGATAGCAAGGGCATGTTGCTTTTTATGGATCGGATATTTGATTGCAACAAAGTAGAAGTGGGAACTTTTGAAGTTATTTTCCCATACGGGTTTTCTAAAGGTGGGAATTTTTCAAATCCAATATTATCAATTGCAAATAAATTGAATTCGGGCACAAAATCAGCTAAATAATCCTCTTTTTGTGAAGCCATATTGAATTCAAATCGATCTTGATTTTGATTCAAAAAATTAAAATCAGTGGCAGTGCCTGTTATTGTCCAGGTGTTTAAACCTTTTTTACTATTTAGCTCAAACACCTTTTTAAAAACGCTATTTGGCTGGTAATAAATCAAAACATTAAATTTTTCTAAATCGTTAACATTCAAAGGATTTATAACAGTTACCTTACGTTGTGAATTAGATTCAATACTTCGCTTTAACATCCCTATGTCTGGATGATTGATGGTCGATACAATCCCAATTTCAGATCGTTGATCAATCACCTCGACCGCAAATTTCTTCTTATTATTATAGGTATTTTTTTCTTTTTTATTGGAAGAAAGAACCGCAGTATACGTTTGAACTCCAATCGAGTTTGCAGGCAACAAAACCGATAAAGTTTGAGAAGTTTTATTTGCAGAAAAATTAATATTTTGTGAAGAAACTAAATGATCTCTCTCAAAAATTGAAAAGGTTGCATTCAATGATTTGCTTTCATTATACTGAACAAAGATTTCCACTGGAAATTTGTTCTGTAGAAAAGCATATTTGTTGGCATTGATTTGATTGATTTTTAAATCAAGGTAGTGCGTTGTATCACCCATCACCATAGGAAACACTTTGTTTTCGGGAGAAAAACTGTACACAAAGTCGTCACCAGAAGTTTGATTCCCGTCTGAGATCAGTACCGTTGGAAATTTCTTATTACGCAATATACTTTTAACTGATTTACCTGCTTCACTGATGATCGACTGATTACCAATAAAATTCAAGGAGTCCAAAGGACCAAAATCACGATCAAATTGATACAATTGGACATCGTATTTGTCAGCAATTTCAGTATTTGAAGTTAATTTTTCAAGTACATTACGCGCTTCTTGATCGGATTTTAACTCTTTGATGGATTTTGAGTTATCCATTACTACTACTAATGGAGTCTTTTCAATTTCTAATTTAGAAGAAGTAATTACGGGGTTAATTAATAAAATCAATAACCCAAAAATCGAAATAAAACGTAAAAAAGCCAACAAATAAGTGTTTTTAGACTTATCATTGGCTTTGTAAAAATATTGAAAAAACGACAACCCTACAGCTAATACAAAAGATATTACTACAAGTAAAAGTGTGGAGGTAGTCATTAAATTAATTTATTAAGTTAACATTCCGCCATCAACGTTCAACACTTGACCCGAAACATAGGCGCTCAAATCTGAAGCAAAATACAAACAAGCATTTGCAACATCCTCTGGTGTACCACCTCTTTTCAACGGAATAGAATCTCTCCACCCTTGAACAACATCTGCGTTTAATTTAGCAGTCATTTCCGTTTCTATAAATCCAGGAGCAATTGCATTGCAACGTATATTTCTAGAACCCAATTCCAATGCAATAGATTTTGTAAAACCAATCATACCCGCTTTAGAAGCCGCATAATTCGCTTGTCCGGCATTCCCTTTCACACCAACCACACTACTCATATTGATGATAGATCCAGCACGGTTTTTAAGCATTATTTTTTGAACCGCTTTAGTCATGTTGAAAACTGACTTCAAATTGATTTCAATTACTTTATCAAAATCTTCTTCCGACATACGCATCAATAAATTATCTTTCGTAATTCCGGCATTGTTAATTAATATATCGATGGTTCCAAATTCAGCAACCACGTCATCAACTAATTTTTGAGCTTCGTCAAAATTGGCTGCATTTGATTGGTATCCTTTTGACTTTATTCCTAATGCATTTAATTCGTTTTCTAGCGCCATGGCTGATTCTACAGACGAACTATATGTGAAAGCCACATTAGCACCGTGCTGAGCAAACACCTTAGCAATTCCACTTCCTATTCCACGGCTAGCACCTGTTACAATAGCTACTTTTCCTTCTAGTAATTTCATATTGTTGGATTTATTGTTCTTTATTTACGAATGCCAAAGATACTATTATTTTAATATTCTAAAAAAAATAGAGTACATTTAAACCATATTTGTTTTCCTTCATCTAAAAGAACAGTGGTTCATTCAATTCAATCAAAGCCCGAGAAATTAATTAAAAAATTAAATCATGAAAAAAAATCTATTGCTCCTTTCTAGCCTGGTACTCACACTTGTTTCTTGTGGGAAAAATGATGCGTATGAAGACATTAGCTATCCAAATGTGACTTCAACTTTTGGAACTAAAATTGATTTAACCCAATTGGCAAACTATGCCAATCAAACCATTCCGGCTTACATTACCAAAAGCAACATCAATGGAAATCCTGTAACAGATAAAGGCGCAACACTTGGAAGGGTTTTGTTTTATGATAAAAACCTATCTTCTAACAATACCATTTCATGTTCAAGTTGCCACCAACAAAACCTAGCTTTTTCTGACGCAGCCATTGCAAGCCAAGGTGTAAACGGAACTACTGGAAGACATTCCATGCGATTGATCAACACACGATTTGCAGCAGAGTCCAAGTTCTTTTGGGACGAACGAGCAGCAAACCTAGAGACACAAACAACCATGCCGATTAAAGACCATGCCGAAATGGGTTACAGCGGTGCAAATGGCGATGCTGCCATTTCAACACTTTTGACCAAACTGAGCAATATTGGTTATTATAAAGAACTGTTTAAGTTTGTTTATGGAACTGAAGAAATTACAGAAAATAAAATTCAACTAGCACTTGCTCAATTCATCCGAAGTATTCAATCCTTTGATTCAAAATATGATGCAGGAAGAGCTTTAGTTGCTAACGACAATGCAAATTTTCCTAATTTTACCGCTCAAGAAAATACCGGTAAAAATTTATTTAACACCCCTCCTATTTTTGACGCTACAGGTAACAGAACATCTGGTGGTTTAGGTTGTGCTGGTTGCCATAAAGCACCCGAATTTGACATTGACCCAAATACATTAAGTAACGGTATTGGTGGATCTATTGCAGGCGGCGCTGATTTTACAAATACACGTGCTCCATCTTTACGCGATTTGGTTAAATTAGACGGTACATTGAATACGCCGCTCATGCATACAGGTGTTATCACTACCTTACATGCAGCAATAGGACATTATGGAGATTTAACTAATCAAGCTGTCAATAACCCTAATTTAGATCCAAGATTAAAACCTAATGGATTTGGACAGAAATTAAATTTAAATGCAAACGAAGTTAATGCTGTTGTTGCATTCTTAAAAACTTTATCTGGAACCAACGTTTATTCAGATCCAAAGTGGTCAAGTCCATTTTAATTTATATTTTTGTAAGAATTCACGAATACTAAATTAAACTATGAAAAAAATTGCAATATTAGCTGTCTTGCTGATTAACACATGGGCATTTGCACAAGAGCATCATTTTAAAGCAGAAAGAAAAGAAGTTACTTGGCAATTGGCCTACAAAAGTTCTGATGCAGAGATTTTAAAGTTAATTGATAAAAACCATACGAAAGTAATTGTCAATTATGATAATTCGACTGGAAAAGGAGTAAAACTTAACTGCGATTGCAAAGGTGGTGGTTGGTATTTTGAGCAAGCATTTGATCTTGACTTTGAAGTAGAAATAAAAGATTCTAAATATTTAGTTACCGTGTCTAGCATCTTGTTTGAAAGTGAATCAGAAACCAACCCAAAAACTCCCGTAGAAAATTATTTTTTAAGAATCGGGCAAAATGTTTTTCATCCAACTGAAAAAAACAAAATCAACATGATGTGTTTAGATGCCTATTTGACTAAATTATTTCAAATACCAAACGCAGAAATAACAGTTTGGTAGTTGGTTTTCAATACCATAAAAAAAAAGGCTTACGTTTGTAAGCCTTTTTTTTATGGTTGGAATTTTAGAGATTATCCTAAAACTTCTTTTACTTTTTTTCCAATTTCTGCTGGAGAGTCAACTACATGAATTCCGTTTTCACGCATGATTCGTTTTTTAGCTTCAGCTGTATCATCAGCACCTCCTACAATTGCACCCGCATGACCCATGGTTCTTCCTTTAGGAGCTGTTTCACCAGCAATAAATCCGACAACCGGTTTGCGGTTACCATCGGCTTTGATCCATTTAGCAGCATCAGCTTCCAGTTGACCACCAATTTCACCAATCATAACGATACAATGTGTTTCTGGGTCATTCATTAACATTTCTACTGCGGCTTTTGTAGTTGTTCCAATAATTGGGTCACCACCAATACCAATAGCTGTTGTAATTCCAAAACCTTGACGAACAACTTGATCTGCAGCCTCATATGTTAATGTACCTGATTTTGATACAATACCTACGTTTCCTTTTTTGAAAACAAAACCTGGCATAATACCTACTTTTGCTTCTCCTGGAGTAATTACACCTGGACAATTAGGTCCAACTAAAGTACAATTTCTATTTTTGATGTATTCATTTGCACGGATCATATCAGCAACAGGAATACCTTCAGTAATTGCAATAATAACTTTGATACCTGCGTCTGCAGCTTCCATAATTGCATCAGCAGCAAAAGCTGGTGGTACAAAAATAATTGTAGTGTCAGCACCTGCTTGATCAACTGCATCTTTTACTGTGTTAAATACAGGTCTGTCTAAATGTGTTGTCCCACCTTTACCTGGAGTAACACCACCTACTACATTCGTTCCATACTCAATCATTTGAGAAGCATGAAAAGTTCCTTCGCTACCTGTAAAACCTTGAACGATAATTTTTGAATCTTTATTAACTAATACGCTCATAATATATTTTTTTGTGTAATTTTTTAATTTGCTATGCAAAAGTACTAAAAAGAGTTCAATGTTTTGAACTCATGTATAATAATTTTACATTAAAATTGGCTCATTTGATAGCCTCTAAATAATTTATCCTCTTTGATTTCCCAAATAACCATAAAATTAGCTAGCAACATCTCTTCTCTAGGATTTTCGATGGTTTTTACAAAATGAGAATAACGTACCGATACAATCTCTTTTTCTTGTACGATGTGACTGATCCTCATTTTTGAACGCAAATACGATTTTTTTAATTCATCCGATAAATTCAAAACATCATCATAATTCATTTGGATAAATCCTTTGCTACTGTTCCAATCAATAATGATATCAGGATGAATAAACTGTTTTACCGCTTCTTTATCAAGAAGCACATCTGGCTGATAAAACTCAAGTACTAAGTTTTTTGCTTTCATTTATTTTTTCGAATTTAATAATTCTGGAATACGCTTAATGTTTGCTAATTGCTTCAATTTTTCTCTAGATTCTTCAATTGGAGTGCCAAAATAGGATTTTCCTCCTTCTACAGATTTAGTAACCCCTGTTTGACCCAAAATTACCGCTTTGGACCCAATGGTAATTCCACTGGTTGTTCCCACTTGTCCCCAAATAGTAACCTCATCTTCAATCACCACACAACCTGCAATACCGGTTTGAGCTGCAATCAAACATTTTTTTCCAATGATTGTATCGTGACCCACGTGAACTTGGTTGTCAATTTTAGTTCCGAAACCAATTGTTGTATCGCCCGAAACACCTTTGTCAATAGTACATAAAGCACCAATTCCGACATGATCTTCAACAACCACTCTTCCCGTTGATAGCAGTTGATCAAAACCTTCGGGACGTTTTTTATAATAAAAAGCATCTGCTCCTAAAACAGTTCCCGATTGAATAACCACATGATCCCCAATGAGGGTGTTGTCATAAATAGTTACATTGGCATGTATCATACAATCCGCACCAATTACCACATTATTACCTATAAAGCAATTTGGCTGAATGATCGTGGTTGGATCAATTCTGGCTGAATCAGAAATTGATTTTGAAGCAGCTTCGAAGGGTCTGAAATGCTTGGCTAATTTGTTAAAATCCCTAAATGGATCATCCGAAATCAACAAGGCTTTGCCAGCCGGACATTCGACTTCTTTATTTATTAAAATGATGGTAGCAGCCGATTGAAGGGCTTTATCATAATACTTTGGATGATCAACAAATACGATATCACCCGGAGTAACCACATGAATTTCATTCATTCCATCCACAGGGAAATTATCGTCACCAAGGTATTGGCAATCAATGATGGCAGCTATTTCTTTGAGAGGATGTGATTTTGAGAATTTCATTTACTTGATTACGTTATTTATTCTTTAACACGCTCCATATATGAATAGGTAGCGGTATCAATTTTAATTTTATCTCCTTCATTGATAAACAAAGGTACATTTACCGTTGCTCCTGTTTCAACAGTTGCTGGTTTTGAAGCATTCGTAGAAGTATTTCCTTTCACACCTGGCTCAGAATAAGTTACTTCCAATATTACAGATGCAGGCATATCAACAGATAATGGTAGTTCCGTTTCTGTATTGATTTGTACCATTACATTGGTTCCTTCTTTCAATAAATCGGGAGCATCTAATATGTCTTTGTTCAAAGAAATTTGTTCGAACGATTCGTTGTTCATGAAATGAAAGGTATCCCCTTCTGCATATAAATATTGAAAGGTGTGTGTTTCAACACGAATATCTTCAATCTTGTGTCCAGCAGAAAACGTATTATCTAATACTTTACCATTGGTCAACGATTTTAATTTTGTTCTAACAAAAGCAGGACCTTTTCCTGGTTTAACGTGTAAAAATTCGATGATTTTATAAATATCATGATTGAATTTTATGCATGATCCGTTTCTAATATCTGATGTAGATGCCATTTTTATATTGTTTTAGTTTTGTTTATTTTATTAATAACCTCCTGAATAACCTTTCATTACGCCTCGAGATGAATTTCGAATGAATTGAATGATTTCATCTCTTTCTGGGGTTGCTTCCATTTCGGCCTCAATGATGCCAAGAGCTTGTGTTGTATTGTAATTTTTTTGATACAATATTCTATAAATATCTTGAATCTCTCTGATTTTTTCAGTGGTAAAACCTCTTCTTCTCAATCCAACTGAGTTGATTCCAACATAAGACAAAGGTTCTTTAGCTGCTTTTGTAAAAGGAGGAACATCCTTACGAACCAAAGATCCACCAGAAACCATGGCATGCTGACCGATATGAATGAACTGATGCACAGCTGCTAATCCACCAATGATTGCATAATCACCTACAACAACATGTCCGGCAAGCGCAACGCCATTCACAACAATCGCATTGTCGCCAATATGACAGTCGTGTGCAATATGTGCCGTTGCCATGATTAGACAATTGTTCCCAATTTTTGTTTGTCCGGATGCAATGGTACCTCTATTTATGGTTACACATTCTCTAATCGTGGTGTTATCACCAATGATTGCAAGAGATTCTTCTCCTCCAAATTTTAAATCTTGCGGAACAGCCGAAATAACAGATCCAGGAAAAATATTGCAATTTTTACCAATTCGAGCTCCTTCCATGATGGTAACATTAGAACCTATCCAGGTTCCTTCACCAATAATTACATTATTATGGATGGTCGTAAAAGGATCAATGACTACATTCCGAGCAATTTTTGCACCAGGGTGAACGTATGCTAAAGGTTGATTCATAATATTAATTTATTTTTTTAGCGATTTGCGCCATTAATTCTGCTTCAGCAACCAACTTACCATTTGCAAATGCATACGCTTGCATATGACAAATTCCTCTTCTGATTGGAGTAATAAGGTCACACTTAAATATCAATGTATCGCCAGGCAATACTTTGTGTTTGAATTTAACATTATCCATTTTCATGAAATAAGTCAAATAATTTTCTGGGTCTGGAACGGTACTTAGCACCAATACACCCCCTGTTTGAGCCATGGCTTCAACAATCAAAACACCAGGCATTACCGGAGCGTCTGGGAAATGCCCAACAAAGAAATTTTCATTCATGGTCACATTTTTCATCCCCACTACATGATTGGATGACATTTCAATAATTCGGTCAATCAACAAAAACGGTGGTCTATGTGGTAAAATATTCATAATCTTATGAATATCCATCAAAGGCTCTAGGTTCAAATTATAAACTGGCACTTGATTTTTTTGCTCGATTTTAATTATTTTGGCCAATTTTTTAGCAAATTGAGTATTTACATAATGACCGGGTTTATTGGCAATGACTTTCCCTTTGATACGCATTCCAATTAAGGCCAAATCACCAATCACATCTAACAGTTTGTGACGAGCCGCTTCATTTGGATAATGTAAGGTTAGGTTATCTAATATTCCATTTGGTTTAACATTGATTTTGTCTTTACCGAATGCTTTTTTTAGATTCTCCATGGTAGTATCGGAGATTTCTTTATCTACATATACAATGGCGTTATTTAGATCGCCACCTTTGATTAAACCATTGTTTAAAAGAGCCTCTAATTCATGTAAAAAACTAAATGTACGAGAATTTGAAATCTCAGATTTGAATTCTGAAATATTTTTCATGGTTGCATTTTGTGTCCCCAATACTTTGGTTCCAAAATCAACCATTGCAGTAACTTGGTATTCGTCTGAAGGCATTACTAATATTTCACTACCAGTGCTCTCATCTACAAAAGAAATAACTTCTTTTACTTCATAATACTTACGTTCAGCGTCTTGTTCGATTACTCCCACTTTTTCAATTGCTTCTACAAAAAACTTAGAAGATCCATCCATAATCGGTGGTTCAGATTCATTCAATTCGATGATCACGTTATCTACATCACATCCCACAAATGCAGCAAGCACATGTTCTGAAGTTTGAATTTTTACTCCTAATTTTTCAAGATTCGTTCCTCTTTGTGTATTTACAACATAGTTAGCATCTGCTTCAATGATTGGAGAACCTTCAAGATCAACTCGAACAAAAGTAAATCCATTATTGATAGGAGCTGGTTTAAAAGTCATTTTCACTTCTTTTCCAGTGTGCAATCCTACACCCGTTAGAGATATTTCCTCTTTGATGGTCTTCTGCTTATGCATTTTGAATTCGTTTATTTATTAGTAATCTGTTTCTTAATAGTGTCAATATCTTTAACGATAGTTGGTAAATTTTTAAAATGAACATACGATTTGAAATAATCGTTGTAACCTAATGCTGGGCTACCTTGCAATTTTTCGCCATCTTTAATATTTCTTCCTACTCCTGATTGAGCTTGAATTCTAACATTATTACCTATGGTTAAATGACCCGCAATTCCAACTTGCCCTCCAATCAAACAATTGGAACCAATTTTAGTAGATCCCGCAATTCCCGTTTGAGCAGCAATAACGGTATGTTCTCCAATTTCTACATTATGTGCAACTTGAATTTGATTGTCCAATTTTACTCCTTTACGAATAATGGTTGAACCCAAGGTTGCACGATCAATGGTTGAAGCAGCTCCAATCTCTACATCATCTTCAATGATCACATTTCCAATTTGAGGGATCTTACTGTACGTTCCGTCTTCTAAGGGTGCAAATCCGAATCCGTCTGAACCTATGATGGTGCCTGAATGAAAAATACATCCGGATCCAATCTCGGTTTCAGAATAAACTCGCACTCCGGCATAAAACAAACAATTGTCACCAATGGTAACATTATCTCCAATAAACGTATTGGGGTAAATCTTAACGTTTGCGCCAATTTTTACATTTTTTCCGATGTAAGAAAAACTACCTAAGTACAAATCTGGACCATACGTTACATTTTCAGAAATGAAGGAAGGTTGCTCTATCCCAGATTTCATCAATTTTACTTGGTTGTAATATTCCAGCAATTTTGAAAAAGAGGCATAGGCATCATCTACTTTAATCAGGGTTGAAGTCACTTCTTTTTCTGGCACAAAAGATCGATTAACGATTACAATTGTAGCATTTGTATTGTAGATATAATTCTGGTATTTTTGATTGGATAGAAAAGTCAAAGAACCCGAAACGCCCTCCTCTATTTTGGCCAGTTTATATACCTCAGCCAAAGGATTTCCTACGACATCTCCTTCTAAAATACTTGCTATTTGTTCTGCTGTAAATTTCATTGATGCAAAAATATAAAATTTAATTTAATTCTTATAATCTGTTAGTGCTTTCGGATAGCAGATATAGTATTTTGTTACCGATTTAGAAAGTGCTTTTAATTGCAATTGATCTGAAGAATCATCAATGTTCTCAACTGTTTTATCTTTTTTAAGGATTTTAATAGGTTCCTTTTCCTTGTTATAGGCCTGGTTTTTTATTTTTCCTTTAAAAACAAAATAGGAGGCTTCTACAAGTGAAATGTTGTTTTGAGTTGCAAAATCTTGCTTCAACTGAGCTACTAACTCGTTAGAAGGCTTCTCATCCAACAAGGTAATCTTGAATAAATCCCGATTGATGATGATTTTGGATAAAGAACTCAAAACAAAATCCGAATGAAATTGCCACTCTTTTATAGCGCCCAACACATCAAAATCATCCAATTGAGCAAATTTCTCAAGGATTGATTTATCAAATGTATCCAAATTAATTTTGTGATGTAAAAAATAAGACAAGGCCGAACTACACCATAAATGTTCCCCTTTTTGAGTGAGTTCTTTGGCTCGTTTCAATATTTTAGTCAGGATCATTTCGGCTACGACACTCGTTTTATGGAGGTAGGCTTGCCAATACATCAACCTACGTGCTACTAAAAATTTCTCTACCGAATAAATACCTTTTTCTTCAACTACCAATTCATCCTCTTGCACATGCATCATTTGAATCAGGCGATCGCTGTTGATGTTTCCTTCGGCTACTCCGCTGTAAAAACTGTCTCTTTTCAAATAATCCATACGATCCATATCCAATTGACTAGATATTAACTGCAGCATGAATTTTCGGTGGTAAGCTCCTTTAAAAATTTGGATCGCCAACGATAACTGGCCCTCAAATTGATGATTCAATTCGTTCATGAAGGCCAATGAAATTTCTTCGTGATGCACACCTTCTACAATACTATTTTCCATTGCATGTGAAAAAGGACCATGCCCAATATCATGCAACAAAATAGCAACATACAAGGCCGTTTCTTCTTCATCAGAAATCTGTACCCCTTTAAAACGAAGGGTTTGAACTGATTTTTGCATTAAGTGCATGCAACCAATTGCATGATGAAAACGCGTATGATGTGCTCCTGGATAAACGATGTAAGACAACCCCATTTGTGAAATTCTTCGCAATCTTTGAAAATAAGGATGCTGAATTAAATCGTAAATGAGAGTATTGGGTATAGAAATAAACCCATAAATGGGATCGTTAAATATTTTAAGTTTATTAGTTGAAATCAATCTTCAATCGTTTAAAAAAAACAAATATAAACATATTGAAAGATATATGCTAATTATGGGAACTGAGCTTGATTTGAGATCAAAAAAAAAACCCATCCTTACGATGGGCTTTTATGTATTATTTATTTAGGATGTGGTATTCGATCAATCCATCAATGGGTCTTCTAAGCACATTGCCTAAAGTGATTCCATGTTTTTGAAGCACTTCGTTTAATTCATCCTTTAAATAAAAGGCAATCGATCCAATAAAATGAACGGGCACTTCTTTGTAGTTTGAATACTGTTTGATGTAATTTTCTACAAAATCTTCCATTTCCATATAAATGAATTTTTTACAGAAATCGGTATCCTTGTGTTTGATTAAAAATTTAGCAAACGTGGCTAAATACGCATTTGGATTGGGTTCTTTGTATAAATTATGCTTGATATAATCAGGATCAACATTGTATTCATCTTCAAATTCTTTTGCTAATTCGCTAGGCATTTGATTGAAATAATAACCTCTCAACAAGTGACGTCCAAAACGGTTACCCGAACAATCATCCATAGCAATATAACCCAGTGATTGTACTTTTTGATGCAATACCGTTCCGTCGAAAAAACTACAATTAGAACCTGTACCTAAGATACTTACAATGGCAGATTCGTTTTTAGGCGTCGTTGCATAAACCGCTGCATAGGTATCTTCGTGTACTACCACTTTTGCATTGGTAAAATAATCTTTAAAGACATCTGTCAAGAAAATTTTCATTCGATCAGTTCCGCATCCCGCACCATAAAAATAAAGATGTCCGGCTTTTTCTTTGTTATGCGAAATATCAAACTTGTCGTCAAGACGATTGATGATTTCTTCTTTGTCAAGAACTTCAGGGTTTAACCCAAGTGTTTGTGTAGTAAATAAAACTTTACCATTATCATCAATCGCAATCCAATCGGCTTTGGTTGATCCGCTATCTACAAGTAATTTCATGTTGGTTAGTATTAAAATAATAGAAAAGCTCTATTGTAATGTTAATTTTGTTTGTTTGTTTTTAAAGCCCTAAGTTGTTTCTTAGCTCCGATTGAACCGATATCCTTGCTGAATTTATGAATCAAGATACAGGTGAAAGCGGGAAAAAGGTGGATTGAAAATGCCCAAACCTTTTGCTTCAAATAAAAAAATCCTGCCTTCTCATTGAGAAAACAGGATTTTATATAATGTATGTTATAGGCTTGAAATATGAACAGATAAATCAATCAATTTAGATGAATATCCGTACTCATTATCGTACCAAGAAATGATTTTGAAAAAAGTTGAATTCAATCCAATTCCAGCTTTTGCATCCACAATTGAAGTTCTTGAATCTGAAACAAAATCGTTAGAAACTACATCGTCTTCTGTAAAACCAAGAATACCTTTCATAGTTGTTTCTGAAGCATTTTTCAAGACCGCCATAATTTCTGCATAAGAAGTTTCTTTAGCCAATTTTACAGTTAAATCTACTGCAGAAACATCAACGGTTGGAACACGCATTGACATACCTGTTAGTTTTCCGTTTAATGATGGAATTACTAAACCTACTGCTTTGGCAGCACCTGTAGAAGAAGGAATCATGTTTACTAAAGCAGAACGTCCACCTCTGAAATCTTTTCTTGAAGGTCCGTCGTTTGTCATTTGCGTAGAAGTTGTAGCATGAACGGTTGTCATCAAACCTTCTACAATTTCGAAATTATCGTGAATTACTTTCGCTAATGGTGCCAAACAGTTGGTTGTACATGAAGCATTAGAAACGACTAAGTCGGTTGCTTTTGCAGATTCGTGATTTACTCCCATTACAAACATTGGTGCATCTGAAGATGGCGCAGAAATAATTACTTTTTTAGCTCCCCCTTTGATGTGCTCATTTGCAGTTTCGATGGTTGTAAAGAAACCTGTACATTCAGCAACAACGTCTACATTTACTTCATTCCATTTCAAGTCGGCAGGATTTCTTTCTGCAGTTACTCTAATGTGTCTACCGTTTACAAAAAGTTTTCCTTCTTTCACTTCCACAGTTCCGTTAAATCTTCCGTGAACTGAATCATATTTTAATAAATAAGCTAAATGTTCTACTTCTAATAAATCGTTGATAGCAACTACTTCAACATTGTCTCTATTAAATGATTCTCTGAAAACGATTCTACCAATTCTACCAAAACCGTTGATTCCTAATTTTACTTTTGACATTTTTTTTAATTTAAATTGAGCTAAACATATAGCCGATTATAGTTTTTTTTTATTTTTTTTATGTTGACATGATGTCGGAAACTCGAACCAATTCCTGGTCAATTTCAGAACTTCCTTTTATTGCTTGTTCTAATGGCGTAAGAGCAATTTTATCTTGAATAATTCCTACCATAAAGTTAGACTTACCTTCAAGGATTGACTCTACAGCCTTTACTCCTAGTCGTGAAGCCAAGACTCTATCAAAACAAGAAGGTGAACCACCGCGTTGCATATGACCCAGTACTGAAACTCGTACGTCATACTCTGGAAGGTGTTCTTCTATATAGTCTTTTAATTCAAAAACGTTTTTGCCAATCTTATCCCCTTCGGCAATCACAACTATACTAGATGATTTTCCTGAAGCTTTACTTTTCTTTAGTGAATCCAACAAACGATCAAGACCTAAATCTTCTTCTGGAATAAGAATTTCTTCTGCTCCCGCGCCGATACCTGCATTTAATGCAATGTGACCTGCATCACGCCCCATCACTTCAACAAGAAAAAGGCGGTTGTGCGAACTAGCTGTATCTCGAATTTTATCGATCACTTCCACAACTGTGTTCAAAGCAGTATCATAACCTAAAGTATGACTTGTTCCAAAAATATCATTGTCAATCGTACCAGGTATTCCCATTACCGGAAAACCATACTCTGCATTGAATACTTCTGCACCTGTAAAACTTCCGTCTCCACCTATTACTACAAGTGAATCAACACCTGCTTTCACCAAGTTATCATAAGCTTTCTTACGTCCTTCTGGAGTCATGAATTCTTTTGATCTGGCCGACTTTAAAATCGTACCTCCTTTGTTGATGATGTTGTTTACAGAACGCGCATTCATTTCTTTGAAATCGCCTTCGATCATTCCTTGGTAACCTCTATAAATACCCAGACATTCAATATCATGAAATGCACAGGTTCTTACAACCGATCTAATGGCAGCATTCATTCCGGGAGAGTCACCACCCGATGTTAATACACCAATTTTTTTAATTGTTTTAGACATTTAGTTTTATGTTTAAAGTGTAAAATTAGCAAAGTAGAATTGAATATTTAACAGTTTACAAATGCAAATCGCACTATTGGTAAAATTCAATCGTTTTCGTTGATAAGTTTATAATTTTTAAGTAGTTAAATTGTATTATTAATAATTTTAGGTCTATTAATAATCATCTGGCGGAATGGCCTCTCTATTTGGTGTAGTTTCCTCTTTCGTATTTTTCTTTTTTTCTTTTTCCATGATTATAAAAGAAGGCAACATATTGGAATCTACATCCTCGCTATTGATCGTTTTAGTGGCATTTTTAGTGCTCTTAGAAAATATCTTTTTAATGAATTCATTAAAGGTATTAAAATCAACTTCATAAGAAACTCCCAATCCTTGTGTATAACCAATTCCTTGTCCGACATAAGTAATGTCATTCTCTCTATTAAAAAGTCGTAAGTTTAAAGTACCATCTTCATTAACTCTGTATTGTATTTCTACATTCCCAACAATAGCCGACTGATTGATTCCGCCAACTGGTACTCCCACATTCCCGTTTATGGTAATTTTATCATTGATCCTTGAAGAAACAGAGACCCCAATTCTCCCATCTGTTTCTGCTCCTGGAGTTTTATCAGCATTCACAAAATCGACATTCAATTGAATTTTCCCATCTTCCTCTTGAAAAAGCTGACTGAATAACGCACCTGCTTTTTCATAAAAAACATTGGTGATTTGGGATTGATTCAAACCTTCTTTACTTAAAAACCCACCGTATGCCAACAAATTAAACGCCTGCTTTTGACGGGTATCTTTATCGCTTAAAATGGTTTCAATTTCAGAACGAACTACAGAACTCACCTTCGGAAAATTGATTGTGAAATCGGGTTCTGGATTTGAAATATTACCTTTGATATCTATCACCACTTCTACATCCGTCTTTTGATTAATTGTAGAACTGTTCAACAACACACCCGGATTTGCCTTAATATTGTCTTTAACAGCTTGGATATTTAAGGAAGCTTTTAAAGGATCTCCATCCCAAACTATCGAACTGTTGTTTTTTACTTTGAATTTTTTATCAATTAATCCGGCGTATTTATAATTATATATTCCGTCCCAAATCACATAATCTCCGGTCATTTTGAATTTTCCATTGGTATTTATTTCAAATAATATACCTCCTTTTCCAGTACCTTTCATACCGTGTTTGGTATTTCGATCCAAAATAACCTCCATGGTAGCATCTTGATCAATATTGAAATCAAAATTCATCTCCAAACCATTGTAGTTTCGAGCATTTTTTGCTTTTGAATCTGTGATGTTATACTTTTCGTTTTTTGTTAGAAAATGAATATAATTACTTTCACTAACGGCCTCAGCATCGTTAATCGGGATTTTGATATCGGTTCCTTTTTCAGACTCGGCAGTCACATTGATTGTTAATCCGTTGGTTGGGCCAAAAATAACAGCACTTCCCTTAATGAATGCAGTTCCAAAATAAGGCGCGTCTTCATAATCCTTTGTATCCAAAGCCAAAAGCCTATTGGAGCGAACGCTAAGATCGAGCTCCCAATCTGCAAATTCGTTATGTTTGATTGTTCCCTCAACAAAACCTTCTGTATTGTATTTGGTATCAATCATTTTTGATCGCTGCACAATGAATTTGTTTTTAGCAATATCCACAACCGAATTGTCTTTTAATTGGTAATCAACATTTAGATAAGGAATGGTAAGTCCGGTTCCTTCGGTAAACAATCTTCCATTATAATCAATATTTGATAAGTCACCATCGATACGAGTCACCCCTGAAGCAAAGCCTCGAATATTTGTAAAAACATCTCCACCTAAATTGCTCAATACACCTAAATTAAATTTTTGGAAGGTTAATTCTAAATCTAGGTTTGTTTTGTCGTTTACAATGTTGAGTCCCCCTTTTGCTTGAAATGATTTAAAATTATCATTCTGTATTTCTGAGTTGATGGTGAAATTTCGAAACAATTCATCTCCGGCAATATCCAAATTTAGATTACCTAGTAAATGATCATTTACCTCAAAATCATTGATGTTTAACTCGGCGGTAGGCTGGTACACATCGTTTTCTTGATTGATAAACACATCACCATTTAGATTTCCCTCAAATTTAAACTGCGGGACATCGGGAGTAATTTTATTTAAATTCACATCTTTAAAACTAAGATGTAAGTCCTTGTTTTGGGATCCATTGAGAAAACCATTCAAAGATATTTTTTGATTTTCGTGAGAAACCACAAGTTGTTCAAAATTAAAATTTTCTAATTTTTTATCGAAAATGATTTTGTTATTTTGATTTTCTGATGCATTGATGAACCAAACAAAGTCTTTAAACATCATCTCCGATTTATTAAACCCGATCACATTTTGGTTGTTTTCATTGATGGTATGATACAAATTCAGATTGTAATAATCTTTTCCTTGTTCGCCCCCTTTGAACTCTGTTCTAAACGAGAGCGTATCATTAGAAGTAACATTAATCAATGAAAAATCTCGTATTTTGTAATATTTGTTTTTTACGCTGTCAATTTGAAAATAGGTATTGTATAATGGATTTCTGTTGTTTATTTCCATTTGTACTTGATCAAAATCAGTTTCAAATGCATTGATTTTCTTAGAAAATAGTTTCAATTTAAAATCATTGGAGTCAGCATTGATACTTCCGCTCACAGCTGTTGATTTGTCCAGTGTGATTTTTGGGTACACAATTTCGATTAGTTTATTGAACTCAGTAAAGTTAAATTTGACATACTGTCCTTTTCTAAGTTGATGTGATTTGTAATTGGCATACAAACTCCCTAATGAATTCTGAATCATTTTATCGATTTGATACACATCAAATTTTCCAACGATACTGGCATTGATGGCATCCGACGATTGAATCTCAATTTTACGCTCATTATCTGAACTAAAATTAGAATTCACCTCCAAATGATCAAAAAAATACAAATCCTTAGAGTTTTGATACGAAGCATTAGAAACCGTAACATTTCCAATTAAATTATTTGCCGAGCTTCCTGCCACATTCACATCTACTTCTCCTTTAAACACGGAAGTTTTATCATCTGAAAAATGTAGGTTATACAGATTAACATAATCAAAAACGGCTTTAAAATCATAACTGTTTTCGCGCTTACTCAAATCTATTTTCCCTTCAAAGTCTAAAAACAAATTTGGATCGTTGCTATTTAGTTTACCATTGAAAATTGGTTTCTTAAAATTACCCTCACATAAAATGTTTTGGTAAGTGTAATTGTTGTAACGAATACTTTTAAAAGTTCCTTCAAATTGGGTGTCCAAATACTTTTCAATAAAACCAATCCCTTCAATGTTAGCATCTGCGGTGACTCTTCCAAGTTTCGGATTACTTATAAATGTTCCTAAGTCAAAATTATTCAATGCGATTCTACCTTCATAACTCGCATGATCAATAAAATCAATATTCGACATATTTAAAGTAGCCAATACTTGACCAATTTTCGTGTTCAACACAAAATCAGACTGAATGTTCTTTTTTGTCAATTCAACATCTCCTGCTAAATCAAAATTACCTAAATGACGTAATTCAATAGGTAATTTTTTTCCTAAAACATTTGGCAATAATTTCACTAAATCTGGATACGAAGAAGTTAACTTCTGAAAATTACCTTTCATATAAAATCTTCCTTTTCCAGGTTTTGCTAGGGCGTTTTTAAAATTAATTTTTCCAATTATGCGGGTGTTTTTCCCATCAAACATAGAAAGCTTGGTGAAAAATAGGTTGTTTAATGTTCCGGTAATTTTGGAATGAAACTGAAACACATGATTTTTAGCAATTTCATTGTAAAAACAATAAATATCTGAAGTGGAAATCGTGGCCGACTCGGTAGCAATATCAAACTTTACTTTGTTATTAAAATCAGCAAAATCTTCTCTTTTGTAACTTAATTTAACCGCGCCTTTAAAAGTTGAAAAAGGCGTTTTGAATTCTAATTTTTCTAAGAGAATATTTTTTTTAGTATAAGTAAAATCTGCCTTCAACTCTTTCATTTCCAATCCTCGGTAATCCAAAAACGACATATTCGTAATCGAAGTGGTTACATCAGGACCATAAATTTTAAAATTGGTGGTACGTGCGTTTATTTTTGTGAATTTTGCATCCAACGGATTCTTCATATTTTCATCAACAACAATCACCCGGCTATTAGAAAGAATTAAACGGTCAGCAGTAAGTAAAAACTTAGAAGTAGACTTCTTACCATCATCAAAAGCCGCTACAAAAAGGTCTAGATTTGTTTCCTTTTCATTTTTGTAAGTTGTAATATCTAATTGCAAATTATCGGCTCGTAAAGCACCAAACAACAAATCACCATTAATTAATTTATTAAAATCTAAAATACTTGTATTGATGCGTTTAGCATAGATCAATGTGTCATTTTTATGGTCTTTTATCAAGATTTTTTTTAGTTTGACACTTCCAAAAGCGGTGACGGCTATTTGATCAACATATATGTTAGTTCCGTATTGTTTGTTTATTTTTTCAGTAAAATAATGGGCTAGCTTTGTTTGAACAACCGGCAATGAAAAAGTAATCCCCAAAAGCAGCAAAAAAACAACAAACGAAAGAAGAACCCGAAAAAATATTTTTCTAGCTTTCAGGAACTTAAGATTTGTTTTTTGTTCTTTCAAAATTTAATGACACTATTATTTTAGATACCTAAGAAATTAGTTACTTTTGTAATTGTTGTAAAAATAATCGTTTTAATGCGGTTTATCAAATATTATTCAAAAATTGTTCCAAATGCAACCTAACAATCTTTATATTTTAGCAATTGAGAGTTCCTGCGATGATACTTCGGCAGCAGTTTTATGCAATAATCGGGTGCTATCCAATGTAGTTGCAGGTCAAAAAATTCACGAACAATATGGAGGCGTCGTACCCGAGTTAGCTTCAAGAGCACACCAACAAAATATTGTACCTGTCATTGATGTCGCATTACAAAAAGCCGGAATTACTAAAGATCAATTGCACGCCATTGCTTTTACACAAGGACCTGGATTGATGGGATCTCTATTGGTGGGATCTTCATTCGCAAAATCCATGGCACTCGCATTAAACATTCCTTTGATTGCTGTCAATCACATGCACGCTCATATTTTAGCCCATTTTAT
>JACCDN010058934.1_pt1 | contig 45231 bp, 37 predicted proteins | sample 7441691 | NCBI WGS metagenome assembly JACCDN01 (sample SAMN15323439, study PRJNA562643) | freshwater metagenome | isolation source: river surface water | place: USA:Blue River Watershed | collected 2017-08-16 | reverse complement strand
CCGCACGTGTTGTGCACGGTGTGGTTGACGGTATCAGCTTCTATGGCAACTGCCTAGGTCTGCCAAACATTGGTGGCGAGACCGTTTTCGACAAGGTTTACCAGGGCAACCCGCTTGTCAACGCGCTTAGCGTTGGTGCACTGCGCCACGAAGACCTAAAGCTTGCCAAGGCTTCAAACCCTGGTGACCTCGTAATTCTGTTTGGTGCTCGCACCGGCGCCGACGGCATCGGTGGTGTTTCGGTTCTTGCATCTGAGACCTTCGATTCAACCGGCCCAAGCCGCCGCCCAGCCGTTCAGGTTGGCGACCCATTTGCCGAGCAGGTACTCATTGAGTGCTGCCTCGAGCTTTACCACGCCCAGGTTGTTGCCGGTATTCAAGACCTAGGTGGCGCGGGCATCTCATGCGCAACCTCAGAGCTTGCTTCAAACGGTGGCGCCGGTATGCGCGTTCAACTTCAGCACGTTCTAAAGCGCGATGAGTCGTTGACCCCAGAAGAAATTCTGATGTCTGAGTCGCAAGAGCGCATGATGGGCATCGTGCCTAAGAAGCACCTCAAGGCCTTCGAGGCCATTGTGAACAAGTGGGAGGTTGAGTACGCCGTTATCGGTGAGGTAATCAACGAAGACCGCTTGTACATCAACTGGGGTGAAGAAGAAATTGTTAACGTGCCACCTCGCACCGTTGCCCACGATGGCCCGGTTTACGAGCGCCCAGTTGCTTACCCGGCTTACCAAGATGCTCTAAACGCCAACAGTGTTCACGTTGCTGCGCACGGCAATGGCCTGCACCGCCAGAACGACAACTCATCTGAGCTTGCTGCCCAGTTGGTGCAGATCATCTCTAGCCCAAACCAGGCCGATAAGGGCTGGATCACCGACCAGTACGACCGCTACGTTGGTGGCAACACCGCGCTAGCGCAACCAGATGACTCAGGCATGATTCGCGTGAGCGAAGAATCTGGTCTTGGAATTTCACTAGCAACCGATGCAAACGGACGCTACTGCTACCTTGACCCATACCAGGGTGCACGTCTTGCACTAGCCGAGGCTTACCGCAACGTTGCAGTATCTGGCGCAGTCCCGGTTGCAGTTACAAACTGTTTGAACTTTGGCTCACCTGAAAACCCAGAGGTCATGTGGCAGTTCAAGCAGGCAACTGCAGGTCTTGCTGATGGGTGTTTGGAACTTGGTATTCCAGTTACCGGCGGAAACGTTTCTTTCTACAACCAAACCGGTGACGTTGCAATTCACCCAACCCCAGTGGTTGGTGTGCTTGGAGTGATTGACGATGTTGCAAGAAGAATCCCTTCAGGCTGGCAAGACGAAGGCCACAACATCTACCTGCTTGGCACAACCAAAGACGAGCTAGATGGTTCTGTTTGGTCAGAGGTTGTTCACTCTCACCTAGGTGGCCGCCCACCGGTTGTTGATCTTGCCTTTGAGAAGCAATTGGCCGAGGCACTAAACGCAGCTAGCGAGCAGGGCCTGTTGGCTTCGGCTCACGACCTATCAGAGGCTGGTTTGGCTCAGGCAGTGGTTGAAAGCGTTCTTCGCTTCAACATGGGTGCCCGAATCTGGCTTGACGAGATTCAAGAGCGCGACGGCGTTGACCGCACCTGTGCTTTGTTCTCAGAGTCAACCGGTCGCGTGTTGGTATCGGTTGGTCGTGAAGATGACGTGAAGTTCGTTGGTCTGTGTGAAGCCCGCGGTATTCCGGTGCTGCGCATTGGTGTAACCGATAACTCCGGCGAGCTAGAGATTCAGGATGTTGCTACCTGGCAGCTAAATGATCTGCGTGGTGCTCACGAGGGTACTTTGGCTGAGCTTTTTGGCTAGTTTGCGAGTCTGCCTTCGACGTCCAGAGAAGATCTCGTAATGTCAGCGTTCAAACCGTAGTCATTTTTGAAAACCGCAAGTAACCCTTCCACCCATTTGGGCGTGCCGGGGGCCAAAATGACATTGCCAATCAATTCATTTATATCGACCTTAATTGAAATGCTTGGTGATTCCAGGGCATTAGAGAAATTTTTATTAATAACGACTAATCGAACTTCTTTTTCGTCTTCGTACTGATGGCCCTTGTACATGTGGCGCCACATCAGATTGCCCTCGGGAATGAACGTTTGAGATCGATCAACATATTGAACTCTCGCTCCAAAAACTTCCTGGTCGTCCTTTATTGAACCTGTGAGTTTTTTCCAAGTTGTTGTTACTGCAAGTGAACCTTGCTCGGAAGCGTAAGCTTTCCACATCAAAGACGACTCTTTAGAAAACTCATGCCAGCAGGAAACGTAACAAAAATTCTTTGCAGCTTTATCTACTTCTTCAAAATGCGTTATAGCCTGGGGAGGTAGTTCAGCGTACAGATGTGGTCTGACAGATATGTTAACTTCGCTGACTTCGCCTTCCCAAGGGTCATTGAGCATTGTTGGTGCAGCAAAATTCAGGGACGATGAAACCAAAAGATTCAAAAACTTCGGAAGTGACAAATACCTAATTAGCTCTTGGTCAAGTGCGGGTCTATCAACGAATACCTCATGCTGACCGTAATCAAACATCTAAAATCCGTTTGACTTCGATGACTTAAGCGAGTCGAGCACTGATTGGATCTCTTCGACAGCAATCTGAAGACTCTCAAGAATCTCCTCTGCGATCACCTCAGGGGCTGGAAGATCCGCAGCGTCAACGATTGAGTCATCCTTCAACCAAAGGATGTCCAGATTCGTCTTGTCACGAGCAATGAGTTCTTCATAGTTGAACTTCTTGAACCGCTCTGACTCGACTCGATTCTGGCGATGTCCAGCACAGAAGGACTGAACAAACTCTTCCAGGTCTGCACGCTTGAGGCTTTTGGTTTTCTGGGTGAAGTGCATGTTCGTTCTGAAGTCATAGACCCAAATTTCTTTTGTCCATGGTGTCTCAGATGCTGGTTTCTTCTCAAAGAAGAGGACGTTTGCCTTCACACCACCTGCATAGAAGATTCCAGTTGGGAGTCGAAGGAGGGTGTGCACGTCAAACTCTTTGAGTAAACGCTGGCGGATGGTCTCACCTACGCCACCTTCAAAGAGAACGTTGTCAGGTAAAACAACAGCGGCACGACCATTCACATCGAGGATGGTCTTGATGTGCTGAACGAAGTTCAACTGCTTATTTGAAGTAGTTACCCAGAAGTCAGGGCGCAGGATGGCCAGGTTGTTTTTCCCCACTTTGCCGTCTTCGGTCACGAATGTGTTTGACGCTTTAGTCCCGAATGGTGGATTAGCAAGAACAACCGAGTACCGTTTGCCTGGGTCAGCCGTTAGGGAATCGCCCACATAAATTGGGGATTCAGCTCCCGGCTTTACCATTCCATGAAGGATCATGTTCATTGCAGCCAGGCGTGCAGGGCCATCCCCAAGCTCGGTTCCTGAAGCGAAGGATGTTTGAAGATGTTCAGTCTCCTTTGGAGATGAGGCCGTTGGTGCAGCATGTTCAAACGCTGAAAGAAGGAATCCACCAGAGCCCACGGCGGGATCGTGAAGTGTGTCTTTAGCTGTCACCTGCATTACATCAACCATTGCAGCAATAAGTGCACGAGGCGTAAAGTACTGACCTGCACCAGACTTCATGTCTTCAGCACCCTTCTGAAGAAGTGACTCGTAAGCGTCACCCTTGATGTCAGTTCCAGTTGCTGACCAGTTCTGTTTGTCGATCAGGTCAACAATCAACTGTTTCAACTTTGCTGGGTCTTTGAATCGACTCTGGGCACCACGGAAGATTGTGCCAAGCACACCCTTTTGTTTTGCTAGGGTCTGAAGGATGTGGTTGTAAGTCTCTTCAAGTTGAGAACCATCAGCGTCTAGTAGTCGCTGCCATGAGCAGTCTTCAGGCACGATTCCCTTCTCAGGGTTGATCTTACGAGTCTCACGTTCGTGCGCCATCTTCAAGAAGAGCAGGTACGTCAACTGGTCCGTGTATTCGACGACGTGAACACCGTCGTCGCGGAGGACTGCACAAAATGCCCAGAGTTTGTCTACCAGATGACGAGATGGAGAAATTGCCAGTCTCGCCTCATTAGCAGCGCACACTGAACAAGAAATTGTTTTACGATTCATCGAACTTCCTTACAAGCGTTCCAGTGAAGGCGGCGTTCAGTGCCGACCTGCGGATTTGGTGGAACTCAGAATCTAACTGGCTCACTCGAGATAGAACTTCGAGCATTGATTCTCGTTGGAGTGCCATCTCTCTCGAGATCTCAATCTGGCGTTCAAAAGTAGGCACTTCCACTTCTACATCGTTCAGAACGTTTCGGTCCAGGCTGGGTACTGTGCTCCCTCCAGCAAAATGCTTCAAGTCAAGGGTTTGCAAATACTCATACACAAATAGAGGAAGGTTACCTTTGAAATCCTTGACGTAAAGAGTGGTATTCAAGGCCCAAAAATCATCCTCTATGAAGTGCACACGACCGATTGTCCCACTCCGCCCTGTTACGACGCCTGGTCCTCTAACTCTTGCCTCATCGTGAAAGCCAAGAACTCCATTGGAGCCAACTATCGGCACCGAACCAGACTTTCTATCTTGCTTTGGAAGGTCAAAACCACGTTGAAGAGTAATGAAGTCTTTGAAGGGGATCCTTCTTGATTGATGAGAATCATCAGAAGTCAATTTGTGGAACAAACTTGGGGCAAACTTCTCAACTAGCGACTTTGCTGCAGCGATTTCGGCGAGCGCTTTGTCAAGTCTGGATAAGTGGTCGTCTAAGGATTCTACGATTAGACGCTGATCCTCGAGAGGAGGAAGATGCACAGGTATGGAGTTCATCGCACCTTGAGTGAGTTTTAGCCTCGTAGTGCCGTTTGCATACCCTTGATAATCAAATGCGTTAAGGTAATGAAGCAGGTAGCCAAACTCTATTACCTCTGCCTTTGGTCTCAAGACATGCGCATGGTTATTCACCCACGAAGGTCCTGCGATTTTGTAAGCCTTGGGCTTGTAAGGGTCAAAAAACTGCACTCCATCTTCGCCGAGAAGTACTAGCGGTTCATCAAACAAAGGCTTATCTATTGTGCCGACCTTCCCAGTTGCACCGTAGTAGGGAACTGGTCCCTCCCTGTGTTTCCTCTCAGCCGCACTCAGTGGGATTCGCTTGTTATCTAGGACGTCAACTAACTCCCCAAGAGGAAATGTTTGCCAACCAGGGAGAAGCGTCATGCGCTCAGAGCCTGGTTGAGATCGGTAATTACTGCCACTGGATCAGCGAAGTCTCTTTCGATGCCGTCACTGCCTCCCCAGTCGATGAATGGAACTGCGTCAAGTGCAGGTGTTTCAAAGGTTACGCCTGTGCAGATGTAGTCCTTGATGGCATCCAACCAGCGGCGTTGCTGCTGGGTGAATTTAGCACCCCTTTGTCCCTGTGTTAGCAACCAGCCCTGGTAGCGCTGTTCCACAACATCGGCGAATGGAACAAGTTCGGGCATGACTCCGAGGGTATAACGCACCAAGGACACTAAATCGACGGTTTTGTTATTTATTGTTCGATTGGTCTTGTTTAGGAGTTCGTATGACTTCCAAATAACCGCTGGAGTCCAGTCCTGGTGTGGCTTGCGGATAGTTGCTATCAGCTCTTCTATTTCTTTGCGAGTTACACCTGAGTTCTGCGGGCGACTGTAGAGCAGTTGTAGAGCTGTGATTTCATCTTTATTCTCTTCGAGGTATTTTTTCCAGTCCGCAACAGTTCTCTCAGCAAGCTCCAAGTTTGGGACCCCACCAGCAAAGAGTAATTCATCGGGGGTGATTTCGTCGATGAATGTGTACTTACTTTGGTGCATAGTTACGAGGCGTTGACGCAGCGGCATAGAAACAGCCAACGGTTCAGCTAGCTTTTGAACAAAATCGTGAATTACATCAGCCTCATCAGCGCCTTCAGGTGCTTCCGCTATGGCCTGGGCTACTTCATCGGCATCAATTGACTTAATCAATCTTTGAGAAATATCTTCGATTGAGATGCCTGAAATATCTTGGATTTCATCTTTTTCGCTTGAGGTCATTCGAAGACTTAGCTTGGCAAGTCGGGAGCCAAGGGTTGCCGCTTCGTCTTGCGTAAGTTCACGAGCTGCAGCTTTTTTCATGAGTGCATCAAGGGAAATAGTTTTTACGCGATCGGTGACGGTCACATCAACAAAGTCATGTTCAGTCACACCTATAGCATCAACAATTACAAATCTTTCCTTGTGAACGCCCTCTTCAGTTACCGATTGGAAGTCTGAATCAGTGATGCTGCGAGCGCCTCTACCCTTCATCTGCTCAAAGTAGGTTCCCGAGCGAACATCACGCATGAAGAGAACGCATTCAAGCGGCTTAACGTCTGTTCCAGTGGCGACCATGTCCACTGTCACAGCAATTCGAAGTTCTGGAGATGTGCGCAATCGATTGATTAGGTCGTCCGGGTTCTGTGCCGTGTATGTAATCTTTGCTGCGAATCCATCCCCCTTATTGAAGACTTCTCTCACAATTCGAACGATTGTTTCAGCATGTGAATCACTTTTTGCAAAAATTAGAGTTTTCGGGACTACTTTTCGATTTTCACCAGAATCATTTAACTCGGGGAAAATTTCGGTAAATAGACGGTCTCGGAATGTTTCTAAGACAAGCCGAATGTGGTTTGGGCTCTCAACCGCTATCCCTTGATCTGTGGGCTTCCAGTTAATGTCTTCATCAGGAACAATGTCTTTTTGTTCGCGCGTCCGCTTATCAAAAGCCGGAACGATCTGCCCCGCTTCAATTAGGCCGCCCTGCTCTGCAATTTGGGTCTTTATCCTGTAAATATCAAAACCAACATTCACGCCATCAGCAACTGATTCGGCAAATGAATATTCGCTGACGAGATTTTGTTCAAAGAAACCGAGAGTCTGCTTTGTTGGTGTAGCTGTGAGTCCAATAATCTGAGCGTCAAAATACTCGAGTACTTTTCTCCATTGACCGTAGATACTTCTATGGCATTCATCCACAATAATTAAGTCGAACGATTCCGGCGGTAGGCGTTCTGAGTAGACTGCCTCGACTTCATCGGTGATTGCTGGATCGTCTACATCAGAGTCAAACCCCTCAGGAAGAGCTACGCCTTTCAAGCCTGCCCAAACTCTTTGGATGGTGGAAATTACAACTTTTGAAGAGGTGGCAGGGCCAGTGCTAGAAAGTTGCTCAACAGGATAAATTGCGCTGAACTTGCGGCCGTCATCTGGAGTGTCAAAGTTGTCGAATTCTCTCTTGGTTTGATCTCCTAAGTTATTTCGATCGACTAAGAATAGAACTCTTTTGAAACCACCGAATTTAAGTAAGCGATAGATTTCGGTTACCGCCATGCGGGTTTTGCCGGCGCCTGTCGCCATTTGCACAAGTGCACGGCGGCGTCCATCATTTTGAAGCCAGTACTCAATGTTGTGAATAGCGCGCTCAGAAGCAGGTCTTAGGTCGTAGCCTTCGGTACCTGGCATTAATTGGATTCGGCTTCGCCAACTTCCTTGACCAGCAAGAGGATCTTCACCGCGAATGATTGTCGCCAATGTCTCTGGTCGCTGAAAGTTAAAAAGACGGCGTGATGTTGGCTCTGGGTCGTAGTGATTTGAAAAATAGAGTTCTGTTGAAGACGCCTCGTAAACGAAAGGGAGCAGCCCTTTGGCTAAGTGGGCGTTCCGCTTTTGACCGTCGGTGAGACTTGACGCATATCGCATGGCTTGGTGATGAACTTCGGAAAGCGTCGTTCCAGCTGGCTTGGCTTCTATAACGCCAACAATTTTTTGGTCGACGTATAAGAGGTAGTCAACTCGCCCATCACCCATTGGGACTTCCCGCACAGCAATGCCTTGCGCAGCAAATAGGTTCATTTCGGTGCGGTTTTGCACAACCCAACCCGCAAGCACTAAATCGGAATCAATGCGCTCTCTAGCCTTCGCCTCGGCTGGCAAGCCCCCACTTTTCATAATCTCTAGGTTACCGTGCTCAAAAGCTCCCTATTTAGCGCTTTCCAGGATGCCAAAACCGTTTATCCCACCCATGATGGGGAGGAAACCAAAAATCACCTGCCGAACCTTTGCCCGTCGTCCAGTTCTTGGTCAAATCAGAAATATAGTTCGCGCGTGCCTCGTCTTGGCGCAACTCTTCAAGGTCCTCTAGATCTCCTACCGTCGGGCGATGGGATTCAAGATCTTCGGGGTCGCCGTCAGGATCTTCATTCATGAATTGTTCAATAAGTTCCGCTAAGTCCAACCTCAGTTCATTTACGGACTTGAAATAGAAGTCCACTTCCGCAGGTATTTTAGGATCAATAAAAAATGCTTTACCTAGCACTCGGTCTAGGAAGTTAAAAACTGCAATGTTATCTGGGCTTGGAAACCAGAGTTGTTCTGAAGACTTAACCTGTTTCCAGACAGCGGCAAGCGCAACGATACCCTTTAGGTGTTCGTACTCACTCAGATTTTGTCGCTGAAAATTATCTAAAGAATTGAGCGTTCTGATTAGGTATCCTGAAGTGTATTTCTCCCCCAAAGCCACAAATCCTTTTGTAAAATTAACTCGATTGCGGTTCTTTTTGAATGTAGACCAACTTAGAATTTTCGAGTGGCCAACAAATTGCGATTGCAAGCACCGGATCTAATTCAAGGTCGTCCAGTTTTGGAATTACTTTATGAATCTGAACTGTAATTGTTTCTGACACTTGCATGTGACTATCTCCGAGGTATGTAGTTCTCGGGTCCTTTCCTTGGTGGAGGTTATTGACTCGAACATCATCCAGAGTTCGAGCTTCCTCCGTTGCGTTTGAACGCTTCCTCGGATGTAAGTTGTCCATGAAAACCAGAACAGCATTAGAACCTGCATGTGTGTCTGCGAAGTGTTGAATACCAAGCAAGTATCCAGTGAGGTGGCCTTTATCCTTAGAAGACATAGCCCACGCGTCTAACAAGGGAATTAAATCCGTTAAAGGGATCGTGGCACTTGTATTCTTTTGATCACTCGTACGAGTGTCTAGTTCAAATGGGACAGCAACACCTAGATATGGCAGTATAAGGTCATTGTTGTGACGATAACTTATAGGGTCAGTGACCAATCTTCCAAATATATGGCGTTGAAAATATCGGAACCCCCCTTTGAGAGTAAAAATGTCGAGATTCTTCAATGAAATAACGGCTTTTCTAGTAGCAACCATTCCTGGAACAAGAATCAAGTTTCTTACCCACTGCTTCATGGAAATTCCATCTCGCTCAACCTGAATAAGTTGATCCCGAAGATGAGCTTCCATCTCAGAAATTTCCTTGAACGAATTAAATGTGTCGTAACTAAACCAACCACGCAGCAAATCAACGTACGCGCGCTTGTGGCCAAAGAACCGTCCACGCTGTTGGATGGTATCGGCCATTCCGCCACCCTTGCCTCTTGGCATGTAAGTGACCGCAAGATTTTCAATTGTGAAACCTCTTTCGAGCTTAGCTCCGCCAATTAGTATCCAGAGGGGCCACTGGCCCCAATCAGAGGTCTTTATGTCGTTAGCGGCTCTGTCACTGTTTATTTCACGAATTTGGACTTGGCTTATCCAGTAAGGAATCAGTTGGATAAGTTCTTCGACTGCCAAATCACGGTCATAAGTTTCGAATACTGAGTCGAGATGCAGAGTTTTCTCCATTTGCACCAATGCATCTGCAAATTCGCTATAGAAATACGACTTTCTATCCTCAAGCGGGATGTCCATTACTAAAGCGTCTCTGACGTCGCTAAGGATTTTGTCCACCCATATTCTGTATGTGCTGTGGGAACTCTTCAAACGGTCAGGGTGTATGAGCATCGAGATGGGCTTGGGGTTTCCGCGTTTTTGCGCAACGCACGCGGCGACCAAGAAGTAGTGAATGGAAGTTTTTAGAGTAGCCACCGGAGGCTTTGTGGCATTCGGCGATTCCGCAGCTGCTAACTCGCTCCCTGGGATTTCTAGGAAATACTCTTCATGACGGTCGGCAAATAGTTCTTTTCCGCTCACATAAGATTCACCGCTGTCCAATACAACGACATAATCGGGTGACATTTCATCATCTAAATCGACAAGTCCAAGGGCCTGAGCAGTAGCGGTGTACATGAGGTAAGAGTGATTAGCACAAGCATTTCTCAATGAAACCAGTGCCGCGTTTACCCGAGATTTATCCATCTCCTTATCGTCCGCAATGTTTAACCCGGCCTGATCGGCTTCGTCATCTACAAACATCACAGGAATGTTCATTCCTGTTTCTTCGGAGATTTTTGTAATTAAGTGTTCAAGTTTTTTGAGAGAAGGAGCTGTTTTCATTACAACTAAGACAGGCGAAACCCTGTACTGACTTGGAACCTGAGGATCTTCCCAAGTCTGTAAAGCACTAATTACTGCATCTGCGTCGCCGGGCTTTGAGTTCTTTTGGATTTTCCAGGTAATAGGAGCTCCGTTGCCAGTCGCATTTAAATCTTTATTAAGGCGATCAAAAGTTTGGTCGCGAAGATTTTTTTTGGTACCAGCAATTACCACGAAAAGTTTGAACCCGTTTTCTTTCGCCAAGTTCATTGATGTTGTGAATGAAAGCGTTTTTCCACTTTGTACTTCACCGAACACAAGAACGGACCGAGAGGCCATGGCGGCATCTGGTTTCGCACATTTGGAAAGAATCCGTTTTGTTTCATCCAGTACTTTTTCTCGACCTGAATCATCAAGGTAAGAAATTCCACTTAAGAAGGCCCTTGTTTGCGCTGTCGCTTCTAGCGCCAAGAAATTCTCAGTCATTATTTATCTCCTTCTTCCACAAATACTTGCTCTTCTGTGAAGTTGTCAGTCGCAAATCTGTTAGCTAGGCCCGAGCGCATGTAGGTGTTCACGAATCCCCGAAACAAATATGAGCCCTCCGGAAGCAAGGTCTTAACTTTTATTTCTGCGAGCGCAAGGGCAATTGCAATTCTGAGTATTGGATCCAGGTCCGCCCCTGGTAAGTGTGCAAACGATTCCATAAACGGATGCTTACGATTGACTACGAACAAATGATCTTCACCTTCCCTGAGCATTCTCAGCCAGTCGGATACGTTGTCGTCAGAAATGACTTCTAGGAAATAAGAGATATGTGCAGTTGAGTCCCTGTAAATCAGAAACCTTGACTCTGCGCCGGTACCTGAATGAACTTGTTCAAAAAGTGGTTTATCTTTTTCTATGTCCACTCGATCTTTTTGCTCGTCTAAAGCTCGAACAAGTGCTGCAGTCGAAGCCGTCGCGGCAGCTTTGACTGCGCTGTCAAGTTTGCTAGTAACTTCAGGGCCGTCTTGTGTCGATCGGTAATTTCGAGCCATACGCAACATTGGTTGCGGTGTAGACGCCTCTAAGGCCTTACGAAGTTCATTCTGAAAATCGTCTTCCTGGTCTGGGCGCCACTTTATGTTGTCCTTGTATGTGGTTACCTGAAGTTCTGAGACGTTTACTTCTCCAACGATTCTCTGGAATGGAAATGTGTTGCTTGTGCCGAATACTTTCTTTGGACGGTAACTATCCTCATCGCCTTGAGCGGCGGAACCGGCGCCTACAACCACCTTGCCTCGCCAAAGCAAGGCTAGTCCAGATGCCTTTGTTGTTCCATTCTTCAAAATTCCAACCCAACCTGTGATTCTCGGTGGTGAGTTCGGCTTATCTGGTGCGTTGTCTGCCAGCCATGACGCTTTCAATTCAAAGTCCAAGTTGTAGCGCCAATAAATGGGTTCACCTGCTTCATCTGCCGCAGGCATTTTGTCAGTTTTCCAATACGGTTCTGTCAGCAAGGTCGGTTCTGTGAACTCAAGTTCTTTTCCCCCGACAGTGATCTTTACTTCACCCGATCGAATCGAGTCCCTGTAAATACTTTGTAGGTAACCACGAATTCGGCCTAGCGTTGCGCCAGTTGGAATTCCTTGATGCAACTGGGTGAGAGTCAATGTTGTGCCGTGATCTTTTTCGTCTTTGACCTTTTCTTCTATAGGTAGTTGGTTGGTGTTGTTATCAATAATCGCTGGAATGTCAAATGTTACGGTTCGAGATACAGGTTCGCCCAGAGCGGCTGTGCGAATCACATAGTGGTTTGCATACCAAGTTGCCGAGCTTTTCATTCCGATGCCGAACTGGCCGATGCCGGATAGGTCTTCCCTACGAACAGCCGGTGTAAATGCGCGTGCAATGTCTTTTTTATAAATGCCTGCGGCGTTATCTCTGACCACGATCTTTTCTTTGGGTGACGTAGAGAATTCGATGTCAATCTTTAATTTGAAATTCGGCCCGTTTAGTCTTTTTAGTTCAGCCTTGTGCTCTTTGTAACTCTGTATAGAGTTATCAACCATCTCACCTAATGCAAACCAAGCTTTGTAGTTCATGCTTGGGAAAAGCGCTAGCATCCCTACGCCGGGTTGAATGGTGACGGTTGATTGCTCAAATAATGGTTCAAAAAACAAGTCTTGATCAACAACTACTTGACTACCCGGCTTATGCTCTTTGCCTGTTGAAGCGTCTATCCATGCTTTCAGATCAGCATTTAGAGCTACAACTTTAGGAAGAACGGCCTTCTCTCCCGAATTAAATGGACCCAAGTTAACTGGGGGTTGCACTACCTCTATATTCAAGGTATTTGCCATGTTGAATTCGACCCAAAACATAAATCGCCCCCGTGCGCTTTGTCATCCTCGTGGAATAGTGTAGTTCTGGGGGTAGACACTAAATGACAAACGTTCTTGAATTTTTGAGTGCTTTCCAGGCAAAGCCCTATACGGACTCCATAGTCAACGCAAAGCTAAGTAACTGGGTAGTGTGGGGGCTTTATGACGGGGTCTGCAAGGAATGCGCTACACCCTTATTTCTTATTGCGGAATCGGATTCAACTTCTGATGTATCTAAGACAGCATTGATTTGTCTGTCTGCCAAGGACATAGTCCGTGCGCCGAACTACCAATTAGAAGTATCAAACTTAATCAAATCTCGTCTGGATCTTGCCCTCGACCAGCTTGGGGTTCTTGGCGTCAACCTGGGATTCTTGGATGCGTCAAAGGTGCCCCAAATTAAGGTCGAAATCGGAGGGTCCTCTGAAACTTCGGACGTGCCCGTGCCGGAGGGGTTCCGCTCGGTGGGTTGGATCAAGCCAGACGAGGCCGCGACGGTCATAAAGTGCTTCGCCACAAAAAGTGACCAAGAATTATCAAATGACAAGGGTCGTGTGGTCTTCGTTGCTCGCTACGTTCCAGACTCTGACCCAGATTCGCGAAAATATCACTCGAATTGCGAAGCAAGCAGAGTGAAAGTTAACGGAGGTGGCAGAAAAATGTGGCTTCGAGAATCCGAAGCCCTTGCTGTCCGAGAGGCTGACGAACTAAGGCGCACTATTGAGTATTCGCACACCGGATTCGGAAATGGTGGAATTGTTGAATATTTTGAACCCACACACCCTGCCGCAAAGCGATACTTAAGCACAACGCGCCTCCTACGGAGATACTGATTTAATTGCATCCATCATTGCTAGAGCGTCTCCAACCCGATGTCTTTGGCGCAGGTTAGAGTAGCCCCATGCCCGCTAACAACAAGCCCAGTTTTGAATTCATCGACCTGTTCGCTGGAATCGGTGGATTCGCAGCCGCCCTAACCGCATTTGGTGGTAAAGCCGTCTATTCAGTAGAAATCGATAAAGCTGCGGCCAAAGTTTATGCCGATAATTGGGGGCATGACCCATATGGCGACATTACCGAAGACGCTAATGAAACCACGATGAAGGTGCCAGCTCATCAAATTCTTGCAGCAGGGTTTCCCTGCCAGCCATTCTCAAAGTCGGGTGCACAGAAGGGTATGGATGAGACTCGTGGAACGCTTTTCTGGAACATCATGGAAATCGTTAAGGCTCACCACCCTCAAATAGTTCTGCTTGAGAACGTAAGAAATCTAGCCGGACCACGGCATGCGCATGAGTGGGAAGTCATTATTGAGCGCCTTCGTAGTGAGGGATACGTGGTTAGCGATCAACCGGCGATTTTTTCACCGCACCTGCTACCCAAGGAGCAAGGTGGTCGTCCTCAAATTCGTGAACGCGTGTTTATCACAGCCACATATGCTCCAGCAAAAGCTTCAGATTCAGATGAGATAGAACCAGTCGTTAGCATCAAAGACAAATTTGCATCGTGGAACCCTCAGAAGTGGAACCTTGCAAAAGATCTACCTCTTACCAAAAGTTCAAAGGTCCCAGGCTGCGAGTTGAGTGAAGCAGAAATATTGTGGATCGACGCATGGGACGAATGGGTGCAGTTGTACTACAAGCTTTCTGGTGGGGTGCAGCCACCGGGCTTCCCGATTTGGGCTGACCATTGGATTGACACCAGCAAACTAAGGATCGGCAAGGATGTTCCAGAGTGGAAAGCAAATTTTCTTAGAAAGAATGCCGAACTCTATACAGCACACAAAAAAGATTTTGATAAGTGGTTGAAGAAGTATGGTGTCCTAACTGATGCATTCCCTCCGTCAAGGAGAAAATTCGAATGGCAAGCGCAGGACGCCACAAGGCTTTGGGATTGCGTAATGCATTTCCGACCTTCAGGAATTCGCGCAAAGAAGCCAACATACCTGCCTGCATTGGTTGCAATTACTCAAACTTCCATAATCGGCCCGCTTCGCAGAAGACTTTCAACTCGTGAAGCTGCTCGGCTCCAGGGACTGCCTGAGTGGTTTGATTTTGGTGACCAAAAAGACGGTGCCACCTATAAACAATTGGGTAACGGCGTAAATATTGGGGTGGTGTGGCACGTCCTCAAAAAACATGTGGAACGAGACCAGCACCTTCTGAATGCAAGCGGTAAAGGTCGCGCGATAGTGAAGGCCGTCCAAGGTTCACCTGCAAGTCCTGACCAAGTCCTAGTAAATCTAAGAAAGTAGCAAGTCATGGCGGCAATCAGCGGAGTAGACACCAAAGCGATCTTGGTAAAGGCCAATGAACTAGCCAAGACCCCTGAAAAGATCCTGGCACAACCCGAGTGGGCAGGCTTTCTTGAAAAACTCACGCTAGACAAGTGTCCAAAAACGTACTTGATGGTGACCTGCATTCTCCTGTGTGCTCGCTCCATGCATCCTGCGGAGAGTTTGAATGTTTTAGAAATAAAAAGAGGTAGTGATCCTGATAGCAAAGGTTACTCTGCCCCCTCTATCGGAGGTCCATTAGCTGCATTCGCTAAGGAGCATCAAATAGACCTTAGGGCCACATCCCAGCAGCCGATGAATAACCAGCCCTTCACGTACAAAGAAGTGATTGCTGAGGACATGGGAATCCGCTCAACTTTGAAGGTATATTGGGATTCTTTTTTTCAAATAGCTAACTATGTAAATGAATTGTCAAGTGAAAAGGCCTTACAGTTCTTGGCTTACATATTCACGAACCGAAGGAAAATCAAGGTAGCCGCAAAGGAATATGCGGTTGGTCACGTTGATTGGGCAACTCTCGAAAAAGCAACCGAAAAAATCGCAGAATTCGTGGATTCAAAATCTGACGCAGGCAAAGTTGGCCAAGCGTTTGCTTCGGCCTTATTGGACTTACTTTATTCTGAAGATTACGTAGATCAGGGAAATTCTCAGGACCCTGACGCTGGTATCCCAGGCGATGTTCACGTACGTGGAATCGGCGATGATATTTGGCTATGGGTGGAGGTAAAACAGCAACCAATTGCTACCGGCCAAGTTTTTGGTTTTATCGATAAGGTATCGGAAAACTCGGGAGAGAGAATTCTTTATCTTGCGCTAAAAAATTCTGATTACCCCAATGACATTTCAGATAAGAAATTGCTGCCCTACGCAGCCAAGAAAAAGGTCAGGGTTACCGTATTCGAATCTCCCCTGGAAGCAATCGAATGGTTCTTGGAATATGCTCCTGGAAGTTATGGTCAGATTGTTGCGAACCTACTATCCAGAATGCAGGCAAGGCTGGAAGAGTCTGGTTGTTCCGCCGAAACTCTTGGAGAGTTTGAGGCTATAGCCAAGGAATTGTCTCTAGCCTAATTTTCCAAGGCGTGCCACAATAGCCGCAGGGGCATCGTTGCTCTTTATATCTCGGTTTAGGGGGACTTTGAATGAACGAAATTATCTGTCCAAGCTGTGGCAAGGCATTCAAGATTGACGAAGCGGGCTTTGCTGACATTTTGAAGCAGGTCCGGGACTCAAAGTTTGATGAAGAATTACATCAGCGCCTTGAGGATGCCGAAAAGGCCAAGAAAACAGAGATCAAGTTAGCTGAGGCTAAAGCGGCCAGCGAGTTCCAGAAAGAATCAGCAAAACGTGAGCAGGAAATTGCTGAGCTAAAGAGCAAGCTCGAGTTGATTGAAACTGAAAAGAAACTTGCTGTCAAAGAAGCACTAAGCGCCGTTGAAAAAGAACGAGATGACCTAAAACGCGATTTAGCAATTGTTGAGGCAGAAAAGAAGTCAGAGAAGGCCAACCTTGCCCTTGAGTTCAAAGCAGAGCTGGATGTTGCAAACAAAGAAATTGAACTACTGCGCAACATGAAAAAGGCTCTCTCCACAAAAATGGTAGGTGAAACCCTTGAGCTTCACTGCGAGCACGAGTTCAACAGCATTCGCGCCGCAGCTTTCCCTAATGCCTATTTTGAAAAAGATAATGACGCAAAAAGCGGTAGCAAGGGTGACTACATCTTCAAAGATGCAACCCCAGGTGGAGTTGAAATCGTTTCAATCATGTTTGAGATGAAAAATGAGTCCGACACAACTGCGACCAAAAAGAAAAATGAAGACTTTTTCAAGGAACTGGACAAAGACCGAAACGAAAAGGGTTGCGAGTATGCGGTTCTAGTTTCACTGCTGGAACCTGAAAATGAGCTTTACAACGGCGGAATTGTTGATGTTTCTCACAAATACCCAAAGATGTATGTAATTCGCCCTCAGTTCTTCATTCCCGTGATCACATTCTTGAGAAATGCTGCATTAAATGCATTGCAGTACAAGGAGGAATTGGCCCTGGTGCGTGCACAAAACATCGACATCACCAATTTTGAAGACGAACTCGAGAAGTTCAAGAGCGGCTTTGGAAAGAACTACGATTTAGCTTCTCGCAAATTTACTGAGGCTATAAAAGAAATTGATAAGAGCATAGAGGCGCTTGAAAGAACAAAGAAAGCCTTGTTGAGTTCAGAGAACAACCTCAGGCTTGCAAATGACAAAGCCCAGGACGTCACTATTAAGAAGTTGACCAAAAACAATCCGACTATGGCGGCAAAATTCGAAGAGCAAAAGCAAATCGAGAACTAGTTATTGCCTAAGTCAATCAAGAGGTCCAACATAAATTGAGAATGATCCCGGGCCAGCCCAGGGCTGGAGCTAACAAGTCTGAACAAACCCTGTTTCAGGCACTTGAGGGAGTCACAAATCGACCAACCTGGACCGTAATCCACTCACTATCGCTAACGGACAATCTTTTTTCCATAGCAGGTGAAGCAGACTTCGTTATTTTTGTTCCTGGTAAGGGAATCCTTGTTATCGAAGCAAAGTCCCCTAATTACGCGGAATATAAAGATGGTGATTGGTATCTAGACAAGACACCCAAGCCTGATAAATCGCCACTTGAGCAACTAAACAAGGCAACCGCCAGCATCCACCGATTTCTAGATAATCGCAGTCTCTACAACGATGTGCCTATAGCTCGCCTTGTCTGGTTCACCTCGCTTAGTCGATTTCAATTCATAAACAAATCTCCCGGCGACATGCAATTTTATGAATGGGAACTCGCGCTTAGCGAAGACTTGCAAGATCCTGTTCGAATTATTGAAAAGGTACTTGACGAGTACATCAATTCTCATGTGAATCGTCGTGACCTCACGCTTGCACCTGAACTATTTGATGAATCTGCAGCTGCTCTTGCTGCCAGCGCGCTGATAAATGATTTCAAATTATTTCGCACAGCTGACGATAGGTATACAGAACGAACAATTGCGCTTCGTAAAATTCTTGACGAGCAGACTGCGATTCTTGACGCTTTTGAGGATAACGCTCACGTATATCTTGACGGCGCAGCCGGAACTGGTAAAAGTTTTATTCTCATGGAAGCTGCACGCAGACTTTCGAAGCGAGGTCTAAAAACTCTTGTGGCTTGCTGGAACGTCATGATGGCGGAGGAGCTTCAGCGAGAGTTAGGGAACCGTCCTAATCTTGATGTTTTTGATTTGAACACCCTTATGCTTCAAATTTACGGTCTTCAAGGTAATCCAAAAGTCGCAACCTCTGAGTGGTACGAATCCACTCTTCCATCACGTGCGGTTGATGCTCTCCTAAAGCGGCCCGAGCTTGCGCAATACGATGCAATTTTGATAGACGAATTCCAAGACATCGCCGGCAATAACAAGATTCTTGAATTTCTTATTGAGGCTTCGTCCACTAAAAATGCTGATGAAACAATCCTTTTGTTTGCCGGTGACAAAAACCAGCAAATCATGTCTGACCACGGCAAACTGAGTGACCCATTTGAATCCATTAAGCAGTCGCTTCCTGACATGGTTCACATAACTCTGCGCACAAATTGCCGTTCAGCCCCAAGCCTGGCAACTCGGATTCCCGAGATCACAGGATTAAATATCGACATTTCGAAACATAGAATGCCAGAGTCCACTGAGGGTGGCCTTAAGATTGTTCATGCCAAAGCCGGAAAAGAAACTAAGTCTCTAGCAGAAGTCCTGAAAGGGCTTCTAGAGGAATATAGACCTTCAGACATTAGAATTTTGAGTCCATTTGGAGCTTCCACGTCGCTCGTGGGCGAACTCTTCTCACGAGAATCCGGCTCAGCCGACGAGCGCTGGTTGAAAACACAGCTCAGAGACCCGAATGGCACAAATGGTCTAATCCGTTGGCGATCTATTCAAAAATTCAAGGGCATGGAGTCTGATGTCGTTGTCATCACAGACATCAACCAAAGGGCCCAGGAATTTGCTCAAGGAACCGGCAAAACCCTAAGCGAGATACTTTACGTGGGGACCACAAGAGCCAAATTCAAATGCGTAATTATTGCCGCCGAGGGTTCCCTGCCAGGCCTCGAATAGGCCAAGATCCCCCCTTTCCAGTGTCAGATGGCTGAACTAGGCTAATCGGAGGCTGTCAATAGGGGGACTTCATGGGTAATTACAAGCCAATTAGCAATAACGGCGTTACATTCGCAATTCAAGCATCGGAAACCCTTTATTACGCCAATGCTGTCAACAGCGGCGGCTTCATTGAGCGTTTAGAAATATCGTCATCAACTGTCTTGACTGATGTCACCATTGAAATAAATTTTCAAGCGGCCTCCGGAAAGATCTCGCTGCCTTACTCGTTCACTCTGGGTACCCTTGGCTCAATCCCGTTCGTAGAGAAATTTGTCAAAGTTGCCTTTGACCCAAGTACGATGTTCCAAATCTCAGACGCACAATCCGGCACCATCGAAATCTTATTGCTAGCTGGTGAAACACAACTCAGTTCGGCAAGTTGGCCAATTCAGATCCTTCCCGCAAACTACTGGGTAGATGGCAACACTACAAGGGACTATTTCGCGTTAGCAGCCTTTGTTCAGCCCAATCACCCCAGCATTCGTGAAATTCTTGACGAAGCAGTAAACGAGCTGAAGGAAATGGGGGCCAGCCCCTCACTATCCGGATACCAGCAACTTGAACACGTCGACAATATGGTCGAAGCTGCTTTCAGGGCTCTAAAAAAGCGTTCAATTACCTACTCAAACCCACCTGCAACCTGGCAAGGTGTTGGCGGCCAAAAGATCAGAACACCGCAGGAAGTTCTGAGTGAAGGTGTCGGAACCTGCTTAGATACAGCCATGTTCTTTGCTTCTGCACTTGAGCAAATGGGCCTCGACCCGGTTGTAGCTGTGGTTCCGAGGCACGCCTTCGTAGGCTACTGGACTGCAGAATCAAAAGTGGACGATGGGAATCCAACCCTCGCTATGGGTCCCTTGGTTTCCATCGAGTCAATTTCAAATTTGATAGACATTGGTTACATTCGAATGTTTGAAACTACTGAAGTCTGTGAAAGTTCATCAGCGTCCTTCCAAGATGCAGTCAAAGCTGGAAAATTTTCAATAGAGCAATCTGGGGCTTTCGGAGCCGGCGGAGCTAGTAGTTGGCTTGTAAACATTCGTCCATTCAGATTTCTGGACATTGGGATTTATCCGATGCCCGCAAAATTTGTGGACGCATCGGGGAATGTAACGGTTGTTGAATACAAGCCAGAAGAGGTTGACTTAGCCTTTCTTCGCACAGCGCTCAATGAAAAAGAAGGTCGCTCAGGCAACACCGTAAAGCTAGATGTGCCGCCGGTCGTTAAGAAATGGTTAGACAGCCTTCTTGACCTAAGTCTGCGCAACCCTTTGATTAACATGAGGGAGCGATCAACAAATTTGAAGTTGCTTCTTCCGAATGAGGCGTTGGGTCTATTAGAGGACGGGTTACAAGCAGAAAAATCCTTTCAGTTAACTAGTGGCTTGTCAGTCCGTGATTCTCAGGGAAACACTGCGACTGCCGATGCTGAAACAGATCGCGGTGAGGCAACTCTTCGTGCGGAGAAAATCCTAAAGGAAAGTTTTTCACAGCAAATCATTCACTCCAACACAACGCCAGAAGGCTTTGTGGCAAGAATGAGACGAATCAACTCAGAGTCAAAAGCCTTCCAAGAGGAAACCGGATCAAACGGTCTTTACCTAGCCCTTGGCACGCTTACCTGGAAGACGTCAACAGCCGAAATTCAATCTCCTCTAATACTGGTCCCCATAACACTGACTGCGAAAAGCAGAAACCGTGACTTCTACATATCTATAGAAGAATCCGGAGTCACTCCAAACTTTTCACTTGTCGAGAAACTCAAAGTTGAACGCAACCTAAATCTAGACGGACTTGCCAACCTTCAGACTGACAACTTTGGGGTAGACGTGGATGGCACTTTTGCCTATGTTCGTGAACAACTAAATAAAGCCGGCCTGAATGATTTCCGTGTAGATATGACGGCAACAATCGGTTTGTTTAACTTCAGTTCCTTCCGCCTGTGGAAAGACATGTTGGAGAACTGGCAGAAATTTGAGCGAAACCCTCTAGTCAAGCACCTGATCCACACACCTACTGAGGCATTCGCAGACCCCTGCCAGGTAGAGCCAAATGAAGATTTGGATACTTTGATTGCCCAATTGCCAATTCCTGCCGACGGGTCTCAGGCTCAAGCGGTATCAAAAGCAATTGCGGGTAAGACCTTTATCCTTCAGGGGCCACCCGGAACGGGCAAGAGTCAAACAATTACGAACCTTCTAGCCAAGGCGCTTGATGAAGGCAAGCGAATCCTCTTTGTAGCCGAGAAGAAAGATGCCTTGGATGTTGTAAAGGTCCGCATGGACCAGTCAGGAATTGGAGCTTTCAGCCTTGACCTACACGACAAGGCTTCAACTTCAAAAGCCGTTCGTGAGCAATTGGGTGAAGTGATAGACATCTTGATTGATCCCGATAAGGCCGGTTTTGAAGCTGCACTGCAGGATTACGAACTAGCGCTTGGCCCATTGAAGAAATATCGCGAACAACTTCACGAGGTGGGTCCGCTGGGTGAATCTGTCTATAGCGCAAAGCAGAAATTTCTTTCGATAGCGTCAGGCGAGCAACTTCCTATTCCAGGTGAATACATCGCCAAGGCAACTATTGAAGAAAAACATGAACTTCTAGAAGCTGCCAAATCCTTAAATGAACTTGGCGTATCGGCAGGAACCGCACCTAAGAATCCTTGGTCCTTCATCGGGCTAGAAGCCGCAGGGGACAATGAAACTCAATCCAAGGTCAAGCAACTTGTAGTTGACATACAAAAAAACTACGAAGTTGCCCATGCCGATAAAGACTTCAAAAACTTCATCGGCAGTTGCACAGGCATCGAGGACCTTCTTCTTCTAACCGCGCTATCTGGTGATTCAATGCCAGCATCAGCCGTGGACTTTGGCTCAACGTTGGCAGGTAGGGAGCAAATTGACTATGCGGTCTCTGCTCTGCAAGCCCTGCTCAAAGACCTATCGAAAGTTCAATACGCGGTTGAAAAACTAAACAAAACTAGCGCAAAGAGCGTTGCAGATGCTCTCGAGGCAGCAAAGAGTTCTGGGTTCCTAACCAGGTCTTTTAAGATTTCCAAGGTCTACAAAAATTTCTGCAAGACACTTGGGGATACATCACCTTTCGCCCTTGCAGACTTTGACAATCAAATTGACGCACTTGTGAAAATTGAGAAGTTAGTAGCCAAAGCGAATCAAGAAATGCAGAAGCTAACAGGAATGCGTTTCGACGAGGAAACAAATTTGTACTCCGTCCCTGCCGCCGCCGGGGCACTACAGCAAACTGTGAAGCTTCGCAAGGTTGTTGATCTTGCTTCATTCAAGGTTGGCAACCAGACCGCACAAAGTCTTGTAATCAATTCCGCCCAAAGCGTTCGTGAAGCTTTTGTGGGGCTGGCAACTGGAGTCGATGAATTATTCAAGTTACTAGCGGCAAATAAGGAATCAACAGACCTTTGGTTGGGCACAACTAAATTTTCTACACGCATTCATGAATGCATTCCAGCATGGAAACAAGACGCGCTGGAATTTGGATTGTCTCCATATTTGCGCTGGGTCTCTCTGCTACAGGCGGCATCTCCTTTCTATCGCCTTGGCTTAAGCGAAGCAGCTGAAGACCTGCTCTCTGGCAGGGCGATGTACGAGCACGCTGCCAACTCATTTGAAAAAGGTTTCTACAGAACACTTTTCGAAAACCTACTTGTCGTTCAGGGATTGAATTCGTTCGATGGAACATCAATCAACAACTTCATTCGTAAGCTGGACGACTCACATAACCGTCTTCGCGAGCGCCTTCCAAAGGTACTCGGTGCTGAATTGCTCTCACGCAGAGGGTTTGATTCCAGCATGAAAATTGGTGCTATTGGTGATTTGATGCTTGCTATCAAGCAAAGCCGCAATAGCATGCCGCTGAGAACTTTGCTAAGCAGACACTGGGACATAATTACCCGCATAACCCCATGTGTCTTGGCTAGTCCAGACAGCGCTGTTCGATTTATTGACCCCTCCTTTGAAGCGTTTGATCTTGTTGTATTTGATGAGGCCTCTCAGATTCGCGTAGCCAATGCAATTGGTGCTCTCGGCCGAGCAAAGTCAGCAGTAATTGTTGGCGATAGTGAGCAAATGCCTCCTACTTCTGTAGCGCAGAGCAAGTCTGGAGTGAGTGAAGAAGAGGAAACCGAAGACGATTTGTTCCTTGGTGATCCTGAAAGCATCTTGACTCAATGTGAGATTGCTCGAGTTCCGGACATAATGCTCAATTGGCACTATCGAAGCGAAGATGAGTCACTTATCGCGTTCTCAAACCAGCAGTACTACGGCGGTAAGCTCAGCACCTTCCCAACTCCGAACCTAAGCCCTCAGGAAAGAAGCTTGCAATTTGTTCAAGTTTCGGATGGCCAATTTATAAGAAGTGCAGACGAGGACAAGGGAACTAAGGGCAGTGGGCCATTGCGCACAAACCCGGCCGAAGCAAAGGCAATTATCGAAGAGGTTATTTCTCGACTGGAAACACCAGCTACGGCAAATGACTCGATTGGAATTGTCACTTTCAATCTTCAACAGCGAAACCTAATACAGTCAATGCTGTTTGACTCAAACAACAAGGCATTGGTGGAGGCATTGGAAAAAGGTGTCGGAGGAGAACCAATCTTTGTGAAAAACCTTGAGTCCGTGCAAGGAAATGAGAGAGATGCAATTCTCTTTTCAGTGGCCTTCAGTGCAAAAAAGAGCGACCCAAAGAGTCTTCCCATGAACTTTGGACCAATCACGCACGCTGGAGGGCATAAGCGCCTAAATGTTGCAATCACGCGCGCCCGTAAAGAGGTGAAGATTTTCTGTTCATTCAAACCAAGTTTGCTAGCGGAGAAAAATCCACCCTCACGCGGACTTAGGGATCTTGCAAACTACTTAGTGATGGCCTCGGCTTCGGATCGTACCGAGCTTGCAACGTTAGCCACAAGAGAAGCTAAGTTGGATCAGCATAGATCAGACGTTTTCAAAGCTCTGAAATCTGCGGGTCTTCCAGTAATTGAAGAAGTAGGTCTTTCGGACTTCAAGGTAGATGTTGCGCTCTTGGGAACTGGAAAGAACCCCAAGGCTGTGCTTGGAATTTTGCTCGACGGCCCGCGCTGGCAGTCACGCCTGACAGTTAGCGACAGAGACTGCCTTCCAGTAAGCCTCCTCAAATCCAAGATGGGTTGGCCATCTATCGAACGAATCTGGCTTCCGAACTGGATTCGAGACCAAAAGGGTGAAATTACCAGAATAAAGGAAGCCTACGAATTGGCACTAAAGGCTCCAGCCCCTAAAGTGGCCAAGGCGGTAAGGGCCGCGGAGCCAATCTTTACGCAAAAGCCAAGTGGAGACGATGCCTCCAGTACTGGTCTAAACCCGGTAGACAAACTGCTCGAACAGACCGAGACGTGGATGTCACTTGGTCCGGGAAATATCGGACCGCAAGACTACCTTGATTACCTTCATGACAAGCAGGTAAGAGAAGCAGTTCAGCATGCCATCTCAGAACTAACTCGAGTCGAAGGTCCGGTCAGCAAGACACGAATTGGCAAATTTGTTGCTAGTTGTTTTGGCTACAGTCGCGTTGTTCCTGGGCGAATTGATGCAATTTACAGCGTTGTTCCCAGAACCCAAGCAAAGGACAGCGAAGGATTTGTTTTTCCCGCTGGCGTAAAGGTTGACGATTGGGACCAATGGAAAAAGTCAAATCCGGGTGAAGGCAGGGCTGCTGAAGAGATTTCTCTGACAGAAATAGCTAATGCGATGCGCGATATCTCTAGGGTTGCCGGTGGCGTTCGATACGAACAGCTTGTTAAGGAGACTTCAAGGGTATTTGGGATCCAAAAGCTATCACCTAAAGCTCTTTCTAGATTCCAAGACGCCCTAGATTGGGGGATAAAGCACGGACGTCTAGTTTCAAGCGGCGAATACGTGACGGCTTCGGCTTAGGAACGAAACAGCTAAACTCAATAGCGATAAAGGGGAATCTTATGGAAACTAAATTGAAATCACTTAGCTTTGGCGTGTATTTAGCTGGGGCAGCTTTGGCGGTTCTATCACTGTTAGGGCTTCCCTTTACCCACAAAAGTGACCTTTGGGACTTGAACCTGGGAGTTGCCATGTTTGCCGTGGGCGCAGTACTTGCAACTGCTGTACTTTCAGCAGTTGCACTGCTTAGTAAAAACTTTCCAACCCAATTGATGCTGGTACTTGGCACATCTTTGTTGGTTTCAACTGCTGGATTGTTGATTGCACAGAACGCGGCATTGGTTCTAGTACAACAAATTTCGCTACTACTACTAGCTTTGTTTGTTGTTTCCCGTTTGCTTATTGAATTCGTAATCAATAAGCCAAAAACACACTGACCCTAGGTCGTCGAGGGGCTGAGTAGGCCCACGATTACCGCGATAAGGGTTAGTAGGCTGAAAATAAGCACTATTGGAATCACGACAGCTGAGATCACTCTTGCCTTGGCGATGAAATTATCTGGATCGGCAAGTTGCTCCCCGTTGCTATCTTTCTGAGCGCCCTTGTTAATGCGCATTAGGTCCAATAGCCACCAAATGCCATACCAGCCAAAACCAATAAGTTTTAGAACGCCTGTGCCAATGTGGCCAAGGTAGAAACGGTCAGCACCCAGGAACCCAAAGAACGTTGCCAGCACCCAAGCTACCTTGAAGCTGCGGGCGCCCGATGGGTTGCCAGTTTCAGGGATCTTTTCAGATAATTTTTTCGCTGATTGAATCTTCGGGATTTCAATATCAACCTCATCAGGCATTGGAGCTTGATCTGGACTCAGAATCTGAGATTCACCATTTTCAAAATTTGGCTTCGGTGAACTCAGTGATTCCGCTGAACTATTTGTTGCTACGGGTGCTCCGCAATCTAGGCAGAATTTGACACCCTCGGCCAGTTTTGAATTGCAATTTTGGCAGTTCATTTATCATTTACCTCTTTTGATTTCTGAGTCACTCGCAACTGCCTTCGTCCAATTTGTGTCTTAATTCCATGAAGCGCAAGAGGGATTCGAATACGTTTCTGTTTTTGATTCTCCTCTTGCGTTCAAGGACTTTAACTAAAGGTTGTCTGTTCCTACCAATTGCTTTTCCAATTCATCTGCGACGAAAGCTGTCAATTCCAGCGCGTATTCGATTTCGCTGGCATCAATGTCGGCGATTGGTGCGTAGTAGCAAGCGACGTACAAATCACCCATGAGTTGCATTCCTAGGGCTTTTTCCGATACGGCTTGCAGAGCCACTAAGGGAGTCACTTTATCGGTGGTCGCAAATGGAGATGAGACTTGGATGCTCGTTTCATTAATCCAAGCAAAAACAAGTTGGGATCTATCGTCTGTGATTTTGAACTGGAACTTCAAGGCCCCAAACTCGGTGTCAGACCACTTGTATTTGTTTTTGATGAAATTGATTAATTCAGTTTGACTTGCCATTTTTCCCCCTTGTAATTGAAAAGGCTGGTTGCCTTTTATCCCAAATTTAGTATATTTTTCCAGCGCGTATTTAGAGCATTTGTAACTTGCCCAAATTGTTATTCAAAACTCAATCTCACATTCCAAGCAGGCCCATTCGGGGTTTTCCGGCAAGATGATGCACCCACCGCTGTAGAAACCAGGGTCCTCTATGTCTTGCTGTGTTGGCAAACCATAGATTATTGGCGTAACCACGCCACCGCACTGCGGGCAGGAAATGTTTTTCGAATTTGTCCTTGAGTTCTCGTCAAGCATCGTTTCCTCCTACAGGTGTAGAGATGTGGATGAGAGCAAGATGTGCATTGATGGCCATTTCTTCAAGATTTACAACCCTAAGCAGAGGAATTGCTTTCTCGTAACTCGCTATTGCTTCAATTAGGTTTCCTGATTGTTCAAGAGCCTGAGCGCGACAATAGATAGCTTTAGCCGCTGAGCGATTTTCTACCGCTTCAGTGTTGTTGTCAATCAGGGTGTCGAAGTAGTGAATGGCCGTCTCATAATTACCAAGGGCGGCTTGCACAAGACCAACTTCAATCATGTTCTCGCGCTCGGCAACGATGTCTTTTGCAAAAACTGCTAGTGCACAAGCTTCTTCGGCTAACTTCAGCGCAGCTTGTAGGTTGCCAGTGTGACGCTCAATACCAGCCAGGCGGTACTTTACAAATGGCATGCGATCAGTGCGAGAAGTCTCCTCGAGTACAGGAATTGCAAGGTGAAAGTATTGCTTGCTTTGGTCGTAGCGCCCGGCTCCGTAGTGAAGATTTGCCAGATCAATGTAGGCCTGGCCTAGGAAAAACTTATTTTCGCTCTCGATGAAAGCTGCGATTGCTTTTAGGTACTCCACTTCTTGAAGTTCAGGTTTCTCGGTGGTGCGGTAACAGTCAGCCAAGTGCCAATGCATAAAGGCACGCTCGCTGGCCGGTTCAAGGGTTTCGCCATACTCAAGGGCGAGTAATTCCGCTTTAATTGCCTCTTCATCACGCTTGGAATCGTGAAGGGCCATGCTCTGCAGATGCATTGCATCAATCCACAAACTCTCACCGGGACGTTCTGCCAGAATCTCTAAGAGTGTCGCAGAAACAGCAACCGACTCATCAAATTGCCTATTGTTCCAGAGAAAGAAAGCAAGGTCGTACATGTGACGTTCCCGGAGTGGGTTATTTAGATCCGTGGATTTCGCCCAAAGCTTGTTCAGCTTCTTGGTGTCAAGCATGGTCATTTTGGCTCCCTCTTGCCTAGTTGTTTATCCCCCTAAAGCGACAAATCTAGTTTGGACCTCTGACATTTTGGACAAGCCGTCAGTAGTTGCTCAAACCCTTGTAACTTCGTTAGTTCTTGCTTGTTCGTCTTCGACTTCAAGCATGGCCACCCAAACGTTGCCGAGTGCCTTTGCAAATTTATATCCCCTGGTCTTAGCAACCTGGTTCTTGAAGTTGTTGTAGTTAACGTTCATTGATTGCTCAAATGCCCATTGCGCAAATTCCTCTTGCTTCACAAATACCCGATACGGGTAATCGGCATTTGGCGACTGCGCAATTTCTACACCGGTTTGTGCAACCAGCGATTCAAGTGATTTGCGATCACGTGCGCGAACAGTCAACAACGATGGGTTATCGGCCTTACGCACCGCACTCACGAATCCGTTATCTGTGAAAATCCACATAGTTTTCTCCTTTGGTTTTAGTTATCGTCTTTTTTGCGTGGATCAGCCTTTGATTTGCGAGCTCGGTTCACGCTTTCGGTGCCGCGCTTCACGAATTCATCGGTGTCTAGATATGACAGGTGCATTAGTTCATCAACCTGTGTCTGCATGCGCGAACGTTGACGAGGTGAGAGACTTTCAAGTCTTGCCATGATCTCTGTTAGGTCCTGGCCAATCTTGGCCATCAACTCTTTAGCTTCTGCCTCGCGACCCTGACGCATTAGTTCAATAGCTTCCACTTTTACGAACTGGGCTCGCATAGCGGCGAGCTCGGCCACAATGTCTTCATCGCGCTTTGGCTCAACAAAGTTTGTGGCATCGGCAACTTCAACCTGAAAACGCTGCTCACCCGTGACCGTGTTTCCGGTGGTCAGGTCAAGGTAGCTGTAGCGAACCGTGAAGGCATCGATGGTGCTGCCGTTTGTGAAAGGTTGCGCCTTTAGCTCAAGATCAAAGGTGAAGTTTTTCTCTTCACCCGATGACAAATCACCCAGGGTGGCCGTTGCCTTATTTGCCTCAGATGCAAATGCGCGCAGATACTGGGTCTTGCGAGCAATGGTGCCAGCCTTGAATGAATCGGCGTAGTCAATCTCAATCTTTAGGCCCTCTATACTGCGCTGAAGCAGGCCTTCGATTTCATTATTTAGCCCATCAACCGCTTCTTCAAGACGGAAGGCCGCGAAGTGATTGCCGTTGCCAGCAACCGATAGCGCATCAAGAATGCGCTCGTCATAGCCCTCACCAATACCCAGGGTTGAGGTGGCAATCATGTGCTCAATTGCTGCCGAGGCAAGTTGGCTTAGCAGAGCAGGATCTGTGACTCCGGCGTTTGCCTGCCCATCAGACAGCAGAATCACACTGGTCTCAATTGATTCCGGTGCCGTTGCCGCCTCGGCCAGGGCAAAGCGGTAGCCAAGTTCTAGGTTTGTGCTGCCGCCGGTGTTGATGCCGGCAACCAGCGCACGCAGGTTTGCAACGTTATGATCTTTGATCTGCTTTATTGGTGCAACCACGGCCGCTTGATCATCAAAGGTGACGATGCCCACGTAGTCGGTTTGGCTAAGTCTTGGAATCAGATCCAAGATGGTTTGCTTGACAAGCTCTAGGCGGCCATTACTCATTGACCCAGAACGGTCGATGCAAAACATCAACCCCTTGTCTTTACGAGCAGGTGCTACTTCGGCGATTGGTGCGATTGGTGCGGTGACTTCAATCATCAAACCAAGGTTGGTTTTTACGCCAGCCTTAGCTTTGTTGTGTTCCGCTTTGATTTGAATGTTCATGATTCTCCTAATTGTTTGAAATTTTGAAATGGAAATTGCTGTTGTTATGCAGCCAAGACCAAACTGTGGCGGGCATTTAGCGCAGACAAGTGCAGTAATGTGTTTTGGTTGAACAGCGCTTCGGCGGCAACTACCGCATCTGGTTTGTTTCGCTTGCGATCAGTGCTTTCTGATTCAGTGACACCTATTTGAACGACTCTGTCTGCAAAGCGACGAGCGCGGCGCGAAGGTGTTTCAACATAAGGCATCGACATTGCATCTGGTAGAAAACCTCGCAAGATTGCATCAAGGCGCTCGCTCAGGGTGCTTGAGTGATCAAAGAGTTCCAGCGCTACCGGTTGACCGTTAATTGCAACGATTACTCCGCGTTGACCAACAAGTGCCTTTGCTTCTTCAAGTGCGTGCATTTCGCGGTCAATCTGGTCTCGCATTTCAACATATGAATCAGTTGCGTTTCCGCAACGCAGCTCAGCCTGGTATTTGTGAATCTCACCCCACACTTTTCCTTGATCGGCCGATGCCTGATAAACGCCATCGGTGCGTTTGTGCATTCCGCGCATGGCTGCGCGAACTCTTGCCGGGGCAAGCTTCTGACCCAAGGCCTGGTTGTGCGCGCCACCCCAGCGACCTTGCTCCACACAAACCACTGGTAGGTGCTGCGTAGAATGCGCCGGTACAAAGACGGAACGAGTCAGGGCGCGGTGCTGCCATCCACCCTCAAGCAGAGTTCCCTCAAGAAGCAGCACGTGCTTTGAACCAGAGTTCTCTATCTGAAGTCCGGATACGTTTGCGTCAGACAGTTCAGACACTCGAACGCTGGCAGCCGAAGTCTTGGTGGTGTAGTTGCGCACTCCCTGTGGTGCGTCTGTCCACACGGGGAACCAATCCAGGTTGCCAAAGCGGTAACCGCGGCCAACGTGTAGGCCCGGTAGATTTTTGGTGCTAATTGGCAAGACCATGGTTTGGGTGGGTGCGGCAACCGGAGCTGCCGGAGCGACCACCGGGGTGGCTAGTACCTGGGCTAAAGGAGCCCCGTCCTTTAGGGCCTTGGCCCAATCGGCTCTATTATTCAAATCCATCTCAAAACCTACTTTCTTTTGCGCGGTTTCGCGCGTATGATGTAACTATACGAGCGGTCCCCGACATTTATTACGGTCGGGTTCCAAGAAAGGTTGAAATGAACGCCCACGACCCATCCCGCCCCCAACTGGCAGTGGATCTAGTGCTTTTCACCGTGCTAAACGAAAGGGACCTTTCAGACTCCTGGATCCGTGACCTGGTGTCGCCTTCGTCAGTTACTGAGACCACAGAGCCTGGGTTGTCCCTTTTTGTGTTGACTATGCAGGGTGAGAAAGATCGCAAGCTGCCCGGCGGATTTGTTGAGGGTAACGAGCGCATTGCCGAAGCCGGTCAACGAATCATGCGTGAGGTCTTGGGGCTTTACGCTCCGGTGCGTCTACGCGAGGTTGGCACCTTTGACTCCCCCGATCGCGACTTGAATGCTCGTGTAATTTCAATTCCATATTGGGGATTCGTGAGATTCCAAGATCTACTCAAGGTTTTGGGTGGCCGTGATCAGGTTGGCCTTGAACTTGTGAACTCTAAAGGGACCATCAATGACTTCGCCGAAGAGAATGATGGGCTTTCTGAATTTGATGGCGTTTCGCGATTTGGTTATCGCATGAAACCCACCGCTAAGCGCGGGCACGTAAAGCAACTGCCATCAGATTTTGGAATGCGGCTATTAGAGCAGGATCATGATGAAATCATTTTCTACGCCTGGCGAAAATTGCGCCATGCATTTACCGGTCGCCTAGACCCATTCCGCTACCTAGGTGTGAAAGCTCTCGGCGAAGAATTCCGTTTGAGCGATCTTCAGGAATTCCAAGATGTAGTTTGCGGCATCACCACACATCGCGACCAATTCCGCAGACAAATGCTAAGCAACGACAGTTTCATTATTGAAACTGCAAAACAAGACTCAAGTCGCCAGGGTAAACCAGCAATGCTGTACACACTTGGCGCAGATTTGGAGAATGAAAATGAATAAGTCAGAAAAGATTGATGAGTTACTCAATACTTTAGAAGCACCCCGATACGACGTTTATTATCCACAAGATTTGTGGAATGAAATACTTCCTGGTCTTCACCTTGGCGGAACCGATGACGCAGACGTTGTTTATGAAGACGCAGCTGGTACACGATTTGACCACAAGGCGTTTATTTCTCCGGAACACTTTGACACCGTTGTCACGATGTATGCCTACGCACGTCCGGTTGATTGGTTCGTAAAAGAATTTCGTTTTGGAATTTACGACAGCGACATGAAGGACTTTCAAACCGACGAACTGCACGACATTGTTGTTGCAGCTCACCGCGATTGGAAGAAAGGTAAGCGAGTACTAGTGCGCTGCCAAGCCGGGATCAACCGCTCCGGACTGGTGATGGCCTTGATGTTAATTAGAGAAGGCTACTCCGCCGAAGACGCGATTAATCTAATGCGTAAGCAGCGTGGTCAGGCAGTGCTTGCCAACAAGCACTTTGAAAACTGGTTGAAGAATGTAAACGTTTCCGATTGGCGTGAAAAGCCTGCGCGTGCAGCGGCTGTTAGAAAGGCGCCGGCCAAGAAAGCCGCATAATTTGAGCAGAAAAAAGCCCCGGGTAAACGACGAAGAAAACCCGGGGCTTTTCCGTTGACCTCCCCCGAGGTCAACTGTGGTGCACCAATCGCAAAAGGGACAACCAACAACAGTGGGAGACAGAAGCCACAACCGGAGGAAGAAGGGGTAAACCTCCGATGTGTTTATAGGTTACGAGTGGCCTCTGACATTTAAGCCTTGTAGGCAGTGAACCAGCCCTTGGCAGCATCGGCCGCCATGCCGTATCTGCCTGCACCAACCTGGTATTCGCGGTGATAGTTAGGGCTGTCTTGGTTTGGCATTACCCAGCCAAGCTGCCCAAGCGCCTCGTATGACTTTAAAGTATTTACTCTCATCGCTGGCGGAATCGGCATCGCTATCCTCAACAGCGAAATTTGGCCAACTCTGGTAATGACGGTCGTCATTGATTTAGATCCCCTCTGCAAGGGCAGGGTCTGAAATCGCCCTTTCATCTCATTAGTACCTGATTGGTAGTACAGAAGAGACATTGTCGGCAGTATCCCCTAAAGTTAGATGGGTCGGGGGATGTCCCCGCTTCTACTTATAGGGGGAATCATGGCTACATGGAACGAAGTTAAATCAGCTGTTACTTCAGGATCTACTTTCAGATTTGAAGCTATCGAGAGCAATGTGCTCAAGCTTGACATCGAAACACGCGACGGTCGATCACAGGTGGTTTACATGACCGAATCTGACGACAAAATCACTTTGATGTCAGCTGTTTGTGAACTTGCAGCGGTGAACCTAGATGCACTTTTCAAACTGGAAGCTTTCCAAGACATGCCCTACGGTGCAAGCGCAACCGGAAAATACCTAGTTCTAAAGCACTCAACACTTCTGGAGACACTTGATGCCGCCGAAATTGGCACCCCAATGGTTGAGCTTGCCTTCCTTGCAGACACGTTGGAGCACGCCATCACTGGCGGAGACTCACACTAAGTCTTAGATAAAAAGATTGCCGGTGACGATGTTGCCGGCAATCTCTTTTTAACTGTCCTTATCGCTTTGATCCACAACTTGAGCAAAAAATAGCATCAACCTTTAAAAACTCTGCACCACATTCGGAGCAAAAGCGTGCCCCCTGTGGAGCTGAAGCCAAACCGCCAAGGCCGCTGCTCTTCTTCGTCAGTCCACCCGTGGTTTCAGATTCGGGCGCCCTGCCTACTTGCGCAAGAGCCTCTTCCGCTTTTTTAAACATTCCTCGTCGTCGAAGAAGTTGAGCAATTTCTTGGGGCGTTGCCTTGTATCTATTTTGAGAGATTATGCTTTCGCAGTCTGCATCACCAAGTACCGATCCCTGATAGGCCCAGGTCCAAACGTCAAAAAGAAGTTCCTTGGCCTGCTCGTCAGACAACACCTCTGGTGCAGCGCGGTCCCACTCGCTTGCCAAAAGCGCATTCATCCAAATAGTTGAAGTGTTCATTTTCTGCGTGTGCGAAACGCAAATGGTGGCTGAATACTGGATGCCTAAAAGTTCCCAGTCAGGCTCGTCAAGTGCGTCTGACAAATCTAATCTTGCGAGCGCACCTTCATCTAGCACCAGCAGGACTCTTGGTACAAACGAGGGCAGGCTGAACTTGGGTCCTGTACCAAGCGCCTCGAACATGGCCCTCCCTTGGGCCTGCTGAAGACGAATGTCGGATTCGGAGCTTGGCATCCCCTCAACTTTGGACCACCGCTTTGCCCAGCCTTCAGTGGTTGGCTCTACTGGTTCAACAAAGGTAAATGCGCGAAGTTTGGCTGCCTTAATGTTTTCAATATCAACCACGGCATTTTGTGAATCCACTCCGGAGCTTTCGTCTGAGAAATAAATAACGCCTTCGTTTGTAAAAGCCCCAAGATCTATCGGGACATACGAATCATGCTTTGCGACCACTTTACTTGGAAACGCAGGAACAGTTTCCCTTTCAATATCGGAACGAACCACATTTGCAAGTTCATACCCTGAATCAAAAATTACAAATGCACCGGCGTTAGTTTTTGGATCAGACTCAGGAAAGATCTCGAAGACCACGTAAATGCCATCACCGTCGCCCGAGGGAACGCTAACGAATGAACCGGGGCCTTTTCCGCAGGATTCACAGGTTTCCTTCTTTGGACCCGGTTCCATTGAGGTGCAATCGCACCACTCGAAGAACTTGTTGGCGATAGACGCGTTACCACCCTCAACGTTTATGAAACCACGGACTCGAAAGTCGTAGCCCACGGATTTGAGACTTGAAAGTGTTTTTCCAAAAGTCACGATTTCCCCTGTAGATGTGTGAATTGAGATTGACTACCGGGGATTTCCACATTCCTGGCAGAATTTTGCTGAAGGAGAGGCAAAGCCAGAGCCACAGTTGGAACAGAACTTTGCTACCCCAGCTGGACTTGCCTCAGTGGCTGCTGCGGAACCAGCACCAATCTTTGAACCGCCGCCAAGCCCTAGACCTGAAGAGGCTTTGGTAAGGGTAGTTGGCTCTCCCCCCTTAGGTGTGTCTGGGGCCCCGTCGTAGCCACCAGCTGCATCGCAGCGGTCCTGGTAGGTTTTTGCTTTTGCGGCGTCACCCTTTTCTGCCCAAATCTTGGCCAGCCAATAACTGGCTTCTGACTCGGCGTACTTATCTGGTTGCTCAAGGGCTAGTTCAAAGCGTTGCATGGCTTCGTCAACCAGACCTTGCTTGTACTTTGCAATGCCCCAATTACTCATAGAGTTTGTGGACTCATTACCAAAGTCCATCCTTACAGAGGACTCTAGGTAGCGATCTATCTCTTCCCACTTCTGCTCATTGATTAGCCAACCAAAGACAAGCGAGTTCGTACAATTTGGAATAAACATTCCAGCACCATCGCGCACGATCCATTCAAACTCGGCACGTGCCTCGCTGAATTTCTGAGCCTTATCCAAATCAAATGCTTTTTGCATACGCACGTTGGATTCGTTTAGCAGAAGCCCCAGTCTTACCGCCGGAACCCATTGGGAAAGACCTAAGCTACTCTTCTCAAGGTCAACTCGGAAATCAAAGATTGTTGCGTCACCAACTACGTACTCCCATGGATATCCAAAATCAATCTGCTTGAAATTAAGGTATCCATCTTCAACGTATGAATTGATGCGAACCAGGCCATCGGTGATGGTTGTCAGGATAGTTTTTTGAGTCTCAAAGTCGTCGGCATCAAATGTCCAGCCCATGTAAATCACATCTGGCATTTGCGCCGCCGAAACCTGGTTATTGGTTGAACTGGTCTCGAAGGCGCTAGAAACTCGCTCATCTTTTGCATGAATGTAAATAGGCTTTGGCAGCTTTTCCTCTGGCACATCTTTATATGCCATCGTCCTTGGGAAAGTCATAATGTTTGACGGGAACGGTGTTTCGCTCAAGTAGAAAAGGCGCTTTAGCAGCGCAGGAATAAGTAGGTTGGTTGACCACTGACCAAATGTCAGTGCACCCTTGTCAAGATCTGATTGGGGAATTGCAATTGAATCTAATTCGGCATTTTCATTGCCATCAAATACATGTCTTTCCGAAATATGCTCGAATGGTCTGGTTGCAGCAATAACCGCGCTAAACCAAACAACGTGCTCTTTGCCGTTTTTATCTTTATAAACTCTAAATTTTTGCTGGATTGGCATTCCAAAGTATGTGCCCCACTGGGCAATTCCCTCTAGGTGGGCATCCGGAATTTGAATATATTCAAATGGGTTTATCGGCTGGGTAGTTTCCCAGAACCAACTGATTCCGGTTGCAGCAAGGGTTTCAATTAATTTTTTACCCAGCGGTGACTCATCGATCTTCTGCTGGTTTCCTAGATCTTCAAAACTTGTCTTGAACGAAGGGAAAACATTTACCTCATTCTCGCCGATCAGGAACGGAAGGTAATTCTCTAGAAAAGGCTGACTGTAAGCCAGGGCGTTTTTAGGAAGACTCTTTGTGATTGGGACAGGGCCATAACTCTCAAACCAGGCATCCGCCTGAGCGCCGATAATATCCCTCGAAACATTGGACCAACTAAGTGCACCGTCACTGAAGCCATCTGGGTAAGTGGCGGTCTTTGTGTCGCCTAGTTTTTTCATGCCAGAAAATTTGGACTTTTTGAATTTCTCTATCATTGGTTCCCCCTTGTTATACAACCTAAGTTAGCCCACTTGGAGCTTTGCTTCATATCTAAATAGACTGGCAGCAAGCAGTGACAATGATTCGGGGGACTCATGGCTCTATGGGGGCGAAAAGCCACAACAACAGAGACAGATCCAGACCTACTCAAGGGACTCCAGCACTATGACGCCGGGGAGTTCGCTGAAAGCGTTGCTCCTCTTAGGTTGGCGGTGGGTAGGAATAGTGGCTTTGCCGCTTTCAAATTGGCGAATGCTCTTTCAGAACTTGGTCAAGAGCGAGCGGCTTTTTCATTCTGGAAAAAGTCGATTGCGCTTGGAAATAAAGACTCTCTTACTAATTTGGCATCTCGCTATTCAGAACTTGGATTCAAGGATATAGCCCTGGCCATGTATCTAGAGGCGGCCGCAAATGGATCAGATGATGCAATGCACGCTGCGGGAGTAATTCAAGGAGAACTAGGAAACCTCGCGGAACTCGTGAAACTCATGCGCAGTGCGGCTGAGGCCGGAAACATACGAGCGTATGCAAATTGGGGCTTGGAATTATATAAGGCTGGGCAAAAAGCTGAAGGAATTGAAGTGCTTGAAAGGGGCATGGCAGCGGGAAGCATAAGTTGCTTTGCGCAGCGGGCACAAATATTTTCAGGTGAGGGCAACCTCGCTGAAGCAATTTCATACCTAAGGCAGGGTCTGGCCCTTGAGGATATTGACTTTCGAGAAAAGCACATGGTTCGTCATGTGAAGAACCTGCTTGGCCTATACCTGTATCAGAGCGAAGAATTTGGAGAAGCAATTCCAATTCTTCAAGAATCAGCTGATCAAGGGGATGAAAATGCCCTGGTGTTGATTCAAGAGTATGAGAAGACCAAATCACTGAAGATGGAATCTATGATTCTCTCAAAATCAGTCAGCACGAGTCCGCCAGATAGAAAACGAGAAAAGGCATTTCCTGAAAATAGGGTTGCTACACCTCCGCGTTATCGCCCAACGCTAATTGGGCATTTTTAGGTTCGGCTAAATTCAACTCCACCAAATTTTGTAATAAGCGGATCAACAAAGTTATCTGCCGAATTCACAACTAGCGCGCCAGTAAGAGTCAATTCCACCGCGTCTAATTCATCAGCTGCGATTGAGTGAGAAAGTAGCAGAAGCCCAAACCCTGGTTTCTCATCGTCGTAGATAATTTTCCAGTCACCAAAGACAACATCGGAGTCTACAACTAGTTCGATAGCTAGCTCATCAGTAATTTCTATGTCAAAAACTACTGGGGCTGAAATCTGAACCACAATCATGTCGCGCCAAGGCAAGACCTCAATGAATAGTTGAGTTTGTTTGTAAGGAAAAAGGAATCTTCCTTCTGAGTCCTCTGTAAACTCACCAAAATATGAATTGATGATTTGAGCCACTTTTTCTTTTACTTGAAGTACGTTTGCCATCGTTATTTGCAAGGCTTCTCTAGGCGAGAGCCGTGCTTCCCCCAAATCTTGCAACTAGTTCGTCATCAATAGAGTCTGCAGTGCCCGCAATTAACGTTAGGGCGCTGACAATTTCGCTTTTATCTAATTCATCCGCAACCAGAACGTTAGTCAGACGAACGCTGCAGGTTTTTCCATCATCATTTGCGCTTAGCTTCAGCGATCCAAAAATGTAATCGTGGTCAACTAAAACGTGTTTGGCAAGTTCGCCGGTAAGTGGAACATCATGGGCAACGTTAGCCTGAACAGCTACCAACACATGTTCATTAAGCTCCATTGCAAGGACTGCGACGATAGTAGATCCGCAAGGGTAAACGAGACCTTCGCCGGACTTAATCGGTTCACCGTATTCTTCTGTCAACCAATTAGTCATATTGGTTCTTACATCTTCTAAAAGACTCAAATTTCCCCCTAATTTCCCTTGGCCCTTAGGCCTGACAAAAGCCTAGCCCAGCATCAACCTTGAAGAGCAGCCAGCGCTCTGGCATTGTCTGATGCGCTGGTATTTGAAATAACTTTTTCGCGCACGGGCCAAGCTGGGTCCAGCGCCAAGGTCTCAAGAATCTCAGTTGGCGTAGATGTATTGGCTGCAACTGCTCTGCGCACCGAGTCGGCCTTGCTAACGGCCAGTAATTTCAAGATTTGCGGACTTGCATTTTCTGCGGACGCCATCTTCCAAAGCGACTGGCTTGATGCCTTCTCTATTAGCGTCTCAAGAACATCGGTAGGCGCATCAGGTCTAGAGCATATTTTGTCTAGAACTTCCTGATTCTTTGAATCAGCAAGTTTGGCGAAAACCTTAGGACTCAAACTCTCCAGTTCGGCGAGCATAAATTGGACAGCGGGAATTTCCGACTCAATCAAGTCGATGAGTGTGTCATCGTCTGCCAAACCCCTTGCCGCGGCAGCCAGCCGGGCGTTTTCTGGGCTGAAAGTTGGTTCTAGATGGGGGTTCCTTGCAAGAGCAATAACCACCTCAACGAAGCCCACTTTTTCCATAATGTCCACAATGTGCGGGAATCGACTCAAGTCGGATCTGGCCAACGTTATGTCGTGAATTTGGTCTAGCAATGCAACGACGCCGTATGAAAAGTCCTCGACCTGCGGTTCCGGCACAAATTTCTCAGAACGAATAATTACCTCAGTGGCCAAAGCCGGTAGTTTCATAAACACCGATACGAGGGAACAAACCAGTACATCTGTGCCGATAAGTATTTCGCCATCAGATGTTCCTCCAAGTACTCGCTCTACATCGGACCAGAATTGGCGAGCTTCAGCAGGAAGTCCGGTGTGGCTAGGCTCACCATATTCTCGTCTTTCCTGATCAACCGCCTTAATTGCATCGGCTTGTGCCGTGTAGCCATTGTTGTCTGTCAACTCGATTGCAAAAAGCGTAACTTTGGAGCGGAAATGCCCCAAATCAACACCTAGCGCTAGCTCCTGGAGTGCCTGAGCCGCGTTGCCTTGGGCAATGCTCTTTAGAGCCAAAGAATATGACCATTCAGCACTGCCGTTTGAATTAACTGACTTTGCCAGTGCTTCTGACTCGCTAGTTCTATTGGTGCGAACATAAACCTCAAGTAGTGCGGCTTGAGCAACAGCAACTATCTTTCTAGCCTCAGGTTTGGAACTGGTGCCTAACTCTTGGATGAGCGTTCGCCCAGCATCTATTGCTAAGGCAGCTGTCTTATTTTCTAAACCAAATCTAAGCAGCAAATAGAGCGCTGTAATCCAGTCGCTGGTCGTGACCGCTTTCGGAATGTGTCGGTTCAGAATCTCTCTGACAACCTGGTCTGATGAATCTAAAGCAGCGATGAAATATGGAAGTAGCGCAGCAAAGTCATTTGATTCAGATGCAGTTAATTTTTCGTAGAAACTTTTACTCTTCCAACCGTGCTCGATGTCACCTGGAAGTTCAAATGGAATCTCAGTTGTGAATGAAGGAAAAGCCTGACTTACTGAGTCGGACTTCGCAGTCAGAAAACCCGGCTGATCAATTTGAAACTCTACAGAATCCGAATAATCACAACGCCCTGTTGAACAATTCTTGGCTAGTTGTACGTAGCTGGAATCTGCGGATTCAACAACTTCACGCAATAACTCTTTAGCAATCTCGCTAGATTTACAGTTTCGGCCTAGGTGGGCTAGGTGGTAATTCGCCTCGGGCCGCAGCAATGGTGAATCAGAACAACGAATCCAAGCAAAAATAATCTCTGCTTGTTGCACCATCCCTTGTTTTACTAGCACTTGGGCATAGTTGCTTAGCGAATTTATAGACTCTTCGCCAACATCAAGCGAGATTGAATGCCCCAGAAGTTCTATTGCTTCTTCAAATCGACCTTCAGGAATCAGCCAACTCCAGCAGTAGCTGTTTATGGCCCCGCATCCATATAGGTCATTAAAATTCAAGACCAATTTGAACAATTCCTCGGTTATCTCACGGAACTCAGGTGCAGAGTGAATGTAGTTAGCTGCTTCGTAAAGATGCAATGAGTTTGAACTAACTAAGTCAGCCTTGGCATTAGCAATTAATCGTTTGCAAATCTCAGTGACTTGTTCCGCGTCGTTAGTGGCCAAAAGCTCCTTGAGCATGGCCTCTTGCGATGCATTCTCAACACTGCTTAGCGACAATGGAGTTGCCATAGTTAGCTTGGCTTTCGTTCAAGGATTTCACGAAGCTGATTATCTATTTCATCCAATTCGCTCAAAAACAGGAATGTCATAGAAGAGATTTCATCTTTCGAAAAATGATCGGCGAATATGTGCGTGCTCGCACGCAACTCAAATCGGTGCTCGTGATCTAGAGGCAATTCGTTCAGTGTGAATTTGACGATACGGCAAGCTGTGTTTCCTTGAATTAGAGCCAATGAAGCTCGTTCAAAAGAAGATGCCGTTTCGCTGACGATTGATTCAAAGTTCAGCACTCGATGACCATCAATGTCTAAAAGACGAATTTCCAAATTTACGGTCTGGTCCGTGAAGCCGGTTTTCTCAATTGAAATCGAGTTATCTCTAACGCTTGGCTTGTAGCCAGCTTCACTCAAGTACGTCCTTAGCCGCTCGAGTAGCTCTGGCTCTACCAGTTCCTTTATGTTCCCCCACATACCAACATTATGCTCCAGGTTAAGGGTGCTAAATTTACCAGTAGGGGGAAACAATGCTTACTAACGAAGAATATAAGTCCACTTACCTGGCGCTAAACGTGTGTGTAAACGCACGAGTTCCGGTGATCCTCTGGGGTCCGCCTGGTCAAGGTAAGACATCTGTAATCAACGCAATCGCAGCGAAAAGTGGTCGAAAACTAGAGACCTTGCTTGCCAGCATTCGTGAGCCTCAGGACTTTGCTGGGCTTCCATCAATAAACAACGGCCGAGCGCAACTCGTCTCTCCGGATTGGGCTCTTCGCCTAGCTGAAGACGGAAATGGCATTCTATTCACCGATGAAGTAAACACTGCACCACCAACTGTGCAAGCAGCCCTGCTTCGCGTGTGCCTAGACAAGGTAGCCGGCGACTGCTACCTTGGCGAGCGAACCAGCATCATCGCCGCAGCCAACCCGCCGGAGCAGGCTGCTGACGGTTGGGACCTAGCTGCTCCCCTAGCAAACCGTTTTTGTCACCTTGATTGGTCTCTGCCAAGTGAGGTTGTTCGTGACGGTCTCTCTGGTGTCTGGCCTGCTTTTGAACTGCCGGTTTCCGAGCAAGCAGATGCTGATTTCGCAATTGCTAACGAAAAAATATTGGTTGCCGGTTTCTTGACCAGCAGACCGGACCTAACAACTGCACTGCCAAAGGCAACCAGCGAACAGGGGCGTGCCTTCCCAACACCAAGATCTTGGGAAGCCGCGGCCGTACTGTCTGGCTGGGTTACTGCCCTTGGTCTAGATGAGTCAGTTCGCAGAGTTCTTGTTCGCGGTTCTCTTGGTCAGGCTGCATCAGCAGAGTTCCTTACCTATCGCTCAAACCTAGATTTACCCAACCCTAAAGACGTGCTTTCAGACCCTAAGGGATTTCCAATTCCTAAGCGTGCCGACCAGATCTATGTAATTGCGGCTGGAGTGCTTGCTGAAGTAAGAAATGATCCGTCACCTGAAAACTGGTCAAAGGCCGGGCAGGTGCTTGAGCGATTCGCGCAATCTGGCAGCCCTGACATTTCAGTGAGTGTTGCACGCGAGTGGCTAAAGCTTCGCCCTGCAGCTAGCACACCTGATGCTGCTGTTTTGAGTGCCCTAGTGCCGCTTCTTAAAGAAGCAAAACTTATTTAGCTAGCACTCGATGTCAGAAAATAGTGAAGCCGCAAAACTTAGGGTGATGGCTGCGCGCATCATTGCGCAAATTCGCTGGCCATATATTTCTGGAATTCTATTTAATTTACGCCTTGTTGAAGCGAACCCAATAGCGGTGCCAACGATGGCAGTAGATGCGGGATGGCGTCTCTATTACTCACCAGATTTTGTGGTTTCTGAATCTCCAGAAGCCCTGGCAACGGTTTTGCTTCATGAATCCATGCACTGCCTGATGGCACACAATGAGCGATTCGCAAGCGTCACTGATTCTGAGCGCAACCCTTACATATGGAACATATGTGGTGACTGCGCAATCAACCATGTACTAGATGAATCAGAGATGCCATGGACAGAAAAGGTCACTCCGGTCAGATACTTCAACTACGAAGACACTGGCGTGAACCAAAGCATGATTACAGAAACTGCATACGCAGAGATGCTCAAATGGCGTGATGAAAATAGCTCGCAGGATGATCCTAGGTTCACACCACCAGATTGCGGCTCAGTTGCCGGTGGTTCTGTTCGTGAATATGAACTTGAGAAGAATGATGAAGATGCGCCAGGCTTTAGTGCCGAACAAAGAGCGGGTATGCGTGACCAGGTGGCGGGTGAAATTCTGGTTCGTGGCGAGGACCGTGGTGACATTCCAGGTGGGCTATTGCGTTGGGCTCAAAATCATCTTGATCCACAAGTTGACTGGAGGAAGCAACTTGGGGTTTCGTTGCGCAGGGCCGTGGCGAGTATATCCGGACGCCGAGATTATTCGTTTATGCGGCCATCAAGAAGGCAAGAAGCAATGCGCCTTATAGGAAGTTCGGTGCTACTTCCTAGCCTCCGTCAACCAGCGCCACCCAAGGTCTCTGTGGTACTTGATACAAGCGGAAGTATCACCGACCTAGATCTTCGAAAGTATCTAGGTGAGATTTCAGGAATTATCAAGGCCGTCGGCTTTGTGGGAGGCGTCCAGGTAATTGCTTGTGATGCTGAGGCCCAGCCGCCTCAAACCTTTAAAAACGCTAATCGCCTTGAGGAAATTGAGCTTATCGGAGGAGGCGGAACCGACATGCGCAAAGGAATTGACGCAGCTATCAGTTCACGCCAAAGTCCCGACGTTGTTGTTGTGATAACTGACGGCCTGACACCCTGGCCAGAATCTAAGCCTGCGTCGTGCGACTTTTTCACCGTCGTGCTCACCTCAAGTAAAGATCTTGAACGCGTACCCGACTGGATGCGTACTGTTTTAATTAACTAACTGCGGGAGAAGAATGTTAGAGCAAGTAATGAGTGGCCTGGCGTCAGCAAATGTTTCGGGGACGCTCAAGGGATTTACCAATGTCGACGATGGCGATATCGGTATCGGTCTTGGTGTGTTCAAGCCCTGCATATGTCTGGGTGTAGACATCGTGGATTTCAGTTACCCATGTCCTGGGTGTGGACGTTCACCAAGAACCTATACCTGGATGCAGTCTGGCGACGGAGCCGGAGTTTATCCAGTTATTGAGTTGACATCGGCATCCGGAACAAAACTTGGAGCACTTGTTGTTCTTGACTCCCCCGTTAGATCAGAAGTCACAATCGCCACTAAGCTTCGTGATTCAAACTTTAACAATGGAACGGCAAAGTTTGATTTTGGCCTACTGACTCCATTTCTAAAACTCAGGGGCACAAGTTTTGCAAATCTTTCAGTAGTAACAGAAATTGTTTTCGCAGATGCGCGCTATGTTAGCGGCAGCGAGAGTATCCCCATTTGGGTGGATGGACTAAGTTCCGGTGAATACCAAGTCGTTGCATTCTGTGAACCAATGGCAGAGACCGATGCCCTATTTGAAGACAATGTTTTACCGGTTGATGATGGGTCTGCTCCGCGTCCACGTGTCATTCTTGTCATGAAGTCAAACGAACTAAAAAAGTTTGGTTACGCCGAGGACTTTATGATTCTTGATTCAGAGAAACTGATCAACACCTGGAATCAAAGCATGGTCCTTGCGTACGAAGAGTCATTCGCACCGGAGACAGTTGAAATCAATGCCGCCGTTATGCAAGCGAAAAATGGTAAAGATGTTCGGCTCATTGATGATGACTTCAAAGAAGATTCATCACCTAGCCCAAGCGATGGGTTGACTAAATCAAGTGCAACAAGCGGGCTTGGGCTTTCAACGCCGCCGGTGGCAGAGGTAAGTGAGCCAGTTGCTCCGGCTGCACCACCAGTTTCTCTCGGTGGTTTGAAGAAATTTTGCACCGAGTGTGGCAGTCAATTTGCCAATGAGTCTGTAAAATTTTGCACCGAATGTGGAACACAACGCTAAATTCTCTGTGTAATTAGGTCATTCTGGCCTAAATGAGCCAAATCCAATTGTCGGTGGGCGCTTCTAGGTTTTTACTATGACAAATAAACCTCGTGGCTGTTTGGCTTTTCTATTTGGTTTTGGTGGGGCAGGGTCTCGCCCTGCGGCTGGTCGTACTTCTGATCCGAATGCCGGTGAGGAGGGCAACTATCATTCTGGCCCTGGTGGCTACGAAGATGGCAGTTATGTTGGCGGCTACGCAGCTGAATACCGCGCCGAGCAGGCAATCTTTGATGATGACTCAGATTATGGGGCTGAGGAACACTAATCATGCCTAGATGGTGGCGCATTGGGTTTGTCTCGGTCTTGATCTTGACTGTTAGTGCGCAATTGGCGCATTCGGCCTTAGTTGATCCTTTTTGGGAGGGGCAACACGAAGCGACGGTTGCCGACTACACAGATTCCTACAGTTTGAATTGGCACTGGAGTGAGAGAGAAGACTGTGAGCAGTTTGAAAGTTGCGTGTTTATTGAGGTTGACGAAACCCACACGTGTGAAGATCAGTTGCAAATTGATGTCTGGCTAACCGACAAAAACGATAACTGGGTAGCTGACGGGGAAATGATTATTCAATCTCCGCGGCAGCCTGGTCGTGCACTGATTGAAGTGGGTGTCAATCGTGATGATTTTGAATACTTCTCAATTGGCGATGTTTGGTGTTACTCGGGACTGCCAAATAGTGAGGCGGCTTTGTAGTGAGACCGCCAAAACCCAACAGTGATGATGTGCACGAAATTGCGCTCTACATTGGAATTGATTTGCCACGAGGACTCGTGCCAGCAAGAAAATTTATCAATGACT
>JACCDN010527256.1_pt1 | contig 45237 bp, 58 predicted proteins | sample 7441691 | NCBI WGS metagenome assembly JACCDN01 (sample SAMN15323439, study PRJNA562643) | freshwater metagenome | isolation source: river surface water | place: USA:Blue River Watershed | collected 2017-08-16 | reverse complement strand
TTCGCTTATTTAAAGCTCATCAGTTAACCTATATACAGTCTGTTAGGTTTTATTTATTATTATTAAACAGGTCGCTATTTTGGTTCCCGATTCAGTAAAAGCACCTTGTGGTATTTCTTCAACATCTGCCCCTACATCATCAAGCCATGACCTAAAATCTGTTTCTTTTTTGTTGGTTGAGTGCTGCCAATGTTTTGAAGCAATAGAAACAAGCCGTCCCCCATTTTTTAAGTGCTTAAACATTAGTCTTATATGTTCAACGTAGTTGAAAGGGAGGGTGATTATTATATACTATCAGATGGTAAAAAATATACAGGTAGCGAATTAGTAGTTGGGTTGAATAATATAAGGAATTATAAATTTGAAAAACTTTTAAAATGATTTGTTATCTTAATATATAGGTAATGAAATATCTATTAACATTTGAACATATTCGAAATTCATATAAAAAATGGGGTTCATCTGATAATTACTATCAATCCAAGAAACACGATTATATAAATCCTCATTTAGATAGAATTAAAAATTGTCTTGATTTGGTTATTTCTAAAATTGATATAGGGAATTTTCTAGATTTAGGATGTGGAAACGGTGAAATCACAGAATATTTAATTTCACGGGGTTATGATAAATATAAAGGATGTGATCCATATTTCTCAGAAATTTATAAAAATAAAATTGGTGCGGATTGTCTAAATTTATCATTTGAAGATATTGCAAAAAAAGGATTAGATGAAAAATTTGACACTATATTTTGCTCATATTCACTACATTTGTGTAATAAATCTTATTTCAATAACTTATTATATCAATTGTCACTATGTTGCAAAAATTTAGTTGTAATATCACCAAGCAAGTATCCAAATATATCGAATGATTATTTTAAATTAGAATATTCAGATATTTATAATAGAACACATTTAAGAATATATAAATCAAATAATTAAAAATGAAACATATTAGAAAATTTAATGAAAGTGTTAAAAATAGAGGTGAAATCAGAAAGATTGCTGATGAACTTCTAGGTCATTTACACGCTGCATTACTTGGAAATATAGCATATGATAATAGAGAAAAAATAACAAAATGTCTTGATGAGATAAAAAAATCAGAAATTGATTGGGATAAAGATGTTGTTAGATCTGTAAGAGACGAATATAAGTATCTTATGGACTCTATTGATATGCATATGTTAAGAGATAAAAATAACTTTAAAAACTAATAATATAGATTATGAAACATTTAAAGAAGTTTAATGAGGTTACCGAATTTGAACAAAGGGAAGGCGAAAGCAATGATGATTATATAAAGAGATTGTGTTCAATGGCAGATAAATCTGTTAAAAGTTTAGAACAGACTTTTTCTGATATGAAGAAAGATGGTGTAACTGGATTCTGTAAACATTGTGGGTGTAATAAATATGCTAATAAAGAACATAAATGTGAAGTTGAAGAATCTTAAATATTAAAAAATAATTTGGTAATTAAAACAATTTAATTTATATTTGTATAAAGAGGGAAACAAAAATTAATATATAAGAAATGAAAACAATTAATATCATAGCGAAAATAGCGATAGGCGGCGGGAGCGGATCCCAATGGCTGATTTATGCATTATGATATAGAATAATATTATAGGATATAAAACCCAGTCAGAAATGATTGGGTTTTTTGTTTTTTAAATTGGCGAATATTCCCTCACTCTTATAAGGTGTTGAAAGGATAATTGGTTCCATGAGGGTTCGATCCCCTTTTCGCCAACATGATAAAAGAATAAATTGGCAATTAGCTTAGACGGTAAAAGCACATGTCTTATACACATGAGAATTCGGATCGTTACCGAAATTGCCTACAAAAAATAAATAAATAAATAAAAAATGAGCATATTCGCAACGAATTACATTGTAGATGATGAAGGGAATCCTATTCTTATGAAACATCTTAATAAAGCAAGAATTGATAGAAGTGCTGGGCAGAGACCTGGTGGCTGGAATAAATCTGGTAAAAAAGCTAGAATCCAAAAAACTTCAAAAATTCATGAATTGTATCCTAGCAAGAGTATAAAAAAAATTGAAATTGAAAAGAGAATAAATGTAGAAGAAGATTAAAAATAAAAAATTCAAGCTTGAGTAGTCTGAAAAGATGAAAGGTGTGTACAACTGAGGTGAATTCCCTCAAGCCCCTGAATTTTAGAATGCAAAATGTAGCTTAATGATAAAGCGATACGCTTCCAACGTATAGACGGAGTTTGATTCTCACATTTTGCTCAAAATAGGTCTGATGGGGTCCTTTAAGGGATAAATAACCTGCCCATCTCCAGGGGTGTTGTACAGGCGCGACCAAACACATTTGCAATGTGTTATGAAAAACAGGGTTCAATTCCCTTACACTCCACAAAATAGTTTGATTTCAATTTTACGCTATCATATTTTAATATATACTATAAAATAGTATTTTTATGAAAAAAATATGTAAGTATTGTAATGAGGAAATTGAATTTTTAAATAGTCAGCAATTTGGCGGTCATATTACAAATTGTAAATTTAATCCTAACAAGGAATTAAATATTAAAAAGGCGGCTGAAGGTAGGATAGTCGAAAGGTATGACTTTAAATTTAATTGTGTTGTTTGTGAAGAAGAATATATTCAGATTTTAACTAATGGTGAATACAAAAAAGGAAGGTATAATAAATGTTGCTCGAAGTCTTGTTCTAATAAGAAGTCATTACTTGATATAGATTATAATAAGACAAAAAAAGCTAATTGCGTTACTTGTAATATTGAAATAGATATAAAGATAAGTGCTAGTAAGAAAAATTGTTTATGTTTCAGCTGTAAGAAAAAAACACATAAAGAAAAAAAGAAAAATATAGGAAAAGAAAAAATATCTTTTATAAAAAGAAATTTTTGTAAATGTTGTGGTATTGAAGATTGTAAAGATAAAATTTGTAAATCATGGAATTCTGGTAGATCAAAAACTTTTTTAAAATTAGGATTCGATGCTTCTAAAATTGGAGCAATAGAATTTTTTGAAGAGTATGAAAGACTCATTAATGTCATAAGATTTGAATATGAAAATAATTCAATGGTTGAAATAGGAGAAAAATTTAATATTAATTATCAAACGATATTTATGATGATTAAAAATATTGGATTAAATACAAGAACATTAAGTGATTCTTTAATACTTGCGTATAAAAAAGGAAGATTTGAAAGTCCTAATGTAAATATTTATCCATATAAATCTGGCTATCACATAAGTTGGGAAGGTAATAAATATTGGTTTAGAAGTTCATATGAATTAGAGTATTGTAAAATTTTAGATGAAAGTAAGATAAGGTATGAAATCGAGAAAATAAATATACAATATTTTGATACACAATTAGGACGTGAAAGGACAGCTGTTCCTGACTTTTATCTAATTGATACAAATGAAATAGTAGAAATTAAAAGTTCCTGGACATATAATGAACAAAATATGATAGATAAATTTAAAGAATATAGAAAATTAGGTTATAATGTGAAATTGATATTAGATCATAAAGAGGTTGAAGTGAAGTCATAAATATTTTTCATATATTGTAAATATGAAAATATCTTTTTTAAGGCTCGTAAATACACATTCTAAATATACTAATATTTTCATTGAGATCTATATGAGGAATATTATATTCACATTTTTGACAATTACATACTATTTTATTATCAGATATTGTAACTCTATGACCAGCTGATATAGTATCCACCAATAGAAAAGAGTGTAGTAGATTATTTTCACTTAAATAGATTATTAGTCTATTAATTGTATCTTTAATATCATACCAAGTAAATTTTTCACGATAGTCAGACATATTGCGTGAGTGTATTATTTTAATATCGATAAAGATTGAATTATATTTATCATTAGGATGATCAAAAATTTCAATATCAAATCCATCATCTTTTAAATCTAATAGAATATCATTAATCTCGTCCTTGTTAATATCAACTTTTTCAAAAATTTTATATTTCATTAAATATCTCATATAGATTATATATTAATTTTTTATATATAAAACTATGAAGTTTATCAAAAATTTTCCAATAAATGAATCTAATAATCTGGATGAATATACTACAGGTGAGGTTATAGATATCTTTACAGATTTTTGCGATGATTGGAATTTTACTATTGACCCAATTATAAGAGAATCACGAATACCTAGCCAAGATAATATGTATGAACATTTTTCTTTTGTAAAAAGATTGGATCATTTAGATGATAGAGGAAAAGATTATTATAGCAGTTCTTTTAGACACAAATCTCTCATGTTTTCAAAAGATGATTTTTTAAATGATTCACGGGTTAAGATATATGAGCAATTAATTACAGACATTAAAACCAAAAAATATTACAAAGATGAATCGTTTTTATCTTCTTTAGGTGAAACATGTGTAAGATTAAAATCAATTGGGTGTGAAGGTTATTGTTGGAGTTGTGGATTTAGAGAATATAGAATACATATTTCCATCAATGATTCTAATCCATTTCTACTACCAGCAGAATATAAATCTTCAAATATTATTTTTAGATTTTAATACTCAGACTTATAAAATAAAATCATATATCAGTGATATAAAACAAATATATTTATTTATCATTTCGTCTAGGCTTCTTTCTCTAATATTATAAAGACTGTTTTTATTACATACTTTCTTTCGTTTATTCCAATTATTAGGTTCTATGTAGTAAGAATCATCTTTAGATAGATAGTAATTATTAAAATTTAGATATGAAGATATGTGTAACAATTGATCTTTAATTTCATTAAAATTAAAAACAGCATCATCTTTTGTTTTATATATTTTTATATATATTTGATCGGAAGAAAGTGGACCGTCAGATTCAACAAAAAATACATCATATATAAAAAGATCGTCTTTTAAATCAATTAGTATATCTTTAATCTCATTCTTTATTTCTCTCTCAAAATTTAAGTTATTTTGTTCACTTTCCTCCATTTGTTTCTCATAATTATCTTTACTGGATTCCAATAATGTATATTTTATTAAATATTTCATAAAATTATATATTAAAATTAATATATAATTAATGAATGAATCTGTATGGAGAAGTCCTAAATGGCTAAGAAACTTTGTTGATTTTGAATTACATACTGGTGAAGATATTAAAGGAAATATATCTAAAGCAGAAGTAAGAGAGGAGAAAAAAAGACTTTTAAAACTATGGGAAAAAAGGTGGGAAGATATGCGATCAGATACACACCAAAGATTAAAATTTTATGAATTTTGTAAAAGTGAGTTTTCAACAGATGTTAGTTATTCAAATTTAGATAAATTTAAAGAAAAATGGGAGGGAAATTTTGATTTATGGGAAAAATGGGATGCTTGGATTTTAAAAGAGAAAGAGAAAGAAGAGACCCAAAAGAAAGTTAATAAAGAATTAGATGATATTTGGAATAAGATATTAGAAGATTTTAATAAAAATCCATATAGTGATAAATATTCAACCCATAGAGAGAATGGTGTAATTGTATCTATTTATCGATTTGAAAATGGTGATATATTTAAACTTTGGGGAAATAACATATCATACGGTAGATATAAATATACTATTGGCTCATTAAATAGAATAAAATTTGTTCGATTAGTAAACCATATAAATAGTAGTGGTAGAAATCGGCCTGATAACGGTCGAGCATATACTAAAAAAGATTGGAGTAAATCTGATTCAAAACACTCATCACATCCTAAATGGAATGTTTATAAATCAATAAAAGATACTATTACTCAAAGAGAGGCTCAGCTTGCCAAAATATCAAAAAATGATCCTGAAAGAAAGGCGCTTGAGAATGAGTTAGAGGCGGCTAAAAGAAGAGTGGCTGAGATGAAATCAAAATATCAATTTGAAAATCTAATAAGTTTTTCCGATTTTGATTTGCGGATTAAATAATTTTATATATATTTGTAGAAACTATCATTTTTCTTTGTCAAAAGGAGGATAAAAAATTTCAAAGAAATTTGAAATAAAAAGAAAAATATAGTATATGAAATTCCTAAAAGATATGCTAGGAGAACGAATTAATTTAATATATAGTATTAAATTAAAGTTTCCTATGATAATACAAGATACCTCTAATCTAAAAGTTGTTGATGTTGTTGATGTAATTTGTGATAATTGCAATTTACAATTTACAAGGACATTGAAGAATATTAAAATATCCCGTCCAAAATGGGAAGGTAAAGACATTTGTAGATCTTGCTCTTTTCCTTTATCTGCTCATAAAAAACCACAATGTAATAAAGAATATTGGACTGATGTTGATATTAAAGATAGGCATGGAAAAGCTATTAAGTCAAGTGATGTATATTATGAGTCTATAAAAAATAGACCAACAATTTTTGGAAAAGACAATCCTATGTTTGGTAAATCACATTCACCAGAAACTATTGAAAAAATGTCATTATCTAGAACCGGAAAAATAGGTGAGAGTGCAACAGCTTGGAAAGGAGGTAAGATGTCAATTACAAGGTTGGTAAAAGGATTTCAAAATAGAAATGGTTGGTATAGAAGGATATATGAGAGGGATGGATTTAAGTGTATTTATTGTGGATCGAAAAAGAAAATAGAAGCACATCATATAAAACCGGTTAAAAATATAATAGATGAGTATATAGACAATTTTAATAATAATGATGATTTATACAGATTTTTGATATCATTACCCATAATAGTTGATTCTGGTCTAAATAATGGTATTACTCTCTGTAGAGAATGTCATAAAAAAGAACATACTAACTTTGGTAGTCATAATCCGATTGTTAACGAAAATAAAAATTAATTAATATGAAATATAAAAATAATAGTTTGGGCACCCGTATGAAAAATTACGAAAACCAAACCACTGGAATTAATCTAATTCCAAGAATTCCTATTATTGCTAGACTTGATGGAAAATCGTTTAGCCAATTTACTAAAGGTCTAAAGAGACCTTATGATGAGCGACTTTCTAAATTGATGGTTGAAACAACTAAGTATCTAGTACAAGAAACCAATGCAAATTGTGGATATACTCAAAGTGATGAGATAACTCTTGTATGGTATACAGATAAACCAGATGCTGGTACTTATTTCAATGGTAGACTATTTAAAATTCTAACTGATTTATCTGCAATGACATCAGTATTTTTTAATAGAAATCTACCTGATTATATTCCTGAGAAGTCAAATAAAATGCCAAGATTTGATGCTCGTGTTTATAATGTACCTACTCTTGATGAGGCTGTTAATTCATTACTGTGGAGAGAACTTGATGCGACTAAAAATTCTATTAGCATGGCTGCTCAAGCTTTTTACTCACACTCACAACTTATGAATAAGACAGGTAGTGAAAAGCAAGAAATGCTTTTTCAAAAAGGTGTTAATTGGAATGATTATCCTGCATTTTTTAAGCGAGGAACTTATGTACAGCGAAAGAGAGTTATTACAAAATTCTCAAGTGAAGAAATTGAAAAACTCCCTCTAAAACACAATGCAAGAAAGGATCCAAATTTCATGATTGAAAGATGGGTTGTTGATGTAATTGATATTCCACCATTAATGAAGGTTGATAATTCAGTTGATGTTATTATTTGGGGAAGTGAGCCAAAATTAAAAAGTCCGGTTATTTAATCGGACTTTTTAATATATAATCAATGAGATATCTTAAACGATATAAAATATTTGAATCTTCTGAAAGAAATAAAGATGTTTCAAGTCTACTTGGTAATAATCAAGGATATTATAATCTATTTGATAAATTTCATAAAAGTGGAATATCTATTGAACGACTATCTGAATTAATAAATCGAATACGAGAAGATAGAAATCTAATTAAAATAAATTTAACAACTTTAGAAACTATTGAACAAGTAGATGACTATTTAACAAAGGTCGAAGAAGAATCAAAATATAATAAAGTACTTGATCAATTATCAAATCGATATAACAATTTATTATCAGATAAAGTAAAATCGCTACTATATGATAATAGAGATGATATTGAATTGTTAAAAATGTTTTTTAGAAAAATAAAGGTTTATAAAGATTCTAGTCAATTTTATACAGCTCTTGATAATTTTATTAAAAATAATAAGGGTGACTTTAACTTAAAATCTATACTTCCAAAAATAGATAAAACTTCAGAAATAATTCATAAAGATGAATCGCTATTAATTATTAAAATTAATACTTTCGACCAAAGTAAATTATTAGGAAGTCAAAATTGGTGCATATCTCGTCAAGAACATTATTTCAATAGCTATTCTAATAATAGAAAGCAATATTTTATTTGGGATTTTACAATGCCATCACACTCAAAACTATCTCAAATTGGGGTTACGTTAGAAATATCAGGTAAATATCACACTGCACATTATAAAGATGACTCGCAATGTAGTACAGATTATGTAACAGATAATTTTGGAGACTATCTGGAAATGCATAAATGGATTTATAACGAAATGAAATTGGGTAGATTAGTTGTGATAAGCAATATTATATCTGTTTTTAGCTCTGATAAAATTTCAAAAGATGATAAACTAAAATTGGCATATAGTAAAGATTTCGTAGCAAAAATTATAATTACTCCACAATTATTTCGTGATATTTTAAATATTATAGAGATAGATTTTGAATCTATGTTGGTAAAGTTAGATAACGATTTTAAAAAATTACATAGCCCACAAATTACAAATATTCTTGTTTATCTAATATCTAAAAATATAGATATATCAAAGTTAATTCCACTAGTCTATCTTGAAATTGGTGGGCCAAATTCTATTATAGTGATATCAAAGGCTATATCTGAGTATAACTTAACTCACTTAAATCTAAGAGATACTAATGTAAGAAGCAGTGATATACTTCTATATGATAGAGTTATACAAGATAAATTATTAGATATATTGGTTGATCAAGGCGTTATAGACCACTTTGTATTAAAACATGTTAGTAAGAAAAAATATGATGAGATTGTTGAAAAATATAAAAATAAAAACTTCTTACATGTACCAGTAAAATCTATTTCATTTATTAGTATAGAAAGTATAATAAGGGACTTTGATTTTGAACTTACAAAAAATTTACATTCGAGTAGAAATAATAAGGTTATAGAAGCACTACATAGACTATACCACTCTAAGACTCATCAGTTAGAAATATTAGAAATGTTTAGAACAAAAGGTAGTTCGGAATATAATAACCAAATTTCTATTTTAAATATACTAGATGATGTGAAACTTATAGATGGTAAATATACCTATCATGTTTCAGATGAGGTAGTTGAGTACTTTGAAACAAAGGAATATAGTAATGGATATTCCTATGTTCCAAAGCACCATTTGATAGATAGAACTAAAATAATTCGTTACTTAAAAAAAGATTATACAATTGGAGATTCATTTGATGAGGATATACAAAAATTCTATAAGAAAGAATTTAAAGAAACACCTTCAATCGCGCAAGTAATGAAATCACCTTTTTACATAAAATATGATATAGAGGATAAAAATGATGTTTACACTATAGAGTTAAAAAATTGGTCACCAAAATTAGTATTTGATGTTCCTTTATCAGGCTTCTATAATGCATGGGAAATGGCTAAAAAACAATATTTAGAGAATATTTCACTTGACCTTTGGATAGGATTCTCGTCCGCATTTTATAATCACTTTGGTTTTGAAAATAATTTAGAAAAACGGGAATCATCATTTTATCATCGAACCTTAGTTATTAATCCATTTAAAATTTGGGCAATAAGGAAACTATGGTCAATGGGTCCAGACTCATCTGAATTTTCTGATTATATAATGGACTATTGTAGATTAAGAGATTTTTATTTTATTGAATGGGACTACCTTGCAACTGGTGAATCGTTTCATTACTGGCTATGTGAAGAATTAAAAAAGGTTTGTAGTGAGTACAACAAACATGAGAAAAAATAAATCAATATATAATCAATGAAAATTATTAATTCATATATACTATTTGAAAACCTACAACAAGCAAAATCTATACTTAAAGCAAATGATATCCCAGAAACTGATAAGAATTTTATAATAGTAAAAAATCTATTAAAAGATAGTCTTGGTTATATTGGTTGGTTTACAAAAATGTTTTTTGAAATTGGAATTGGAATGGATGATTTGAAAGAATTATACAGAATAATCTCTACAGAGGCTGAGATAATATCAGGATTACCAAAACCTGTTATATCATACTCAGATTGGGAAATACTAATGGATGATATTATTAAATCAAGAAATAAAATATCAGTTAAACGTGTTATAAATGAATTCCCACAATTGCAAAAATCTTTTATAAATTTAAGTAATTCAACCGAAGTTTCATTATTAATTAAATTAAGTAAATTTCAAGATAAAGAAAATTTTTATAAGAAAATTTCTAGATATAAAACTAAAAAAGAACTTATAAATGCTATTAGACTATTTACCACAGATGAAAGGAAAGTTGGATATACTAATATTAAAAATGCAATTGTAAGAAGTAAGGCTAAGATAGTATATGATAGTCATTTCGATGATATTATTATATGTGAGGTTGATTTTCATCAACTGAAACAATTAGCCTCTGATACATCTTGGTGTATATTATCAGAATCTACTTTTAGATCTTATGCAGATGGTATTAATAAGCAATACATTATTTTTTTAACTGATAGAACTGGTAATATGTCAAAAATTGGAATCACTTATGGATTAAAATTTAGAACAGCACATGCAATAAATGATTCATATGTTGATCAAAATACTATTAGTAAACTATTAGATGATAGAGGTACGTCAATTGATATCTTAAAGAGAAGTATAAATGATGTTTTAAATGATAACGGTAGAGCTAGTGTCAGTAATTTAATAAAAATTGGAATATCTAAAGAAAATATATTGAAATATAAAAAAAAATTATACAGAATATGATTTAAAAGAATTCTCGAAGCAAGAGATAGAAAAGTATCAATTGAGAGATAGATTGGAAATAAGAGAAAGAGATTTTTATAACTTAAAAATGGATTTTGATTTTTTACAAAAAAATAAATATAGGTTTGTTGATAAATTGCCTTTAGATGCTCTATTGGGCGCGAATCCAAGTCCAAGTCAATTTGAAGAATTAGTAAAAGATAATATAGTAGATGATGAGTGTATAGAATTCCTTGATTTATTAAAGCGAAATAAACACAAATTTCTTCATCATCTAAAAGCTCAAAAATTTGATGTTACAAAAGCACTAGGTGGTGGTTATATACAAGAATGGTTCAGTATCAGATGTTTAACTTACGGATTTAAATATAATGGTATAAGTGACTTTACTAACGATTTATCTGAAATTATCGACTCAATACCTGATAGAAAAATAGAACTTGAAGAGGAATATTTTATAGAGTTTATAAAATATTTAGAAAATAATGGATTTAAACTGAACAGTTCTACCATTACTGAATTAGTTTTAAAATTTTCATTTTATAAATATTCTGAGTGTATAAATGTCTGGCTATCAATCTATGAGAAACTACCTATTATAAAGCCTTTTATAAATGAGATTCTAGTAAAATTACTTGATGAGCAAACAGGTGAAAATTATACTTTTTTAAGGAAAAATCATGTAGATTATGACTTATTAAAAATCGATTCAAATTCGAATAAAATAATTAAAAAAGATTTTAAGGATATTTATTCAAAAATAACCAATAAAATAAATATTCAACAAGCCTGGAAAAATATGCGATATGTTTTGCCTAATCCTCGTTATCAAAATAATGGCATTAGTAGAGATGAGACTAAAAGATACATGAAATCGAAAGGAAGAGAAAATGCTGTAATAACACCTCAACAAGTATATGATGATTTCTATGAAATTCTTAAAAATGAATATTGGCGAAGTGCTTCAAACCATGGAGCAGACATGTTACCAACACTTTATATGATATTTGCTCTAGTAAAACTAGGTAAATATGAAGATATTGGTAAGCTAGATATAAGTTGGTCTGATGAATTTACTGGAAAGATAATAAGACAAGCTATGGATATGTATACATATAATGGTCGATCATATGTATATGGTAACTTTTTACCAAATGAAGATGAGCAAGAAAAATTATTTACCTATTTACTTGCTAATATAAAAGAGAGAGTTTATTATCATATATCAAATGTTAAAGTAGATATTGATATGATGAGGCATAGAGTATTTTCTCTAATTTACTATTTATATGATTGGGGATTCAATAAATATTTTGATTTAGTTGAAAAAACTAAAAATGTCTATAAAGACAAATGGGATAAAGTTGGTGAAACGAATTATGTTGAATATGAAACTTGTAGAATTGATTACTTTAAACATATTTTTGATTATTTATCAAGTAAAAAAGAAATTGATAAAATTAAAGAATTGATTGATAAGATAATGCAGTGGAAAATGACAAAATCTGAGCTTAAAGTAACTGAAAGCAGATTAGCTTATACAGGTCGAGATGATATATCAAAGCAAATAAAAGATTATATTTTTTCAAAGTATTTTCCAAGAGAAAACCGAAGCCAATATGAAAGAACTAATCGTTGGTAATTTTTCCTTATATTTGTATTCAAATGACTGGACAAGAAATAAGAATCAAAAACGGTATACATCATAAAGATGTTATTAATTACATAGAGAATATCTTTAGTCTTTATTATTACAAAGAATCCTCAAATCAAAAAATGAAATATCAAATAGAAGATACTGATATTGATATAGAAATTGATGTGTATAGTGATGGATTTCTAAGTAGAATATATTTCTATACTTGGGCAGGTGGTTGGGAACATAAACAAAAATCACTATGTATTGACTATCATTATAAAGGATATTTTCAAGAATTTAATGGTAAAACAGGACTATATAGAAATATAGGCAATAGGCGAAATATATTTGAAGAAATTAATAAATATTTTAACTTGGTCTGCAAAAATGCAGTGAGAGATAAAAAACTTTCTAAGATATTAGGCTAATTCTAATCGCTAAATCACCAAATTCATTAACTTCGCTTGTAGCGTTTTCAATAGTCTCTACATATTCTACTAAATATCCCATACTTTTAAGTCGATTTTTGAAATCCGATAGTTTATTATACAGCAATTTAAATTTATCATAAACTTTAGGTCCAATACCAACTCTTACTAAAATAAATAATAACATATAATTATTACTCTCAATCGATTCTCGATTATCAAATGTATAATAAATTCCTGGGTCGTCTGGAGGCACATCAATAGAAATCATTTTCTCCAAATCAAATTCATCAACTAAATCTTGAAAAACATCCCTAATATCATCAAACTCATCATTTGAAATTTTTAATAATTCATTAATAGATTTTAGATATTTCATTATTTTATATATATTTGAAATCTTAAATGAAAAAAAATGACAATAATTAAAAATTACGAACTATTTAAAGAATCAAATTCTAAAATTGAAGTTGGTTCAAATACAAATAAAGGAAAGGTACTATGGATGGATAATCCATACAATAACTCTGATGGAACACCTGCTGATATCTCTGTAAAAACTGATACACCTAGTCGGTCACAATCATTCTCATGGCATAAACTATCCGAGCTTGAATTGGTTGAAGAGCCAAAAATGATAGAGCAAAAACCAGATGAACCTACTGAAGTATCTAATTTAAAAGATGAAATTGATTTTTCCGATTTAATGAAGATTGATATTCGTGTTTGTAAAGTTACTAAAGCAGAAAAAGTTACAGGTAAAGATAGACTTCTATTATTACATATTGACACTGGATTGGATGAAAGACAAGTGGTTACAAATATTGGAAATGTATATAAACCAGAAGATTTACTAAATAAAAATTTTGCATTTGTATTAAATTTGAAACCTGCTAAAATAGCTAGAATAGATTCATATGCAATGATTATTGCCACTGAGGTAGATGATAAGCCTCAAATAATTGAAATGAAAGTTCCAATTGGATCAAAATTAATTTAATAAAAAACTTAACTCTAATATTTAATATAATTAGAAAATTTTTTCACAAATGATAAAAAATGGAGATTTAGTAAAAGTACATTATACTGGTAAATTACTTGATGGTCAAGTATTCGATAGTTCAGTTGATAAAACACCACTTGAGTTCACAATGGGACAAGGTAGATTAATAGAAGGATTTGAAAAAGGAATGGTCGGAATGATTTTAGGAGAGAAAAAATCAATCACAATTGATCCGAATCAAGCCTATGGTGAAGTTCGACCTGAACTAATTGTTACTGTCCCAAAAGAAAATGTACCTCAAGATATTGAAGTAGGTAAAACCTTGCAAGCTGTTGGACCTGAAGGGAGACCAGTAATTTTTGTAGTTAAAGAAGTTAAAGAAGATACAGTTGTAGTTGACTCAAATCACCCATTAGCTGGACAGACATTGATTTTTGATGTTGAAGTTGTTGATATTAAATAAAAATAAATTAAAATAATTATGAGAATAATTCCTAAAGTTTGTGGTCATGATAGAGAACTAACATCTTTTGGTTTTGGTTCACAAAACAATAAAGAATATTGTAAGTGTGAAGACTGTAAGAAAATTAGAGATAGAAGAGATAAAATTTATAAAAAATTTTATTATATTTGTAAATAAAATAATGAGAGTGGTGCAATTCACTATCGATGCTTAGAGAGCCGCATATGAGATAGTGTAAAAGGTTATTAGTAGACTTACAGGTAATGCTGAGGAACTTGGGCATAAGTCTTGTGTAAACACACTCCCCATACCACTCATTATTCTTTAATTTTTTAAGATGAAACCTAAATTAATCGATTTTATTCCAATTTATGGACTTATAAATTTCTATAAAAGATTTTATAGAGTACCTGCAAATATGTTCAATGGTAAATCAAATTACCTAATAGACGCATATCACACAATTTTTATAGCAATATTATTTTTTATTATACTAAATATTTACTAGAAATTTATAAAAAAGTTAATTATAAATATGAAGATAGTGGAATTTATTGGGAATTAACACAATTTTTAAATGAAGGTAGAATAAAAGATTTATTTGAAGTAACTGATAATACAGCAATAAAAATAAGTATAATAAAAAGTTTTGCTAAAGATATAATATCATTTATCGAAAATTTTGGAACACTACCAATTTCACCAAATATGGATAATAAAATTTTACTATTTGATGAATTTTTAAAAAAATAAATTTGGTAATTTAAAACTTTTGCGTATATTTGTAATATCAAATTAAGAAAAACAAAAATAGTCAAAAAGGGACAAAAATATTTTAATATATAAACAAATGAAAAACTTAAATCTAAATATGAATAATCTGACACTTATGGTGAATAATACATTATGTATTAGAACCAGCGGTTCGGGATATGCCTTATTTAGATGTAAAAGCTAAACATTTTTTATACATTGAAAAGGAAAATCCTGAATCTCGAAAGAAATTCAGGATTTTTTTGTTATTTGTCTGTATGGTGGAATGGTATACACACTAGCATGAGAGGCTAGACAATTGAAGGTTCGAATCCTTCTATGGGCACAAAAATAAGGACGGGTTGCTTTAGTTGGTCGAAAAGTCCAGACTGTTAATCTGGTTAGAGAAATCTTCATCGTGGGTTCGAATCCCACCCTGTCCTCAAAATGGTTCCTTCGTTCAACGGATAGGACATCGGTCTTCTAAACCGAGAATGTGGATTCGAATTCCGCAGGAGCCACTATAATTTGGTTTGTGGTGAAATTGGCATCACGTCTGACTGTTAATCAGGTATTAGGGGATCGTGGCCCCTCGAACCAGCAAAAAATGCTTCTGTGGTGGAATGTATACACACTACTCTTAGAAGGTAGCACCGAAAGGTATGAGAGTTCGAGTCTCTCCAGAAGTACAAAGATGCCCCTGTAGCTTAATTGGGAAAGCGCTGTTTTTACATAGCAGATAGAATCGGATCGTAACCGGTCAGGGGTACAAAAAATTGTCAGTTAGCTCATTTGGTAGAGCACTTGCCTGATACGCAAGATGTGGTGGGATCGTAACCCGCACTGACAACAGAAGCACAGATGGTTTGAGTGGCGAAGACGACAGCCTGCAAAGCTGTAAAGAAATTCATCGGGGGTTCGAGTCCCTCTCTGTGCTCAAAAAGCTTCATAAGCATTAATGGTGATGCGCTAGTCTTGTAAACTAGAGAAATCGGATCGTTACCGGTATGAAGCTCTGAGGATTAGCTTAATGGGAAAGCGCTACCCCGACATGGTAGAGAGAGTGGGATCGTTACCCACATCTTCAACAAATGGCTGAGTGGTGAAATTAGGACAAAGACACAAGACACTTAAAACGTCTCGGATTAAATTCCATACGGGTTCGATTCCCGTCTCGGCTACAAAATTTAATTATTTTTATAGACACATCTATATTAAATATCATAGGGGAGTAGAATATTCTAATATATACTTTAAAAAATATTTTATATATGAAAATATCATATGATGATTTAAAATTTGTGATTGAAAATAGTTCATCAATGGCGGATGCTGCTAGAAAATTAAAAATAAGTTATAAAACTATTAGAAAAAAAACTAAAGAATTAGGCTTGTTTAAACCTAATCAAAGTAGAAAAGGAGTTAAAAGAGGATTTTATGAAAATGAAATTCAAAGAACACCACTAATAGAAATTTTAGAAGGAAAGCATCCTTTTTATGGAACTAGTAGATTGAGAAAGAGACTTATTTATGAAGGTATAAAAGAGCATAAGTGTGAGGAGTGTGGAATTATTAATTGGAATGGAAAAGATATATCATTGCATCTAGATCATATAGATGGTGATAGAACAAATCATAAAATTGATAATTTAAGAATTTTATGTCCAAATTGTCATTGTCAAACAGATACATTTGGATCAAAAAATATAAAAAATAAAAAATATACACAAAATGAACTTTTAAAATCAATACAGGATTCCTCAAATTTCAGGTAAAGAAAAGAATAGGAATTGGATTGAGCGGTGGAAATGATTTCATTAAGAGTATAATGATTGACTATGATATAAAATTTGGTGATGATAAAATAGATGAAATTATTTTGAATCAAATAAATAATGATAAAGAGATAGATTCTATTTATACCAAATATAATACTAATATAAAAGATAGAAAAATAAAAGATAGAAAAATAAAATTATGTGAGTGTGGTGCTAAAATTTATAAGTCAGCTTATAAATGTGTATCTTGTTCTAAATTATCACAAAGAAAAGTAGAAAGACCATCATATGAACAATTATTAAAAGAAGTTAAAGAGTTTGGATATAGTGCAACTGGTAGAAAATATGGTGTTAGTGATAATTCAATAAGAAAGTGGATAAAATATTATGAAAAAATAGAAAATACGGAGCATACCGAGCAATCCTGATAAGATTGATAATCGTAATGGTGTTGAAAATATTGGTTCAAGTCCAATTGTTCCGACAAAAATAGATGGTGATTGAAAGAGATACTTCGTTTATGGTAAACAATTTGACTCAAAATCAAACCTCAAAGGTTCAATTCCTTTAGTAAAAACCTCTTCAAAACTTTCCTCTATTTTATTCTGAGATAGTTCAGTTGGTAGAATCCTTCCTTGGTAAGGAAGCGGTGATGGGTTCAAATCCCATTCTCAGATCTGATAAATGCCGTGAATTAGTGGAAAATGGCGCTTTCTCATAAGAAGCGAGAATTGAGTTCGAACCTCAAACACGGTACAAACAAAATGCCCTTATGACGTAATTGGTAGTCGTATTACTCTCAAAAAGTAAGTGTCTGGATTCGAATTCCAGTAGGGGTACAAAAAATTAAAGGGTAAGAATATGAAAACAGATGTTGATTTTAAGAGTAAATTTTTAGAAGGTCGTGATGAGACGGGTAGATTTACGGTTACATCATTTCGGACCGGCAAAACATATTTTGTTGAGCCAATTGATGAAAAGGGTCGTCCAGCTGATTGGGGGTCATATAATCCTGGAACTGGGAAGATAGAGAATAAGAAAGGGTTTGATAAATATACTGGTTCTATTCCTGAAGGAGAATCTATGATCACAAAGGAGAATGGATTTGACAATATTGTTTATTCAGGAGTTGGTACATCACCATTTAGTAAGATTGATGAATTAGATGCAAAATATCCTAGTTTAGTTTAAATATTTTTGTATATTTATATAAAAATTATATTTATGGCAAAACTATCAGGAAAAGTAATTTCAAAAAATTTTGGAAAGGGTTCAAAGAGTGAACATTTAGCTATTTATATTGAGAGTGGAAAGCATCAATATAGGCTAAAAAGAAAAGGTGGAAATCCTTTTTATGATGAATCACTAAATGAATTGATTGGTAAAAATGTTGAATTGGAGGGAAGGATTACTGAATATTTTTTTGTAATTGATAAAGTTAATAAATTAGAAAATGAATAAAAACGAAGTAAAAAAATTCTTATATAAGAATAAAGAATTGATGGCTAAATTTAGTCATTATGTCTCTGGTAATTTATACTATACACTATTTGGATCTAGTGATTATGCACTTTCAGCTGATTTAGGAACAACTTCATTTGATGCTGAAATCAAAGCATCTTTTTTGAATAGATGGATTGATAAGGCAATTGATGCTGAAGTATTTGTAAAAATTTAACTATTATAAAAATGCCTTTGTAGTTTAATAGAATAGAATTGGGATTTCCTAAATCTTAGGACTGGGTTTGAATCCCGGCAAAGGCACAATTAATACAAAATTATATGAAATATAGAGTTAAGGTAAAAATGGGTTGGTCGGGTAAAAAATGGTATGTTTTACAACAAAAAATTTGGTTTTTTTGGGTTGATATGCATGACTATGAATCTCTGGAATCAGCGCAAGTGGACTGTGATGAGTTTAATAAAGTTAATACTATTTAAGAAATGTTTTTCAAATTTTTCTTTATCATATTATCATAAATTTTATTGAAGATAAGAAATAATCTTCTTTATTATATTCTCCATATTTCATATCATCACCAACTCCTTTAAATGAGTATTTATCATTTTTATGAGTTTCTGAATTAAGGTCTTGTTGAGGTTTATTATTAAACCATATCATAAAATGACAATTAAATCCTTCTATTTGAATCAATTTATTCTTTATATCATAAAGATATGTTAATATTTTATTAAATTCTTTTTCCGCATCAGATTTCAAAACTACTTTACTAAAATCTATCATTGTATGATAGTTTACTCCACTAATCCTATGTTTATATCCATCATCTAATAAGTCATAAAAATAGTCTTTTCCTATTTCACCAATATCATTTGCTTTTTTTCCTGATTTAATATCTTCTTCTGATGGAATCAATTTCGTCTTTCGATTTATAAAATTAGAATATGATATCAATTTATCAGGAGTATCTATTGCATCTTTTATTTCTTTTAATTTATCTGATAATGTTTTTAATGAATTTACTAACTCTGTTTTACTAGCTATTCCTTTTAATAATTCTCTATCATCTTGAGATATTTCTTCAGACTCTTTAATTCCTCTACTACTTACAACAATAGGCTCGTTGTTAGTTTTTATATAATAGTTAGTAAATTGATATCTTAACTTTCCACCAGAAGGGTACGCTATCACATCACCAAAAATACCATTACCTGCAATTTTATTTGCAAATTTTTCATACCCATGAGATAGCAAATATTTAGTTATTCTATCCACACAGTATTTAATATCATCTATCGTAAATTTAGTAAACCCATTATCAATGTTTAATTTAACTGACTCTCTTACTTGAAATTCATCATTCTTGTCATAGAATTCGATTTTCACATCAAAACCATCATCTTTTAAATCAAGCAGCATATCGTTACAATCATCTTCAATATCCTTAGTTGAATTTGATTCAGTTAGTGTTGACCAAAGATGTCTTTGCTTAGTCTTATCTGTCTTTAATAGGTTCATATCTATTTTCTTACTAAAGTTATTTACCTTATCATTATAAATAGACGTACTCATTTTTTTAGGTTTCGGCACCATTGAATATAGAATTTTACCAATACCCTCCTCTAGATGCTTTTTATCAACTGCTATTTCTCTAACGGTATTTACTCCATCTTTTCGCCTATAAAAATGTATAAATCCAACAACTACATGATCTATCTCAGCAACAATCAATTGTTTTTTTTGTATTGATTCTTCTATTGCTACCTTCTTTATGAATCCAAATTCTCCTTTGTACTGATTTGCTATTTTTCTTATCCGAGTATAATCTTTTAATTTTCCCGATCGATATGTTATATTATTACCTGTTCCGGCTTTTTCATTTACCAAATTTTTCTGAGTCTCCATTGGTTCAAAATCAAAGTCGTTTTCCAACTCCAAGTCTAAAAATCTTATAGTATCATCAAAACCTAACCCCTTATCAAAAATTTCTCTTTCAATATATTTTCTTAAAAAATCATTTGATTTTTCATAATACTCTGGATAATTGCTATCTTTTTTACCAACCCCACTCCAATCATAAGTACAGCATCTCTTTGTTCTTATAGAAAATCCTAATTTTATTATACCAAATCCATTTGCATGTATGTTTAGAACGACTACTGGTTTCCAAGCACTTGCTGCTGTTGATAATGATATATTAAATATTTTGTGATACTTTTCTAACCATTCCCTATTGCAAGGACCACCTATCCATTCATCATTCTTAACATACATTTTTTTATAATCTGAAACTATTTCTGGAATTTTATTTATATCAGAAAATTCATGTTTAGTACCAATTGATAGCGATATAGTTGCCTTTGATCCAATTACATTTATTAATCCAATATCATCCTCTTCATCAAAATTTTCAAAAAATTTAATTCTCATTATTTATATATAAAATATGAAATATTTAAATTAATATGATAAACCAATCAATATTATTAAAACTACAACCTAAGCTAGAACTTTTAAACTCTAAACAGAAAATGATAGCAACAGATATAATTACAAGTAATCGCTACACACTGATTGATCATCTTGGTGAAGTTTGCATTAAAACAGAGGCGGGTGAGTTATTTAAGTTTTTAGATTTTGTACGTTCTATTTGCAAATGTTCTTAATTTTTAATACATTTGTAAAATGATTTTATCTATAATATTTACAATAACAATATTAGGACTGGTTTCTTTTTTTGTAATAAGTGCTTTTCTAAATATTAGAAGACAAACTAATAAATACAAAGCGGCCACAAAATTTAGTAAATTTTACAACCAATTAATAGAATATTCAGACGAAATAACCGATTTAAATATAAGGAGTGAATATATTATATTTTTAATGTCTATACCTTTATCATATGAAGAAACTAATACTGAATCATACTACGAATCATTAATAGATAAATATAAAATTGAAATTAGTGATAAGTTTAGCAATTACATACCTTCTCTTAAAAAGGAAATTAGAGATACAAAATTAGAAAAACTTTTAAAATAAAATTTATGGCATCAGAAAGAGATATAATTAAATTGGAAAAAGAGATTTTTATAAAAATGCATGCTATAAAAAATAAAACTTTACTCCCAAAAGATTCTGGAATAGGAAAATTATTTTTAATTCTAAAGGGTATAGATGAAGTCTCTTATGATAAATATATAAATCAATATAAAGAGATACTAAATGGCATTAAATGATTTTTATTATGTTAATTCAAATAATGGAGATTATATGCGACCTCTTAATGGGGGTTCTAATGTGAAGGGAGTAATATTTTACTCATTGGTCACTCCATATATACGTAGGGTGCTATCTGAGTCAGAATTTATACATATTAAAGATAATTATGGATTTATGCCTATAAAAAATAAAAAGTTTAAAGGATTCTTTTTTTAAAATATTCAAAAGTAAATCCACCGATACAAATTAGTTACCCAACAAAGCAAGAAATCAGAAATTATAAATTAAATAAGATATTAAAATAAAAAAATGAGAATTTACCTTGATGATAAGCGAAAACATCCAACTGTTTCTCATAACAATGAAAGAGGGCTTGGGTTAAAATTTGGAAAGTCTCCAAATTGGGTAACTGTGAGAAATTATGATGATTTTGTTGATATTGTTAGTTCTAATTTTGATGAAGTCGACTTTATATCATTTGATCATGATATATCATCTTATAGAAGGGATGACTTTGGAAAAGATATTGAAATGACTGGTAAAGATGCGGCAGATTTTGTGATAAACTATTGTATGGATAATAACAAGCCTTTACCTGATTGGTTTGTTCACTCTGATAACACAGGTGGAAATAAAAACATAAGGCAGTTACTATTAAACTATATGTTCAGAGTTGAAAATAGAATACCTAGCATGACAGATGCTTATGGGTATATCGATGGTAAATTAATTAATCATTTTTAAAAAATCATCTATTTTAGTATATTTGTAATATGAAAAATGAAAAACTACAATCTATATTAGATAAGTTAAAAAAATGCTTTGATGAAATTGAAAAATCAGATAATGTAAAAATTGAATTTGGTAATATATCTCACACTCCTTCAATTTTTACATTATCTATAAAAGGTATAGATTTATCCAAAACAGATGATATAAATCGAAGAAACTTAGAAATGTCGAAACATCTTGGTTTTACTCAAAACATAATTGGATTTGAATTTAGATCAATAAAAGATAATTCGCTATTTAAGATAGTTGAGTTTAAACCAAGAAATAGGACGTATCCTATTATTGCTATGAATATGAGTAATAATAAAATGTTTAAATTTGCTCCTAAATATGTACTTACACAAATTGGTGGTATTAAACAAGTTAATCGAATTGCAAATTTAGATAATTTATTAAAATAAATTAATATGTTATATATTAAATATAATTATCCAATATTTCATATCTAGTATCAACCGATTTTAGTTTCATATTCGTTGGATTATAACCCAAATTATCTGAGAAAATATCATCTTTACAACAAAAAAGCTGTGGTGAAATAGCTATTGACTTATCTCTTTTCTGTATAAAATTAACAAAATACCTATCCAATTCCATTGGAAAAGAATCATTATAAATATCAACCAATTCCCTCATTAAAGGATTAGATACTCCATATGAATACAACCCCCATAAATTCTTTGGATTGAAAAACTTATCCGATATAACATTTGATTGATTGATACCAAATCTATAATCCCACATTGAGCAGTCGTCATTTAAAGGAATATAACCTAGATAAATCAAATCGCTCCACTCTGGAATATCTAAATTATCAAATATAATATTCAGATTTTTATTTATCATACAGTCATCCTCAATGATAAGTATTCTCCCATATGAATTTTCAATAGCATGTTTATATATTGATAGATGTGATATGCAGCATCCAACATAGTTTGGATTAGTAAAATTAATATTATCTAATTTTCTCCATAAATGATTCATTACAGAACCATCAACACCATTAAAAATATCAAAATTAATATCTAATTGTGACAATCTATTTATAGAATCTTCGAGTCTGTCTTTTCTTTTTTTAAGATTTAAAAGATATATTTTATCAAAATAATTATTAATAGTCATTAGACCAAGGTAGGTTATATTTTATTGAATTTTTGACATCCATATCTATTATATTCTTAAATATATCATTTGATGATGAACTACCACCAATTTCATTTATACAAGAACGTATTGAAAGGCCAGATAGTTTATATACTAAATCAATATTATTTTTTATTATCCAATCGTCACCAAACCATATTTTTAAGTCATTTGGTATTTCCGCATAATTCTTCTTTTCCATAAAAATCAAACAACCCCATCCTTTATTTCTAATAAGAACTTTTGATAGCTTATATTCAGCGTCACTTTTAATAGAATATGATAGTTTATCTACACCAATTATTTTATATTTAATATTTTCTTCAATATACTTAAATATATCAACATTAAACAATATATCATCATTACAAATACAAATATTTTCATATTTACTAACAGATACACCAAAATTCCAAGATTGGTTAACATAAATATTATCAAATTTAAATTCTCTAACCTTGCTATTTGTAATAAATCTATCTTCAGATGGATTATTATTAATCAATATTATCTCACCTACTAAATCTGATTTTGATAGATTTTGTATCAATCGAAATATTACATCAGATTTCCAAATAGTTGGAATTATTACACTAAACATTATCTATTTTAATTTTTCTAAAAATGAAAGTTCGTATTTTGATAGTGAGCTTATTCCATCTCTATTTATTTTATCAAGCACGATGTCGATGCTTAAATTATCAATAATAAATTTATCAATTATTTTTAAGGAATTGGTGCTCTTAGAGGCGATTTTAAGCCATTTATCTTTCGTTTGGTGAAGTATTTGTTCATCTACATCGTAAGACTCAATTAATAAATTACTATAGCTAAAAAACTCTTTAAGTTCAATTATTTTTAATGGACTCAAATAACATAATATTAAATTAATATTATCATATTCTGTACAAGAAATGTTGTCCAAATCTTCGTTTGTTAAGTTATTTTTTAACTTATTATCAATTTTAAGTTGAAGTCTATCATCAATTATACCTTTGATTATAAATAGATAAATCTGCCTTTTCATTTGGATTATATCAAGATTTATAGATAAAGTTTAAAACCCAAATCTTTTTAAGAATGATTTGTACTCAGAATCAAAGGTTAGTACTATTATCCATAAAAAAATACATAAAGTGTGTATTATTTCTGGAATAGCCAACCCTTTGAAAAAGTAAAGGCCCAGCAGTGGAAATAAAACAGAAATTATTGCTATACATATAGAAGTTATTCCAATTCGGAAATCACGTTGGAGTAAATTAAATCCAAATAAGAATATGGATATAACATATCCAAGAAAATATGAAACTGCGGTCCAATTATGAATAGAGTAAGACATATTTATACTAGCTGTTAATAACAATGATATTGTAGATAAAGTAAACATTGTTGATACAGGATTATTTATATCTTTATAATATTTAACAATATGTTTTAATGAATGAACATATAATATTATTCCTAGAATAAAGAGGCCTGTATTCCAAACCCAAAATGTTTTTGGATAAATACCAAATCGAGATAGTGATATTTCAGATATATTCAATTCATTTGCATCATTTATACAGAACATCAATAGTAATATAAATAAAATAGAGGATATTATTGAATGTACTTTTTTTATTCTTAATATTTTTGATTTAATATCCATGGGTTATATATTATTCTTAAATATAAAATAATATTTATTAAACTAAAATTTTGTTTTCATATATAATTTAATATGACAGGATATCATATTTTTTACCAATCAATGGATGAGGATCGATGGGAGCCACTCAATCACTTAACACTATTAGCATCAATTCTTTTTTGGAAAAAGAATTTTGGAAAAATAAAATTAATTTGTAATAAAAAGTATTTAGATTATATCTGTAAATATAATTTAGATAAATTATATGATGATATTAATGTTGAATTATTTAATAACATTCCATATTTAGACTATTTACCAAAATATTGGAGTTTTTGTAAAATATTCGCTGCAGATTATATTTCTGATTATGAAGAAGAATTTGTTATATTCGATACCGATTTATGGATACATAATAAATTACCAATTGATAACACATACAATTTTATTGGATATCATCTAGAATCACCAAAGACATCATCTCCTCAAAATCCATATATAGACCCATCTCATTTTTTAGATAATGAAGATATACAATTATTAGATTGGAATCCACTTCCTGTCAATTGCGCATTTATGTATTTTAACTCAACTGCACTAGTAAAAGAGTGGTATAAATGGTCAGTGAAAATAATCGAAAGAAATAAAGATAAGCCTAAAAATACAGGATCATCAGATACCATATTCATTGAACAAAGGATACTTCCAAGTATATGCTCTATACTAGGTATGAAATGGGGCACTCTAATACCAAATGTTTATTTTCCACATATACCATCAGATGCCGCAGGTAGTGAATGGTCTCCGAAAATAGGTTATAACGAAGAAAATGAATACATTTCTTGGAATGTAAAGCATGTATGGGGATTGAAAAAAATGTATGATAAATATGAGATTAGAGAAATGGTGTTTTCTACATTGTGCGGAAGCCTAAATCAATTCTTTCCTAAGTGGGAAATTGATAATACCAATTTGTATAAAGATTGCACGAATTTATTAAATCTCGAATAAGGTTTCAGAATCTAAATTAAAAATAATAATATTATAATCATTTTTTAGGCAAGATAAATCATTTATCTTCATTCTTACATATTCGGTAATTACCTTGTCCCAATTTTCCTCGGCATCACATGTACATCCATTTATAAAAATATCCATTCTATCCATAAATGGAATTAGTGAGTTATTCAATTCAACCTGTTTTAATATTTTATACAAATCCTGTGGTGAATTGATAACTAAATTTCTTAGTATCTGAGCATTAGAAGACATATCTATCAAGTATTTTATATATTATATATGCTGATAAGTATATAATTGGTAGTAATATTATAGTAGTATTTGACATCAACATGATAATAATTGTTATCCAAAAACAGAAACATGGTTTACATGTTATTAATCGAGTGAAAAAACTATTATGTTTTAGTAGAAGGTACTCGTTGTATGTTATTAGTGGATTTACATCTTTATAAGAGATAAAAAGGTCGATTTTAAATCTTTTTTCCAGGCCAAATAGAATTGAATATTCAATAAATGATTTGGTATTGAACCAAATAAATAATATGAAAACTATATATGAAATTTGAAAAATCATATATTTTATATGAATAAATTATTATGATGTTTAAAAAATTTGTTTTATGTGTGAATTTATAAAATTTGTTTTATAATTCTTCATTTTTAAAAATTATGCTGATCCCTTCAGATATATAATAACACTCCCTGATATAATATATAAATAAGCATTAACAAAATCAAATGATTCTATACCATTCAAATATCCTGATTTGACTTTCCGCAAGACATATATTGTATTTGGTCAGGAACTGCCTCACATTTGTCTTTTTTTATTGAGTATTTTTTATTTTTTTATGTAGTTATGTCTAAGTAAACTATCACACCATCTAGATAATTTTGTGCTATGTCAGAGAAATCAAATATCATTGAATATGTTCCAGTTGATGTTATTGTTGATACTTCAGTACTATTTGTTCCAAACAATGTTATATTAGATGTTGTAATTGACATAGTACCATCTCTATCATCTCGTATGTAATCTATTAACAATGTAGACAATATATCCTTATCAATTACACTATTTGTTCCATAAATAGATAGTGAAAGAGATGTTGAAAATGTATATCCCATAGTACTATATGTAGAACCACCAGCATATGCTGGTAAAGAAGATGTTAAATAAGATGATATAGTATATCCAGAAGATGTATTACCAACATAAGAATAAAAATAAAGCATTGGATCTATTATATCAACTAGAGGAGAAATATCAGCAATATTTATATCTGGATTAGATATAACATAGCTCAATATAGAATGTGCTTGAATAGCATCAAATTCAGTTAAAAATACTAATACTAGACTACCTAATGTCTCGTCATCAATTGTTATAATATTTGATGTTCGCGATATTAAATTTATTGATGATAAATTTATATACACTAAGGGGCGGCTATTAATATCATTTATTACAATTGATTCACCAACAATATAAGTTTCTATATCTGTATATGATAGTCCAGTAAATGATGTGCCACTTTGATTAACAGTATCATTAAAAAATGTATATGTATCATCTATTACAGCAGCCATGACATCTAAAACAACTGAGTATTTAGTGCTTGGATTATTAAGATATAATTGTTTAATTCTATTACTTGAATTTCCGGTTAAAACCATTACTTGGTTCATAGCATATATTTTTGAAAAATCATCAGAGAAATTCCATTCAATATAGTTATCTTCCTCATTCACTGAACTCTTATTATACGTTGCTTTTATACATAAAAATGTCGCATTATCACCAAGACCTAAATGGTTTAATAAATAGTTTACCTGACCGGCCTTTAATATGATTCTACTTTTTAGAATTTGCTTGTATGGTATACGAATATCACTTCCAATAAGTCTTTCAACAGTATTAATACCTTCTGCCGCAATGATATCAGATCCTTGAAATTTTATAAATTGACTAGAGTTACCAAATATTGAATTGTTACCAGGGCATCCTACACACATTTTAAATTATTAATTTTGTTTTATATATTAAAATTAATAATCTATATTTCTTATATCAATTAAATATTTCTCACCTATTGAAATTTGATTTAGTTGATTTATCCTAGTTAATTTTATTAGTTGTCCCTTATTTAAACTAAAATATGGATTATTTGATAGTAATGACTCTGATTGTGAGTGAATAGATAATGGTAAATTACCTTCTCCATATGCAACAAAATCGGCATTATTTGAAATATCTATACGTATCTGTGATGATGTTGATCCAACATATTCTATTTTATATTGTCCTGAAAAATTAAATACTGAACTGGTTCCAATAAATAAATTGTTCAATGTTAGTGTATCACCTTCTTTTATCGAATTATAAACAATATATGAGTTACCATCCAAAGAAACCTCTAATAGATTATTAGCTAATAGAGTTATATCTTTTGAAAAATCAATATTAAAATTAAATTTAGACCAATTTTTAGATGAATTTGGATTTGATGTAGATTTATTGTAAAAAACAGGTAGATCAATATCTCCTATTAATAATGTCTCTATCGGTGTTATATCATTACTTGAGATCGATGAATTTATTATTGGATCGCCATTTGGTGCATCAACTGATATCTCTGATTCAGATGATAGACCTAAAGGATTTATTGTTGATATGTAAATATCAAGTTTTTTATTCTCTGATGATAAATCACTACCAGTAATTAAAATATCTACACTTTGTTTGTATTCCAAATCAGATGTTAGTAATAACTTTAAATTATCATTATTAGGTAAACTCAAAGATACCTCATCATTATTAATAATCTGTACCATAAAATTTTTATTCTTAGGCACATTTACCTCAACCGGTATAACCGAGTTGGAATTATACATATCTGATGTATTATAAGATTCTATAGAAACATAAGACCTATCAACATTATTATATCTCAATAGTGGAGGCGATGTCTCAGTTACCAACTCTACCTCAATAGAATCAGAAGATATAGTTTGTATTGTGCTATAAAGTTGTAATAACTTTTCTAAATTGGATATTTTTGTGTTAATTGTAGCAAAATCCGTTTGTGAATATAATAATTGCTTCATTGAATCCAACTGATCCTTTAACGCCGAATGCTCACTAATAATATTAAGAAAACTATCATTTGCAGATGCTAATCTCTTCATTGTTTCATTAAATAGTGACATACTAAATAGCGAATTGACAGATTCTGGATTATATGAATCTATTGGATTCTCATTAGTTATATTAAGATTTAGATTCAATGAAAATTGATAGGCGGTACCATCTTGTTCATTATTTGATACTAGTTTTCTTAAAACAGGGAATTTTATTCCAATCTCATCAGTCTTTGGATTATTATCTGGGTGGTCTAAAAGAGAAATACCATATAGATTGGTTCTTTTATTTCCTTTACTATCCTCAACTGTGTAATACCATAGAATTGCATTAAATTCAAAATCACTTGGTGGATTATTATCCACTTCCAATGCATTAAATTGATCAAAATTTGTCAGTGATCTATCTTGTAAATTCATTTTAACATAATGTTCAATATTAAAATCTATATTTATCCCATCAATAGTTGAACCATCGACAACAGGATCATTTATGTCACCAGAAACACCATAATAATTCCCAGACCTTCTTAGTGAGTCACCATTCTCAACCTCATATATAAAATCTGAAGTATCAAATTGACCATAATATGATCCTGGATAATTTTGTGGATTGCTTACAATCGGTGATGAAAAAACTTCAGATCCTATTATCTCAGGCTGATATTGATTTGGTATTATAGGATACTCCATACCTGGTTTATAATTACTATCAGCAAGTGTACGAAATAAAATATCAGGTGTTTGACCTGCATGATCAGGAACATTTATATAAACCTCAGTATATGACTTATTAGACTTTTGAACATTTGATACCCCATTAACCTCACCAATATATTGAACCAACTTATGATATACTAATTTGGCTGATGCAGATAATTGATTAGTTAAATTAACAGTAGAATCTAAATCCAATGTTATTAAATGATTATTACTACTTACAGATACATCAACTATTTTAACTTTTATTGGACCTAACCAACTATTATTAGAATAAACCTCCTGTGATAGCGATGAATCATCAATATTTGATATTTCAATTATATCATTTTTTCTAAAATTTGTTATCCCATTCATCTTTAACTGAAGTACTTGCCTAGAGTCATATGATATATTACCCTCAAATGAAATTATATCATATGAACTAGTTTCTCTTTCCTTCCAAAGGAATTCTTTAAAATAAGTCTCATCATTTATATTATTACTTTCAAATTCAGTCAAATTATCAAAATATTCATCTAGTGGTAGTGCTGGGTCATAACCAATTAGGTTAAGTTTCTTACACCATTTAAAAAATATCTTCTCTGTTGCAGTTTCTAATGCGGTAGGATCATAATAATATTCAGTATTATTTAATTTTGATTCCCTTATAGTAACTTCATAATTTGCAACATAATTTCTAAGAGATTCTATAACTTGATCGCCAAATCCCGCAGGAGATGAAGTGCTTAAAGTACTGAATGTAGAAAAATCCCAGTATATCATCTCAGATGATGTACCACCTGGATTGTGTAGATTTTGTGTTGGTAGATGTAGGAGAGTATATTTCGAAAAATACATCTTATAATTTGTATTCTGATGTGATGCTGAAATATCCTCAGATGCTCCAGGAAACACATATATACTTGTTCCTTTATTCTTTAGAAATTTATAATTTGGAGTTTGCAATTTAAAACTATATTTTTTATACTTTATATATTAAACTTTTGATTCCTTTATTATTATAAAATCAATGGTTAATTTAATTGGCAACTTATACTATATATTTGGGTTAATACCACTAATTCTATCACTCTCTAATGTTTTTAACTATTTTAAATTTTTTACTATAAAAAATTGGGCTCTAAAATTTAAAAAAGTAACTGGAAAAGAACCATCTAATAAAGATTATCGATCAGATGGAGATTATCATTTCTTTATAACATATGGAGTATCTTCACTAATCATATCATTCTGGTTACTGCTAGGAGTTATAACTAATAGTTGGTATATTTATATATTAATCATAATTTCAAATATTATAATTTTACGAATCGGAAATAAAATAAAAAATGATAATTTAAATATGATAATGGGATTTCTCCTAACTACAATAAAATGTCTTATTATATATGCGCTTATAATGAATCATTTTCATTTTCACTACAATTGGTTGGAGATTATTCAATAAACATTTTAACAAATTCATCAATTGATTTTAAAGTGCCCTTAATCAAAAAATCATATAATCCGAAAGATGATAACTCACTAGCAGGAGTATCATAAAATTTAATATCATTCAATAACTCATCAATTTGATTTCGAAATTTTAAATAGAATTCATATATGTCGGATTCATTTATAAGGCCTTCTATTTTAACAGACTCACTATCTTTGATATAAGATTCAACAAATGAATTAAACTCACCTCCAGACCTTTCAATTGTTGATTCGATCATAGATTTTATCTCATCTAGAACTTCCTTATACTTATCTTTATCCACCTTATCAGTTGTTAATTCAGATTCAGAAGACTCATAAATTTTAAAATTTTTAAGATATTTCATTATCTATATATTATATTTTATATATAGAAAGTATGAAACATTTAAAATATTTTAAAGAATCTTTTGAATTCGATAAAAACGAAAAAATCAATAAGATTAAAAACCTCAAAAAATTACCAAAAGAGTATAAAGAGGTTGCCTATAAATTAGTACAATATATAACACATGCAGAAAATGGAAAAGTAACAGGATTATCATTACACCCTGACTTAAAAAAGAAAATAGATGAAAATGGTTATCCAAGTGGATTTAGTATGGGCGTTGATAAAAACGGATATTTCATACATACACACCGTGCAAGAAGCAAATCACATCCAAAGCCAGATGGTATTACAGTAAAAGAAATGAAATTTATTGACTCTACTGGATAAGATTCATAAGGTTATAATCTCTATTTGATATAAATTGGACATCTCCTGAATATAAAGTATACCGACCATCATAATTTTCATTATGGTGTGAGATACCATACTCACCAATATCATCAAAAATAATAAGATCTAAAAAGGCTGGTTCTGAAACTGAATTTCTAGGTTCTTTTAATTTATAAATTTTACCATTTGTTAAAAATGTTTTAGATACCTTTACATACCATCCATTTTTATAAATATCTTTTGTATATTTTGTCTCACCAAGATATCTAATATAATTATAACTAACCTTCATCTAATATATTATCTAATTTAATATTTCTTATTCTGTTTGTAATTTTATGCTTCCATATATCAAGTGACATCCCATTTGAGTGTGGGTGATCTATTGATAATTTTAGACTAATATAATTGCCGTAGTCCTTATAAAGTGTTACTGTTATTACAACAGCATCCTTCATCCTTGTTTTTGAAAGGAAATATAAAATTATATCAGAATCTATTTTAAATTTTTCTAAATTTTTATCAATCAACATATTAATTTATATGATGATTTAATTGACTTGTTTAAAGTGAGAAAGTAATTATATTGTCTTCAACTTTAAAATCCTTCTTAAAAATACCCCTTAATTCTTTAATGACTTCAGTTTGTATTGTTATTATCATCTCATTCGTTACAACATTCATATTTTCTATACAAGAAATTAATTCATTTAGATAGATAAATACTTTACCATCTCTATATTCAGAGAATTTTAAACCAACCAAATCACCCAGATAATGACGTAGGCCTTCATCCCTATACAATTCCTTTCTAAGATCACTAATCGATTCTATATACATATAATCATTATTAATAATATCCCATTGAATATAATGACTACCCATATGCTTATACCAGTTTTCTATAGTATCAAAAGATTGCTTAATCATCTCCCGACCATAGAAAGTTTTTTGATAACCATATAAATATTTAATAATCGACTCTGATTCCGGACATTCACTTAACATAACTCCATATAAAGGATGAGCATCTTTAACATTGATAGAAACTAATCTATCCAATTCATAAAGTATGATATCGACCCAACCATTCATATTAGAAACTGGGCTATTACCAATTAAATTTCGATTGGTCGAATATTCAGATAAAAATTTACTCCAATAATCTCCCACTTTGACATCTATCCAATAAGAAGGTGGATTATTATTAATATAATCTCTAATATATGATAGCGGCTCTTCTCTATCCTTATATTGACCAAACATAGACGAAAAACTTCTAGTATCAACATTATCATTATCAAGTATATCATTTATCATAGATGTCATATAGTCTTCAAATTTTGTTACTGATAACTCTGACTTAAAATTTTCAGAAGACCACTCTACAAGTTTCTGTAAGATATCACTATCTATAAAATCATTATTTGTATAAATATTATTATCATTAAATACCGATTTGCCACTTTTATCTAACGTAATCCCATATCTACAAGTAGGATCAACAGATCTATAGCCAGTAATTCCATATTCTATTGACTTTGATGGTGATAATAGTTGAACTTTACCATTTGAAACCTTATCCTTCCTAACTAAAACAAACTGAGGGTTTTTTCCATTTTTAGTATAATTATCATAGTTGGTCTTAGTCTTTAAACACCAAGATGGGCTACCTATTTCTAAAATTCCTTGGTAGTTTTTAATCAAATAAAAATTATAATTTTTATATTGAAAAATAAACTCATAATTTTTTTCTCTCTTATCTGGATAAATAGACTCCAGCGCATCCTCATAAGAAAGTTTATTTATATCTGCTATATTCAAATTACTATTTTTAATATCAGTATATAAACCCAAAACCTCATCTAAATCAATACCGTCTTCAAATACCCATTTTGTTAAAATACCAGTATATCCATCTCTATTTGTAGTATCTAAAATCTTCTTGTAATTTACATCACTATCAGATACCTTATTTCTTCTCAATATGGCTCTGGCTTGTGCAACATTCTCATATATTTTATAGCGACTTAAATATCTCATAAAGATATATATTAATTAAATTTTCTATTTTTTAAATACTCGAAGAAATTAAATTCAGCAGAATCATTAACATTAATAAAATCATCAATTGTAATTAACTTTTTTTCAATATCATCAATTGAATATTTCTTTTCGAAAAAGTGTTCTGATGCATCTTTACAATATTTTGATTGATATATGCTAGATTTAATACCGCACATGTTAAAAAATTTACACATAATAAAGGAATTATTATAACCAACAGCATCCTTGTCTGTAAAAATATTTATACTTGATGGTAATTTACTCATTATGGTATATAACTGTAATATGCTCAACTTAGAACTTGAGCAACTTAGACTTTTATAGCCATTTTCTATCATCGCAATCGTATCAAATACACCCTCGGTTATCCAAACTTCATCACCTTCATTAACACTATCAATTCCATATACATAAACTCCAGGTATACTATCATTATATTTAAATTTTGTAATCTCATTTAGTTTTCTAATATCACATTTACTAAAACGACCATTAATAAATTGTGGAATAATAATCCCATCACAAATACCATCTCCGAAAATGCCTCTTAAAATTGGGTGTGTAGTGGCGCCGATATATTCAAGTATATTAGAATCTTTTATAGATGATAGTGATCCAAGCCTATACTTTACAATAATATCATCTGATATACCTCGATTAATTAGAAAATCATATTCAGGCTTAGAAAAATTATTAATTGATTTAATGATATGATCATGACAAGCATCAACTTTCTTGTTATCTAAAAATATATCATCTTTTGATAAATCAATTTCTTCCTTAGGAATTAATATACTTCTATCTACTTTATATTTTTGGCTTAGCCAAATGTATTTTTTTTCCAATTCTAGAAATAATTCAATATTTTGAATATTTGGGAAAAAATTCCTTGTAGTCCCATTAAAACTACGATTATTATATACAATAAAGTTTATCTCATCTATACTATAAGACATAATTTGTTATTATTATTTCATTTTTATGATGTATATTATTACCTTCATAATGGTATATATTAAAATCCTTATATAACGATAGAATAAAGATATTATCATTATATGATAGCATAAATCTACCTTTTAGATTCTTTAATATATTATATAATTCGATGTGATTTTCTTTCTCTAGAAATGTATGATTTTTGTAATAATGTTCATTTCCAAAATATGGCGGATCCAAATAAAAAAATGATTCTAATTTATCATATCTATCTATAATTTCTTTATAGTCTTCATTATGCAATATGATGTTTGGAAATTCCTTACTTACAATATCATAATGAACTTTATTTATATCATTATAAATAGAAATTGGTGGTTTATTTGTCATTATCTTGTAAAGCCCAAATAAACCACCGAATGGTTCAATATAAATAGCAATATCTTTCGGTAAGTTTTTCTCTATTAAATTTTTAAAAATATCTCTATTATTCTTATATCCAATTAAATTCATATTCACCATCAGATCGCACAGGCTCCACCCTCACATCCGGCATCAGAACCCATATCATCAATATTATCTGATTTTTTATCATCCGTGTTTGCATAATATAGCGTTTTCAATCCAACCTTGTATGAATAAAGTATATCTTTAATGACTCCGCTTATCGAAATGCCATCAGTAGAATACTGATAATAGTGATTTGCAGAGATAGATTGATCTATCCATTTCTGAATAACAGCGCAAATATTTGTATAACCTCGATTATCAGGCATATCAAAGGCCATTTCGTATTTATTTTTTAATTTAATAACTTCTGGTGCAACTTGCTTAACCAAACCTGATTTAGATTTTTTTGTAATAACAAGTGAGCGAATTGGTTCAATACCATTAGTTGCATTCTGGATAACTGACGAAGACTCACTAGGCATAATAGCAGTTAATACAGAATTTCTTAACCCAAACTCAGATATATCCTTTCTAAGAGAATCCCAATCACATGAATAATCTCTCTTTATCAATTCATCAACACTTTTATTATATCTATCCATTGGCATAATGCCTTGTGAATATGTAGTTCTATCATACCACTCACATTTACCAAACTCTTTCGCTAATTTATTTGATGCTTTTAATAACGAGTATTGTATATTTTCAAATAACTCATCAACATAAAATAAAGCCTCCTTATCGGAATATTTTATACCTTGTTTAGCCAACCAATAGGCAAAATTAGTGACACCAACTCCAATAGATCTTCTCTTCAACATCTTCTTAGCAGCATTTAGTGGATAATCTTGATTAGTTATAACATAATCTAAAACACGAACAATATACTCGGCTACCTTATGTAACTCTGTAAAAGATTTAATATTCCCTAGATTGAAACCTGCTAATGTACATAAGGCTATCTCTCCTTCTGAAAGAGATTCTGTTTCTTTTTTATTATCAATATCATAAATACCTTTTATCGGACTAGTTGGTAGGACAATTTCTGCACATAAATTAGACATAGAAATCTTATCTAAAAATGGAGTATTTGTGTTAGCACTATCAATATTCATAACATACATTCGTCCTGTTCCAATTCTCTCTTGTGCAAATGAGTTCATAAGATCCCTAGCCTTTATAACCTTTCTAGGAATTTTCTTATTTGATTCATATTTAATATACATCTCCTCAAATTCTGGCTTTCCAAATGCATCATATAATCCAGGAACATCTGAAGTGGAAAATAAAGATATACTTGAATTTGATAAAAATCTATTATAAAAAACTTTCTCAAATTGAATACCATAATCCATATGCCTAACACGATTATCATCAGTACCTTTGTTGTTTTTTAATATTAAAATATTTTCCACCTCACTATGCCACCAAGGAAAATAAACACTTGCGCTCCCTTTTCTTAGACCTCCTTGTGAACAAGAATGTAGAGTAGACTCAAACATTTTTAAAAATGGTACAATTCCTGTATGAACAACTTCACCACTTCTAACCTTTGAACCAACAGAACGTATAGAACCAACATTTAGACCAATACCTGCTCTCTTTGCGACATATTGACCAACTGCAACATTCCCAGTAAATATAGAGTCAAGTGAGTCATCAATAGATATTAAAGTACAAGATGAAAATTGTCTATTAGGAGTTCTAATACCCGCCATAATAGGAGTAGGTAAAGATATTTTATGTTCTGAAATAAAATCATATAAATCTTTTATTAAGGTCATTCTCGTGTCTTTCGGGTAATCACCAAATACGGTCATAGATATCATCATAAAACAAAATTGTGGAGTTTCATATGAACGACCTATTGTTCTATCCTTTACCAAATATTTATCAATTAGCTGCTGTAATCCTGCATAAGTTAGGTCATAATCTCTTTCATGTTTAATAAATGAATCGCATGTTTTTATTTCATCGATAGTATATTTTTCTAAAATTGATTTATCATATAAATCTAATTTTATATTTCTATTGATACAATCAATAAGTTCAGGCATACCGTTTTTAGTTTCAAAAACCTCTTTCCTTAAAAGATAATTTAAAAGGTTAGAGGCTACATATTGGTAGTTTGGATTTTTTTCTGATATCAAATCAACTGCAGATTGTATTAGCACTTTATGTATATCAGATGTTTTAATTCCCGGATAAAACTGAAGATGCGCATTCATAGCAACATCAGATGCTGAAACACCACTCAGTCCAGAAGTTGCCCAAATTAGTACTCTATTTATTTTCTCGGCCTCAAATCCCTCTACTTTACCGTTTCTTTTACTGACACTAAGTTCAGTTATTTTACTTTTCTTAATTTCCTTTATTGTTTCTGTTAACTCCATAGATTTTTATTTTTATTTTTTTAAGTGATAATATATATTTAAATGATTTTAAAATAGGTGTCCAAACCATTTAAATTTTAAAGAAAATCGATATTATCAAGTTTGTTAAGGTTATATTTAAATTTAGTATTTTTTAATATACTGGTTATAAATGATATATGAACATCATAAATATTTTCATACGAATCTACCTTAAACATAGAATTATCATAATCAGTTTCCATAACAACACCAGTGAAAACTTTAGAATCTCCCAAGGCATCATTGTGTATAAATTCCAATTCAGTGCCTATATAAATATTCCTATTTGTTATTTCTTTTGAAGAAACATGCTTACCTATATGATCTTGTAATTCATCAATAATCATATTTCTCCATTTATTATCAAGCAATTTAAACATATTAAAAAGATTATCAGAAAAATATACAGATAACTCATTAAATAATTCAATATTAGTGTAGCCCTCTTCAGAAAGAGTGGTTTTTAATAATTGATAATACTCATTAAAATCAACTCTAGAAGGTTTTCTTCTATTAGACATAAAATTAATAGAGGTATTTTTTAATAATATATTATATACTTTCTCTTTAACATCTTTACTTCTTATATAAGATTCATTATCATATGACTCAGTATAAAAAAATGAAGATTTATCAAGTTCAAATTTCTCATTAAAATACATAGATGATGCATCACCAGAATCCTCATCTAATTTCTCATCCTTCTTACCCTTAAAAATTGAATCATATTTCAAGGAGTGCTTACCTTGTAACTTATGTTTAGATAATACAACATCATCAGACTCAATATCAGTGTCTACTTCTGTTTCTTTAATATCGATAATTGGATCATCAGATATCTCAATTATGATATTAATATCACCATCTAAATCATCATCAAGTGGTGTCCCAACATCCAATGGAACATCTTCCTCTTCTTCAGAGGAATACTCTGGAATCTTTTCTTCTAAGTTATCATCTTCAATTTCTTCATCATCTATTACTTTTTTAGACATTAATTTATTTTAATTTTTTATAACCCTTATTTATAGTTTATCGATGTCACTAAGTTTTTAAGTAACATCAATGAATTGATCATTTTCTAAAGTTAAATATGTTGGATTAAGATTCAATCTTATTTGAGATTTCAAAAAATCACCATCTCTCTGCTTTAAAAGTTTAAACCGATAAAGATTTTGCCTTCGCATCTCCTCAGTTCTAATAATAACAAAAAAAGTATCTGCAGTTTCTGCTATAGCCTTACTCTCTGGAATAGATTCAAGTGTTATATCTGATGCATTCCAAGCATCCTTAGCGACCTGTATTCCTGTTATAACAGGACATTTATATTTAGAGCCAAGTGCCCTTAAACCTTCTGCTAGATGCTTACCTTTACTATATAAATTATCTCCTGCAACACCTTTAACCGGTGCTATCAAAGTAATATAATCAACAACAACCAGGTCAAAAATAACTCCTCTTTTCTTTTGCATTTTATCAATATAATGATCAAAATCCAGTACAGTTGCAGTTCCAGCAGCCCAAAATTTTGTATATATCTTACCTACTTTATTCTTAAAAAGATCGCCATTCTCTCTATCAGAACCTAAATTTGCAATTTTTTTACGTATAAGCTCAACATCATTACTAACTTTATCATACTCATTTATAGGTATTTTTAATCTCATCGAACCAAGTCGTTTTATAACTTTTTTCTCTGACATCTCCAATGTTATATACAAAACATTATAACCCATATTTGCAGATCTAACTGCAAAATTCTGCATCCATAAAGATTTACCAGCATTTGTTGCTGCCATTATCACATTTAATGTACTCACATCGAATCCACCTGATAACATATGATCTATTGTTTCAAATCCACAACTTACTTTATTTTTAAAGTTATCCTGAACATGATTTTCCGCAGAATCAAAATCTGAACCCATATCATCGTCATCATTTGCAAAATTTGTTGACGACATTTCATCAACAATTGATCTAATGCGCCCAGCAGCCTCTATAGCCTTATCAAAGTCTGAAATAGAATCAAAATTTCTTGTCTCATCAATTATATCAACTGTCCCTGATTTAAGTCTATTTGTTAGTATCCAAGTATTTAGCTTTGGTTCTATGAAATTTTTCTCATCATACTCTGATAAATTTACACTCAATATAGATTTTAATATCTCCTTAGATATCATCTTTTCCTTATCCTCAATAGCGACCATATCAAATATTTGGCGAGCGCTTGGTACTTGTGCATTGGATTTTGTTATAATATATTCCCTGACAATACCATATATAAATTGTATTTCAACATTTTGATAAAAATAAGGCTTAACTATATCGAAATAGTTTTTATTTCGAAGTATATAATTAAAAAATATTTTTTCTAAAGATGATGTCATTGTACGGAATGTTTAACTTTTATAAACGAAATAACTAACTTGTTTAAAACAATTTTTGATAAAAATTATTAAAAACATCTATATAAGACGATTTGAAACTATCATACCTTATATTTTGGTCTCGTATAAGCATCTCTATAAGAATTGGGTTGTCCTTTCTTATCTCACTACATATATAACAAATTGAGTCATAGAAATCATGTGATATAATTTGATGAAAAATAATACCTATTATATTTAAGAAACTATCTTGGTCTTCAGATCCACTTTTCTGGTGTGATAAAATTCTTTTCATAAGATATTGCACATTCGATTTACTATTTAATAATACAAAATAATAACTAAACATATATATCTCATAAGAACTTAGTTTAACAAATTTATCTATTTCTCGCTTAATATCATCTTCAGTTTGAAGTATAGATAAATCTATATCATTAACCGAACCATCAGTGTTATAATATGAAAAATATCCTTGAAAATCTAGTTTATGACTAAATACATACTTAGCATATCCAGTTGATATTTCAACAAAGTGTCTAACAACATGTTTCCTAAAATACCCAACTAATATATTATTAACATAGTCTAAAACACTAGAATTTCCTATTTTTCTATAAAAATCTTGTGTGCTAGCATACATAGTATTGTATCTCATTAAGTAACTATCGGCCTGATTAATTTCATCTAACTTAGCCTGTTTAATATCATCATTAATATCAAGTGACCTTACATATTCTACTAATTTATCCTTTACAGATTTAGAGTACATATCATAAATAGTATCACCACATATAATAAATTCTCTGCTAGAAGTATCTAAACCAATCATTTTTAAACTAGATTCGGTATAATATTTTTTCACACCAATCGCTATTCCATATGGAATAAAGTGTTCAAATGAATTATCTTTGAAATAAATACCGAAACAGTCATATTTACCGATTCTTTTATTAACAACTTGTCTATTCTCATTACTATATACATTATACAATTTATTACCCGGATAACTTTTCAAAACATATTGCGCTCTATCAAATGAATATGCTATCAGTTTCTTATTCATATAATATATAGATCCATTTATATAAGTAGACTCATAGTTACGATAATCATCACTAGATTTAATGACAATCTTTTTATCTATTGGTTGATTATCATCACCAATATTATCATACACAAACTGTATGTCAGATTTTTCAACAATCCCAAATTCAGTTTCAACCGAATCTTCCTTTAGTATATAATCATCATAATAATCAGAATATACAGCATCTTCTTTAAGAATATTTGTCCCATTTCTATCTTTAACACAGTCAGATATCAATACATAATCAGAAATATATTTACAAAAAATGGCGTCATCAGATTTTATCCACTTTGACATCCTCTTTGATCTTTTATAACCTGGTGCATTAGCATATCCTTCAGTTTGCTGAAGTTGCAATTGTAATCTATCATATTTCCTAGCTTCAAATGTCAATAGTTTATTATCATCCCAGTCTAACACCCAAAAAGTATCAGCATAAGGATAATTATTAAAATCTTTATTTTTTATTGTTACTGAACACCCTCTAATACTATTTGGAAATGAGTTATAGTCACCTCCTTTAACATTAAAGTGATTCTCAAACCATTCGGATATTTTATCAGAATCATTGTCAAATCTTGTATATATTCTATCTAAAAAATAATCGCAATTTTTTGGCTTATCTGTTAATTTCCATACCAGAGCACGACCTAATAATCTATTCGACTTATCTACATAAATTAATAATTGACAAACATCTGGATTTTTTACATAAATATCTAAATATGGCTGGCATCTTTCATATCGCATACAAGAGCTGTTTAATTGCCCACCTCCATTAACATAATTATCCTCTAAATACCAATATCTTATGTCTTCGCCACTGACTAGTCTAAATCCATCCATCTTGGTGAACTTCTTATCCCATGCATTTTTATATAAGTTAACGAAGTTCTCTATATCTTGATCACCAATACGTAAATTATTAGCTGAAAATAATTGTCGAATTGCCCTACCAACTTTTATAACATTTACGGTCTTATTAAATGGATTTTCACCACCATCTACAATTCTTTTAACTTGTGCATCATTGATAAATTTAATCTCATCATTCTTATCAGATGTCTTTAAATAATTAATATTTGTTTTTACATCCTCATCAAACAACATAATGAGTGATTTAGACACTTTATCTCCGCCTTTTGATAATATATTTATAATATTATAAAAATTATCATCAACAAGAAGTATTGACTCTAATAACGCAAGTGATTTAAAATTAAAATATTTTTTTATCATTGTTCTTTTATTAATTGATGATTATTCATTTTATCAACCGCTGTCTTATCACCCACAATTTCTTGTTTATTGATTGGTAGTTCAAATCGGTCTTTAAATTTATTTATTAAATAATTTATTCCATTTTTTGCAATAAAAGTTGTTATTCCAACACCAAGAGATAGAAAATTACCAACTAGCGTATCTATAGTTAAATCATATTTCCCTATTAAAAATGATATAGCATTCATTGTTGGCAGCAATATTGCTGTATATGCCAGCATATTCATCAAACCGTTAACAATATATTTAGAATTTCTAAAAAGAATTTTCGCAATATTACCAATTGATTTAAAACACCCAACTAGCTTTTTTATTATACCATTACCCACACCTCTTAATTTTAATTCCTCTAATATTGTGCCTGTATCTGACTTACTGACCTTGCTAGTAGTAAACCCATTAGTACAATTGGAACATCCTTTTGATTTACATTTTAGACAAGGTATTTTTTCAATACCTATCTTATTTCCAGTTTCCTCTAAATAGGTTATGGTTATGGTGGCTAGAGTTATTAATACAACATTTTCAGTAGTTAGTTCAATGTTAATATTACTATTTTTTATAAGATTTTCAATTATAGGAAACATTGCTCGAACACCAACTCCAAAAGTTAATACTAATCCATAATTAAACTTTAAATCTTTAGACAGCGACTTTAATATTTTATCTATGTTGGTAGGTACTTTAGATGATTCATTTATAACATCATTAAACAAATACTCAAACATATCATTCATCATTAGCTCTGATGATGAATGTTCCTGATACTTTAAAATCTTCATATGTTTATATATTAAATATTTTTAATTATTTTTTAAAAAAGTAGTCAAAAGTTAATATTCCATCTATTACTATTAATATATAATACAAAATAAATCCTTCTAAACATGAAACATCTGAAAAAATTTGAAAACTTTATATTACCTGATCACACAGAAACAGATGATCAAGATTTTATAGATTATACCAAAAAAATGAAAGCATCACAGTCACACGATGATGATCATGACATGGATGAGGTTGAAGTAGATGATGATGACATGTCTAATGAATTTTCTGAAATGGATCATGATTTAAATGAGAAAAAGAAAAATTCCAAAAAGAAAGCTGAAGAATGTGAGGAAGGTGATGAAGATTGTGAACCTGTTTCCAAAGGATTAACAGCAAAACAAAAGAAACTTCCGTTAGCTCTACAAAAATCTATTCTAAAAAGAAAGAAAAAATAATATTTTATCATTGAAAAATATTATTAAATATTCAGACTTTCCAGTAAATGAAAAAATATCTTGGAAAAACTTATTAATTGCACTAAGTGTATGCTTTATTGGAGATATCCAAATAAAAAATTACAAAGCGATTAAATCAGTTTATAATGATGTTACGAATTCCGTTCTCCCAACAAAATCTGAAAATGATACTATTAATAAAATTAGAGAGGATATTATTAATATTATAAAATCAGATAATACATTTTTAAAATTTAATAGACCATATATACTCGATTCGCTAAAAACCATACAATTTAAAATAATAGATAAAATTGATATTGGTCAAGATGATGACATTGCAGCAGCTTGTTTTTTAGATATAAAATCTGCTAAAAAAAGCTGGTTATACGACTTTATATCCAAAGATAATTCAATTAGTCGAGATAACTTTATCATAATAAGTAGAGAATCAATGAAAGATAAGATATTAGCAGATTATATTGTGCATGAAATGTATCACTTTCTAGATAAACTACTAGGAGATGATGAGCATCATTTATCAAATGATATAAATTCGAAAAATATTATCGATAAAAAGGTATTAACTGATAAAAAATGGGCATTGGATAAATTATCAATGATATCAACTACTTATAAATATGACGATTTAACACCTGAATTAAAAAATTTGATATCTCAAAAATATGATAATATAATGTCTCGTAAAAAATACCTAGCATCTGAATCAGAACTTTTCGCAAGATGGAAAACTTATAAACATAATCTAGTAAAGAATGGATTTATATCAAATATAAATCAAAAAATAACACCAGATATTATGGTAAAATCTTTTGATATCTATGATAAAGATTATAAGACAAAAGATCTGAATCTAATGGCACATAACACTGATTTATTATTCTTCATTGATATTAAAAATGTTGAAAAATTTAACTTTTAGCCTTAACACTAATCTTCTTTATAGAAGCCTGTATCCAATGCGGAATAAAATGCCCACT
>JACCDN010056623.1_pt1 | contig 45267 bp, 40 predicted proteins | sample 7441691 | NCBI WGS metagenome assembly JACCDN01 (sample SAMN15323439, study PRJNA562643) | freshwater metagenome | isolation source: river surface water | place: USA:Blue River Watershed | collected 2017-08-16 | reverse complement strand
GATCCTCAGGTGAAGAAAGCGATTGAAGTGGCGAAAACAAATATTGAAAAATTTCATCAAACTCAATTACAAAAAGTAGAGAAGATTGAAACCATGCCTGGAGTTTGGTGTTGGAGAAAATCAGTAGGCATTGAAAAAGTTGGTATTTATATTCCTGGCGGAACTGCACCACTTTTTTCAACTGTTTTGATGTTAGGTATCCCGGCAAAAATTGCAGGATGTAAAGAAATTATTTTGTGTACCCCGCCGAATAAAGACGGAAAAATTCATCCAGCCATTGCTTATGCTGCCACATTAGTTGGTATTAATAATATCTACACCATTGGTGGAGTTCAAGCTATTGGTGCAATGGCTTTTGGAACTGAATCGGTTCCTAAAGTGCATAAGATTTTTGGTCCTGGTAATCAATATGTAACAGCTGCGAAACAATTGGTTCAGCAGTATGGCACTGCAATTGATATGCCTGCTGGTCCTAGTGAGGTTTGTGTATGGGCAGATGAAACTGCTGTACCTGAATTTGTAGCAGCAGATTTATTATCACAGGCAGAACATGGTGCAGATAGCCAGGTTTTATTAGTAGCCAGTCAAGAAAGCATTGTTGTTAAAGTTAAGCATGCATTGCAAGAGCAGTTGACCATCTTACCAAGAATGGAATTTGCAGAAAAAGCCTTGGCCAATTCAAAAGCTATTGTAATAACCCAAACAGAAAATGCCCTGGAATTAATTAATGAATATGCGCCAGAACATTTAATTTTATCTATACAGAATGCGGAGTTAATGGCCGAAAAAGTGTGGAATGCTGGATCGGTATTTATTGGCAATTTTTCTCCAGAGTCTGTGGGTGATTATGCAAGCGGAACCAATCATACTTTGCCGACCAATGGGTATGCAAAAGCGTATAGTGGGGTAAGTGTAGATAGTTTTGTGAAGAAGATTACTTTTCAGCAATTAACGGAAAGAGGTTTGACCAATATTGCTCAAACAGTAATAGATATGGCGAAGGCAGAAAGTTTGGATGCACACGCACAAGCTGTTCAAATTAGAGTGGACAACATCAATAACAAGAAATAAGTACTTATGGCATTTGATATTTTAAAAGTAGTAAGACCTAATATCGCAAAATTGAAACCGTATTCTTCTGCAAAAGATGAATATAGTGGGGAAGCAAATGTTTTATTAGATGCGAATGAAAATGCATTGGGTTCTCCATTGACTAAATGGTATAATCGATACCCAGATCCTTATCAAAATGAAGTAAAAGAAAAAATTGCTTTTATCAAACAGTTGTCTGCTAGTAAAGTTTTCTTAGGCAATGGAAGTGATGAGATTATAGCTTTGTTGTTTACCGCTTTTTGTGAACCAGGGAAAGATAATATTATCATTTGTCCTCCTACCTATCCAATGTATGAGGTAAATGCTAATATCAATAATATTGAAATCAAGTCGGCTCCATTGTTACCCGATTTTCAATTAAATATTGCGCATATCGAACAATTGGTTGATGCGAATACTAAAATAATTTGGATCTGCTCTCCCAACAATCCAACTGGTAATTCTTTAGATAGAATTGATATTGAAACTGTTTTAAATCATTTTGATGGATTAGTGGTGGTGGATGAAGCCTATATTAATTTCTCTAAACAAAAGTCTTTTTGTCAATCTTTAATTGATTATCCCAATTTAGTGGTTTTGCAAACCTTAAGTAAAGCCTGGGGCTTAGCTGGTTTAAGACTAGGCATGGCATTTGCTAGCGAAGAGATTGTTGGATATTTAAATAAAGTAAAAGCACCGTATAATATTAATTTACCAGCACAAGAGTTGGCTTTAAAAGCTTTAGAAGAGGTAGGTCAAGTTAATGATATGATTCAAGAATTAGTTCAATTAAGAATTGCGCTAGCAGGCGTATTTGAAGAAATGCCGATGGTAGAAGCTGTTTATCCTTCAGATACTAATTTCCTATTGGTAAAAATTCCTAATGCAACCAAATTGTATAAGTTCTTATTAACCAAAGGTATTGTGGTAAGAGATCGTTCTAGTTTGCCTAATTGTGCTGACACTCTTAGAATTACAGTTGGTACAGAACAAGAGAACACAGCATTAGTTGATGCGATGATTGAATGGATGGACCAACAATTAGCCTAATTATTTGTTAACTTGCTATATAAACTTTGAAAATGAAAAAAATACAAAATTTCTTATTGCTTTCCATCTTGATGATGGCTTGTACTGCAAAAGCACAAGACAATGCTGGTTTAAGATTGCCGGCTGGTTTTTCTGCTACATTATTCGCGAATAATATTGGTAGTTCAAGACATATTGCGATTACTCCTTCAGGGGTAGTATTTGCGAAATTGAATGCACCCAATAAAGATGGCAAATCAATCATTCGATTAGCAGATGCCAATAAGGATGGTGTTGCAGATCAGATTACTGGCTGGGCTAATTATGGTGGAACAGGAATTTATGTAAGAGGTAATAAATTATATGCAAGTTCTGATCAAGGCATTTTCTTGTATCAATTAAATGATCAAGATGAAGTGGTTAATCCAAATGCTCCAAAAGTAATTGTAAAAGACTTGATTGACAGAAGACAACATTCTTCTAAGTCGATCACTTTAGATCCACAAGGAAATATTTATGTAAATATTGGAGCATATTCAAATGCTTGTCAAGAAAAAGATAGAATGCCAGGGTCAAAAGGAATGACGCCTTGTCCTATTTTAGATTCAGCAGGAGGTATTTGGAAATTTGATGGACAAAAAGAAAATCAAGTTTATGGCGATGGTAAGCGTTATGCTACAGGTTTAAGAAATGTAATTGGCTTGGATTGGAATAATCAAACTAATAGTTTATTTGTAACGCAACATGGTAGAGATCAATTAAACTCTTTCTATCCTCAATATTATAGCGATAATCAAAATGCAGAATTACCTGCAGAAACCATGTATGAAGTAAAAGAAGGTGATGATTGTGGTTGGCCTTATGTGTATTATGATCCATATCAAAAGAAAAAAATATTGTCTCCTGAATATGGTGGTGATGGCAAAAAAGAAGGTGCTCCAAATGCTTTAAATCCAACGGTAGCTTTCCCTGCGCATATGGCGCCAATGTCTTTATTATTTTATAAGGGAAATCAATTTCCTGAAAAATATCAACAAGGTGCATTTATTGCATTTCACGGTTCTTGGAATAGAGCTCCATTACCTCAAGAAGGATATTTTGTAGCTTTCGTGCCTTTTAAAAATGGAAAACCTTCTGGCGACTGGGAAATTTTTGCAAATGGTTTTGCAGGAACAGATATTGTTACCAATCCAAGATTAGCAAAAGCAAGACCATGTGGATTAGCAGAAGGTCCTGATGGTTCATTATATGTATGTGATGATAACAAAGGCGCTATTTTTAAAATCAGTTTCAATAAGTAAGCATGAAATATTTGATTCCATTTTGTTTGATTGGCTTGGCGCTTTTCTCTTCAGAAAAACTTGCTGCACAAAATATGGCCAATGGTAAAAAAATATATGAACTAAGATGTTTGGTTTGTCATCAGGCAGATGGTGGTGGAGTGCCCAATATGAACGCGCCTTTAGATGGAGCAAGTAATGTTGTGGGTAATGACATTGCTAGAATGGTAAAAATAATTCGCAATGGATATAATGAGCGAGTGGCTTTAGATGGTTTTTATTATAGCAATGCCATGACCGCAAATCCAGATTTAAAAGATACAGATATAGCTGATGTATTATCTTATATTAGAAATAGCTGGTCCAATAAAGCATCTAAAGTAACCCTTGCGCAAGTGCAAAAAGTAAAAAAGAAATAATTAATGAGACCAATACTTTTTATTGATAGAGACGGGGTGATTTTAGAAGAGCCTAAAGACGATTTTCAAATTGATAGCATTGATAAAACAAAATTTGTCAAAGGTGCTATTACTAATTTGAAAAAAATTGCGGAAGATTTTGGTTATTATAAAGTAATGGTGACCAATCAAGATGGATTAGGAACTGAGGCTTATCCTTTATCTGATTTTGAACCTTATCAGTCTTTAATGTTAAGAACACTAGAAGGAGAAGGTTTTGTTTTTGATGAAGTGTTTATTGATAAAAGTTTTGCCAAAGAGCATTTACCTTCAAGAAAGCCGGGAACAGCCATGTTAACTTCCTTATTAAAAAATGAGGCATTTGATATTGCTCAGTCTTATGTGATTGGTGATAGATGGTCAGATATTGCATTGGCTAAAAATATAGGTTGTAAAGCCATTTATTTAAAATCTCCATTACATGAATTGACTGCTGAGCAAGAAACGGAATTGAGACCTTTTATTGCATATGAAACCGATGATTGGAATGCTATTTATAGTTTCTTGAAATTAGGGTTGAGAAAATTAGTACATGAAAGAAATACCAAAGAAACCAAAATTCGAATTGAATTGAATTTGGATGGAAATGGAAATGCGCAAATTCATACAGGTCTTGGATTTTTTGATCATATGTTGGATCAGATTGCCAGACATGGTGGAATGGATTTAAATATTCATTGCGATGGTGATTTACACATTGATGAACACCATACTATTGAAGATGTTGGTATTGCTTTAGGAGAAGCATTTGCTAAAGGTTTGATGGATAAGCGAGGCATGGAAAGATATGGCTTTGCTTTACCCATGGATGAGGCAGAAGCAAAGGTGTTAATTGATTTTGGAGGTAGAAATTGGTTGGTTTGGGATGCTAGTTTTAAAAGAGAGAAGATTGGAGAAATGCCTACAGAAATGTTTTTTCATTTCTTTAAATCATTTAGTGATGCAGCTAAGGCCAATGTAAATATTAGCTGCCAAGGTGAGAATGAGCACCATAAGATTGAAGCTATTTTCAAAGCTTTCGCCAAAGCCATTAAAATGGCGGTGAAGCGAAATCCTTATAGTGATGCATTACCTAGTACCAAAGGGGTCTTATAGGGCTAACATCTGGTAGGATAGGGTGTTTTTTGAAGTATTTTTTCAATTTTTTGGGTATCTAAAGCATAAAATGAGTAAATTTGCTCTGCAATGAAAACAATAAACAATTTTTGGTGGTGGCATACAAACTCCGTTGGGGTATTGTAATGACATAGCCATTATTGTCAAGATATACATAAACCCCGACAGCTATGTCGGGGTTTATTTTTTTAATGAAGAAATTGGAATGGAATGCAAAAAATAATGATACATACTGAAGTAACCCAATTGCTGGCAGATACTTATACTCCAGTGGGGATATATTTGAGACTAAGAGATCGATTTAGAGATACTGTTTTATTAGAAAGCACCGATTCGCATGCTTCAGAAAACAGTTATTCTTTTATTGCAGTAAATGCAATTGGTGGAATTGAAATCTCTTCTATGAACGAGATTGAATATAAGTATCCCAATCAAGAGCCTATTAGAGAAACTATTCAAGATGTTCAAGCCGCTCCAGATAGATTATGGGCTTATATGCAAGAATATTCATTTACCAGTTCAACAAAAGAAGCTAGATTTTCTCAAGGTTTATATGGATATACTGCTTATGATGCCATTCCTTTTTTTGATACCATTGAATTTAAAGAGGGATCACCTATTATTCCATTGATGCGCTATAGGTTGTATCAATATGTATTGGCTTTTAATCATTTCAAAGACGAATTATATATCTGTGAGAATCGAATGGAGGGCATGGAGTCTGAATTGGATGCTTTAGTAGGATATATTAAAAGCAAAGATGTTCCGCAATATCCTTTCTCATTAAAAGGGGAGGAAAGTTCTAATCAGACCGATGATCAATATAGAGAGGCTGTAAAGAAAGGGATACAACATTGTATGAGGGGAGATGTTTTTCAAATTGTATTGAGTAGAAGGTTTCAACAATCTTTCCAAGGTGACGAATTCAATGTATATAGATCATTAAGAAATATCAACCCTTCGCCGTATTTATTTTTCTTTGATTATGGTGATTATAAATTAATGGGATCTTCTCCTGAAGCTCAGATCATTATTAATAATGGCAAAGCAGTGGTACATCCCATTGCAGGTACTTTTAAAAGATCTGGAGATGAGGCTATGGATGCAGCAATGACACAAAAACTATTAGATGATCCAAAAGAAAATGCAGAACATGTAATGCTAGTGGATCTAGCTAGAAACGATTTGAGTAGAGTATGTACAGAAGTGAGAGTGAAAGAATATAGACAAGTACATTATTATAGTCATGTAATTCATTTGGTAAGTGAAGTAGAAGGTAAAGTGGCTGAAGGAGCAAATCCTTTTCATTTGATTGCTAAAACTTTTCCTGCAGGCACTTTAAGTGGTGCACCCAAATTTAAAGCCATGCAATTAATTGATGCCATTGAACCTACTAAACGATCTTATTATGGTGGTTGTATTGGTTTTGTAGGCTTTGATGGTACATGTAATCAGGCCATCATGATTCGCACTTTCTTGAGTAGAGAAAACACCTTAACCTATCAGGCAGGTGCCGGTGTGGTCGCGGCAAGTGTTCCAGAAAGTGAGTTGCAGGAAGTCAATAATAAATTGAATGCATTAAAGAATGCGATGATTCTTGCAGAAAATATACATTAATCCATAAGAGCATAATAAATAATGAAAATATTAGTTTTTGACAATTACGATTCCTTTACCTACAACTTGGTGCAAATGATCAAAGAGTTGACCACTGCATCTGTTGAAGTGTTTAGAAATGACGAGATACCATTAGAGCAAGTGAAGTCTTATGACAAGATCTTACTTTCTCCTGGCCCAGGAATTCCCTCTGAATCAGGTTTATTATTACCCTTGATCAAAGAGTATGCTGCCACTAAATCTATTTTTGGTGTTTGCCTTGGTCAACAAGCTATAGCAGAATCTTTTGGAGGCAGCTTAAGTAATTTAAGTAAGGTATATCATGGTATTGCCACAGAGGTTCAATTGACTAATCCCTCTATTTTATTTGAAGGCTTACCCCAATCATTTAAAGTAGGAAGGTATCATAGTTGGGTAGTGAATGAACAAGACTTGCCTAAGGATTTAATGATCACTTCAAAAGATGAAGATGGATTCATTATGTCATTAGAGCATACTCAATTTGATGTGAAAGGAGTGCAGTATCATCCTGAAAGTGTATTAACGCCCAATGGAGCAAAGATTATTGAAAATTGGTTGAAAAATTAATCCTTGAAAAATTAAGAGATGAAGAAATTATTACAATATTTATTTGAACACAAGACTCTAAGCAGAGAAGAAGCTAGGGATGTCTTGATGCAGATATCTGAAGGCAAATACTCTGAGCATGAAGTAACTTCTTTTGTAACAGTGTTCTTAATGCGAAGTATTACCATAGAGGAACTAATGGGCTTTAGAGATGCATTACTTTCTTTAGCAGTCAAAGTCAATTTGGGGGTAGATGATGCGATTGATATTGTGGGGACAGGTGGTGATGGAAAAGACACTTTCAATATTTCAACTTTAGCATGTTTTATTGTAGCAGGAACTGGACAAAAAGTAATTAAGCATGGTAATTATGGTGCTTCTAGTATAAGTGGTGCATCTAATGTAATGGAAAAAATGGGCTATCAATTTAAAAACGAAGAAGCTGTTTTAGCCAATGAGTTAAAAGAAGCAGGCATTTGTTTTTTACATGCTCCTTTATTTCACCCCGCATTAAAAGCGGTGGGTCCAATGAGAAGAAATATTGGAGTAAGAACATTCTTTAATATGCTTGGCCCTATAGTAAATCCTGCGCAACCTAAATACCAATTAATTGGGGTGTATAATTTAGAAATGGCAAGAATATATAACTATGTATTACAAAGCTTGAATAAAGAATTTACTTTAATTCATAGTATGGATGGGTATGATGAAATTTCTTTGACTGCCGACACTAAAGTGGTGACCAATAAAGGAGAGTTTATTAAATCTCCTATAGAATTAGCCAATTTAAAAGTGAATCAAGAAGATTTACATGGAGGAGAGACAGTAGATGCTGCAGCAGCTATTTTTAAAAATATTTTAGAAGGAAATGGAACCAAGTCGCAAAATGCAGCTGTATTAGCTAATGCTGCAATGGCCCTAATGGTGACAGGTAAATACAATCAATATCAAGAAGCTTTTGATGCTGCATCTACAAGTTTAACTACGGGTGCAGCCAATGCATGTTTACAAAAATTAATAAGCCTGCAATGAGTAAGAATATATTAAATACCATCATTGAACATAAGCTAGTGGAAGTAGCTGCTAGAAAAAAAGAGATTAGTATTGCTCAATTAGAAGCCATGCCATTGTTTGAAAAAACACCCTCTTCTTTAAAAGCTTCCATTCAACAAGATGGCAAAACGGGTATTATTGCAGAATTCAAAAGACAATCCCCTAGTAAAGGAGTGATCAATGATCAAGCCAATGTGGATATTGTAACGAGTGCTTATGAACAATATGGAGCTTCGGGTATCTCGGTATTAACTGATCAAAGTTTTTTTGGAGGTAGCTTAGCAGATTTAAGTATTGCAGTCAATAGAAGTATTCCTGTGTTAAGAAAAGAATTTATGGTAGATGAGTTTCAGATTATTGAAGCCAAAGCATATGGAGCATCTGCTATTTTATTGATTGCAGCTTGTTTAGATGTGCAACAAGTTAAATCTCTAGCAGTGGTTGCAAAATCATTAGGCTTGGAAGTATTATTAGAATTACATGATGCTGCAGAATTAGGGCATATTTGTGAAGAGGTTGATTTAGTAGGTATTAATAATAGAAGCTTAAAATCTTTTGAAGTAAATATTGAACATAGTCTTCAATTAAAAGACCAATTACCTAAGGAAAAATTAAGTATTGCTGAAAGTGGTATTTATGATATCGAAACTTTTAGGTTATTAAAAAAAGAGGGATTTGATGGTTTTTTAATGGGAGAATATTTTATGAAACAAGCCGATCCAGCAGCCGCTTTTGAAGCATTCACTCAATTGATAAAAATTTAATAGGATGCAAGTTAAAGTATGTGGTATCACTAATATAGAACAAGCCCAGGCATTGGATGCCATGGGGGTGCACTATATTGGGTTTATTTTTTATTCATCTTCTAAGCGTTATGTTTTAAATAGTTTGAGTGTATCAGATCTTCAACATTTTAAAACCACAGGGGCTAAAAAAGTGGGCGTATTTGTGAATGAGCCTTTGGATAATTTATTGAATATCGTAAAGGAAGCTGGATTAGATATGGTGCAATTGCACGGTGATGAAGATTTGACTTATTGTGAAAAAGTAAAAGAGCATGTTTCGGTAGTGAAAGTATTTAGAGTAGGTGCATTGGTTCCAATGATGGATGGGTTTGATCAGGTAGCGGACTATTTTTTATTTGATACAGATAGTGTTTTATATGGCGGCACTGGTCAACATTTTAATTGGGAGATTATCAAAAATCAAACAATGGCTAAGCCTTATTTTTTAAGTGGTGGTATCGGTCCTAATGATATAAAGGGTTTGGAAGTGATGCAAACCACTAAAGCAGGCAAACAATTATTGGCTGTGGATTTAAATAGCCAATTTGAAATAAGTCCAGGAAGTAAAGATTTAGAAAAAATTAAAACATTTATACATGCAATTATTTGACAAAACAGCAGAATACCAGCAACCCAATCAAGAAGGGTATTATGGTGAATTTGGTGGCGCTTACATTCCAGAAATGTTGTTTGGCAATGTGGAGGAATTGAAGCATCAATATTTGGAAATTATGAATGATCCTGATTTTCAAATAGAGTTTCATGCCTTATTAAGAGATTATGTAGGAAGACCAACACCTTTGTTTTATGCAGAAAGATTGAGTAAAGAAATTGGCACAACAGTTTATTTAAAAAGAGAAGATCTATGTCATACAGGGGCGCATAAAATAAATAATACCATTGGTCAAATTTTGTTGGCACAAAGATTGGGTAAGACAAAAATTATTGCAGAGACGGGTGCAGGTCAACATGGTGTAGCTACTGCAACAGTATGTGCTTTAAAAGGAATGGAATGTGTGGTATATATGGGGGAGAAAGATATTGAACGCCAGGCACCCAATGTAGCTAGAATGAAATTATTAGGAGCCAAAGTGGTTCCTGCTACTAGCGGAAGTAAAACATTAAAAGATGCTACCAATGAAGCTATTAGAGCTTGGATCAATGAGCCAGACACCACACATTATATTATTGGTAGTGTTGTAGGGCCACATCCTTATCCAGATATGGTAGCAAAATTTCAAAGTGTGATCAGTGATGAGATTAGAAAACAATTAAAAGAAAAAACAGGTTCTGAATTACCTACGCATGTGCTGGCTTGTGTTGGTGGAGGTAGTAATGCTGCGGGCGCTTTTTATCATTTTTTAAATGAACCCACCGTAGATTTAGTAGCAGTGGAAGCAGCTGGACATGGAGTACATTCAGGCATGAGTGCTGCTACAACCCAGTTAGGGACTACTGGTATTTTGCATGGTAGTAAAAGTATTTTAATGCAAACCAAGGATGGACAAGTAGTAGAACCACATAGTATCAGTGCTGGTTTGGATTATCCTGGTATTGGTCCCTTACATGCATACTTATTTAAAAGTGGTAGAGGAACATTTACAAGTGCAACTGATGAAGAGGCTTTAGAATGGGCATCTCATTTATCTAAAATAGAAGGGATTATTCCAGCATTAGAGACGGCACATGCATTTGCTGTATTGCCTAAAATGAATTTTAAACCAACAGATGTAATAGTGGTGTGTTTGAGTGGAAGAGGCGATAAAGATTTGGCTACTTATATGACTAATATTAAAATGTAAACAAAGTATATGTCTAAATTGACGAACTTATTTAATCAAAAAAATGCAAGGGTACTGAATGTATATTGTACAGCAGGTTTCCCTCAGTTGAATAGCACTTTGGAAGTAATGGAATCTTTACAAGCCAATGGTGCAGACATTATAGAATTAGGTATGCCCTATAGTGATCCATTAGCAGATGGCGAAGTGATTCAATCAAGTAGTTTGGTGGCTTTGGAAAATGGCATGACTATTGAAGTGCTGTTTGAACAATTAACTAATATGAGAAAAACCATTCATATACCTGTTATATTAATGGGCTATATGAATCCTATTTTACAATATGGCTTTGAGCGTTTCTGCAAAGCAGCAAAAGAAGTTGGGGTGGATGGATTGATTTTGCCCGATTTGCCTTTATTCGAATTTGAGACCATCTATGGTGCCACTATCAATGAAAATGGCTTAGATTTTATCTTCTTGGTGACTCCTGAGACCTCAGAAGAACGATTGAAAAAATTAGACAGCTTAAGTTCTGGATTTTTATATGCAGTAAGTTCATCTGCTACCACTGGTAAGGATAAAGATTTTTCAAAAGTAGCGCTGTATTTAAAAAAGTTAAAAGCCTTTGGATTGAAAAATCCATTCTTGGTAGGCTTTGGTATTAAAGACAAAGAAAGTTTTAATGCAGTGAATGAATATGCTAATGGAGCGATTATTGGATCAGCATATATTAAAGCACTATCTTCTGGGACTGATGTGAATGTTGTTACCAAAACATTTTTGGAATCTATTTTAAAATAAACAATGGAAACAGTTATTATTCAATATAACGCTGGTAATATTCAATCCGTTTTGTATGCCTTAGAAAGATTGGGTGTAAATGCTTTAGTGACGGATGATTCTGAAAAAATCAAGTCGGCATCTAGAGTTATTTTTCCAGGAGTGGGTGAAGCAAGTACGGCTATGCAATATTTAAAAGAAAGACAATTAGATCAACTAATTGTTTCACTGAAGCAGCCTGTGCTAGGTATTTGTTTGGGAATGCAATTAATGTGTGCTTATTCCGAAGAAAACAATACAGATTGTTTGGGCATATTTAATGAGCAAGTAAAACAATTTAAGCCGGATACTATTTCAGTTAAAGTGCCACAGATGGGTTGGAATACCATTACTCATTTACAATCTTCATTATTTAAAGGGGTGGACGAAAATAGCTATGCTTATTTTGTACATGGATACTATGCGTCTATTGGAACACATACCATTGCGCAAACCAATTATATTTTAGACTATAGCTCGGCTTTGCATAAAGACAATTTTTATGGGGTGCAGTTTCATCCAGAAAAATCTGCAAAAGTGGGAGAACAAATTATTCAAAACTTTTTATCTATTTAACAATGCAAATAATACCTGCTATAGATTTGATTGATGGTAAATGTGTAAGATTAACAGAGGGAGATTATGCCCAAAAGAAAATCTACAATGAAGATCCATTAGAAGTAGCCAAAGCATTTGAAGGGATTGGCCTTATGCGTTTACACTTGGTGGATTTGGATGGAGCAAAAGCTGGTGAAGTGGTGAATTGGAAGGTTTTAGAGAAAATTGCGAATCAAACACAACTAATCATTGATTTTGGAGGAGGTATAAAAAAAGAAACCACTTTGCAAACTGTTTTTGATACAGGTGCAAACTACGCAACCATTGGTAGTTTGGCGGTAAAAAACAGAGTGGTTTTTGAAGAATGGATAGAACGCTTTGGTGCAGATGCTTTTATGTTGGGGGCAGATGTTTTTGAAGAAAAAATCGCCATTGGCGGATGGGTAGAAAAAACCAATATAGATGTATATGAATTTATTCAATCTTATATGAATAGAGGGATTACTCAAATTTTTTGTACCGATATTCAAAAAGATGGAAAATTGGCTGGCCCTTCTATTGATTTGTATAAAAAAATCATTGAACAATTTCCAACGCTACAATTAATTGCAAGTGGGGGCGTGAGTAATATGGAAGATTTGCACGCACTTCGTACTATTGGTTGCACAGGAGCGATTGTGGGAAAAGCTATTTATGAAAACAGAATTACTATAGATGAACTTGCTAGATTTTAATATATGTTAACAAAGAGAATTATACCTTGTTTAGATATCAAAGATGGCAGAACCGTTAAGGGGGTGAACTTTGAACAAATCAAAGATGCCGGAGATCCAGTGGAACTAGCTGCTTTGTATGCACAGCAAGGTGCTGACGAATTGGTTTTTTTAGATATTACAGCCACTGTAGAAAGAAGAAAAACATTGAGTGATTTAGTGAATAAGATTGCTCATAAAATAAATATTCCATTCACGGTAGGTGGAGGTATAAAAACCGAAGAAGATGTGTCTATTCTATTGCAAAATGGGGCAGATAAAATTTCTATCAATACTGCTGCTTTTAATAATTCATCTATCATTCAAAGCTTTGCTAAAAATTTCGGAAGTCAATGTGTAGTATTGGCTATTGATGCAAAATGTGAAGAAGATGGAAACTGGTATGTGTATTTAAATGGAGGAAGAGTTAAAACGGATAAACTAGTAAAAGATTGGGCTAAGGAAGCGGTTGATTTGGGTGCTGGTGAAATTTTGTTGACAAGCATGAATCATGATGGTACCAAACAGGGTTTCGCTTTAGATATTACTGCCCAACTTTCTGAAACACTGCCAGTTCCTATCATTGCTTCGGGTGGAGGTGGAAATGAACAGCATTTTTTGGATGTCTTCACCATAGGAAAGGCAGATGCAGCATTAGCGGCTAGTATTTTTCATTATAAGGAATTATCCATTCCTGATTTAAAACGCTATTTGCATCAACAACAAATTCCCATAAGATTATAATTTTGATTTAAAATAAAACATGATGAATATTGATTTTTCAAAATACACAGATGGTTTAGTGCCAGCTATTATTCAAGACCAAGTAACCAACAAAGTGTTGATGTTGGGCTTTATGAATCAAGAAGCTGTAGATGCAACTTTATCCCAACAAAAAGTAACTTTCTTTAGTCGTACTAAAAATAGATTATGGACCAAGGGAGAAGAAAGTGGGCATTTTTTATCATTAGTAAGTATGCAATTAGACTGCGATCAGGATACACTATTGGTTAAAGTAAATCCAAATGGTCCAGTTTGCCATACTGGCACTGATACTTGTTGGGGTGAAACCAATCATGCATCTTCTTTGGAATTTTTAAGTTCATTAGAAGCTGTAATAGCCAATAGAAAAACTGCTGCACCTGAAAGTTCTTATGTGGCTTCTTTATTTCAAAAAGGCATTAATAAAATTGCACAAAAAGTAGGAGAGGAAGCAGTAGAAACCGTTATTGAGGCAAAAGACAATAATGACGAGCTTTTTATTGGAGAAGCTGCAGACTTACTATTTCATTACCTTATCTTATTGCAAGCCAAAGGCTTTAGCTTATCCGATATTACCAAGGAATTGGAGAAAAGGCATAAGGCATAATTGCTTATATTTGACTATTCAATCAAAACACAATGAAAAAAATTCTATTAGGTTTCATAGCCATTGCAAGTTTTCAAACCATCATGGCTCAGGGTTTACATATTACAGCTAATCTTAAAAATGTGCCTGACAATACCACGGTAAGTTTAATTGATGGTATGGCAAATAAAGTAGTGGATTCAGCAAAAGTGACAGGAGGTGCTTTTCAATTAAAAGCAACAGTTACTTCTCCAGGAATATTTGTGGTTTCTTTTGCAGGAATGCAAGCGCAAATCCCTGTGTTTGTTGGTAATGATCAATTAAGCATTTCTGGAGATTTAAAAGATGCTAAAAATATGGTCTATCAAGGTTCTGTTACACAGGACCTTTATTTACAATACATGAAAGTATTGACTCCTCAAATTGAGGGATTATTTGGAGCAAAGAATGTTGGAGCAACAGCTACAGGAGCAACCAAAGATTCTGCTTTAAAACAAGTTACTTTAAGAGAAACTAGTATTGCAAATTCATTAACTGAATTAATGAAGGCAAATAGCCAATCTCCAGTATCTACTTTATTTTTATTGCAGGTAACTAATTTTGTACCAACAGTAAAAGAAAACTTAGGCACTTACTATGATTTATTAAGTGGTGCGGCGAAGACTGGCCCATTTGCTGATTATATTACTAAAACGATTGCTACAGCAGGTGTTGGTAATATTGGAACGGTACTTCCAGATTTCAAACAAAATGATGTCAATGGTAAGTCAGTGAGTTTATCTTCTTTTAGAGGTAAATATGTATTAGTAGATTTCTGGGCAAGTTGGTGTGGTCCTTGTAGAGCTGAAAACCCTAATGTGGTAAAAACTTACAATGCATTTAAAAATAAAAACTTCACTGTTTTGGGTGTTTCTTTAGACCAAGACAAGGCAAGATGGTTGGAAGCAATTAAGAAAGATGGCTTAACATGGACACATGTAAGTGACTTAAAATACTGGAACAATGCTGTGGCTGTTCAATTTGGTATTCAAAGTATTCCTGCAAGTTTCTTAATTGATCCTAATGGAGTAGTTATTGGAAGAGATTTAAGAGGAGAGGATTTAACCAGAGTTTTAAATGAGAAGATCAAGTAGTCTTTTCAATATAGATATTAAAAAGCCCTGATTATTTCAGGGCTTTTTTGTATTCAGCTTCATCGAAACCTAGTGCAAGAATTTTTCCATCTCCTTCAATTAAAGGCCTTTTAATAATTGAGGTCTTTTCCATCATCAAAGCAATGGCTGCTTTTTGAGTAGTGATGCTTTCTTGAATTTCTTTGGGCAATTGTCTCCAAGTAGCCCCTTTTTTATTGATCAATGCTTCCCATCCAATTTGTTTACACCAATTCGTTAATTGGGTTGCAGTGATTCCTTTTTTCTTGTAATCATGAAATTCGAAATTCACTTTATTGGCTTTTAACCAATCCAAAGCTTTTTTAACGGTATTACAATTGGGTATTGCGTAAACTGTTTTCATCATGCTATTTTAAATATTTTTTCCCTAACCAGCTATCCTGAATGGGTTGCATCCAATTGGCTTCCATATCAGCTTTATTGTTCACCAAATTATTAAAATACAAAGTACTAGGAGATAACAAGCCATTTTCTAAAGCATATCCAACTTGTGCTAGTGGAATAGTTTGTACTTTATCTTTTACCCAAAATGCTAATAATTCTCTATTAAACATTTGTACACCAGTCATTTTCTCAATTTCTTTAATTACTCTTACAGAGCTATCTGTACTGCAGCCGCTCACTGTTGTAACCGCTTCATCTGCCATCATTATAATAAACTGGCTGTATAATGCAGTAGCAAATCCTTTTACATCCGTGCCATGGCTTTTCCAGTTGTCTACAAAAGCTTCTAATACGGGCTCAATAGCAAATAATTCGCCCATTGTAAAAGTTCTGTTAGATTGATACACCCATAATTTAGATTGTGGGTGAAAGTCTTCAGGTAATATAGTAGCTAGATCAACCATCATTTTTTAAATTTATTTCTTCCAATTTAAGGGCTTATTGGATTGCTTGAGCAACAATTTCCGCAATATCTAATACATCCATTTTCACTTCCTCATTTCTATTTTTAATACCATCAGTCATCATGGTATTGCAAAAAGGACATGCACTTGCTACCATGGATGCTTTTGTTTCAATTGCTTCGTCTGCTCTTTCAGTATTAATTCTTTTATCTCCTTTTTCTTCTTCTTTAAACATTTGCGCTCCGCCTGCTCCACAACAAAGTCCTTTAGATTTGCAACGCTTCATTTCACGAAGTTCCATATCTAAACTCTCTAATACTTTTCTAGGGGCTTCATAAATATCATTTGCTCTTCCTAAATAACAGCTATCATGATAGGCAATGCTTTTTCCTTTCCACTCATTGCTGTCAGTGAATTTAATCTTTCCTTGTTCTATTAATTCTTGTAAGAAAGTAGTGTGATGGATCACATCATAATTACCTCCTAATGCAGGGTATTCATTTTTTAAAACATTAAAACAATGCGGACAGGTAGTTACAATCTTTTTAATATTATAAGCATTCATTACTTGAATATTCTGATAGGCCATCATTTGAAACATGAATTCGTTTCCGGCTCTTCTTGCAGGATCTCCAGTACAAGCTTCTTCTTTGCCAAGTATCGCATATTCTACTCCAGCTTTGTCCAAAATAGTGGCAAATGCTTTGGTGATTTTTTGAGCTCTTTGATCAAAGCTGCCTGCACATCCTACCCAAAACAATACCTCTGGTTCTTTACCAGCGGCAAGAAATTCTGCCATTGTTGCTACTTTCATATAATTACTATTAGGCTTGATTGGTCCAGGCATCTCTATCATCTGGAGAGAATTTCCATGGAGCAAAATTATTTTCAATATTACTAAACATGCCATTCCATTCTGCTGGGGCATTGCTTTCTTCCATAATTAAAGATCTTCTTAATTCAATGATAATATCTAATGGAGAAATACTAACAGGGCATTCTTCCACACATGCATTACAGGTGGTACATGCTCTTAATTCTTCCACAGAAATATAATCGTGTAATAAAGACTTGCCATCTTCTTTCCAAGTTGGATCTTTTTGAATTTGCTTTCCAACTTCCTCTAATCTATCACGGGTTTTCATCATGATGCTTCTTGGACTTAATAGTTTCCCAGTTAGATTGGCAGGACATGCTGCAGAACATCTACCACACTCTGTACAACTATAGGCATCCATTAAATTCTTCCAACTTAAATCCATTACATCTTTCGCGCCAAATTTGTCTGGAGCAGCAGCGCCTGCTGGAGCAAGCTCTGGTTGCATAGCATACAGTACTTCATTTTGAACAGATTCCATATTGTGCATCTTGCCCTTAGGTTCTAGAGAAGCATAATAAGCATTAGGAAAGGCCAAAATAATATGTAAATGCTTGGAGTAAGGTAGGTAATTCATAAATGCATAAATACCCACAATATGCATCCACCATGCAGTATGTTCAATAGTAGCCAATTGATTTTCATTCAATCCATTGAACAATGGTTTAATATGGGAAGATAAAATGAAATTGGTTGCTGGGTCGGCAGCATTCATGGTTAAAAACAAACTCATTAATACCACTTCAATAATCAAAATAATATTAGCATCAGATCTTGGCCATCCATTCAAATCTTTGCTAATTAATCTTTTGATAGTCAAGAAATTTCTTCGAATAAAAAATATAATTACAGCGAATAATACCAGGCCAGCTAGTATTTCAAAACTATTAATGAGTAAATCATAGCAATCTCCTAAAAGTGGAGCAAAAGCTCTATGTTTTCCTGTAAGTCCATCAACTATAATTTCTAATAGTTCAATATTGATGATGATAAATCCTACATAAACAAATAAGTGCAAAATGGCTACTAATGGATTTTTGAACATTTTTTGTTGACCAAATGCTAATAGAGCAACCTGCTTCCATCTTTCCATAGTATCACCAGACAAATCCGCTGGCTTACCCAATAAAATATTTTTTCTGATAGCCCATAAATTCTTTCCAAATAAAAAGAAGGACCCTATTGTAATTAGACCAAAAATGATCTCAGCAATCCATGCCATAAGCTGTTTTTAATTGTAATGAACAACAATGACAAATTTAACCCATTTTGGCAAGCAATTAAGCCAAAATACCCTCAAATAATACACAAGTTTAAAGGGAATTATTTAATTTGCCGCTATTACCAATAAATGTCTATAAATCATAGGATATGAGTCCAGAAACAACACAGAAAATTGCCACTTGGTTAAACGGAAATTATGACGAGGCAACTAAAAATACCATCAAGGAATTACAAAACACTCATCCATCTGAATTAGAAGAGTCTTTTTATAAGAATCTAGAATTTGGAACCGGAGGGTTAAGAGGTATTATGGGTGTTGGAACCAATAGAATCAATAAGTACACTATTGGTATGGCTACTCAAGGATTTGCTAATTATTTATTGAAGACCTATCCAAACGAAACTATTAGTGTGGCTATTGGACATGATAGCCGAAACAATTCAAGATTTTTTGCAGAAACTACTGCACAGGTATTTGCTGCCAACGGAATCAAAGTGCATATTTTTGAAACCCTAAGACCAACTCCAGAATTAAGTTTTGCCATTAGACATTTGGGCTGCAAAGCGGGAGTGGTTTGTACAGCTTCGCACAACCCAAAAGAGTATAATGGATATAAAGCATATTGGAATGATGGAGGACAATTAGTGCCACCACATGATAAAAATGTTATCATAGAAGTAGAAGCTATTCAATCAGTAGATGAAGTGAAGTGGACTGGGGGTGATGCGAATATTCATTTAATGGGAGTGTCTATGGATGATGCATATATCAAGATGGTAAAATCCTTGAGTGTATATCCAGAAGTTATTGCTGCGCAAAAAGATTTAAAAATTGTATACACCCCAATTCATGGTACAGGTATTACATTGGTGCCAAGAGTGCTCAATGAATTTGGATTTACCAATGTTACGGTGGTAGAAGAACAATCTACTCCAGATGGAAATTTCCCTACAGTAGGTTATCCTAATCCAGAGGAAAGTGAAACTATGGCTATTGGACTTGCTAAAGCAAAAGCATTGGATGCAGATATTTTATTGGGTACCGATCCTGATGCAGATAGAGTAGGTATTGGTGTGAAAAATCATAAAGGAGAATGGGTATTAATGAATGGTAATCAAACTGCAGTATTAGCATTTGCCTATATGATGGAAGCAAGAAAGGCGAAAGGTATTGCACAACCTAATGATATGGTGGTTACTACCATTGTAACTTCTGAAATGATTAATCAGGTAGCTAAACAAAATCAAGTTAACTGTTACAATGTATTAACTGGGTTTAAATGGATTGCTGAATTGATCAAGGAAAAAGAAGGCAAAGAAAATTATATCATTGGCGGCGAGGAAAGCTTTGGATTAATGATTGGCGATCAAATTAGAGATAAGGATGCGATTAGTGCAGTGGCTTTACTTTGCGAAATGGCTGCTTATGAGAAGAGTAAGGGAAGAACCTTATTTGATAAAATGATTGATTTGTATGTTCAATATGGTTTTTATTATGAGAACTTAATAAGCATTACCAAGAAAGGTATGAATGGTCAGCAAGAAATTGCGGCCATGATGGAAGGATACAGAAAAAATCCACCAGCACAAATCAATGGCGCTAAAGTGACCACTTTATTAGATTACGAATTACAAAAAGGAACCAATTTGTTAACAGGTGAAACATGGACTATACAATTACCTAAGAGCAATGTATTGCAATTTGTAACAGAAGATGGCAGTAAGATTTCTGCAAGACCTAGTGGAACAGAGCCTAAGATTAAATTTTACTTTAGTGTGAATACGCAATTGTCAAACAAAGCAGATTTTGATGCACAGTTTGCCATGTTGGAAGAGAAGATAAACGGCATCATTAAAAGTATGCAGTTAAATTAATCGCATGCGAAAATTAGAAGATGCTTATTTGCATAAAGGTTTAAGAAAACAATTGGTTAATTTACTGAAAGAAAAAGGTATTACCGATGCTGCTGTATTGGATGCCATTGGTTCTATTCCTAGACATTTCTTTTTGGATTCAGCATTTGATCGAATAGCCTATGAAGACAGGGCATTTCCTATTGCTGCGGATCAGACTATTTCACAACCCTATACAGTAGCTTATCAAACCCAATTATTGCAAATTAAGCCAGGGGATAAGGTATTGGAAATTGGCACGGGTAGTATGTATCAAACAACAGTATTGGCTCAAATGGGAGCTAAGGTTTTTACTATTGAAAGGCAAAAGCAATTGTTTGACCAAACAGCTAAGTATATTTTTAAAGAACAGTATCCAAATATTTATTTCCATTTTGGAGATGGCTTTGAAGGATTACCTGAATTTGCACCATTTGATAAGATTTTAATTACTGCAGCAGCGCCTTCTATTCCAGAAAAACTTTGGGAGCAGTTGAAAGTAGGAGGCATGATGGTTATACCGGTAGATGAATCAGATACTACTCAAAGAATGTTAAGGTTGACGAAGAAAAGGGATGGAAAAGAAAAAAGAGAATCCTTTGATGAATTCTCTTTTGTTCCCATGTTGGAAGGTAAGACTCAGAAATAATTACTGTGGTATTTGATCCATACCGCCTCCGCCTTCTTCCATTTTGTTATTCTTTCTTCTTAATAAGTTCATATCAAATTTACCAAAGCGATAAGAGAAGTTCACTCTAAAGAATTGTTGGTCTCTTACTCTTGTTTGATTTTGTATAAAGTAAAGGCTTTCTGAATAGGTTTTATTCACTCTTGTTTTAAACACATCGTTTACACTAAATGATAAACTTGCAGTATTTCCCCCTTTGATTGCCCATTCTTTTCTAATAGCCATATCAAAATCATATACTGGTAAATTGTACCCTTGAGCTGTTGATTGCGGTCCGCCAAATCCACCACCACCACCAGGACCACCAAATCCACCACCTCTACTATTGCTTCCACCTGGAGGTAATATTGTTTTAGCTTGGTATTGACCACTAAATTGGAAGCTCAATGTTTTAGATAATTTGAATGTATTATTCATCTTACTAAACCAGCTGGTTAAGTCATTGTTTACATTTTGACCAGGTATGGTTGCTTCAATTGCTGATTTAAATAAGTTGAAACTCAAGTTTAAATCCCACCACTTTGTTACTGCTGTTTTATTGCTTAATTCCAATCCATAAACAGTGGCAGTATTTGCATTAATAAAAGAGGTGAAAAATGCACTATCCCCATTGTTATTTGCACGGTTAATATCTCTATAAACATAGTTAGTAATTAAATCAGTACTGTATTTATAGTAAGCAGTTGCTAAAAAGTTAGATCCTTTTTTATATGCATTATTATATGCTACTTCAAATGAATGGGTAAACTGAGGCTTTAATGCTGGGTTACCAATTTGAATATTTTGAGGATCGCTATAATCAGGGAAAGGCAATAATTGGAAAAAGTTCGGTGCACTAATTCTTTTTGAATAGTTTAATTGGAAATCTTCTTTATCATTCTTCTTATAGTTGATGAATGCACTTGGGAATAAGCTAATAGGGTAGGTGTTTCTAAATCTTAATGAATCTACTCCTCTTGTATTTAAGATAGCTCCATTATAATCTCTGCTTTCCGCTCTTAATCCTAATTGGTAACTAAAATTATTTTTCTTGAAACCTAGGTTGCTATATGCAGCGTAGGTTTTTTCGTCGTAATTATAAGGATTGCTGATATTAGCTAATAAAATATTGTTTCTAAATTGGTCTCTTTTATTGTACTCACTTCTATAATTATATCTTACGCCTGTTTCAAACTTCATTTCGTTTTTAAACTCTCTTACATAATCTAAATTGTAAGTATAGTTTTTATTATTTCCAACACCTTCACTTCTTTGATTCAATATTGTAGAGTTGATCGTAGACCAGTTATTAGACTCTGACTCGTTGTAATTAAAATCAGTGCTAATTTCATGTCCTTTGTCGGCAAATAAGTGTTTGTAACTTAATTGACCACCCTTGTTCAAGAATTCAAAATGAGAATTATTGTCTAGTGTATAGGCTTTGGTGTTGCCAGAAATAATAGAATCAATCTCTTGATCACCTATATTATTAAAGCTTCCTTTTACAATATTACCATATAAAGAAAATGTATTTCTATTGTCTGGTAAATAATCTAAACCAGTTCTGAAGAAGTTAAAGCTACCATTGCTAGTGCTGTTATTAATCGTCTTAACACTTGTTGGATTTAAAGCACCCAAAATTTCTCTGATATTTTCAGAAGTTCCAATGGATTTTCTTCCATTTACATTGGCGTTTGCAGAAAAGTTAATTTTATTATCTCTTAGGTTGATATCACCACCGCCATTGAATTTACCTCTCATATCTAGTCCAGTTCTGATACCCCCGTTATAACCATTCTTTCTATTCTTCTTTAAAACGATATTCAATATACCCGCATTGCCACCTGTTGCATCATATTTAGAAGAAGGGTTGGTAATAATTTCCACTCTGTCAATAATGTCAGCTGGAATTTGGTCCATTGTCAAAGTTGTAGGACGATTGTCAATTAATAATGTAGGAGTGGCATTTCTTAATGTTACATTACCATCAATATCCACATTTAAGTTAGGAATATTTTTCATTACTTCTACCGCAGTTTGACCAGTACTAGTCAGGTTCTTGTCCACATTAAATACTTTTCTATCAATGCCCATTTCGAATTGAGGCTTTGCAGTAGAGGTAACTGTAACACTAGCTAGTTCATTAGGATTTTCTTCTAACTTGATATTACCTAAATCTTTATCCACCATGGCCATCATCTCTTGCATACTTTGGCCACCATTCATTTTGATATTAAAGCTCACTGGCTTTTCTAATTTCTTGTATCCAATTCCTGAGAATACTAATTTAAAGCTAGCACCCATAATTGGGAGGTTTTCAAAGCTGAAGTCACCATTGCTAGCACTAATCATTGTACCCAAGATCACTTCGGTAGTTTTCTTAGTAGCTGGATCAAATTTGTTGCTTTTTAACTGAATGGTGATTCCGTCAATTCCTTTTTTATTGGCATCCACCACTTTACCATAAAAGTGACCCATATTCATGTTTCCACCAGCAGGTCTTGCGCCACCAGGGATTTGGGCAATAGCGTTTATTTGAGCTATCCATAAACATCCTAAAAACAGTAGTATATTTTTCATAATTTTTTTGATTCTTTATTTGGACTAGTTTCTATTGAACTAGTTTAATCATTTTGCAAATATCCTTCTTCTTTATGAACAAAGGAGTGTGTATAGTATGAACGGCAATTTAACTGCCATAAAGAGTAACAAAGCGGTTTAAAAAATGTTCAAAATCGAGTATGCTATAACTCCCCAAATCAAACCTATCAGTATGGCCAATTTTCTTAGTGGGGCTGTAGCTTTAAATGCGATGATTTCAAATTTTTGAAGAGATTGATGTTCTAATTGATCAATAAGATCTTTTTGCATATTTGATGCAAATGATTGCATTAAAGTTGGGAACATTTGCTTTAACTCTTCCATAAAAACAGACTTCAATTGTTGGATGGTTTTATCGCCAATAAACATAGAAATCATGGGTAATTTTTCGGTCAATCTATGGCGAAAGAAATCATCTAATTTTTCGTCAATAATGGGCATTATTTTTTCTAAAGAATGATCTAGCGTTTCTTTGTTCAATAGGGTGTTCATATTGACACTTTTTGCCCAACCTACCAATGGCGACTGCCAACCCAAAATCGGTTTTTTAGGATAAAATAAGATGCCCACCATACCCCAGCTGATCAGCCAAGCCAAGCCCGCGAACAATAGCATAAGAATAATTAAATCCAACATAGAATTGATTTAAAGAAAAAACCTATCTCAATTAAGTGATAGGTTTTTAAGGGGGAGAGTAATGGGTCTCGAACCCACGACCTACAGTGCCACAAACTGTCGCTCTAACCTACTGAGCTATACCCTCCATTTTGGGTCGCAAAAATACATTAATTCAGTAATCTATAAAATTAGTTGGCCATGTTTTTATAAAATTATGGTAAAAAGATCCAGATTATCCAATAATAACAGCTTTCAAAGCCATTTTGCGCTATTTTTGAATTTCTTCATGCGTGTAATTATGACATATATTAAACAAAATAAATGGTCTTTTTTAGCCATTGTCTTAGTATTCGGGGGTTTATTTTTTGCTTTCAATATCAAAACAGATCAACAAGAGCCAAGCGCGGTTAGGCATAGAAAATTAGTTTCTACTATTGGCCAGTTGTTAGAAACCGAACATTATAGTCCAAGAAAGATTGATGATGCATTTTCTAAAGAGGTATTTGATGGCTATTTAAAAGCATTGGATCCAGATAAAACATTGTTTTTACAGTCTGATATAGATAGTTTGAGAATTTATGAAAGAAGAATCGACGATGAAATTCACGGTAGTCCATTGATTTTTACAGATGCTGTAGATTTTATTTACGAAAGAAGAATTAAAGAAGCGAAAGCATTATTTAATCAATTGATAGAAAGTTCTTTTGATTTTAATACCAACGATTCCATTTATTTTGATGCAGACCAAATTTCTTATGCGAAGAATAGTAAAGAAAGAGATGATCGTTGGAGAAAGTTATTAACTTATAAAGTGTTGGATAGATATGTAACTGCAACCGAGGAAAGAGAAAAGAATAAGGGTAAGGAAAAGTATGTTGTGAAGTCGGATTCTTTAATTGAAGTGGAGTCTAGAAATGCAGTAAAGAAAATTCAAGTAAAAAAGTTTGAATCTTTAGAGAGAACTTTTGGGAAAGAAAAAAGATTTGAGACATTTTTAAATACCATCACTGGATTAATGGATCCACATACTGATTATTTTGCTCCTGTCGAGAAAAGATCTTTTACAGAACAAATGAGTGGTGTATTCTATGGTATTGGTGCTTTATTAGGTCAAGACGATAATGGCGTTAAATTGGTAAACATTACACCAGGTGGTCCGGCATGGAAATCTGGTCAATTGGTTGCCAATGATGTAATTATTAAAGTAGCTCAAGGCGCAGAAGAGCCAGTAGACATTGAAGGCTACGAAACCACTGACGCTGTTAAATTAATTAGAGGTAGCGAAGGCACAGAAGTTAGATTAACTATTAGAAAGCCAGATGGTACCATTAAAGTGGTTTCTTTGATCAGAGAAAAAGTAGTATTAGATGAAGGGTATGCAAGAAGTGCAGTAATCACCAAGGGTAATGATAAATATGGATATATTTTCTTGCCAGACTTCTATGCTGATTTTGAAAGAGAAGATGGGCACAGATGTTCTGAAGATGTGGCGAAAGAAATTGTGAAGCTAAAAGCTGAAAATGTAAAAGGTATTACTATTGATGTAAGATTCAATGGTGGTGGTTCTTTATATGAAGTTGTACAAATGGTAGGTTTGTTTATTGATAAAGGTCCTGTTGTTCAAATTAGAGACAAGGGTGGCAGATCACAGGTTTTATATGATGAAACACCAGGTACTTTATATGATGGACCATTGGTGGTAATGGTGAATGAATTTAGTGCATCAGCAAGTGAGATTTTTGCAGCTGCTATACAAGATTATAAAAGAGGAATTATCGTTGGTAGCAGTTCTTCTTATGGTAAGGGGACTGTTCAAAGAAATGTTTCTTTCGGAAAGCCTTTGGATTCTTTGGGTATTCAAACAGAATATGGCGCAGTAAAATTAACTATTCAAAAATTCTATAGAATCAATGGCAGCTCTACACAAAAAAGAGGAGTAGCCCCAGATATTATTCTGCCTGATGAATATGAGTTTTTCAAGTATAGAGAAAAAGACAATCCAAATGCATTAGCTTGGGATGAAATGGAGAAAGCCAAATACCAGGTTTGGACCAAAAGCCCTTCCATTTATAGTATTGCAACTGTTGAAAATAAAAAAATCAATGCAGATACTGCAATGACTAGATTCAAGCAAAATGCACAATGGATAGCTAGTCAAATTGAACGCCCTTCTTATTTAAATATCAATAAGTTCAAGGCGTTTAAAAAACAAATTCAAGATATAGTACAACAAAACGAAAATATTTTAAAGCTTAAAGAACCTATGCAGGTTGCCCCCCTTAAAGCTGATCACGATAAGTTCTATAACAATCCCGACAAGCCTAAGCAAGAAAGATATCAAGCTTGGATTAAGCAGGTTGCTAAAGACATTCAATTATCACAATCAAATGCATTATTGGGGAAATTGAATATCGGAAGTAGTGTGGTAAAGAAGGGGTAACTTTAAAATAACAACAATGGCAGAACAGGAGAATGAAAAGCTTTGGCATGTAATTTATACAAAGTCAAAGTGGGAGAAAAAGGTAGATAGTCTTTTGATGCAAAGGGGCTTTGAAAGTTGGTGTCCAGTGCAAAAAAAAGAAAGACAATGGTCAGATAGAAAAAAAATCATCGAAGAGCCTCTTTTTAGATCCTATGTATTTGTAAAAGCTGCAAAAGAGGAAAGAAATCAAATTTTATCTGTTAATGGCGTAGTTAATTTTTTATACTTTGAAAAAAAGCCAGCCATCATTCGTGATAAAGAAATTGAAACCATCAAAAAATATTTAGGAGAATCTTATAAAAGTATTCAAGTGGTTGATATGACTAATATTCCACCACAAACCAGAGTGTCCATTAATAATGGTTTATTTATGGGTCAAAAAGGAGAAGTCATTAAATCCGGCAAGAGAAATGTCTTTGTTAGACTAGACAGCATCAATATGATGATGATTGTAGAATTCAAAGTAGAAGAAATCTCCGTTGACTAAGCAATGGTCCAATCCACAATTTGATTGCTCCATTCTGCTCTGTAAGGAGTAGTAATACGAATGTAATTATCTGTATAGCCTTCCAACATGGGAGTTTGACTTGGATCTTTTTGTTTGATTGATTCAAACAACACTTTTCTAGTAGCGCCAAAATGTTGTGCCTTAAAATATTGTTCTTTTTGATAAGATAAATTGCGCAATATTTTATTTCTTTCTTGTCTTACCGAAATAGGTACCACTGGCTTGATGTCTAATGCTTTAGTGGAGGCTCTTTCAGAATAAGTAAATACATGCAGGTAAGAAATGTCTAAAGCATGAATAAAATCCATACTTTCTTTAAAGTAAGCTTCAGTTTCTCCTGGAGAACCTACAATGACATCCACCCCAATACAAGCATCCGGAATCAATTGCTTGATTAAGCTAATCTTGTCTTTATATAATTGAGTGTTGTATCTTCTTTGCATCAATTTTAACACTGCATCTGACCCGCTCTGTAATGGAATATGAAAATGGGGCATAAAGCGTTTGCTCTGCGCTACCCATTCAATCATTTCATCAGTTAGTAAATTTGGCTCGATAGAAGAGATACGGTATCTAGGAATTGTTGTTTCAGTATCTAATGCTTTGATTAAATCAAAAAAGTTTTCTTCTCTTTTTTTGCCACCATCAAAACCTTTTCCAAAATCTCCCAGGTTAATTCCAGTTAGTACTATTTCTTGAACTCCATTTTGCGCTAATTCCTGGGCCTGCTTTAGTACATTTTGAATGCTATCGCTTCTACTTTTTCCTCTTGCCATAGGAATGGTACAAAATGAACAACTATAATCGCATCCATCCTGTACTTTTAAAAATGTTCTGGTTCTATCGTTTACTGAAAAAGAACTATTGAAGCCAGAAACGGTTTCTATATCACAACTGCAAATCTTAGTAGCATCACCCTTTGAAAGGGTAGAGATATGTTCGATTAAATTAAATTTTTCAGCAGCACCTAATACCAAATCTACCCCAGGAATTTCTGCAATTTCTTTAGGTTTTAATTGAGCATAACAGCCGGTAATCACCACAAAACTTTCTGGAGCTTGTTTCTGAATTCTTCTTACCAATTGCCTGCACTCTTTGTCGGCATTCTCCGTTACAGAGCAGGTATTGATCACATAAACATCTGCCTTGTCTGTAAAAGCCTTTTTTTCAAAGCCTTCCTGTTCTAGCTGCCTAGAAAGCGTAGAAGTCTCCGAAAAATTAAGCTTACAGCCTAAAGTATGAAAAGCTACAGATCGTTTATTCTCCATGGGCTGCAAAGATAAAAAACATAGAGGGAACCCGGAAATCTTAAAATATTCTTAATAAACCCCTTAATTTCCCTTTTTGCGTAGATTAAGTTAAGTTTGCAACTACTAAAAAAGGTAAAATGGACTTTAAAAAAGTAAATAATTGGACAGGGTGGATCGTAACCCTAATTGCGTGTACTGTTTATATCATGACGATGGAAGCTACTGGTAGTTTTTGGGATTGTGGTGAATTTATTAGCAGTGCGTATAAATTACAAATCCCGCATCCTCCTGGAGCGCCCATGTTTGTGTTGATGGGAAGAATATTCATTATTCTTTTTGGAGACAATCCATTAACCGCAGCTAAAGCGGTGAATACCATGAGTGCATTAGCAAGTGGTTTTACTATTTTATTTTTGTTTTGGACCATTACGCATTTTGCAAAAAGAATGGTGGAGAAAGCAAGTGGTGCAGATCTAACGCAAAACCAAATCATTTTGGTAATGGGTGCTGGTGTTGTAGGTGCATTGGCATACACATTTAGTGATTCATTTTGGTATTCTGCAGTAGAAGGTGAAGTATATGCTTTGAGTTCTTTTTTCACTGCATTGGTATTCTGGGCTATTTTAAAATGGGAACATAAAGCAGATCAGCCAGGTGCTGATAAGTGGATTATATTTATTTTTTACATGATGGGTATTTCCATTGGTGTTCACTTGTTGAATATCCTTACAATACCTGCCATTGTAATGGTGTATTACTTTAGAAATTACAAAGCAAGTTGGAAGGGTGGTTTAGTAGCATTTTTTATTGGAGTAGTCATTACTGGTTTTATTCAAGTATTCTTAATTCAATACACTATTAAGTGGGCAGGTGCATTTGATGTAACATTCGTTAATAGTTTTGGTTTACCATTCTTTAGTGGTTTTATTACTTTCTTTGTTTTGGTAGCTGTATTGATTGCTATGGGCATTCGCTACGCCAATAAGAAAGGGTATTACTTCATGAAATTGGGTATCTGGTCCATGGTATTTTTCTTCTTAGGATATACTAGCTATATCACTACCATGATTCGTTCTAATGCAGATACTTCTGTGGATATGTACAATGTAGATAATCCAGTGACTTTAATGGGTTATTTAGGCAGAGAGCAATATGGTGATTGGCCAATTTTATATGGCCCAGATTATGTAGACAAAGTAGATAATATTGAAGGAAGCGATCAGTATGTGAAAGCAAAAGATACTTATGAAGTAGCTGGGAAGAACTATAAGCGTGATTGGGCATCTGCTCCTTCTGCGCATTTGTTTCCAAGAATGTGGGATTCAGAAAATGATAGAGGCCAAATGGATAGCTACAAAGCTTTTGCAGGTGTAGTGGATGGAGAAGCGCCTACATTGAGAGACAATATTAAGTACTTCACTAATTATCAATTTGGTTTTATGTACCTGCGTTATTTCCTTTGGAACTTTGCAGGTAAGCAAAACGATTTACAAGGTTTTGGTAATGTAAGAGATGGTAATTTCAAAACGGGGATTTCTTTTGTGGACAATGCTATTTTTGGAGATCAATCTAAATTGCCAGATTCTATTGGTAAGAACAACAATGCGAATAATAGCTTGTACATGTTGCCTTTTATTTTAGGAATAATTGGTTTTATTTTTCAATACCAACATGCAAGAAAAGATTTTGTAGTAACAGGTTTACTATTCTTCTTTACTGGTATTGCGATTGTACTTTATTTGAATCAAGTAAGTTTACAGCCTCGTGAGCGTGACTATGCTTATGTGGGATCTTTCTACGCTTTTGCTATTTGGATTGGATTGGGTGTTTTACAAATTGCAGAATGGTTGTCAAAAGCTATTACACCTAAAATGGCAACTATTGCAGCTTCTGTAATTTGTTTCTTAGCTGTTCCAACTTTAATGGCTCAACAAGAGTGGGATGATCATGATAGAAGTCAAAAAACTTTACCAAGAGATTTGGCTAGAAATTATTTAGAGAGCTGTCCTCCAAATGCTATTTTATTCTCTTTCGGTGACAACGATACTTATCCATTATGGTATGCTCAAGAAGTTGAAGGTATCAGACCGGATGTAAGAGTGGTAGTGAATAGCTTATTGGGTTCTGATTGGTATATGAAAGAGTTGAGATATAAAGTAAATCAAAGCGATAAGTTTGATGTTATTTTTACAGATGAGCAAGTAGCGGGTAATAAGTTGAATGCAGCTTATTATTATCCAGTTCCTGGTTATACAGAAAACCAATATTATAATTTAGATTCAGTTTTAAGATATGTTGTAGCTGATCCAGCAGGTAAATACCAAATGGCTACTCAGGATGGAAGTTCTGTTAATATCTTCCCTACACATAAGTTTAGTGTGCCAGTGAATAAGGCAAATGCCTTGGCTTCTGGTATTGCTAAGCCAACAGATTCTATTGTCAATGAATTGAAAATAGATTTCAATCCAAATAGACAATATTTGGTGAAGAATGAAATGGCCATTTTCGCGATTATTGCTACAAGTCAATTCAAGCGTCCAATTTGCTTTACTTCTCAACAAGATTTAAAAGATTTGGGCTTGGATAAATATGCTCGTCAAACAGGTATGGCGTATCAGTTAGTGCCAGTGGCGAATTCTCCAATTGACACAGATGCTGCGTTCAAGAATATGATGAATAAATTCAGTTTTGGTAATGCACAAAATCCAAATGTATATTTTGATGAAGAGAATAGAAGACATTTAAATTCTATCAGATACTCTATTGCAGAAATTGCATTGGCTTTGGCAGTAGAAGGGAAGAAGGACAGTGCAAGACAATTATTAAAGAAAATTGATTTGGTAACTAATGAGAAGAACTTCCCTTATGGAATGACTTCTAATAGAGGTAATCAGCATAATTACTTTAGTTATGTATTCTTGCAAGCATGTTATGCTGCGGATGATAAAGCATTGGCTAAGAAAGTAACTGCTTCTGTGATGAAAGACATTAAACAACAATTGTCTTACTATAGATCTCTAGGGGAGTCAATGAGCGAAGATCAGTTTATGCAAAACGCAGACGCTGCTTATCAAGGAAAGCCAACAGCTTTAAGCAATAAGCAAATGTCTTTTGTACAAGACATTCTAACTTGTTATCAACTAGAAGCGGCCATTGCTAAATTAGACGAAGCTACTAAAGTAAAGTAATCAAGATATCAACTACCTGATCAATCTCTTGACGGGTATTATTCTTAGAGAAGGAGAAACGCACAGTAGCGATTTCTCCTTCTTTTTTTAATGCCTGTATTACATGAGAACCTTGTTGTGCACCGCTAGAACAAGCACTTCCGCCACTTGCACAAATATGGTGTATATCCAAATTAAATAACAACATATCTGTCTTATCCGTTTTAGGGAAATTCGTACTCAATAAAGTATATAAGCTCTTTCCAAAAGGATCTCCATTAAAACTCACGCCAGGTATTTTTTGAACCAACTGATCGTGCATGTATTGTTTTAAAGATTGCATATAAGCACTGTCTTTTTCATAAGACTCACTAGCTAATTCTAAAGCTTTTGCAAATCCAACAATACCGTATAGGTTTTCTGTACCTGCACGCATATTTCTTTCCTGAGCGCCACCATGCACCAAAGGATTGATTTTGATATTTTCATTAATATATAAAATACCAACCCCTTTTGGTCCGTGGAATTTATGTCCAGCACCTGTGATAAAATCAACTGGTGTTTCTTTCAAATTAAAGGGGAAATGTCCCACAGTTTGTACCGTATCGCTATGAAAATATGCATTGTGCTTTTTACATAAAGTACCTACTTCGTGAATATCAATCATGTTACCAATCTCGTTATTGGCATGCATAATGGATACAATAGTTTTTTCAGAGCTGGTATTCAATAATTGTCCTAAGTCATTCATATCAATATGACCATCAGGAAGAATCTTTACCCATGAAAGTTGAATACCATGCGCTTTTGCCAAATGCTCTACTGTATGAAGCGTAGCATGATGTTCTATAGGTGAACTAATAATATGTTTGCATCCTAAGTCCTGAATGGCTGCGTGTAAAATGGTATTACTGCTTTCAGTTCCGCCACTTGTGAAGAAAATTTCTGAAGGCTTGGCACCTAGGTTTTTAGCAACAGACTTTCTGGCTTGTTCAACAGCCATTCTGGTTTCTCTACCATAACTATAAATAGAAGATGGATTACCAAACTTCTCCGTTAAATAAGGCATCATTGCTTCTAGTACTGCTGGATCTAATGGAGTAGTGGCAGCATTGTCAAAATAAATTCTTTCCATCCTTCTACTTAATTGAATGTATCGTTGAAATTATGTTATCTGCTAAATCATCTGCAGCTTTTTGAGATTTAGCTTCAGTATAAATTCGCATAATAGGTTCGGTATTGCTTGTTCTCAAATGTACCCATTCGTCTTCAAAATCAATTTTAAATCCATCTACTTTATTAATTGGGTAAGCAGAAAACTTTGTTTCTAAAGTACTAAAAATGGTTTCTAAAGATAATGAAGCATTTAAATCCATTTTCTTCTTGCTCATATAATAAGCAGGATAGCCAGCTCTTAAAGCAGAAGCTGTCTTTTGACTAGTGGCCAAATGACTTAAAAATAAAGCAATGCCAATTAAGGCGTCTCTTCCATAATGTAAGTCAGGTACAATAATGCCGCCATTACCTTCTCCACCAATCACTGCTTTTTCCTGTTTCATCATGTTTACAACATTCACTTCACCCACAGCACTTGCAAAATAAGAACAGCCATTTTTTTCCGTAATATCTCTAAGGGCTCTGGTAGAGGAAAGATTGCTTACTGTAGCACCTTTTTTATGTTGTAATATATAATCAGCCACAGCTACCAAAGTGTATTCCTCTCCAAATAATTCTCCATCCTCACTTACAAAACATAAGCGATCCACATCAGGATCTACTGCAATGCCTAGTGTAGCTTTATTCTTAGTTACTGTTGTGCAAAGTTCTGTAAGGTGTTCTTTTAAGGGCTCGGGATTATGTGCAAAATCGCCCGTCATTGCTTCGTTTAGGACAGTGATATTTTTCACGCCCAAAGCGTGTAATAAGGCTGGCACAGTGAAAGCACCTGAACTATTAATGGCGTCTAATACAATAGAAAAATTTGCTGCTTCAATAGCTTTCTTATTAACCAATGGATATTGTAAGATTGCTTCAATATGTTTTTCTAAACTATTTTTATCAGCAATCAAAGAACCTAAAGCATCTATAGAAGCATAATTAAAATCTTCGTTAGCCGCAATGGTTAAAATGGTCTTTCCTTCTTCTGCACTTACAAACTCTCCTTTTTCATTCAATAATTTTAATGCATTCCATTCTTTAGGGTTATGACTCGCCGTTAAAATAATTCCACCATCTGCTTTTTCAAATACTACCGCCATTTCTACAGTAGGAGTGGTACTTAAACCTAAATGAATCACATCAATTCCTAAAGCCAATAAGCTTTGTTCTACCATGGCTTCCACCATATTTCCACTCATTCTACCATCTCTACCTACTACTACTTTCTTTTTTCCAGCAGATTTAGCGTTCAACCATGTTCCATAGGCTGATGCAAATTTCACCATGTCTAATGGAGTTAGGTTCTCGTTAGGTTTTCCACCGATAGTGCCTCTAAATCCAGAAATGCTTTTAATTAATGCCATATTTAGTTCGAATTGATAGGCAAATTTACTTTAAATTTTTGCACTTCTTGTATCTTTATGCTATGACAAATAGCATTTGGTCGGCCCTTTTAGCAAAAGATCAGGCTTTATTTACTTTAATCAATGGTCGTTGGACCCATTCAATACTAGATCTGATACTTCCTTGGTGCAGAAATGCGAGTAATTGGTATCCATTTTATGCTGTTTTATTGGTGTATTTATTTATCAAATGGGGGAAAGCCACATGGAAATGGTTGCTTTTTGCCGTGATCAATCTCACTGTTACCGATCAAGTTAGTAGTAGTATATTTAAACCCTTGGTGCATAGGTTAAGACCCTGCGCCGATCCTTTGATGACAGGCAAGGTTAATTTGTTGTTAGATCATTGTTCAGGAGGATTTAGTTTTACTTCTTCACATGCTGCCAATCATTTTGGCTTAGCGATGTTCTTATTTATGAGTTTGATACCTCTGTTTAAAAAGTATACATGGTTGTTTTTTATCTGGGCAGGAATTATTTCTTATGCACAGGTGTATGTTGGGGTACATTATCCATTGGATGTTTTAGCTGGAGCGATGATTGGACTTGTAGTAGGCAAATTGAATGGGATGATCTTTAAAAAATTTCAACATGCATAAGAATAGCTTTATTATTAGCTTAACAGCTATTTTAATAGTGTATTGTATTGGCGCTTTTGCGATACCATTAATGGATGTGGATGCAGCGCAGTATGCCTCTATTAGTAGAGAGATGTTGGAGAAACAATCTTATTTGCAATTATTTGATTTAAATGCAGATTATTTAGATAAGCCACCTATGTTATTTTGGTTGTCTGCATTATTCATGAAAATTTTTGGTATTTATGATTGGGCCTATCGTATTCCTTCTTTATTGTTTTTAGGAATTGCATTGTTTGCAACATTTCATTTTGCCAAATTATATTATAATATTACCACTGCAAGATTGGCTACGCTCATACTGGCTTCTAGTCAGGCGTTTTTCTTGATTTCGCATGATGTAAGAACGGACACTATGTTGGTGGGCTGGGTGATGGCTGCAATTTGTGCGATTGCTTATTGGACTGTAAAAAAACAAAACAAATATTTCTTTATTGCTGCGATAGCTATTGCTGGAGGCATGATGACTAAGGGCCCAATCGCATTAGTGGTACCCATTCTTTGTTTTGCACCTGAATGGTTTTGTAAAAAAAACTGGGCATATTTTTTCAAACCTATTTATTTAATAGGTATTGTAATAATTGCATTGTTGTTGTTCCCCATGACATGGGGTTTGTATCAGCAATTTGATCTACATCCAGGAAAAATCATCAATCATCGACCCATTCAATCTGGGGTGGAGTTTTATTATTGGACTCAAAGCTTTGGTAGATATACAGGGGAGAATGCGTACAAGGAAATGGGCTATTTTACTTTCTTATTAGAGAATATGTTTTGGAGTTTCTTGCCTTGGATATTTGTGTTCTTATGGGCCTTGATAGCCAAATTCATCAACATTATTAAAGAAGGTATCTTTCGCCCCAGAACAGAACGAATTAGTTTCTTTGGCTTTGTGTTAACTTATTTAGTGCTATCAAGAAGTCAGGCTCAATTGCCTCATTATATTTTTGTGGTATTTCCATTAGCGGCTATTTTAACAGCAGCACATTGGGAGAAAATGCTTTGGAATAATTCAAGTGTTTCAAAAGCAGTTAAATTCTTATCTAGGTTTCATTTTTTCTTGATGCTTGTTTTTGTTTTAGTGGTGGGCTTAATATTGACTATTCCATTTGGTCTAGCATCTAGCATTCTAATCCTTTCATTTTGCATCCTACTGTTTCTTAAACTTAAAATGTTTTTAACGAATTATAGTTTGGGTCAAAAATGGTTCTATAATTCAATATTATTATGGCTGGGCGTGAACCTGGTAATGAACCTGCATTTTTATCCTAATTTGTTGCCATTTCAGTTAGGCAATCAATTAGTGAAACAAATCAATCAAGAACATTGGGATAAGAATAAAATAGTGTTGCATAAAATCCCTAATAGTTATGCATTACATTTTTATGGGAAACATATTTTCAAAATACAAGAAGATAGTCTTCAATTAAAAGAAGGGGATTGGGTGGTGACCGATTTCAAAAATGATTCTATTATTAAGGCGCAGTTTCCAAATAGTCAACAAAGATTCGCTTCTAGAAGATTTCATGTTACCATGTTAAGTTTGCCGTTTTTGAATCCAGCTACAAGAAATCAAGAAACTATTCCATTCGAAATAATCGAACTTAAAAAATAAATTGAGTACTGTTTTTAGGTGCCGCTAATTCGTAACTTTTTCTGTTCCCACCCGAAGTCACATGAAAAATATTGATTTGTTGTGGATTGATACCAAATAACAATTCACAAAATACATTGAGTTGCTTCAATTGTTTTACATTCTTAACTTCAAAATAAGACCAAGTACTTTCTGATTGAATTTCAAAACCAATATATTCCATATTCACTTTGGCGCCATTGGCAGCCAAGGAGATTTTCTTTTGTATATATTGATTCACCATAGCATCAGCTTTTGTTTTTTGCTTTGGATCTGATAAATCTAATTTCACATTAGACTCTTTTAGTATCATTTTTTCTAAATCATCTGTAAAAGTTCTTACACTAATTTCAATAGAAGCTTCTTTTTGATTATGTTGAATATCAATTACTGATACAAAAAACGGATGAAATAATGCAATCATCCAAGTGATCAATGGTTTAAAAGGTATCCAGCTCATGTAAATTATTTGATGTTTACAAAGGTCTTCTTTAATTTAACACCACAAAATTAGATTTAATGAACGATTTTCAAATCTATCTTCATCTTGGGTTTAAGCATATTATTGATTTAGCAGGCTCGGATCATATACTTTTCATTGTAGCATTGACCGCCAGGTATATCTGGTCTGACTGGAAACAGCTATTGATATTAGTTACTGCCTTTACCATTGGTCATTCTCTAACATTGGCGCTAAGTGTGCTACAGTGGGTAAATTTCCCATTTGATCTTATTGAACTACTGATTCCTGTTACTATTCTAATTACTGCTTTTGTCAATTTTGGGGTAAAAAGCTTTGATTTTAGGTCAAAATACCCCATAATTTACTTTTTTGCCCTGTTTTTTGGCCTAATTCATGGGTTAGGCTTTAGTAACTATTTGAGAAGTTTGCTAGGAAAAGAGGAGTCCATCTTAGCGCCATTGTTCTCATTTAACCTAGGATTAGAGCTGGGTCAACTGCTTATAGTGAGTGTAATTTTAATAATTTCATTTATATTCGTATCCCTCTTAAAGCTAGATAGAAAAAGGATGGTTCAGATTATTTCTGGCATTGTTTTTCTTTTCGCTGCAAACATGGTTTGGGAGAGAATTGCATCTTTTTTTTAATTGAAAATAACCACCAATGAAGAAGCTTTTAATGCTTGGTTTTTCTGTTATGGTATTAGTAGCAACAAGTATTGCTCAAGACATCCGTAACAATCCTAGTTCAAATCACGGAAACAAGTTTGAGCAATTAGGTACTATTTTACCTACACCCAATGAATATCGTACAGCTAGTGGTGCTCCAGGTCCTAAATACTGGCAGCAAAGAGCAGACTACGATATCAAAGCAACATTAGACGAAAAGAATTTAATGTTACATGGTGCTGAAACAGTTACTTATTTTAATAACTCTCCAGATGTGTTAACCTATATTTGGTTGCAGTTAGACGAGAACGAACATAGCTCTGTGAAGAATGCAGGTTATGCTGATGGTAGTACTTTAAGCAGATCATTCAGTCCATCTTCTATTGATAAATTAGCAGATGAGAAGAAAGATAATGGCTATGGTGTAAATATTCTTAAAGCAACAGATGCTTTAGGAAAAAATTTAAAGTACACTGTAAATAAAACAATGATGCGTATTGAATTACCAACATCATTGAAGCCTGGTCAAAAATTTGTTTTTAAAATTGATTGGAATTACAAGATCACTGATAGAATGACTGTAGGAGGAAGAGGAGGTTATGAATTCTTCCCAGAAGACGGAAATCATTTATTTACAATGGCTCAATGGTTCCCTAGATTAGCTGTGTATTCTGATTTCCAAGGATGGCAGCACCATCAATTCACTGGAAGAGGTGAGTTTGCATTAGCTTTTGGTAACTACAATGTAGCGATCACCGTTCCTGGAGACCATGTAGTAATGGCAACAGGAGAGTGTCAAAATTATCCAGCTGTTTTATCAGCTGCCCAATTAGCTAGATGGAATAAGGCTGTAACTTCTTTCAAAGAACCAGTTGAAGTGGTTACTTTGGATGAAGCAAAAGCAGCTGAAAAAAATAAAGTAGCAACTACTAAAACTTGGATCTTCAAAGCAGAAAATGTTCGTGACTTCGCATTTGGTAGTAGCCGTAAATTTGTTTGGGATGCAATGGCTACAGATGTAGAAGGGAAAAAAGTAATGAGCATGAGTGCTTATGGTAAAGAAGCTTATGGTTTATACCGCAAGTTTTCTACCAAAGCGGTAGCACATACTATTAAAACTTATTCTAAGTTCTCTATTCCTTATCCCTATCCAGTTGCTCAGTCTATAGAGGCTGCAAATGGTATGGAATATCCAATGATTTGTTTCAACTATGGTAGAACTGAAAAAGATGGCTCTTATACAGAAGCAACAAAGAATGGTATGCTAGGAGTAGTTATTCACGAAGTAGGTCATAATTTCTTCCCAATGATTGTAAACTCTGATGAGCGTCAATGGTCTTGGATGGATGAGGGATTGAATTCATTTGTACAATACTTAACGGAAGAATTGTATGATAATAAATTCCCTACTCGTGGTGGTCCAGCATGGACAATTACTGATTACATGAAATTGCCAAAAGATCAGTTAGAGCCAATCATGACCAATAGTGAAAATATTATTCAATTTGGTCCAAATGCATATACTAAACCAGCAACAGGTTTAAATATTCTTCGTGAAACTATTATGGGTCGTGAATTATTTGATTATTCATTTAAAGAATATGCAAGAAGATGGGCTTTCAAACATCCAACTCCTGCAGATTTATTTAGAACAATGGAAGATGCTAGTGCAGAAGACTTGGATTGGTTCTGGAGAGGTTGGTTCTATGGAATTGATCCAGTAGATATTGCTATTGATACTGTGAAGCATGCTATTTTCGATCCTTCAGCAGTGCCTCCAGCAGCAAGAACGATGCAAGGAAGAAGCTTAGATAAACCACTTGTTCATAATTTTGAAGATATTTCTAAAATTAGAAATAGAAACGATAAGTCTATCGTGTTCTTAACAGACGCCGATACTACATTAAGAGATTTCTATTGGAAATATGATAGGGGCATTGTTCCTTACGATTCAGTAACTAAGCAACCAGCTATCAGCTTTGGTGCTCCAGAAGCATTGACTGATGCAGAGAAAGCAAAATATGCGAATGTGCATTTATATGAAGTTAGTTTCTTGAATAAAGGTGGTTTAGTGATGCCAATTATCGTTGAATTTACTTTTGTAGATGGAACCAAAGAAGTAACTAAGTATGCAGCTCAAATCTGGAGAAAGAATGAAAATAAATTAACGAAGGTATTCTTAACCAATAAGAAGGCAGTATCTATTAAATTAGATCCAATGCGTGAGACAGCTGATATTGATGAATCAAACAATAGCTGGCCAAATGTATCTGAGCCTTCTAAGTTTACTATGTTTAAAGCGAAAGCAATGGGAAGAGGTCAGTCATTTGGTTTATCACCAATGGCTGCTGCCGCCGCTGCCGCCGAGAAGAAGTAAAAAATAACCGTAATAAAAAAAAGCCCTTAATTTTTTTAAGGGCTTTTTTTTATTCTTCCAATTTATGCGCTGCTGATTTGTAGTTTCGCCATTTAGTAATAACGGCTTCCATGTCTGCAGGTAATGGACTATCAAAGCTCATATGCTTTCCTGTAGTAGGATGTTCAAAGCCCAATGTTGCAGCGTGTAAAGCACATCTAGGACAGGCTTCAAAACAATTGTCTACAAACTGTTTGTATTTGGTATAGATAGTTCCTTTTAAAATTCTATCTCCACCGTATTCCCAGTCATTGAATAAAGTGTGTCCAATATATTTCATGTGTACACGAATCTGGTGTGTTCTTCCTGTTTCCAAAACGCATGATACAAGGGTAGTGTAATTAAATCTTTCTACTACTTTATAATGTGTAATGGCATGTTTGCCTGTTTCTCCTTCTGGATAAGCGTCAAATTGTTTTCTATTGGTTTTGTGTCGTGCAATATGCGCTTCAATAGTTCCTTCCTCTTCTTGTACATCTCCCCAAACCAAGGCCATGTATTTTCTTTCTACCGTGTGGTTAAAAAATTGCTTGGCTAAATGGCTTGCAGCCTCTGGTGTTTTTGCTAATACAATCAAGCCAGTGGTATTTTTATCAATACGATGTACTAAACCGAATCTAGGAAGTAGCTCTTCATTTAAATCGGGGTTTTGAGATAATAAATGATGTGCAACACCATTTAATAAAGTGCCTGTATAATTTCCAATACCAGGGTGCACTACCATATTAGCTGGCTTATTGATCACCATAACTGCGTCGTCCTCGTATACGATATTTAAATCCATGGCTTCCGGCTTTAATTCGGTATAGTCAGGATTAACATAGCTCATATAAACTACTTCATCTCCTGGTCTGGTTTTATAATTACTCTTTACTACTTTGCCATTCACGGTTAAAAAACCAGCATCAATTCCATTTTGCAATTTATTTCTGGTCATTCCCTCAATACGCATTTGCACCCATTTGTCTATACGCATGGGTTCTTGACCTTTATCTACCATAAAGGTTAGTCGCTCGTATACTTCTTCGTTATTTTCTTCTTGTAGTATTTCTGGTTCAGTTGACATGTTGCAAAAGTAGGATATTGCTGCTTAGTTTGTAACTTTGCTTCATGCAACAAAAAGTGTATTTCGAAGATTTGGGTGTAAAATCCTATCAGCCCACCTGGGATTATCAAGAAAGCTTGTTGGCTAAGAATACACAAATCAAGTCAATTGCAAGGGAAAAAGGGGAAGATGTATTGCAAACTAGCACTGAACATAGATTTTTGATGGTGGAACACCCTCCGGTGTTTACATTAGGGAAAAATGGAAAAAGAGATCATGTATTGGTTTCAGAAGAACAATTAGAAAAATTGGGAATTGAATTCTTTCATATTAATAGGGGCGGAGATATTACTTATCATGGTTTGCAACAAATAGTAGGCTATCCCATAATGGATTTAGATAAGTTTAAGACCGATTTAGGATGGTATTTAAGAAGCTTGGAGCAAGTTATTATTGATACCATTGCAGAATATGGATTAAAAGGAGAAAGGAGTGCTGGAGAAACCGGTGTTTGGTTAGAACCTGAAAATCCTTTTATGGCAAGAAAGATTTGTGCGATGGGAATCAAATGTAGTAGATGGATTACCATGCATGGATTTGCTTTAAATGTGAATACAGATTTATCTCATTTTGAATATATTGTTCCTTGTGGAATTCAAGGTAAAACAGTCACTTCTTTGGAAAAAGAATTAGGTCAAAAACTAGATTGCCAAGAAGTAAAAAATAAAATCAAAAAACATTTCGCGAATATTTTTGATTGCGAGTTGGTTGGCTAATACAATAGTACTCCAGGTTTAACAGATCTATTGCCTTGTAATCCTCCTGAATGAACTAATAATATCTTAGCATCATTTTTAAAATAATTCTCTTTCAGTAGGTGCTCAAAAGCAGCGACTAATTTCCCCGTATATACAATATCCGTAGGGATTCCCGTACGCTTCCAAAATTCATTCATGCAATCAATCTGTGTTGGCGTTGTTTTAGCATAGCCTCCTTGGTGAAATTGGTGCAACAAGGTATAAGGCTTTGATGGATCAGGTAGTATTGCATTGATTTCGTTATAAATACTTTCCTCATTTTTTAAAACAGGAATACCAATAATTTCTTGATGTTCTTTGCTAATACTTATTAATCCGGCTAACATTGTACCTGTTCCAACGGCTGCTAATATATAATCATAATTGCCAAGATCTATTTCTTCATGAATACTTGCAAATCCTTTACAACCTTGTTTGCCATATCCACCCTCGTCAATAAAATAAGTAGATGATCTATCTTGATTGTTTAATAGCTCATTTTTCTTTTCTTGAAAATGAGTTCTACCTAAATAAACCAATTCCATTCCATAATTTAAAGCTTCTTGTAAACTAGGTGTGATGGGTTCGTTTTCGTTAGTCCTTATATAGCCAATGGTTTTTAATCCTACAAATTGTCCTGCATATGCCAAGGCCACAATATGATTTGAATAGGGGCCTCCAAAACTTGCAATGGTTTTGACATTTAGTTCCTTGGCTTCTTGCAAATACAATTTTAGTTTATACCATTTATTGCCGCTCACTATAGGATGCACCAAATCAAGCCGAAGCATATCAACTGAGTGACCCAGATGGTGATAGTAGCTTAAAGAAGATATAGTGGCTTTTGTATGCAAACTTTTTATAATTAGTGAAAATCAGTTATTTTTGCAGACAATATTTACCTGCAGGGTAAATGTACAATTAATTAAAAAAATAGCGAGATGAGTGCACCTACATTAGTGATTTTAGCGGCAGGAATGGCAAGCAGGTATGGTAGTCAAAAGCAAACAGAAGGATTTGGTCCAAATGGGGAAACCATTATGGATTATTCAATATACGATGCCATTAGAGCTGGATTTGGCAAGGTAGTCTTTATTATTAGAGAAGATTTTAGTGAAGCATTCAAACAAAGCTTCGAACCTAAATTAGCTGGTAAAATTGCTACTGATTATGTGTATCAATCTTTAGATAAGTATACAGAAGGTTTTACAGTAGCTGCAGATAGAACCAAACCTTGGGGTACTGCACATGCTTTATTGTGTACCAAGGGAGTGGTGAATGAACCATTCGCGGTAATTAATGCAGATGATTATTATGGTGCTGAGGCATTTAAAGAAGCTTATCATTTTTTAACCACAAACTGCTCAGAAAAAGAATATTGTATTTTAGGATATGAGTTATCGAATACATTAAGTGAGAATGGAACGGTGAGTAGAGGAGTATGTAGTGTGGATGCAAACAATAATTTAACCGCTATTAATGAGCGTACTAAAATTTATAGAACAGCGGCTGGTCAAATTGTATTTGAAGAGAATGGTGTTGAAACTCCATTGCAAGAAGATACTAGAGTGAGTATGAATTTTATGTGTTTTGCTCCTGGTTTTATTGATTTATGCGCATCTGAGTTCAAATTATTTTTAGCAAAACAAGGTCAGGAACTAAAATCAGAATTCTATATTCCATTTGTAGCTGGTAGATATAGCGAATTAAAGATGGGTAATGTAAAAGTAATTCCTACCAATGCAAAATGGTTTGGTGTAACTTATAAAGAAGACGCTCCTGGTGTAAAAGCTAGTATTGATGCATTGGTTGCATCTAATGTGTATCCAGCAAAACTTTGGTAATTACTTACAAAATCTAATTCACTAATTGTAAGACTTAATAGAGTAGATGTAGTTTTTAAAATTGCTAATATGGCTTTTTCTATCTTTTCCTAATGTAGAACTTGCCTTCGCTAATTTTACTTTAACATCTTTGGTAGATTCATTTTCTTTAATGGTATTCACTAAGTCGTAAATCTTTTTTGATTTAATGGCAAAAGCAACACCCTCAGCTTGTTTTTGACGAGTGCTGATGATACCAATTAACTCGGCATTATCATTAAAAACAGGTGCTCCAGAGTATCCAGGGTTTGCGCTAATTTGAATTTGATATGCATTGCTATCTCCTTCAAAACCAGATTGCGCACTTAAATATCCTTTACCGTATACAATATCATTATCTGTTCTTGGGTAACCCAATGTAAAAATCTCTTCTCCTAAATCAGATTTTTTCTTTCTAATAGTGAAAGGCAATTGTTTAGGTTGCTTAAACTCTTCATCATTAATTTGTAAAAGTGCTAGGTCTAGTTCTTTATCTGCATAAATAATATCTGCTTTTAATTCTTCGCCATCACTATTTACAACAATAGCGCTATTCCCTTTTAACACATGGGCATTGGTAATAACAAATCCTTTTGTATCAATTAAAAAACCAGAACCACCGCTCACTAGTTTTGCGTTTTCTGGTAATTTGGTTTTCACTTCATTTAATAAATGCCCCTGAACTTTTTGATCTTTCTTGATGACTTCAATAGCCTTGCTTAATTGCAACACCTGAGTTCCATTTAAACTATTAGAGAAGTACATGATCATGGAAGATGTAAACAATGCAATAAATCCACCTACAGAAGCTGCAATAGCAGTTACTTTTTTGTATTTATTCCAAAGTACAATTACTTTTCCTTTGGTAGTGCTTTCATCAATTACATCCCATTCACCTGCAGCTTGTAATTGTTCAAAAGTTTGCTTTGATAATTGTGCAAAATTTTTGCGTTTAGCAAATTGCTCCATTTGATGTAAGAACATTTCATGCTCCACCACCATTTGGTCAATTTCGGGTGTTTTCTTTCGGATGGATTCAAATTGAGCCATCTCCTGAGTAGACATTTCGCCTGCCAGGTATCTTTCTATAGCTTCTAATAATTGAATATCATCCATTGTTTAGTCTCCTATATTATATTGCGAAAAGAAAAGCTTCTTTAAGCGCATTAAACATTTATATTTCTGGTTCTTCGCGTTGTCTGCATTGGTATAGCCAAAATCATCCGCTAATTCCTGCATCCCTTTCTTATTTAAATAGTATCCTTCTAAAAGGCTTTTACAGGGTTCACCCAGACTATTCAAAGCTCTGTTCATAATGGAGAAAGCGGCATCTTTTTTCTGAAACTCCTCCAAGTCTGCTTCTACCGCTATACTCTCTTCCTCAGTACTTAAAGGGGCGCTATACTTGCCCATTTGTTGTAAACGCTTGAGCCACAAGTTTTTACAAATTGAAAAGAGATAGGTTTTGATTTGGCAACTAAGGACGAAACTGTCTGACTGGACTTTTTCGTACAAAGTGATCATAGCTTCCTGGAAAAGATCTCTTGCGTCATCAAAACTTCCATTATTGTTGAGCACGAAGTGCTGAATCATGGTAAAATGACTTTTGTAAAGGGCTTCCACCG
>JACCDN010337907.1_pt1 | contig 45272 bp, 54 predicted proteins | sample 7441691 | NCBI WGS metagenome assembly JACCDN01 (sample SAMN15323439, study PRJNA562643) | freshwater metagenome | isolation source: river surface water | place: USA:Blue River Watershed | collected 2017-08-16 | reverse complement strand
TACAGAAATTCACATGGTCTACAGAAATTCACATGGTCTACAGAAATTCACATGGTCTACAGAAATTCACATGGTCTACAGAAATTCACATGGTCTACAGAAATTCACAGGAATAACAGAAATTCACAGGAATAACAGAAATTCACAGGAATAACAGAAATTCACAGGAATAACAGAAATTCACATGGTCTACAGGAATTCACATGGTATACAGGAATTCACATGGTCTACAGGAATTCACATGGTCTACAGGAATTCACAGGAATATCAGAGAATAACAGAAATTCACATGGTCTACAAAAACTCACATGGTCTACAGGAATTCACAGGATTTTACAGGAATTCACAGGATTTTACAGAAATTCACATGGTCTACAGAAATTCACAGGAATAACACAAATTAATGTATAAATGAAAAATTAGTTTTTTGAATTTTACAGATTTCTTGTTCTTTTACAGAAAACTGAAATACTGCAAGCATTATGGTAAGAGAGGCTGATATAAATAAAGATAGTAATACAAGTTTTAGCCAATCTATAGACCTTTTGTTATTATCAGTTATTTTCTGAACAGAACATGGCATAGTAGTGTATAATAATACAAATGAAAACACAAATAATAAGAAAAATTGAGTGTCCTCTGTTATATTCATTTATTGAAAAATTTTTTAAAAAAGTTTAAAAAATTTACAGACATTTCTTATTATCTTTTTCTAGGTGAAAAAGTTTGAGGAAACATTTTTCACAAATTTTTACATCGTCTTCCGCGTCATGTTTCTGAATCCATGTCTCTTTTGGAAATAGGTAAAAGAAAAGTTCCGATAATTTGGGATTTTTATCAAACTGGAAAATTCTCTTGCTTTCTCGCATGGTACAATACTGCTGTTTTTTTGTTAATTCGCTGGTATCCAATTGGCTGTGTAAAAGTTCAGCCATGATAATATTCATATCAAAGTCCATATTATGAGCCACTATTATAGATACCGAGGAAAGGTCTGTTAAAAAATTCGTCAGAGCTGTTTCTATTGGAATACCTTTTTGGTCGGAGATTTCATCAGTAATCCCATGTATGTGAGAATTTGGAATGTGGTAATCTCCAGAAATAATAAAAGTTTTTGAAACAGATTTATTCTCAGTTAAACTGTTCGTAGATTTATTCTCAGTTAAACTGTTCGTAGAGTTATTCTCAGGTAAACTGTTCATACATTTATTCTCAGGTAAACTGTTTATCGTCCAAGAAATCTGAACTATTCTAGAGGATTGATAATATTCCCACTTTTCTGGACTGTGATATTTATCATATCCTAGTCTTGTTGGAATACCCGTAGTTTCTGTGTCAAATACCATGTATCTCTGCATTTTCTATAAAAAGTCTGTTCTTTAAGCTTTTTCACGTTTTGGAGTTTTTTCACTATCTGCATTTTCAGTTTCGTTGTCAGTTTCCTCAGCATTCTCAGTTTCCTCAGCATTCTCAGTTTCTTCTTCATTTTCATTCTCATCGGTATCCGAGTTAGATTCTTCTCCGTCCCTTGATACTTGAATAATTTTCTTTTTTCTGGATTCTTTCGGTTCCCTTGTTTCCTTTGCCTCTCTTGTTTCCCTTGTGTCATTTGTTCTTTTCGACTCAATAGTTCTGTTAAAGAATGGTTCTTCTCTGGTTGCCTTTGAATCTCTGGTTGCCTTTGTATCTTTCGGTTCCCTTGTTTCCCTTGTCTCTCTTGTCTCCCTTGTTCTTTTCGACTCAATAGTTCTGTTAAAGACTGGTTCTTCTCTGGTTGCTTTTGAATTTCTTGTTTCCTTGGAATCTCTGGTTGCTTTTGAATTTCTTGTTTCCTTGAATTCTTTCGGTTCCCTTGTTTCCTTTGAATGTTTAGAAAAAGATTCTCGTGTCATTGATGCTATAGACGGAAAAGTGGTTCTTTCTTGGAACATTCCAGTTGGTTCTCTTGACAATTGTCTTTTTCCTAACAGAAAATTTAAAATTCTCTGAATAACTGGACTATTTCTGTTAAATTCTCTCAATATTTTTTTAGAAGGTAATAATAATCCAACTATTTCGTAATATCGAGTTTTTTCGTTATTTTCATATATTATCAGATATTTTTCAGAATCACCGATAACTTTTTTGGGTATTCTGTTAGACCCAATTATAATCAGTGTTCTATCATACTTTTCTGCTAATTTTTCTAGAGAATCATTACACAGAAATTTAACATAGTCTATAATCTCTTGAGTCTTTTTTATACAATATTCCTTTTTATCTTTGGGTTCTGTTGAAAAGGTTTCTTCGAGAGATGTGGAAACTTTGTCATATTTTCCAGACGTTATATCTGATATTTTCACAAAGGAAAAGATTATACTCAGATTTTGAACCATTTTTGGGTTTGAGGCATATTTTTCGGTTATTTTCTTTGTTTCTGGTAAAGTGGGATGTTTCTGTTGGGTTATAAAATAGTAAAATTCTTGAAATACCTCTTGAGGTTTCGACGGTTCTAACGATAACCTTGCGTTTGGACTCATTTTTTTATATTCAGGATTTATTGCGTAAAGTATAGCATGAATGGGAGAGGACTGAATACATCCAGTTCGTGTTAATGTATCATTTCCCTCGAAAGATGGACATGATAAGACCACAGTTTTATCTACTCGAATAGGTTCGTCTGGTTCGAACAATGGGTTGTCTAATGCTGTATTCACTGATAGATGTGGAAATTGCCGTCTCGTCTGTAAAGAATTTGACGTCATGGTTTATTTTCATTTCGTTCTTTTTAAAAAAGATTTTAAACATTTGAATAAACATGGAACTTGAAAATAATTGGTATCTTTTTCGCAACTCCATATTTCAAAATATTCATCTTTCAGATTGTTCCAATGGTATTCACGGGTATTGTGAAAATGTAAAAACTTTGAAAGACTGTATAGAAATCTGTCAAAATGGTCCAGAATGTTCCCATGGTTATTTCGTAAAAGGAAATAACCGAAATTACTGTGTGCCTTTACAGAACCATCCAGAGATGTATCCTTATCATCGGTTAAGAAACAAGGATATATACAAGGAATTTGACAATGTGGAATCAACAGTATTTTTAAATAAACATGAATTTCCCTTTCCACCGTTTAAACCAAATGTTATTTTTTACAGAGATAGAATGACTCTTGTTCACAGAAATTTGGGAATGTCGGTTGGAAGTGATGATAATAACGACAGTTTCGAAAAAAGGGTGATTTTTGACAAGGATTACCCAGTTTCCGTTCAATTTGTTCAAAAAGAGGTAATGAGAACTGGTGTGGATGAGTTTTTACCGGTTAAAAATGGTGATAAAGTTGTAATTAATATACCAGAAACAGCTTTTGTATTACACCGCCAAAATGACCAAATTATATGGAGGTTTGGAATAGGAAATGTTAATGAGGACGCAGATACTTTTGTAATTAATGTTCGTAACAAAAAGTTTGGAGAAAATATAACATACGATGATATATTTTATCTAACGTCTTTTATGGATTTAATAACTGTTCACGGAAAAAACATGGTAATATCACAAGATAAGGGGATTTCTGATGATTCCAACGCGTATTTTATACCTATTCCAATGGTTCCAGTTAAATACTGTAATAACGGAAGGTGCGAACCCATAGAGTTAAAAAATACTCAAATGCATGGCGAACAGGCTTTTTATAAAGATAAAAAAGTCTATAGATTTTTCTGTGACGAAACATGTGGAAAACAAACGGAAAATGAAGAAAATAACAGTAAATGGAGAATTTATGGGGTTTTCATATTTTTATTTTTGATATTTTTCATATTAATATTTTTTGGAATATTTGTAAAGTTTGGATATTTAGTTCGTAAGAGGTAGTTTGGTTATTTAGTCGGTTCTTCCTCTTTGCTTGCAAAACTCTGAAATTCCTTGTCTTCTCGGTTCTTTTTCTCATGAATTTTGAGAAACTTTAATAACAGATTTTTTAACTGGTCTGGAAAAAGGTCAATGTCAAACTCAATTTGCTGGTTCGTTTCTAGGGATGCCTCAAACGGTGGAACAAGCGCATCCCCACCATGTTCAATGAAATAACATTTTATAAGAGCGTACACATATTCGTGGGAATCTCTATTCCTTTTTATTTTTTTGATTAATTTCTTGTCTAATTTATCTGTAAATATCTGTTCAGGTAATTCTGAGTTCATTAGAGATGTATATAACGGAAAATCCATTTTATGAATAAATGGATTTTTATAAAAATCAATTAGTTATTATTTTTGAGAATTTTATTCATTATTGAATAACCCATGCCGAACATGTCCAGACGGTCTTTACTTCGTATGTCAAAATCTATGGGACTTTTGACATTTCCAGAAAATATGGGAACTATGATAGATTTCTTTGTAGCTTTTTCAATAGCCTTTTCTGTTGATTCAATAATTGGAATTTGTATTATTCTTATTAGATAGTTTGCTATTCCATCTGACGGAGTATCCTTGAGAGATTCCTTGTTTATATTCAGATATATTCCTAACACAAAAGTTCCTATTTTTTCTCCGTATAATATGGGAAAGTTCTCAGAAATACCACCATCAAGATAATAATTATTCATGTATTTAAACCTGTCAAATATCAGAGGTATGTTTGAACTCATTCGTAAGGCAACCAAACAAGGAATGTCTGGAAACTCTGTGTGAGATATATATTCTGTTCTACCCTGAGAAATATTATATGTTATACAACACAGATTTTTTCCAGTCATTTCGAACAGACCTTTTAGAGTGAGAAATTTTCCAATCTTTAATAGCGTCATTTTTTCCAGACATTCCTGAATTCCGTTAAAACTTGTGGCACCATTTCCGTTAAAAAGAGACACAATGTTAAAATTTTGCATGCGGTCTAACCACTTGTGTTCATAAAAAGACAGTAATATCTCAATGGGAGTATAACCGATTGTTAGTAAATAACATATAATAGCTCCGACAGATGTTCCAACATAATTAACAAGAATATCTTTATTTAAAATTCCAGTGTCAAAAGCGCACTGTAATGCTCCAAGAATGTTAAAACCCTTGATTCCACCTCCACTAATTACGAGTGTATCAATAGGGTCTGTAGAGAATATTTTTTTTACATTCTCTACATCCTTTAAATCTTTTTCATCCTTTTCTGGATTTTCCATTTTTTTCTTTTTTTCTTGCCAAATCTTTTTTAAACGGATATTCCAGTTTATTTTCTGTAGAGGCAATTTCTGGAGGACCTCTTGAAATTATTTCCGGAGCCATTTTAGACTCTCTGTCTGTGTAAAATTTCAAAACCTCGGAATCTACCTTGATATTTCTTCCAGTTTCCAGAGCTTTGAGGCAACACAGTTTTCCATTCTCAAAATCTCCCACATAGTAAAACACTATTCCTGCCAAATGCCAACGATAGTAATCATACATTCCTTTATCTACGAACAGAGAACACCAGTGAGGATAGTCTAATTTACAAGCCATGACTATAAACATGTAGGATAACTGCCAAAGACTATGAGTTTTTTCTTTGAGAGCTCGAAATCTATAAAGGTCAGCGATGGCAATAAGAGGTTCAACTCTTGGAGAATGTTCATAGGCTTTCATGAACCATCCGATACTTTCTTCAAATGGTTTATCGAGAGCTTTACAGCAATTTCCACAGCGCATAAAAGAGTGAAACCTTTCCTCTTGAAATCCTTGCAGTTCTAATCTTTTGATGGAATATTCCAATGCTTCTCGGTTCATTCCCAGAGATTGACAGGTCTGAGCCAAATAAAACAGAATTCTTGGATTGTCTGGTCTTTTCTCATGTTCCTGTAAAAGTATCACAAAATCTTTACGAAATCTTTTACCAGTTTTATCATCATCCTGAGTTCTATCCTGATAAATAACTATACCATAACTATCTGGAATTCTATTTACTGGATACCGAGGACTATCCCCATCAATAGTTGTATCTTTTAACCACTCATGTATAGGGTCTCTATATCTCCAACCGCAGTTATTTTTTATCAACCGAATATTATAGTATTTATCGTTCATTCCAGAAAACCAATGTTGACAAACAAGAAATGCGTTTTCATTCTTACTTTCCATCTCTTTCATAAATTGAATGAGCCCAGTTTCTCCCTGAAGTTCATCATTACAATCTAACAATAACAGATATTTTACAGAAACTTTTTCCGCGTATTCCAACAGAACATTTCTAGATGTTGAGAAATCCACAAATTCACCACTAATCAGAAATAAATTGAGTTTATTTTTTTCACAGAAATTAGTGATAATTTCAATAGTATTATCGGTACTTCCAGTGTCATATACTATAATCGCATTTGCGATGTTTTTTATAGACTCAAGAGTTACTAAAATTCTTTTGCTCTCATTTTTTACCATTATAACAACCCCTGTAAGAGAGTTATCCAAAGGTTTGTAAATTTTTTCAGTCACAATATTTACCATTTAGTTTTTTGGTTATTTTTTTAACTTAACTTTCAGAAATAAACCAAACATTGTTATTTTTTAGGTATTCTATTTTATTGGATAACCCAACTATACAGTTTGCATGATACATTTTTATTCCATTTTTGTCACAGTTTTTTGAATCGGCACCAGAAGGGTAATGTAATGAATTCAGAGAGGATATAGTTATTGGAATGGTCTGACTGTTATGCTGTAAAAAAGTCTCATCTGATACGTCTGGAAGAAGAGACAGATATGTCTGTAAGTTTCTAGAAATACGAAAATCGAATAATTTTCGAACAGAACATGTGGGATAAGCTCTAATAATATTACTGTTTATAAATATTCTACCGTTTGTTGGAATACTTTTTGCAAATGTTATTTCATTTGAAATATTTAACAGTTCCGATAAACATTTTTGGGAAAACGCCATATCTGGATCGATGTATAAAATATTATAACCCAAATCTAGTATAAATTTTATTAAAATTATTTTTACGAAACATAACCTCATGTAAAACTCCCTACCCGCAGACCCGTCAGAGGATGGATCATTTATTTTCAATTCGGGTATATTTACGAAACAAGCATTCATGCCATTTCTTACAGCCGTCTCATAACCCAGAAAATCTGAACAGAAAACTCCAAAAGGTCTTGAAGAGGATTCGACAAGTTCATATGACTTTAACAGATTTTTCACTACACTGGAAATATAACTGTTATTTCCATTCGTAAATAAAACTGTGTTATTTACAGCGATTTTTGACAGAAAATCTATTATCTCTGTAGTGTTCTCTATATCTGTGATAGAGGAAAGTGGATTTGACATTTATGTTTAAAAAGGAATTTTTAAACAGGTATATTATTCTTGTTTAATGACTATAAAATTATCACTTAAAGAAATTTCTGGATTGGAATTATTTGTCCATTCAACATTCCAATATTCTGGGTCGTCCCATGTTTCTGGTTCATCCCAGCTATTGAAAACGTTGGGAGATACCAGTATGTCGTTTTCTTTCATATTTACATTCCCTGAAATATTATTAGTTAATATATCTGAGAAATTTGTGTCATTTCTGACATTCCTGTCAATACTGTCATTCCTGACAATACTGTCATTACTGTCATTACTGTCAATACAGTCATTCCTGTTTTCCCTGTCATTCTTGTCATTCCTGTTTTCCCTGTCATTCCTGTCAATACTGTTTTCCATGTAAATACTGTCATTCCTGTCAATATTTTCTTGACTATCTGTGGATATTTCTGAATAAACCATATCATTCGAAATAATCCAATAAAAACAGGGGTGCAAAGTTAAAAATAAAAAAAATGCCATTTATAAAATGGATATAAATTTTAAATCTTTGGCATATGCCATGGCTATTCTTGGATTTTTATTCTACGCCGGTGGACTAATATATATGATGGTAAAGGGAAGAGACCAAAAGGACGGTGTTAAAAAATTTCCAGCAATAGTATCATTTCTTTTAGGACTAACAGTGATATGTAATTTCATAGTCGTCGTATGTCTGTTTAAACTCAAAAATATTTCAGACATGGATTTTCGAGATAAAACAAGTGTTATTATTTTGATAGATGCGATGGCTCTATTAGTTTTAATGAGAACAAACAAGGTTGACAGTGTTGCGATGAATACATCAATAATAACGATTTCTCTGATGACATCTCTAAATATTGCGAAAAATTTATAAATAAATGACATTTTATGAAAAATTTTCTCACAATATTTATTCAACTAACGGAGAAGATGGGTTATTACAGGAAATTCTGACAAGGTTAAAAATAATTAAACCATTTATCTGCGAACTTGGAAATTATCGTAATACACTAGCATTGGCCAAGAATGGCGCACCAACCTTGTATGTAGACTATGAATTAAACCCAGAATTGGTGGAAATTCGCAAGACAGAAAACCTGTTAAATATCGCCCTAATAAAAATTCCAGAAAGGTTTAATCTGGACGATGTTATAGAACTAACAAACTATGAGAAAAATTTTGACATTCTTGGATTATACGGAAAATTTGCCACAAACGCGTGGTTAAAAATTCAAAGTTATTTTCCCAATATTGTTATAATAGAAAGTGGAAGTGAACTGGAAAAGCTGAACTTTCTCATAGACATGTCAGTTTCCAAAGGGTACCAATTTGTTCAACATACTGGACAAACGATGATATTCGTTAGAGAAAATCTATTTCCTTTGTTAAATATCGGATATGAAAAATACGAAAAAAATTTTATAATTTGATTTTTTTAAATTCTGTTTGTTATTTCAAATGGAATACTCAATTTTTTATAAGAGATTATTTCGAAAAAAATGTTTGATGGAAATTATTGACAAATATTCTGACACGCTTCCCTTGCATATTCAACAATCCCCGAATTATTGGAAACACATTTCTCAGAATCCAAATATTACAATGGAAATTATTGAAAAGTATCTCAAAACATCATTTTTAAACAGCAAACATTCATTTGTTGAATGGGATTGGCAATGGTTTTCCCGTAATCCTAACATTAATATTGAATTTATAGAGAAATATCCAGAGAAACTTTGGGATTGGTTGTGGATTTCTAACAATTCCAATATTACCATGGAAATTATAGAGAAACATCCGAATAAAAACTGGGATTGGTGTGCTATTTCCTACAATCCTAACATTACCATGAAAATTATAGAGAAATATTTGCATTACTGGGATTGGAAGGCTATGTCGGAAAATCCTAATATAACTCTGGAATTTATAGAGAAACATATAGATGGTCATGCTTCTTATATAGTGGGTGAGTCATTTAATTGGAATTGGGCATATCTTTCAGAGAATCCTCATCTAACGATCGAATTTATAGAGAAATACCCAGAGAAACCTTGGAGTTGGGCATTTATTTCAGACAATCCTAACATTACTATAGAAATTATAGAAAAATACCCAGAGAAACCTTGGGATTGGCATTGGATTTCTAGAAATCCCAATATGACTATAGATATTATAGAGAGATACCCAAAGAAAAACTGGCGTTGGATGCAATATCTCAAAATCCTAACATTACTATGGATATTATAGAAAAATACCCAAACAAAACATGGGATTGGCGAGGAATTTTAAAAAGTATCTCGCTTTCCATGAATTTTTCATTTTGATTTTTTTTTAATTCCATTTGAATAACAAATGAAATATTCAGAGTTTTATAAGAGATTGTTTAAAAAATCTTTCTTTTTTATAGAAAACTATACAGAGAAATTCGAATGGGAACATGTTTTCGGAAATCCTAACATTACAATGGAATTTATAGAAAAATATTTGAATAAATCTGCCCTAAAATCTTTTTCTAACTATTGGAATTGGAGTTATATTTCTCAGAATCCCAATATTACTATGGAATTTATAGAGAAATATCCAGAAAAGCCTTGGGATTGGCGTTTTATTTCTATGAATCCGAATATAAATATAAATTTTATAGAAAAATATTTGGATAAACCGTGGTCTTGGAAATGGATTTCTTGTCATCCTAATATAACCATGAACATTATAGAGAAATTTCCAGAAAAACCTTGGGATTGGGATTGGATCTTGAGCAACCCTAATTTCACTCTAGAATGTATAGAGAAATATCCAACGAAGCTTGTCATGAATGACGGACAGATTTGGAAAGACATTTCTGGAAATCCTCATCTTACCATGGAATTTATAGAGAAATGTTCAAATGGGCCTGTCATTTGTATCGGACAGCGAATTATAGCCGACTTGAATTGGGAATGTATTTCTGCAAATCCTAATATTACAATGGAAATTATAGAAAAATATCCAAAAAAACCATGGGATTGGGATTCGGTTTCTTATAATCCTAATCTTACTATGGAATTTGTAAAGAAAAACCTCAAGAAAGACTGGAATTGGAAATGGATTTCCAGAAATCCTAATATTACGATGGATATTATAGAAAAATATTCAGAAAACCATGTCTTGTATAACAATCAGTCGTCATCCGAAGAATTCTGTCCACTGAATATTTCGGATGACTGGGATTGGCGAGAAATTTCTGCAAATCCTAATATTACAATAGATTTTATAAAGAAATATCCAAAAGTACCTTGGGATTGGTCTTTGATTCTGCTAAGTATCTCGCCTCCCATGAATTTTCCATTTTGATTTTTTTTAATTCCATTTGAATAACAAATGAAATATTCAGAGTTTTATAAGAGATTGTTTAAAAAGAAATCTCTAATGGAAATTATAGAGAAATATCCAGACAAGCCTTGGAATTGGGATTGGATTTCTTGGAATACCAATATTACTATGGAAATCATAGAGAAATATTCAGAAAACCCATGGAATTGGGAACGAATTGCTAACAATCCCAATATCACTATGGAATTTATAGAGAAATATTTGAAGAGATCTGTTTCTCGTATAGGTCAGCAGGCGTCTAAAGGGTTCTGGCGAAGGCTTCTCTCGGATGTCTGGGAATTTATTTCTAGCAATTCTAATCTTACTATGAAAATTTTCGAGAAATATTCAGAAAAACCTTGGAATTGGTGTTGGATGTCTGGAAACCCAAATTTAACAATAGAATTCATCGAGAAATATCCAGAGGTGAATTGGTTTTGGTATTCTATTTCAAAAAATCCTAGTATCACTATGGAAATCATAGAGAAATATTCAGAAAAACCCTGGAATTGGTATGGAGTGTCTGAAAATCCTAATCTTACTATAGAAATTATAAACAAATATCCGAATAAACAGTGGAATTGGTGGGAAATTTCTGGAAATCCCAATATTACTATGGAATTTATAGAGAAATATCCAGAGAAACCTTGGGATTGGAGAGCAATTTCTAGGAATCCTAATATTACAATAGAATTTATAGAGAAATATCCTGAGAAATCTTGGGATTGGAGTTATATTTCTGAAAATCCTAACATTACTATGGAAATTATAGAGAAATATCCGAATAAACCTTGGATTTGGAGTTGGATTTCTTGGAATCCTAATATTACCATAAAAATCATAGAGAAATATCCAGAAAAACCTTGGGCATGGAATCATATTTCTGAAAATCCTAACATTACCATGAAAATCATAGAGAAATATCCCAATGGAACTGCCCTATGTATTGAACAGCCAGTTTCGGTCAACTGGGATTGGCGAGGAATTTTAAAAACTATCTCGCCTCCCATAGTTTTCCCATTTTGATTTCTTGATTTTTTATAGAAACTTATCCCACAGACAACCATTTCCTATAGAGTTATACCTCTCGAAACAATTTTTTTACATTAATTTTTGTTAAAGAATAATTATTTTTTAATAAACCTAAATGACAACATCTCTGGAAGATTTGGAAAAAGAAATTTCAAACGATACACAACAAATAAACGAAAATCCTAAAAATCTATATGACATGACAGCAACTGTGAATTCTCTGGTAAAACTATTTCAGGAATCCTCAGCTGAAGTTCAATCAGAAACATTGGAACAACTGTTATCAATGTTTAGAATATCTGAACTGAAAACTCTGGAGGAATATTTGCAAGAAATATGTTTGTGTGAAAGTATTGATAAAAATTTGAGAATGCATATTCCAATGGTTTTCATAGGAAATGATAAAGACAGTGCTACTGAATCCATTGGTTATTTTCTGATAAATAACCTTTTACATCACAACCGCTTTCTTGCCATATTTGAAATGAATTTTATAGAGACTCTGTGTAAATCAGAATTTACTCAAGAAATTCCGTCATATATAGACCGCCTCGTTATTAACTCAGAAAATGGAATACATCCAGTCAATTTTATTCAGTTTGCTGATAAACTTTCACAAAATTTCTGTGAATATTGTTTGAAAAAAATTTTAAACACGGATTGTGATATTCGTTACCATGTTATAGCATGTCAAAAGATTCTATCTCTGTATACTTTTAACGATTCGAAAGAGGGTAATCCGAGTTATCCGAGTTATCCGAGTTATCCAAGTTATTCAAAACATCCGACAAATAAAAAAGACTATTTAAATTTCCTGTTAAAAATAGCAAGAAATGAAAATAACAGCGTAAATACTCGTGCCGATGCAACAGACGTTATTTTAACATACTTTCCAGAAAACATGGAAGGGAAAGAACTTATTCGAAAACTTGCTGGTAAATTTCAGAACTTTTATCAGAACTCTCAGAATGTTCATAGTAAGTCTGTGGAAAAGTCTGTCGAAAAATCTCTGGAATTTCTATCAAATAAAATAAGAATAGTTCCAAGTATGGAAAAAGTTGAAAAAGAAATTCGGAAACATGCTCGGTTTAACGAAAATGCCAATATTTCTCTCAATCGTATTCGAATAGACTCAGCTCTGTATGGAAACCTAAAAATGAATCTAAGAGGTATTTTGTGTAGAATATGGGCGTTTGCATGCAAGGATGAGTTATTGACCGAACGTGTGTTTGATGAGTTAAATGACATGGTGGATACGTGCTCCTCAGGTTTTGCCAGTCGATTGGTAAATGTTCTGACAGGTATCACAAATGTTGGAATAGAAATGTCCTTTACTGACCAACTCAAAGGCGCGTTTTTTGGAAGAATGAACGCAAGAATTCGAAAGGATAAAAACTCTGATAAAATAACAGAAGAGATGTCTAATGGAAGTTTCCGAGACCCTGTGAAAGGAATATATTTTCGGTTATTTGTGAGAGAAAATATATCAGCTGTAAGAACTGAACTATGGGAAGAATATTGTAAAGATGGTCATTATATGGATGACACAGACTTTGACCTAACTTTCCGTATGGCTCTGTTAAATTACGAAACTGGAGAATCTGACTCTTTTTGATTTTTTTTGGAATTTTCTGGACTTTCTATAATTCTTACCCAGTCATTTCGGTTAAAAAATTCAGACGATAATTCCTTGTATAGTTTTTCATATAATTCATTATACAAACGGTCGTACATTTTTCCATAAAGTTCAGTTAAAATTTCCTCTTTTATTTTAACAGCCGATACAGACATGCCTATTGTTGCAAAATTGCCATAGAGAATACTGGTGGGAATTTTAGGTTTTTTTGACGGACTGTGTGGAATAGACGAAAGTGGTGATACTGTTTGGTCATTTGGAACAAGTTGAGGATTCAAAACGTCTATATCATTTATAATTTTTTTATCACTTGACATTTATTGATAAAAAATTTTCTTTATATATTTTTTCTTACAACGCGTCTCTCATTTTCAAATCGATATAAAAGGCTCAATATATTCGGAGACTTGGCTATTCTTATTCCATCCAGAGGTTCCGCCCCTATTTCGAGTAATTTCAGTACTTTATCATATGAATTAGAACTAACAGAATTTATCAGTTCTGTTTGTATTTGAACTTTCTGTTCCTCTGTTAAAGGTGGCGAAAACTGATAGACATCTGTGGTTGAAACAGTAAAAGTTGTTTCAACCACATTTTTTCGAGAATTATCAGTATTATCAGTATTATCAGTATTTTTTCTACATCTCTTGCACATTCGAAATATGTTGAAAACATTAAATCTGTCAAATGATTCAAAAAATCTGTAAAGTGTCAGAAACATTGGTTATTATTGATAAATACTGATAATTTTTTAAATTGAACTAAATTGATTTTTTTATTTAATTTTTGAGTTATATCAATGAAATACTCCCATTGGTATAGGAAACTGTTTATTCGAACAGAAACACCAAAATTTGACAGATATATAGATATTCAGGATTATTCCGAATTAATTCCAGAAATGGTACAGAAATATTGGAATTTAAACTGGGAATGGGAAGCTCTGTTAAAAAATCCACATTTCAATTCCCTTTTGATATGTGATAAAAATGTCAGTGATACTACGGAAAATTTTACATTACATGATTATCGAAACGAGTCTTTTGGAACTTTTATGGAAAAAATTATAGATATGTGTGGGAATAAAGAAAAATTTATTCAAAAACTGGATCATTATATAAACTCTTTATATGGATATAGCAGAAATATCCTTGTCTTTATTCAGGGGAATCGTGAAATAAGAGATTTAGTAGAAGAACTTGATCGCGTAAGAATTACACCGGATGATTTTTCTGAAATACACGGAAGAAAGTTTCAAATAGTAGGAATATATTATGATTCTATTCCTTTTGTCTGAAAAAGTGAAATAATTATAAAGTCTACAGTTAGGCGATATTCTCTATACTATTACAGTTATTGGAAAATAAATAGTAGGAAATGACAGGGTTTTACAGGGAATGACAGATTTTTACATGGAATGACAGAGTTTTACAGGGAATGACAGAGTTTTACAGGGAATGACAGAGTTTTACAGGGAATTACAGAGTTTTACAGGGAATGACAGAGTTTTACATGGAATGACAGAGTTTTACATGGAATGACAGAGTTTTACATGGAATGACAGAGTTTTACAGGGAATGACAGAAAATGACAGAGTTTTACATGGAATGACAGAGTTTTACATGGAATGACAGAGAATGACAGAGTTTTATATAGAATGACAGGAATTCACAGATTTTTATATAGAATGACAGGAATTCACAGATTTTTATATAGAATGACAGGAATTCACAGATTTTTATATAGAATGACAGAGAATGACAGAGTTTTACATGGAATGCCAGAGAATGACAGAGTTTTACATGGAATGACAGAGAATGACAGAGTTTTACATGAATATTCCAATATTTCGAAAGAGAATCGATTTTTTATTTAATTTTTCAGTTATACCAATGAAATACTCCCATTGGTATAGAAAACTGTTTATTCGAACAGAAACACCAGAATTTAACAATACTGTAATTTGGAATACTAATTATGATGAGATAACACCAGAAATGGTACAGAAACATTGTGATCTTCGATGGAATTGGACCTTTTTATACAACAACAACGATTTTATGTCAATTTTGTTGTTTAATTTAGATACAAAAGATATTAAGATTTATGAGTTAAATTCCAAAATTTTTGATGTTTTCCGGAAATTTCTGGAAAACATATACGATTCATGTTTAAATAAAAAAGAGTTTATTAAACGATTAGCAAATATCTATAATTTTAATTATAACATTCATTATAACAAAAATACCGAGTTAGATTTAATAGTAAAAGCTGTTGTATCTATAGATAATTGGTATTGCGCATCCTATTTGTGGACAGATTTAACTGGAAAAACAATAATTGAAGAATAACAAGGAATAACCAGGAATAACAAGGATAACGAGGAATAACAAGGATAACGAGGAATAACAAGGAATAACCAGGAATAACAAAATACTATTTACTGATATTTTTTGAAAATGATTTTTATTCAACTTTTTCGTTAGTCTTGATGAAATACTCGCATTGGTATAGAAAGCTATTTATTCGAACAGAAACACCAGAATTTAACAATACTGTAATTTGGCATACTAATCATGATGAGATAACACCAGAAATGGTACAGAAACATTGGAATCTTCAATGGAATTGGCAACTTTTGTGTTTAAACCCAAGTTTTGTTTCTCTATTGATTGTCATGGATGATAACAACATTCCAATAACAGCCTTTGGAGAGTTAAGAACTGAAAGTTTCCGATATTTTTTGAACAAAATCATAGAAAAATGTTCAAACAGGCAACTCTTTATTAAAAATATCGAATCATATTTTAGAGAGAATTTTGACAGTCTGGGACTTTTCTGGATAGATAGATTTGTCACTTGTCTGACACATCCCAGACATTGGCGACAAGTATGGGAGGGAATATCTGGAGAAAGAATACCTTATAAAAGACTCGTTGACGAAATTGACAGCAATTCTGTTGAATATTCTGATTTCGATGGAAATTCCGATGCAAACTCTTATGTTAGTGATTGGTATGGATGATTTTTTGTAATATTCATGAAATACTTTAAAAAAAAATTCTTTTATTCAAACAGACTCCCAAAAATGAGTTTTTAGTTAATTTTTCGGTTATAACCAATTTTTTCATGGGTTATACAGAAGCTATGAGTAATACCAATATACCAATATACCAATATACCAATATACCAATATACCCATATTCATATAGGTCATCGATAACTAATCTCAATGGTAGTGTTATTTCTGTTAATGAACATAAAAATATTGTAAAGCTTCTTTTACAATTCCCAGATATTTACTCGAAATGATTTTTTCATTGATTTTTATTAATTTTCATAAAAATATGAAAACTTCCATATTTTATGATAGGTTATTTAAAAAGAAAAAATTAATCAACTTTGTTCAGAACCATCCGAAAATGCCGTGGTCTTTTCCAGGACTTTCAATAAACAAGGACATAACAATGGATGATATTTTAGAAAATCCAGAATATTCTTGGGATTGGTACTATATAACTCGAAATCCTAATACAACTCTGGAAATTATAGAGAAATATCCATTTTGGTTCAATTGGGAACATGTTTCTTGGAACCCAAACATAACTCTGGAGTTTATTCTAAAATATCCAAATGGTCGTTTCGTAAAGAAAAAGGGTGAAAGTGATAAATTCCACAGTAATACGGAAACGACTCTTGTCAAAGGTTGGAATTGGGATGCTATCTCAATGGGTGGCTATATAACCATAAACGACGTTATATCTCACCCAGAACTACCATGGAACTTTTTTGGGCTTTCCAAGAATCCACACATAACTTTTGAAAACATTCAAAGTTATCCAAACCTGCCATGGAATTTGGAACAAATTTCTTTCAATCCTAATATAACATTGGAGATTTTTCTGAATCATCCGGAAATAGTCTGGAATTGGGAAGCTGTTTGTTTATGTGCTTCCATAACAATGGAAGATATCACTGAACATCCGAAACTACCTTGGAATTGGCCTAGACTCTGTTTGAATCCAAATATCTTACCAAGTGATATTATACAGAATTCCTATTTATGGGATCGAATACGTTTTATTTCCAACAATCCAAACATAACATTGAAAGACATGTCATATCTATCGGAATATTCAGGTGATGAGGAGTTCAGTTGGGGTGTTATTTGTTCCAACATCTCAGTTCCCGTTAAAACGCCTCTCTAAAAAAATATAAAATGAGTTTTTAGTTAATTTTTCAGTTATACCAATGAAATACGCGCATTGGTATAGAAAATTGTTTATTCCTGTAAAGAATACCCAAAAAATGGATTTCTTTGATTTAACTCCAGAAATGGTTGAAAGAGATCCAGAAATGGATTGTCATTTAGATTTATATATAAATACCAATTTTATGGCTATTCTTCTGTTCAACCATGTGGATATTCAGAATATAAATAGAAAAAAGTTTAATTCTGTAATGAAACAGCTTTTTTGGGAATTTCTGAAAAAAATAGAGAAAATTATAAAAAAGAAAACTTTATGGCAAAGAATTCAAGAAATATTTTTTAAAAAGGAAACTGAAAATATTTCTTTAAATGTTTCAAATATTACCAAAAAAATATTAAACCGTTACACTCGAAAAAGTAAAATATGGTACAGACTTACATCAGATACAACAGAGATGGATCGAACTTCAAGCGAACGACTTGCTGTTATGATTGAAGTTATGAATATCCGAGATTATCTAGGTATATTAGATATACAATATGAGTGATATTTGGATAAAGGTTGATCGTATGGGAAAATACCTTTCATGGTAATTCTGGTCAAAGTCTGTCATGTGTATTATCCTTGATGCGACTAGGGATAGACTTTGACCAGAAATAGGTTCTTTGGTATAGTCTTGTAATATTTAAAAAATTTAATTTAAAAAAAATCAAAATGGAAAAATATGGGGCGGTGAAATGCGCCAAGAAATAAAACCCCAATCCCAAGGTTTATCTGGATGTTTCTCTATCATTTCCATAGTAATATTAGGATTTCCAGAAATTCTCGACCAGCTCCAAGGTTTCTTGGGATATTTCTCTATGAATTCTATAGTAATATTAGGATTTTCAGAAATCCAATACCATTCCCAAGGTTTTTCTGGGTATTTCTCTACGATTTCCATATTAATGTTAGGATTGTGAGAAATAGAACTCCAATTCCAGTCAGCCGAAGGCTGCCCGCTACGCGGGACAGGTTTCTCTGGATATTTCTCTATAAAGTCCATAGTAAGATTAGGATTTTCAGAAATATAACTCCAACTCCAAGGTTTGTCTGGATATTTCTCTATAATTTCCATAGTAATATTTGGATTCCAAGAAATCCTATCCCAATCCCAGTTTTTATTAGGATATTTCTCTATAATTTCTATAGTAATGTTAGGATTTTTAGAAATATAATCCCAATTCCAGTTTTTATTCGGATATTTCTCTATAATTTCCATAGTAATGTTAGGATTTTTAGATATATAATCCCAATTCCAAGGTTTATTCGGATATTTCTCTATGATTTCGATAGTAATGTTAGGATTGTTAGAAATAGAACTCCAAATCCAAGGTTTATTCGGATAGTTCTCTATAATTTCGATAGTAATGTTAGGATTGTTAGAAATCCAATACCAATCAGCAGAAGTCTGCATGCTATGAGGGACATGTGGGTACTGATATTTCTCTATCATTTCCAGAGTAATATTAGGATTCTGAGAAATATAATCCCAATCCCAAGGTTTCTCTGGATATTTTTCTATAAATTCTATTAGAGAAGTCTTTTTAAACAATCTCTTGTAAAAAACTGAGTATTCCATTTGGATGAAAAATGAAATTTAAAAAAAATCAAAACGGAAAAATATGGGGAGGTGAGATGAACAAAGAAATTCGTTCCCAATTCCAAGGTTTATTCGAATATTTCTCTATAAATTCTATAGTAATATTGGGATTTTCAGAAATATAATCCCAAGGTTTATTCGAATATTTCTCTATAAATTCTATAGTAATGTTAGGATTCATAGAAATATAATCCCAATCCCAAGGTTTATTCGGATATTTCTCTATAATTTCCATAGTAATGTTAGGATTTTCAGAAATATAATCCCAATCCCAAGGTTTATTCGAATATTTCTCGATAAATTCCATAGTAATATTGGGATTGTTAGAAATCCAATCCCAATGCCAAGGTTTCTCTGGATATGTCTCGATAAATTCCATAGTAATATTGGGATTGTTAGAAATTCTCGACCAGCTCCAAGGTTTCTTGGGATATTTCTCTATAAATTCTATAGTGAGATTGGGATTGCCAGAAATCCAACCCCAATCCCAAGGTTTCTCCGGATATTTCTCTATGATTTCCATAGTAATATTTGGATTGTGAGAAATTCTCGACCAGCTCCAATGTTTATCCGAATATTTCTCTATGATTTCAATAGTAATGTTAGGATTGTGAGAAATCCAATACCAATCAACAGAAGGTTGCTTGATATGAGGGACATGTGGGTACTGATATTTCTGTATAATTTCCAGAGTAATATTAGGATTCTCAGAAATATAATCCCAATCCCAAGGTTTATTCGGATATTTCTCTATAAATTCTATTAGAGAAGTCTTTTTAAACAATCTCTTGTAAAAAACTGAGTATTCCATTTGGATGAAAAATGAAATTTAAAAAAATCAAAACGGAAAAATATGGGGTGGTAAGATGCGCCAAGAAATACAACTCCAATCCCAAGGTTTTTCTGGGTATTTCTCTATAATTTCCATAGTAATATTGGGATTTTTAGAAATATAACCCCAATCCCAAGATTTTTCTGAATATTTCTCTATTAATTCAATAGTGATATTGGGATTTTTAGAAATATAACCCCAATCCCAAGGTTTTTCTGGGTATTTCTCTATAATTTCCATAGTAATATTGGGATTTTTAGAAATATAACCCCAATCCCAAGATTTTTCTGAATATTTCTCTATGAATTCTATGGTGATATTGTTATTCTGAGAAATACAACCCCAATTCCAAGGTTTCTCTGGATATTTCTCTATAAATTTCATAGTTATATTGGGATTTCTAGAAATCCCATCCCAATTCCAAGGTTTCTCTGGATATTTCTCTATAATTTCCATGGTGATATTAGAATTCCAAGAGATCCATTCCCAATTCCAAGGTTTCTCTGGATATTTCTCTATAATTTCCATAGTAATATTAGGATTCTGAGAAATATCATCCCAATCCCAAGGTTTCTCTGGGTATTTCTCTATAAATTCTATTAGAGAAGTCTTTTTAAACAATCTCTTGTAAAAAACTGAGTATTCCATTTGAAATCAAACAGAAGTTTAAAAAAAATCAAAATGGAAAAATATGGGGTGGTGAGATATAAAAAGAAATCCAACTCCAATCCCAAGGTTTTTCTGGATATTTCTCAATGAATTCCATGGTTATATTAGGATTTTCTGAAATCAAATTCCAATCCCAAGGTTTCTCTGGATATTTCTCCATAATTTGCAAAGTAATATTAGAATTTCCAGAAATCCAACGCCAATCCCAAGGTTTATTCGGATATTTCTCTATAATTTCCATAGTAATATTTGGATTCCAAGAAATCCTATCCCAATCCCAAATTTTATTCGGATATTTCTCTATGAATTCCATAGTAAGATTGGGATTTTGTGAAATCCAATTCCAATTCCAAGGTTTATTCGGATATTTCTCTATCATTTCCAGAGTAATATTGGTATTCTGAGAAATATCATCCCAATCCCAAGGTTTATTCGGATATTTCTCTATAATTTCCAGAGTAATATTAGGATTCTGAGAAATATAATCCCAATCCCAAGGTTTCTCTGGATATTTCTCTATAATTTCCATAGTAATATTGGGATTCCAAGAAATACATCTCCAGTCCCAAGGTTTATTCGGATATTTCTCTATAATTTCCATAGTAATGTTAGGATTGTTAGAAATATATCTCCAATCCCAGTCAGTCGAAACAACCTGACCGTTACGCTGGAAAGGTTTCTTTGGATATTTCTCTATCATTTCCAGAGTAATATTAGGATTCTGAGAAATATCATCCCAATCCCAAGGTTTCTCTGGATATTTCTCGATAAATTCTATTAGAGAAGTCTTTTTAAACAATCTCTTGTAAAAAACTGAGTATTCCATTTGAAAACAAACAGAAATTAAAAAAAATCAAAATGGAAAAATATGGGGTGGTGAGAGATAAAAAGAAATCCAATTCCAATCCCAAGGTTTTTCTGGATATTTTTCTATAAATTCCATAGTAAGATTGGGATTTCCAGAAATCCAGTACCAATCCAAATATTTATCTGGAAATTTCTCTATGAATTCCATAGTAAGATTGGGATTTCCAGAAATTCTCCCCCAGTTCCAAGGTTTTTTTGGATATTTTTCGATAATTTCCATAGTGATATTTGGATTTTCAGAGACATAATCCCATTTCCAAGGCTTATTCGGATATTTCTCTATAATTTCCATAGTAATATTTGGATTCCAAGAAATTTGTTCCCAATTCCAAGATTTATTTGGGTATTTCTGTATGATTTCCATAGTAATATTGGAATTACGAGAAATCCAGTACCAATCCCAAGGTTTCTGTTGGTATTTCTCTATAAATTCTATTAGAGAAGACTTTTTAAATAATTTTTTGTAAAAAACTGAGTATTCCATTTGGATGAAAAATGAAATTTAAAAAAATCAAAATGGAAAAATATGGGGTGGTGAGATATAAAAAGAAATACTATACCAATCCCAGTTTTTATTTGGATATTTCTCTATGAATTCCATCGTAATATTAGGATTTTCTGAAACCCAACCCCAATTCCAAGGTTTATTTGGGTTTTTCTCTATGAATTCCATAGTAAGATTGGGATTCCAAGAAAATCTAATCCAGACCCAAGGTTTATTCGGATATTTCTCTATAATTTCCATAGTAATATTGGGATTTTGTGAAATCCAATTCCAATTCCAAGGTTTATTCGGATATTTCTCTATGAATTCCATAGTAAGATTGGGATTCCAAGAAATCCAACGCCAATCCCAAGGTTTATTCGGATATTTCTCTATAATGTCCATAGTAATATTGGGATTCATAGAAATATAATGCCAATCCCAAGGTTTCTCTGGATATTTCTCTACAAATTCTATTGTTAGATTGGGATTTCGAGAAATATCCCTCCAATCCCAGTCAGCCGAAAACTGCCGTAGGCAGCACCCTTCGGGTGACGGCTGCCCGTTACACGGGACAGGTTTATTCGGATATTTCTCTATCATTTCCAAAGTAATGTTAGGATTTCCGGAAATACATCTCCAATCCCAATGTTTCTCTGGATATTTCTCTATCATTTCCAGAGTAATGTTAGGATTTCCGGAAATATAATCCCATTCCCAGTCAGCCAAAGACTGCCCTCTAAGCTGGAAAGGTTTCTTTGGATATTTCTCTATCATTTCCAGAGTAATATTAGGATTCTGAGAAATATAATCCCAATCCCAAGGTTTCTCTGGATATTTTTCTATGATTTTCATCAGAGAAGTTTTTTTAAACAATCTCTTGTAAAAAACTGAGTATTCCATTTGAAATCAAACAGAAATTTAAAAAAAATCAAAATGGAAAAATATGGGGTGGTGAGATAGTTTTAGAAATCCCATACCAATCCCAGTTTTTATTTGGATATTTCTCTATGAATTCCATGGTTATATTAGGATTTTCTGAAATCCAAGTCCAAATCCAAGGTTTTTCTGGATGATTGTCTATAATTTCCATAGTAATGGCAGGATTACAAGATATTTTATCCCAATTCCAGTTCTTATCGAAATATTTCTCTATAAATTCCATTGTAATGCTGGGATTTTCTGAAATCTTATCCCAATTCCAAGATTTATCTGAATATTTATCTATAAATTCCATAGTAATATTAGGATTTTCAGACAACCAAGCCCAATTCCAAGGTTTATTCCAACCTTCATTCGGATATTTCTGTATAAATTCCATAGTAAGATTAGAATTCCAGTTATCGTAAATCAGCCTCCCGATACTCGAGACAGGCTTATCTAGATAAACCTCTATAAATTCCATCGTAATATTGGGATTTTCTGAAATCTTATCCCAATTCCAAGATTTCTCTGAATATTTCTCTATAAATTCCATCGTAATATTAGGATTTTGAGAAATCCAATACCAATCCCAATTTTCATTCAAATATTTCTCTATAAATTCCATCGTAATATTAGGATTTTGAGAAATCCAATACCAATCCCAATTTTCATTCAAATATTTCTCTATAAATTCCATAGTAATATTAGGATTGCGAGATATCCATTCCCATTTCCATTTCCAAGGCTTATTCGGATATTTCTCTATAATATCCATCAGAGAAGTTTTTTCAAACAATCTCTTGTAAAAAACTGAGTATTCCATTTCTAAATGAAACAGAAATTTAAAAAAATCAAAATGGAAAATTTCGCCATAATTTTTCAAATTGATTTTTTATTTAATTTTTTTTGTTTGTGAATGAAATACTCACATTGGTACAGAAAGCTGTTTATTCGAACAGAGACGCCAAAATTTAAAAAAGTTCCAGATACAACAGAGTATTCTGAAATAACTCCAGAAATGGTAGAAAAATATCCAAAACTTTATTGGAATTGGAGGGAATTATCTGAAAATCCCAATTTTATATCATTAGTTATTTCCAACCATATAGATATCCAACATGTTTCCGAAGAAAAATTTAACGAGATTCACAAGGAACTTTTAGGAAAATTTTTGGATAAAATCAAGACGAAACTCGAAAAAATGAAAAATGGAGTTTTTAACAGATTTGTTAGATATTTCGGCTACGTGGATATTCCTTTAAACTTTTGTTTTAATTCTATCAATATGGCTATTCTTGATATAAATATGGAACGTCCAGAGTTATTTCCAGAAATAACTGGAATCGACTCGAAAGTTGATGAAATTTCGGGAATAGGTGAGATAGAGGGAAATATAAGGTTCAATGAATATATTACCACTACTCCAACGGCCTTTCGCAATTATTTCATAAGGTTCAATGAATATATTACCACTACTCCAATGGGCTTTAGCAATTATTTAATTAATCCAGAAACATATATGATAAACCCTGAACAATATTTCTATGGGACTCTTTCTGATAAAGCTAACCGAAACCTATATGGGAAGTATTTATAACACATGTGTAATATTCAGTTTAAAAATATTTTATATATTACCAAAAAATGTCAGTTTGGTATCAACGTCTGGTAAGTTCCAGTAAAATTATATTCGAAAAATCTTTTGAAATAAATTCCATAAAAACTACCCAAAACTTTGAGAAATTATCTGAAAATCCCTTTATTACATGTGAGTTTGTACAGAAATTTCCCCGCTTTCCTTGGAACTGGTTAAAACTCTGTAAAAATCTCACAGAAATGACGAATGATATTCATACAAACCCAAACGTTGAAACATATTGGGAATGGTGGTTAAAAAATATTTTTCGAAATATTCCTCGAAACCGAGATTGCTATAATACCTGTTGCGACATGGATGTTTCTTACTACAGCAATATTGGGTTTTTGGATATTTTGGCTAGTTCTAAACGGGAAATAACTCTGGAAAAAGTTATAGAAACTGTCAAGCTGTTCGAACCAATGAAAACTAACAGAGATTTGAGAGTTGGATACACCATAACTCATCAAAATGATTTTTAAAAAATATTGTCATTCAAAAAAAATGACAATATATCTGAGATTTGTGGATACAAAACAAAAAGTCTATGACTGGGATCTGATTAAACTGAAAAAATTCAACCCTTTTCCCTATATTGAAAAAAGCCAGTTTCTCGGACAAAATGGAACAGTTTTTATCTTGGAAGAGGATAACATTACTGTTATTAACGCTTTTTTGGAAAAGTCAAACGGTATATCTGACTTGAAAAATATTTTGGAAGCTATTGGAGATTACTATGAGGGAACCCAACTTGCCACGGAAAACGATCGTCTTTCTATAAAGGTTTGTCCCTATAATCTAAAAAATCTGATTAAACTGGAAACTAACATTGAGGAAATTACCGGCATGTTTTACACATGTGAGAAAATATACCGAGAAATACGATTTGATTTTTGTTTAGAAAAATGCTGAAATAAATGGTGTGTGAAATTAAATTTGTGATAGGAACCAAGTTTTCCGATAGTGTTGTATATCAGTCGGGTGGAAAACATATAGAAATTTTAACCAAAAATAAACCTATAAACTTTTCAGAAAATTTTCGTCTAACTTTTTTTGTGAATGAAACCGACATTTATAACAGTCTAAAAAACTGTTTGGAATTTTTGAATGGAATTTCTGTTATTAACCCAATATTTTTTGACTTGAAAGAACTGGAGGAATCGGAGACATTAACCGAATGGAATAACACGAAAAGTCTGTTGAGCCTATTTAAATCTCACAGATCTGTTCAGTTTATTGCAAAATGATTTTTTGAAGAAATTTCCATTTAAATATTCAAATGGAACTCTCGGTATATTATAAGCGACTTTTTCGAAAGGAAAATCTTGTAGACTTGCTAGAAATAAATTTCCAACTACCATTGAACTGGAGTATAGACGGTGTTTCGAGTAATTCAAACATATTGTTGGAAGATATCTTGCATTATTCCAATGAACTTTGGTGGCATTGGGATGATATTTGTAGCAACAAGAATATAACATTTGAACAAATGGTGAAATTTATGAATAAAACTATCCATTGGGAAATCAGATCGCAGGACACACCGGTAAGTCTCGAAAATATTTTAAAGTATAAAGTTCCGTTGGAATATATTAACTGGAAATCTCTGTCTTTTACAGAGGAAATAACCAATATTCTGAAAAATCCAAAAATTCCTTGGGATTGGAAAGTTATTTCTTTGAGGCATGAAATTCCTGTAGAGTATATATTTAATACCCCACGCCTATTATGGAGTCGACATGCATTTCTTTCAGACGGGATATTACAGTAAGAGACATATTGACCAACCCGACAATACTTTGGGATTGGGATTTCAAAATGATTTTTTCTCATAATTTTCTGTTTTTTTATAAAAATGGAATTTCCTTTTTCGAAAAATACGTGGTATGGAAGTCTCTTTGAAAAGTCCAGAAAACAGTTATTATTTCCAGAATTGGTTTCAAAAAATCCCACAAAATATGAAAATCTACGACAACTCTATTACGACTGTAATTTCATGGGATGTCTGATGAATAACAATGAATACATGTCGGGAGAACATTCGTTGGATCATAAAGTCCATATTTTCTGTCGATGGGTAAGCAAATATCTAACCAATTATAAGTTATCTGTGAATGTTCTAGAGAATTATATATTGAAATATTGGGATGTAAATAGTCAAGAATCAGATTCTGTAATGAATATGGTTACAAACATTTATTTATTCCATTATGGTTATAACGGTGAATATTCTGGTCATGACATTCAAAGACATATCTATCCAAGTGGTGGATTCATTGCGATAAAGTTATTTCTTGAAAATAATTAAAAAATAAAAATTAAAATAAAATGGTATCATACAAGGGAATTTCTGGATGGAAATCTGGGCTTACTTTACCAGCCGCGGATTCTTGGGGAGCAAACATGAATATTCTGAGAGATCCACCAAAGTCTATTCAAACTCGTCAACATCGCGACCCAATTCTAATGACATCTGCTATAACTCAGATGGTTCAGGAGGCTGGAGATCGAGTGAGTGAAGCTATTCTTGTTTATCCAAGAGGTGTGAATCCTATGGTTAATGTTTCTCTTAACAATGGTTCCAAGAATAACTCTGGAACATTCGGAACTTCTGGAAAGCAAGCGTTTTTACCTTATCGTGTAATGCGAGACGGAGATTTTAGACCACCGATAAAATCTCTGAGAGATAACATGCCGCTCTCCCGTCTCCCTCGACAATTTACGTCTGCAACAACTCCGTCAAATTTCGCAGACTTTACAAAGATGCTGAGATGTCCTGTGGAAAATGAAAAGGGAGTCAAATCTGAAACTCTGAAAGGTGATATTCGTCCAACCGCCGTGTTCAAGATGGAAACACCAATAATGGAAAATTACAAGGTTTTAAATGTTATTAAAAAAGAACTCATAAACTACGAAAATATCAGTCATATTCAGCCAGTAAGAAAGGAAATGGGAGAAAGAGGAGTTGTAAGAACTGGTATATCCAACGACCCATTAAAATATGAAATGTCCGCATCTATTGGAGGTTTTCGAACAGCTAACGGAAATATTGAAAAGGAAGTGAATTCATTCATAAAAGAGGGAATTCATGGCGAGGGTGATACGAACCCAAATTCTGGAATCTACTATTCGCCTGTGGATTCTTCAGATTGGTATGAGAATAATACACGTGAAAATGTTATTCATGGAGAGGGATTCACAAATACTCGGAATAACATTCATGTAAATAATAACGGAGAATATGACGGAAGATATAACCGAGAAAGTATGAATGTCTATTATGACACAGCCAAGACTGGAAATAACAAGGTTGAGTATATACACCAAAACCCAGAGCTAAACAGAACTCTTCCAATTTACGAAGCATCAGTAAATGCTAGTCAAAATATCGGGGTAGAAAAACAGGACTTTTACATGAACCCTCTTACAATGAACCATCCAAAGGTGGAATATGTGGAAGTTGGAAAACGGGAAATTCGTGGAGAAAACGACTTTTATGACAGAACTGTTAGAAATAGAAAAACTCTAAAGGTTGAAGGTATGGAAGAAAAGCCCAATTTTCCGTTAATACGTGGGGATAACTCAGTAATAGAATTTGACCAAAAAAAGACAGACCTTAGACAAAAGGTATTTGAAATGCAAATGAATCGTTAGTTTTTAACCTTTAGGTATCTCTCTAAAATGATTTTTATAAACTATTATAAAAATATGGAATAGCGTATGAACATTTTCTTTTTATCATGGAATATTAAAAAATGCTGTAAATATTATTGTAATTCTCACGTTGTTAAAATTCCGTTAGAAATAGCCCAAATGTTGTGTACGGCTCTTATTCTCTGTAATCAACCAGCCGTGTACAAAATGGCTCATAAAAACCATCCAATGACTATTTGGGTTCGAAATAATCGGTCAAATTTCCGTTGGACTCGTAAATTTGGGTTGCAACTGTGTGCCGAATATACACATCGTTATGGAAAAACCCATAAATGTGAGGAAATTATGAGAAAAATGAAAACTCCAAAGGCTCTGAAAAAGGCCGACCTGACAGAACCTCCGCAGTGTATGCCTGAGGAATGCAAAATGGAAGGGAATGTTGTGTTAGCTTATAGAAACTACTATGTGATGAAAAAAACCCATTTATTTTTCAAAAAGAATGGAAATCACTGTTGGACAAACCGAGAAATGCCAAGGTTTGTTCAAGAAGTTTTGGAACTTGATGACCCCTCTAAACCTGTGGAACCTCTAAAGCTGGAGAAACCTGTGGACCTTGTGTAAAATACGGAGACCTTTGACCATTCGAATTTTGTATATAATTTAACAGAATATTTCCAATTTTTCGGCCATCTCTACAAGTATTTAATTTTTCGATAATATCCAAATCCAGCTCTTTTTCCATAAAAAAGCTTTTTTCGTTTGTTATGACCATGACATTTGTTTTTTGAGAATAAATATAATCTGAAACTTTTGACAGTTTGACTACCATTTCGGAACATTTTTTTATTTTTATAGTTTCGTATAGCTTTTTCTTTTCTTTTTCCCTTTTTTTCATGTGTCTGTATAAAACTCCGTTCATATTATTTGACAGAGATAACAGAGAACAGAGAAAAATTTCCCAGTCAATGTCTCTTATGTTTCCAAATTTTATGTTCGAGTCTATGAATTCACAGACGTTTCTGCGAAATTCTCCAACACTTGTTAGAGTATTCCCAGATTCGTATTCCAATCGAACTTTTCGAGCATTTTCTATAATATTCTGAAGAATTAACAGACACATGTTGGAATTTCTAACAAATTTCTCTATCTTGGCAAACTCACGAGTGAAACTGTCATATGATATTTTCAGAAATTTTGTATCCTTTTTTTCAAGTTTTCCAATAATCATTGTTTGCAATATATCCATGCTAGCATATTTTTCTTTTCCAAAAATAGTCGCATTTTTTATTTTTCTTATTTTTTGGATAACCTTGTCAGTGGCACAGTATTTGACCCCTTCATCCCATCCAGATAACCAATCTACCTTTGTTTTTTTGTAGTTATTTTTCACAAGCTTTTTAAACTTTGGTACGTCATACTTTTCCATTTCACACAAAACACTGACGAGGAATAGGCGCATGTCAGCAAATGAGTCAAATCTGTCTGAAAAAAACCCAGTATCGGTAAATGCCAGTGATGGATACAGAGGTCCTTTTTCCACAGATTTAGAAAAGGAAAACCCATAATCTATAATAACTGGAAAAGACCCATGTGTTGGAACTGCTATAACTTGATTTTCGTTAAAAACATACAGAAAAACCATGTCTCTTGAACATCTTTTCATGAGTATGTTTGCGCTGTGAAGGTCGTAATGAGAAAACTGGCATTGTTTCTGTGCAAAGTGTAGAGCTGCTAATACCTGTTTGATTGCTGAGAAAATTATTTCCTTTGGTAAATTCTGTTTAATATAACTCTCAAGTTTTATAGAGTTTTCAACCATTTCCATTAATAACACGCTTTTTTTGGTCATTTTTCCTCGGTTTATAAATGGATTTTCGGTTCTAACAGCTTTTCGAAGACGACTTTCTCTTTTTTCTTGATTGCTTTCCGATTCTTCAAACGACCTATTCAAATAAATATCCTTTTCAATGTTTACATCCATTTCTAACAAGCCTATAGGTTTCAGAAAGTGATGGGAACAGCTAGTTTTGGATAAATCTGTCATTACTGTAAATTCATGTTCAGCGAGGTAATTAACCCCTTGTGAAATTTTAAACACAATTTTCTTTGTTTGTCCATTGTTCTCTATAACGGAAATACCAGCTATTCCCTGTTTTCCAGCTTTAAATTTTTTTTGGAATCCTTTTGTTATCTTGTCTTCCATTTTATTTGTCCAATATTTTCTTTAAAAAGAAAATATATAAAAGAAATGTTAGATTTTTCCAAATTATTATCTCTGTTAGAAACAAAGGGGTTTGCAGCTCTTAATTTCTTTGTCTATGAGAAAATGGTGTTTGCTATAGAAGTTTTGAACCTAAAATCTGCTGATATTTTTCTACTATATATTAACAGCAAATACGACTTTACTCTGTCAACTGACAAGGAAAACGTGTTTGAACTGAAAACTCTTGGAATAACTGGAAAATCTGGAAATATAACACAGGATTACGGAAATGTTGTTGAACCTGACTCTTTTATTAATCTGGATGTATCTCTGGGAAAGATAGAGGAACAGTTGGAAGGCGCGTATAAAAAAGCTATAAAGATTGGAGATATTCCTGAGGAGGACCTTGCATCCCTTAAATCTGTTTATAGACAGGTGTATCGCCTTCGTTATTGCGTTTTAAATATTAAATATAAACTCTGTATTTTTCTAAAAAATTATGTTTGTATGATTCGCAGAGATGACAGTATTGACTGTTATTGTATAAAAAATTATCCAAAAATTAGCAAGAGAAAAATTCTTGTTATAATAGACTTGGAAACTTTTTATGAGGTAGATACTGGAAATCTATCAATGGAACTGGAAACTATACGCAATACTATATACTCAATGTTAGAGAGAACTCAGATATCTCAGGCAACAGTTATAGAAAATCTGGTAAAAAGCGCACGTAGTATAAGTGAGATTCCTTCAGTTATAGACAGAAAAAAGGTTGAGTATGACAACATGATACAAAAAATGAGAAAAATGATGGATTCTCTGATAGCGAAAGAGAGCAAGTGTTTAACAGAAATTCAGTATGTAGAAAAAATGGAAAGTGGAAGTCTTCAAAAGGATATGGAAAAAGCGTCAAAAAAGACATCTCTGTTAAAAGATCTGGAAAGAATAGTATTTCTTAAAAGTGAGGTTTCCAAAAACATGATTTTAGTGAGAGAAAAGAGGGAAAACCGTATTCTGAATATTGATACGGTTTCTTTCGATAATGCTGTAATGTTAGATTCTTTGATAAAAAATTTCGAAAAAATGCGGGAATATATTTGAAAAAATTTCTAAAAAAAAATATTCTTTTAGCAAATAAAAATGTATTTCTATGATTCCAATAGCAATGTTCGTCAAGTTGAAGGGTTTGACAGTAAGGGTGGAGTTCAACAGCCTTCCCATCCGTCCCAACCATCTTCCCCATCTTCTCCCTCTTCCTCGTCACAACCAAAAGTTGTACCACCAGTAGGTCCAGTAAGACCTCCTCCGCCATCAGTTAAATCTGGTTCTTGGTGGGATAATAACAAACATTGGGCAATTCCAGTTCTTGTAGTAGTTGGAGTTCTTGTTGCCGGAGGAATTATCTGGGGACTAATGAAAAAGCCAAGTTCTGGTAAAGGAATGGGATTTGCTGATGATACAAGTACCACATCCTCTGTTTCTCCCCAAGCTGTTGACAGAAAATCTCTCTCGTTCAAGTTCTATTGATTTCGTTGATTAACTTTAATCCAGATATTTTCCATTTTGATTTTTTTAAATTTCATTTATCACTTAAATGGAATACTCAGTTTTTTACAAGAGATTGTTTCAAAGAAATTCTCTAATAAAATTCATAGAAAAATATCCAACACCTACTCCAAGCCAGTCTAGTAATCAATCTCTGAATGACTGGGATTGGAACTGGGATTGGGGTTGGATGTCTAGCAATTCTAGCCTAACAATGGAATTATTAGAGAAATATCTGGAAACCCCTGTTATTCAGTTTAGCGAACGACATTCGTCATCTGAATGGGATTGGGAAGATATATCAGAAAATCCCAACATTACGATGGAATTTATAAAAAAATATCCAGAAAAACCTTGGAACTTGAAACATGTTTCAAAGAACCCCAATCTTACCATGGAAATTATAGAGAAATATTCAAAGAAATCTATCCAGAGTAGAGGCAAGATTTCGACCCGTTGGGATTGGTGTTATATTTCTTGTAATCCTAATATTACTATGGAAATCATCGAAAAATATTCAGATAAATACTGGGTTTGGTCTTGGATTTCCTCTAATCATAACATTACTCTAGAAATTATGGAAAGATATCCAGAAAAACATTGGTATTGGAATTCAATCTATAAAAATCCCAGTATTACTCTGAAAATTATAGAAAAGTATTCACCAGAAGGATATTGGCATTGGGATTTTATTTCTGCAAATCCTAATATTACTATAGATATTATAGAGAAATACCCAAATGAACGTTGGAATTGGTGGGAACTTTCTAGAAATCCCAACCTTACAATGGAATTCATAAACAAATATCCAGAAAAACCTTGGAATTGGAATGCCATTTCTAGAAATCCAAATCTCACGATGAATATAATAGATAAATATTCCGACATGGAATGGAATTGGGAAGAAATTTCTAGAAATTCCAATATAACCATGGAAATTATAGAAAACCACCCAGAAAAACCTTGGAATTGGAGTTATATTTCTTTTAATCCTAATATTACAATGGAAATTATAGAGAAACATTCAAAAAACCCTTGGGATTGGCAAATGATTTCTAGAAATCCCAATCTTACCATGGAATTCATTGAGAAACATTTAGAGAAATCTTGGGACTGGCAATTGATTTCTAAATATTTCCCATTTAGACATGTTTTTCCATTTTGATTTTTTTAAATTTCATTTATTTTTCAAATGAAATACTCATGTTTTTATCAAAAATTATTTATAAAAAACTCGTTGATTAAATTCACAGAGAAATATCCCGAAAAACCCTGGGATTGGAGATGTATTTCTTTGAATCCTAATCTTTCTCTGGAAATTATAGAGAAATATCCGAAGAAACCTTGGGATTGGCGGGGAATTACTGGTAATTCTATCATTACTATGGAAATGATAGAGAAATATCCAGAGAAACCTTGGGATTGGCGGGGAATTTCTGAAAATCCAAATATAACCATAGAATTTATAGACAAACATCCAAACATTTCTTGGGATTGGAATATTATTTCTGAAAATCCCAATATAACCATGGAAATTATAGAAAAATATTCATATAAACCCTGGAGATGGAATTGGATTTCTTACAATCCGAATATAACCATGGAATTTATAGAAAAATATCCCGAGAAAGATTGGGTTTGGTGGGGAATTTCGAAAAATAAAAATATTACAATGGAATTTATAGAAAAATATCCAGAGAAATCTTGGAATTGGTGGGCAATTTCTTGTAACCCACGTATAAGTATGGAAATTATAGAGAAACATCCAGATAAACAGTGGGCTTGTGAAGGTGTTTCGAAAAATCCAAATATAACAATGAGATTTATAAAGAAACATTCAAACAATTCTTGGAATTGGAGTTATATTTCTAAAAATCCTAATATTACAATGGATATTATAGAGAAACATCCCGACAAACCTTGGAATTGGGATTTTATTTCTGAAAATCCCAATTTAACAATGGAATTTATAGAGAAATATCCAGACAAACCTTGGAATTGGGAATATATTTCAAAAAATATCCCATGCAAGATATTTTTTCCATTTTGATTTTTTTTAAATTTCATTTATTTTTCAAATGAAATACTCATGTTTTTATCAAAAATTATTTATAAAAAATTCTTCCATTAAATTCACAGAGAAATATTCAGAGGAATCAGTTCAGAGGAGTGGACAGACTTCTCTGGATATTTCAACCAATTGGAATGTTATTTCTTGTAATCCAGATATAACCATGGAAATCATAGAAAAATACCCAGGAAAGCCTTGGAAATGGGAATTTATTTCTCGAAATCCTAATCTTACTATGGAATTTATAGAGAAATATTCGAATAAACCTTGGGACTGGATGAGAATTTCTGGAAATCCTAATATAACCATGGAAATTATAGAAAAATATCCAGAAAAACCTTGGTCATGGAATTTGTGGGGAATTTCGAAAAACCCCAATATTAGTATGGAATTTATAGAGAAATATTCGAATAAACCTGTCTCGCGTAGCGGGCAGCCTATTTCGGCTGACTGGGATTGGCGTTGGGTTTCAGAAAATCCTAATCTTACGATGGAATTCATAGAGAAATATCCGAATAAAAACTGGGATTGGAATAGTATTTCTATGAATCCTAATATTACTATGGAAATTATAGAGAAATATTCGAATAAACCTTGGAATTGGTATTTGATTTCTTTCAATCCTAACATTACTGTTGAATTCATGACTAAATATCCAGAGAAAAACTGGGATTGGAGATATGTTTCGAAAAATATCTCAATCCCTCATATTTTTCCATTTTGATTTTTTTTGAATTTCGTTTATTTTTTTAAATGAAACACTCGGTTTTTTATGAGAGATTATTTAAAAAAACTTTTCTAATAGAAATTATAGAGGAACCTGTTCAGAGTAGTGGACAACAGATTTTGACTGGCTGGGATTGGACTTCTAGAAATTCTAACATTACTATGGAATTTATAGAGAAATATTCAGACAAACCTTGGGACTGGAGATGTATTTCTAGAAATCCCAACATTACTATGGAATTTATACAGAAATATTCAAATAAACCTTGGAATTGGGATTGGATTTCTAGAAATCCCAACATTACTATGGAATTTATACAGAAATATTCGAATAAACCTTGGAATTGGAATTGGATTTCTTGTAATCCCAATATAACCATGAAAATTATAGAGAAATATCCGAATAAACCTGTATCGTGTAGCGGGCAGCAGTTTTCGGCTGACTGGGATTGGAGGTATATTTCTATGAATCCTAATATTACGATGGAATTTATAGAAAAATATCCTAATAAACCGTGGTATTGGTCTTGGATTTCTTTGAATCCTAATATTACGATGGAATTTATAGAGAAATATCCAGAGAAAAATTGGAATTGGTCGGGAATTTCTGAAAATCCTAACATTACCATGGAAATTATACAGAAATACCCAAAAAACCCTTGGGATTGGAAATGGATTTCTAGAAATCCAAATATAACAATGGAAATTATACAGAAATATCCAGAAAATCCTTGGATTTCCAGATTCGTGTTGAAAAAAATCTCAGATGAAAATATTTTTCCGTTCTGATTTTCCGTTCAAATCAAAGGATTTCTGTTAAAAATCAAAGGATTTCTGTTAAAAATCAAAGGATTTCTGTTAGTTTCTCAATAACACTTTTTTCCAATTTTTCTGGATAAATAACAGAAAAATTTACAGCCATGTTAGCATTTGATGTTAAACCTTTTCCATGAATTATCTTTGTGAAACCATGTGGAGTTATGTTAGTAGTGTTAATATTTATAATTTCTCCAGAAGGATGGGTTATTGACATGTTAAATCCACACAGACTTTCTTTCAGACTTATTTTTCTTGATGTTATCAGATTATTTTGGGATAACTGAAAATCTGGGTGAGGTTTATATCTAATTATAACATGCAGATTGGCGACTTGTCCAGAACTATCAATGTTTCCCATGTCTCGAAATACTATAGTATGACCATCTGGAGTATTTCTGTCGAGAAAAAACTCCACAACGTCTGTAGAGTTTATCAGATTTTCTCCATGACATCTATCACATGTGTGTACAGTAGTACCAGTTCCGTTACATTTTTCACACATTTTCATTGTTGGAATACTGATATTTCCGCCGGGTTTATATTCTGGAAATTTTCCGTTTCCATAACAGGAATCGCATTTAGTTCTTGTATTATTTGGACAAAAAACCTTTCTTTCTATTTGAAGTTTAACAGTCATTTTTCTGTAAAGGTCTTCAAGAGATGTATAATATACGTATTCTTCCACAGGTTTTGTTAGTTGTTCCCGTATATTATTCATGGTATTGAAAATATTTTGAAAAAATGTTATTGGATTTAACGGTGGGTTATCATACATCTGTCTTTTAACAGGGTCTGAAAGAATCTGATACGCTTCGTTAATTTTTCTAAATTCTGTTATATTCCCACCTTTGTCTGGATGGTGTATCAGAGATAATCTGCGAAAACTCTCACGAATATCTTTATCCGAGGCATTTTTAGTTAAATTTAACACCGAATATAAATTTTCTTTTTCCATTTAGAAAAAGAAAATATTTTTTTAAGATGATTGATTAAAAAATCATTCATTCGAATCGTCAGACTCAGATTGGGAATTCTCAGAATCTGAATCATCTTCAATAACAAACTGGAATTGACTAGGTTCTGGAGTTTTATCAGCTTTTTCTGTTTTATCAGCTTTATCAGCTTTTTCTGTTTTATCAGCTTTTTCTGTTTTATCAGGCTTTTCAGCTTTTTTGGATTTTTTATCCACTTTATCAGTTTTATCCACTTTATCAGCTTTTTCTGTTCCCATGTCAAGGTTCTCTGGAAGAATATACTCAAACTTGAATCTCTTGCAGTTTTCTATATCTGCGTCAGTTAAAAAGGTATTGACTGTTCCATCATCCTCCTGTTTTCCTATGACAACTTTACTATCGTTGAATACCAACCGAGATTCTGGATGTTCGTTATTTCCAAAGGCATTCTTTCTCAGAATAATCTTTGGAACGGCAGTCATTACTTTTTTAACAACTGGTATTTTCTCATCCTCTATCTCTTTTTTGGTTGGTTTTACTCCAGCTTTTGTTGTGACTTTTTTGGGTTTTTTCGCTGTTGTATCATCCTTGATATCTTCCACATCTACTTCCATGTCATCTCCATCTTTTTTTCGACCCATATCTGTCAGACGGGATATTAAATCATCTTTTTTTCCAGACACTGGTAGATTCTTTGACCTACACAGAGCCTTTAACTCAGCAACATTGCATTTTAACAAACGTTCGGGTGTTATGTTATCCATTTCAACAATTGCGGATGCCTTGGATACCTTGGATGCTTTTGCGGATGTCTTGGATGCCTTGGATGCCTTTGTGGCCGATTCCAAATTATTTGTGGTGCTCCATAGATTTCTTAGATCTTTTTCAGGTATATCATATTTAGAACTAACAAGACTGACAAACTCATTTATCAAATTTTCTAACTTTTCTGAAAAACTCATTTTTGTTAAAAAGCGATTTTTTTTAAATAAATCATTTTAACAAAAAATGTCATGGACACCAGAAATAGAAAATCACATGTTAGACATTCAGAAATCCTGTTCAAATTATAAATTTTTAAACATCAAGGCAGCACAGAAAAAAATAAGGAGCCATAATATTCTGATGTATTCAAGCATGCTTGTTTCTTCGGTTGTTGGAATTTTATCAACTTTTAACACAAACTCTATTGTAAGTGTGTTTATAACAATATTTTCCTTTTTTGCTGGTATTTTATCAGCCATTGTGAAATTCTCAAAATATGAATCCAAGGCTGCAACCCATCAGAATCTCTATTATAAATTTACAAACCTAGAAAATCTGATAAAAAAGGAACTTTCCCTACCTATTTCTGAAAGAACTGTTGCAACTCAATTTCTGAATTTTATCCATACATCTCTAATAAATCTGATTAAAATATCACCAATTATTTTAGACGAAGATTACCGGAAATGGGTAGAAACTGATATTGTTGGAAAAAAGAATTTGCATGAATCGGTAGACAAGACTGTCGAAAATGACAAGGATAAACTGGATAAAGATAAACTGGCTATCAAGGATAAACAAGAGGAACAGGAAAACAAAGATAAACTGGATATCAAGGATAAACAAGAGGAACAGGAAAATAAAGATAACTCCCATAACAGTCAAATAAAAATTGACATGGCTTTGTTGGAATATGAAATGGGTAGATTACACAAATGATTTTTTTTCATTTTTCTGAATTTTTTTAGAAAATGTTCAAAAAAGACATTGACGATATTATATTTTCAGTCTTTCCGTTAAATCCATTTGTTCCGCATGAAATTGCATTGTCTATAAATGACAGAGTTTCTTTTCCTATACGAAAACAGTTGGAAAAATTATACGAGAAATATGGGAAACAAATAGAAAAGGAAAACCTGATAGAAATCATATCTAAATATTACAGAGCATCAGCAGTTCCGTTTGGTGAATCTATAGGAGTTATTTCTGGTCAATCGGTTGGTGAAAAACAAACACAATCAAACCTAAATACTTTTCACAAGGCAGGTTCTGGAGAAAGACAGCCAGTGACCAGTCGTTTTATGGAAATTATGAATGCTACGACGAATCCCAAAGCACCGTCTTTTACAGTCTATTTTAAACAAACCTTTACTACCGTTAAAGCTCTGCGTGAAACTATCGGAAATTCCATGGTCGAAATAACTCTGTCAAAAATAACTGAAAATATAACAGTTTGTATAGGAAAATCACCAGAACCTTGGTTTGATACGTTTTTTTCATTATTTTCCAAAAAAGGAAAACCTGAATACTTTCGAGACTGCTTGGATATAACTATTGACATGAACATGCTATATACGTGGAATATATCCCTATATGAAGTTTATGAGAAATTATCCAATCTCTATGAAGACATGTATATCATGTTTTCTCCAGATGTCTTTAGACGGCTCTTGATTTTTGTGGATACACGTTCCATAGATTATCCAGATGGAGAAGAGAGAAAGGGGAATGAGTTTTTCTCAGAAACAGCTGTTGAGTGTTATCTTGATGACGTTGTTAAAAAAACTTTACGAAATATTACTTTGTTTGGTATCACAGGAATTAATGAGATTTTTTATCTCAAAGAAAAGAATTATTGGTATATTGAGACAAATAACTCAACAACCAAGGATGAGACTATAAAAACAAAGAAACGAAAGTTAAAAGTTATTGACTCTGTAAACAGATTTCGAAAACTGTTAGGAAATTCCCTTGTAGATTCAACAAAAACTATTTCTAGCAATATTTGGGATATTTATCACACTCTTGGAATAGAAGCTGTTCGAGCGTTCATGATAGATTCTTTTGAACAAATGTCTCAGGTCAATAGGTGCCATGTTCAGGTATTAGCCGATAAAATGACATTTGACGGAAATATATCTTCTATTTCCCGTTATTCCATGAGAAAAGGTTCAGATGGTCCAATATCTCGTTCGACTTTTGAGGAAAGTTACGAAAATATTATTACAGCTGCTATAAGAGGAGAAACTGACAATCTGAAAAGTATCGGAGCTTCTATCGTTCTTGGGATTGTGCCGAAAATTGGTACTGGAATTTCAGATATTGAGTATGACATGGATTTGTGATTTAAAAAAAAGACAGAAAAGGAAAATGAGTTATAACAAGATTATTATCTGTCTCGACCAATCGGGGTCTATGGATACTATGAAAAAAGAGGTTGTCTCAGGATTAAAAAAGTTCTTTGAGGAACAACAGACAACAAATCCTGAGGTAAGCCTTTATACTTTTGATACGACCGTTACAACTGTTTACGAAAATGTTTCACTTTCCAATAAACCAATGTTTGAATACAAACCTAATGGTTACACAGCTCTGTATGATGCTATAAAAACTGCTATTCAAAAGGCTGAAAAGATTTTCAACGTGGTATTTGTTGTTATAACTGATGGAGAGGATAATTCGAGTTCAACTACTGGAACGGCTGCACAGGAAATGTTGAAAAAACAGGAAACTGAGTATAACTGGAAGACTATTTATATGGCCAAGTCAGATATTTTTAACCAGCAACGGCAATTTTTTGGTTCGGCCGCTGCATCTACACCATTTACGAATAAAAACTTTGAATGTTACATGCAAAGTCTCGGAAGACAGATAACTACCATTAATTCACGCGCCACCACAGATAAGGGATCAGATTTCAATATAAAATTTTAAAGTATTACCTTTACTAATAAATGTCGGTCATTTATTATCTCGTATCATTTTCTATAGAATCTAACAATAAACTAGTTTTTGGAAGTAAAGTATTAACAAACGAGGAATTTATTGTCATGAATGAAAAGGTGAAATATTTATATCCAATAAATTCTTCTAAAAAATATTGGAGAAAAGATATAAATTATTTTTTGGAATTAAATGGATTTTGGAAAAATACGAAACCATTGTCTATAAAAAATACTCGTTTTTCTTCTCCAATTTTAACATCGAATATATCCACTATTTCCTGTTTAGACCAATCTTTTTCCGTTTCAAATAAGCCTTTAGAACCTTTACAGGAAACCGAGACTTTACAGGAATCCCAGATTTTACAGGAATCCCAGACTTTACAGGCATCCCAGAATTTACAGACAGCTCTTGTTATTCCATGTAGAGACCCAGTAATTCGAGGTCAAATTTTGGAAACTATTTCTAGGAACTGTGATAATATTCTTGTCATTGGACATGGATATAAAAAATCTAAAAAATTTCTTGAGAAAATAGGCTATGATAATTCTCCAATAAAAGTTTCTAGTCTATTTCTAGAGGATGCTATTGAAACAGCAAATGCTCTAGGATTATCTGAAAGTCAGTTAATTATAGCATGCAGTTCAGAAAATATTGGAGCTATTAACAAGGAATTCCATAAAATACGAAAAAGAGGGTATAACGGAAAACGAATAAGGTTTGTATGTGAGACTTTTTGAATATTATTTATTCCTTTGAATATTATTCCTTGCTTTCGGAAGCTTTGCTTGGTTTAGAAGAGACTTTTTTAAACTCTGTATCTTCGACACATTTTAAACAACAGAAATACACTATTGTTGGAATTTTATCAATAATAATAACAGATTTTATAAATGATGTTTTTACACCGCATTTATAACATGGTTTTTCAAGCGGAGTTTTACTTACATCTGGCATGATTACATCTGATATTTTCACAGCCGAATTTTCCAACAACCCTTCCGTTCGAAGACTTTCCACTAGTTGTTGTGTAGATTTAATATCACTGTCTGAAAGTTCCTTGAAATTCATTTTAACCTCTTTTACAGACTCTCCAGATTCTGAGGACCTTGAGGAATCTAACGGAACTGATGATACTGGAGATGCTGGGGGTATGGGATTTACTGGAGATACTGGAACTATGGGATTTGCTGGACTTGCCGGAAGTTTTGGAGTTTCTACTTTCACCTCCGTCTTTCGAGTTTCAGTGGATGTTTTGGACGAATCGGATGAATCGAACGAGTTCGTTGAATCTAAACTCTTGGATTCTCCGCTTTTTTCCATAATTCCCTGTATTTCCTTGAGAGCTAACAGTAAAAGGTCGTTTGCTTTGTTCACAGGTTTAGATTTGGATTCGAACAGATTTTCCCTTTTCTTTGAATCGAAAAAATCAGCAGCAATCTTTTCCGTTCGGTTATAGTAATTTTCATCAGAGTTATATTTGGAAAGAATCAGAGAATAAAAAACTGCCAAATCCACAGGTTTTATAGCCGAATGAAAATACTCATGTAATAACATGACTTTTAAATTCACATTGGTATCCAGAGTTTTCAGAAAATCTGTTAGTTCTCTGTCTATTTTTCTTTCCGCAAGAAAAATTGTTAGTATCGTTTCTTTTTGTTTAGAAACTGGAAATTGTTTCAATAACTCTGAATTTTCTGAAAAATTCTCAGTTAAAAACTTTTTCAAAAATGGAATAGGTATATTTTCTCCAGAGTTTTTCAGAAATTCGGTTAAAAGTATATTTAACAAGCGAGATTCATCATCGTGAATATAAATCACTATTTTGTATAGCTCCTCATCCTTGAGTTTCGTAATGTCATATACATCCTCTAGTTTCTGAAAAATAGACAGAGATAAAAGAACTGTTGGTTCATAAATTGGTAATAGAGTTGCATATTTCTTGGAATATCTCAAAAAATAAAAAATATCTATAACTTTTAACAGAAATTTATCTACAGTCTTGGTTTCTGTTAAAAGTTCAGATATTATTTTATTTGTTTTTTCCTTGTCAAAGTGAATGTTTAACATGTTTCTAGCCAAAATTTTTATCTTTTCAGTTATTCTTGACCTTTTTAATTTTTCGATATTTGTTGGAATTATTTTTGGAGAAAATATATTTGCAAACAAATTTTCGTCGAATGGCTGAGATGATGTGGAAAGTTCTAAATTCAACCATTCTCCACGAAACCAAAACTTTGTTATATTTTTTTCTTGTTTCTTTCGATGACTTCTACAGAAAAGTGAGAGAAATTTAGGGGAAACCTCACGAAACCCATTATCCAACGTGTCTGTCAATAAATACCTGTTAATTTCCTTGTTTTCTGTAGGTTTCATGTATATTGTTCCAAGTTCGCTAATACCATCCAGACATTTGGAATATTCCTCTATACTGGAACTTTTCGACCTTGAGACATTTCCAAGCTTTGACGAAAGTAGGGATATATCTCTATCTTTTAATTTTATTACAGCATATACCCGAAGAAGAATAGTATTATCAAGCTTTTCAGTTTCCGGAAACATGTTTTTAATCTGGGAATCTGTCAGAGATAACACAAATTTTCGTGTTTCAGGTTTAACACTCGATTCTTTCTTTGAAATTTCCAGTGTTAAATAACTGATGTTTTCTTCAGAGGATTGGTTCTTTTTTCTTTCAATCTCTAACAGGGTGGCTAAAACTTCCAATTCTTTTTCCATTGTTGAAACTATCTTTTTTCCTATTCCTTTTGTCATACATATCTGATAAAAACTGTTAATAAATGTTCTGTCTATTAAAACCTGTCTTTTCGTTTTTGGAATGTTCAGTTTCAATTGGGATTTCTCTCTTGAAAATGCGCCATATTGTAAAAGAGTGTTATATATTCTGGTTGGTATTTTTCCGAGAGTTTTTCCATCAGACATTTCAATAGGTTTATCCAACTCTGTCAACTGGAATGATGGCGGCGCGTTCTTGGAATAAATTCGAAGAATATCCTTTATCTCCATTTCCAATTCATATACGTTGTTAAAACGAGGTTCAAAATTTGGACTGACTTTTTCCAGAATAAACAGGTAATCCTCGGCGTATTGGTTTATCAGGTCATTTGCTGTTAATTTTTGTTCAACAATTTCTTCATTCGAAATATTCGCATGTATTCTATCAAAAATATCCTGTGTTATTTCTCCCATTTTAACGGCTTTACGAGGTCGAACAGTTGCAACAGGTTTGGTTAGCTTGCGAATCTTGACATCCTTGCCATCCTTGTCATCCTTTTCAGTCTCCTCATCCTTGTCATCCTTGTCATCCTCCTCATCCTTTTCTTCAGTCTCATCATCTGAGACTTTTACAGATATGTCATCAGCGTTATCCTCCGCATCATCCAAGACATCCAATACATCCGAGTCCTTTACAGCCTTTTTCATTTCCAGTTCAATTCCTCCAGTTTTCTGAAAATTTAAAATTGCAGCTTTAATGTTTTTAATCCAAGAACTCTTTGCTTTCCTATCAGTTATAACAAACATGTTTTTTTCATCATTAAAAGCCTCCACCACAAACCCAGATTGTTTCTCTGTTGGTAAAGCGAGTATAAATTTCAGATAAAAATCATTTACCCAATTTCTGTAAAAATCTAGGGGTTGAAGATTTTGACTTAAAAATTGCCGAATAAAAATTTGCTGAAGATTTTGAGACATTTCCTTGAGTCTCTTCAATATTTCTCTTTGTTCATATATTTCCTGTTTATCCAGATACTCCAAAATATATTCCTGTTTTTCTTCGTTAGAAAGTTCGTTCCAAACGGTATATAATTCTGAAATATCAGTTTCCTCCTCACCAAGTTCCCTCTCCAAAGCATGTTGGTTTATCTTGAATCTCTCAAAAGCTCCCACAATCGTACGATATTTAGACGCCGTTTCAACTGGTAAATCTCCCTTTTTCAAGGCAGAAACTAGTTTTTGAATTTCATCACTCGGTTCCCCCTCAATTATTATCTCAAAAGCCCAGCGAAGATGGTTATTTTCATCCTTACGAATCTCTAGAGCTTTTTGAGTCTTTGGAAGGGAAACCTTTGGAATAACATCTTTTTTTGCAGCTGTTATTTTTTCGGATTTACTTTCCAGTTTTTTTCTTATTTCTTCCACCTTGCTTTTTCCCTGAGTTTTAATCGGTTTTTTCCTGCCAGTAGGAACTATTATATTTTTAACTTCTGACATCTTTATAAAAACAAATATTTTTCAAAATAAAAATGGAAATAATTTTTATTGTCGTTCTGGCATGTATTATTGGAATTCTGTGTGGATACATTTACAAAAAACAAAGCATGGTAGTTGAACACCACAATATGGATGACCCAATATTAGGAATTCTTCGCAATGTCATAAAACCTATAACATATAACGGCAAGTCTATAACCGAAAATCTAAAATTGTTCAAAGGAAACAAGAGTTATACGATAAACAAGGAACAAACATTTCTCTGTTTAAAAGACCAGAATAACGAATACTATCCAATAAACATGATGATATATGTGTTATTACATGAAATAAGTCATTCCCTAAATACCAAGGATATCGGACATACTCCAGAGTTTCATCGTATTTTTCAAGAATTGCTCAACAAAGCTGAGAAATTAAAAATATATAATCCATCTATTCCAGTTATTCAGGGATATTGCGAATTTGATGAAAATAACTGAATTTTCTGTTATTTTTCTTAGATTATGATATTTTCTGTTAGGCCTGTTAATTTCTGTAGACCATGTGAATTTTTGTAGACCATGTGAATTTTTGTAGACCATGTTAATTTCTGTAGACCATGTTAATTTCTGTTAGTCCTGTGAATTTCTGTTAGTCCTGTGAATTTCTGTTAGTCCTGTGAATTTCTGTAGACCATGTGAATTTCTGTAGACCATGTGAATTTCTGTAGACCATGTGAATTTCTGTAGACCATGTGAATTTCTGTAGACCATGTGAATTTCTGTAGACCATGTTAATTTCCG
>JACCDN010736766.1_pt1 | contig 45395 bp, 40 predicted proteins | sample 7441691 | NCBI WGS metagenome assembly JACCDN01 (sample SAMN15323439, study PRJNA562643) | freshwater metagenome | isolation source: river surface water | place: USA:Blue River Watershed | collected 2017-08-16 | reverse complement strand
AGCAAGAAAGCTATTGGAGTATGTATAAAAAATATGCACATCTTCCTCCGCATCTGCAACCTTATGAGTTTACAACATTACAGGCTGAAAGAAACAAAAAAAGTATGTTGGAATTAAGTAATTTTTTGAAAAAATTATTAGACGAAAATAAATACAATGGCAAATAAACAAACGGCAATGCAAGAATTAATCCAATGGCTAAAAATTGGATGGAAGGATGAGGATGTAGATACGGTAATAAAAAAAGCCGAGCAATTATTAGAAATGGAGAAAGATCAGCTAATTGATTTTGGTAGGCATGGATTTACACAAGGTACAATTTTTGGAATGAGCCCAATTGTATATAAGCCTATTAATTCAGAACAATATTATAACGAAACTTATGGCCAATAAACTAATCGTTCTAGCATTTATTTGTGCATCATGTGAGGCACCACAAATACCACAGCCAATTGCACAACCTAAAGTGCAGAAGGCTTATGGATTGCAACCGCATCCTACAGGTTCATCATTTTATCCAATCTTTATCCCAATAATCAATGGCAAATAGAATAACACTATCTTTTATAGAAAAGATACGGAAGTATTTGCGAGACAATGACCTTCCGTTTATAAACATTGAAGACTCCAAGAACATATTAGTTCTCAGGTCAGCAGGATCGTATCATTACTTGGCTATTCAATTCTTTGATATGCCTCCCAGGTTTAATGAGAAGTCTAAATACTTTCAAATCAAAACGGCTTACGCCATTGATTACAATCAATTAACTAACGCTATAGACAGATACTTAAATGCTACTACAACAGATATTAGATAACTACCCCGACCAACCATTTGTCATATTAGATGGCTTGGATAATGCTGTGATTGGCGTAGACCAAAATGCAGAAAGACTTGTGTACTCTATCAACGACATAGTTGATTGCTTTGTTGAACAAGGTATGGAGCCTGATGAGGCTATTGAGTTTTACGAGTACAATACAGCCAGGGCTGTGCCGTATATTGAGAATGCTCCTATATTAATTTATACTGATTTCTTTTAATATGGCAGATATATCAATGTGTATGAACGAAGAATGCCTATCACGTAACTTATGTTACAGGTACAAGGCAGAGCGAAGTGTACCACAATGGTGGTTTGATTTTAAACCTAGAGATGGTGAAGAAAAATGTGAAGACTTTTGGCCCATAAATAACGATGACAAAAACAAAAAGAAAAGAAGAGCCTGGCACTACTAAGATAGTACTCAGGGATTATCAACGAAAGATTGTTGGTCAAGGTGCTAAGATTTTAAGCACGCATGGTATGCTATACTTGGCCATGGAAGTACGCACAGGTAAGACAGCTACGGCACTTACTATATGTGATGCAATTGCAGCTGACAATGTTTTATTTGTAACAAAGAAAAAGGTTGTATCAGGTATAGAAAAAGACCATGCAGCATTAGACTGTTCATTTAATCTAACATGTATAAATTATGAGTCATTGCACAAGATTGATGACTTAGAGTTTAATGTTATTATTTGCGATGAGGCACACACATTAGGGGCATTTCCTAAGCCAAGCAAACGAGCTAAGCAGATTAAAGATTTAGTCAAGAAGTATAATGCCAAGGTTATATTCTTGTCTGGAACACCTACTCCAGAGACACATAGCCAGATTTACCATCAGATGTTTGTGCATCCTAATAATCCATTTAATGCATACGTTAACTTCTACAGGTGGGCTAATGACTACGTTAATGTAAAGACTAAGTACATCGGTGCCATGAGGACCAATGATTACTCGCACGCATTGAAGGACAAGATTATGTCGAAGGTTAATCCGTTGATGATTACTTATACCCAAGAGGCTGCAGGATTTGAATCGAAAATAAACGAAATTGTTTATAAGATTCCGATGAGAACTTCGACCTACGCACTATGCGATAGACTAAAGAAAGATTTAGTCATACAAGGTAGGGATGATGTGATTTTAGCTGACACAGGAGCAAAGCTTATGAACAAGTTACATCAAATGTATAGTGGTACGGTGATCTTGGAGTCAGGCAAAAGACAAATACTCGATGATTCAAAGGCTCATTTTATTTTTAATAAATTCCGGGGCAAAAAGATTGGTATCTTTTATAAGTTTAAATCTGAATGGGATTTACTCAAGGATGTTTATGAGGATAAACTTACCGATGATCTTGAGGTATTTAATTCTACCGATAAGAACATAGCACTACAAATTGTAAGTGGTAGGGAAGGCATCAGCCTCCGCAATGCAGATGTATTAGTTTACTTTAACATTGATTTCTCTGCTGTATCTTATTGGCAATCACGTGATAGAATGACGACGATCGACCGGAAGTTTAATGATGTGTATTGGATATTCTCAAAAGGCGGAATTGAAGAAAAGATTTATAAAGCCGTTCAAGAAAAAAAGGATTATACCTTATCATATTTCAAGAAAGATTTTTTAAATTAGCGAAACAATGGCAACCGAACAGCAAATCCAATCTAAACGCATCAAGCAACTTGAATCGGAAGGGTACTATGTTATCAAGATTATCAAGGCAAACAAGAATGGCCTTCCTGATATCTTGGCTTTACACCCTGACAAGGGAGTCTTATTCTCCGAAGTCAAAACACCTACTGGTAGGTTATCAAAATTACAGGAATTTAGACTCAAAGAATTACAAGATTATGGATTTAGGACTGAAATTTTTAGAGGAGACAGAGCTGGTAGCGATACCATCTAGTCTTTTCAAGTGGATTGAGTCATTCGAGGATGACAAGATGGACCAAATTATGGATGCGTTAATTCACTTTGACAATCAGTTCGAAGAAGAAACCGTAATCGTATTTGCAACCATAGGCGATAAGCCTGAGTATTACAAGATGGAGATTGGTCGTGGGTTCATTGAGCTTGATGAGATAACAGGAGATCGAGATATGTATGTTGTCGATGAGTTATCAAAGATTGATATTGATGAGTTCTTAGACAATGTCTTAGCTGGTAATCAGATTATAAAGAATCAAGAATTAAAACGTATTTTACTTAACTACAGTATATTATGAAAAAGAACAACCTTATCTATTACAAGTCGGAAGACGAAAATGAAGTAGTTAGAATTGACTACGATGGTTTATGGCACGATTACTACACAGTAAACGGCAGAAAGAGAATGTGCCTTGGTGCAGCTACCGATCGCATCGAAGCTTTCTTAATTCGCAGAAAGTATACTAAGATTTCTAAGTCTCAGTTTGACAAAAAATTAGAGAAGTATGGTGTCACAATCTGAGAAGGAGAACACGCTTATGTTCTTGGCATTGCTCCAAGTAACATATGAGATGGCCGATGATATAGACTTCCGGGCCAAGCCATTTGACAAACCAATCATCAAGGAACGCACGTGGGAATTAACACGTACACTTAACAAGCAGATATCTAAAATCTTACCGATGGAGGATTGCGATAAGCCTGATTGGGATAACGCAGTAGAGCAACACGTAGATGCAGCTGAAAGAATGAAAGAGTTCTTTAAGATTGGGTTAAAGCTTCAGGAGCTGGACCCATTAAAGGTACAAGGATTTGACACACAATTAAATATTTTATTAAAGACTTATGGAGTTGACATTTGACCAATTAATTGAAAACGTACACGGATGGGCTGATGAGAAAGGTTTGATTAAACCTGAGTACATTAAGTCTCAGTTCGTAAAGGTAATAGAGGAGTTAGGCGAGGCCGCTTCTGCTATCACCAAGAATCAGCGAGACGAGTTGATTGATGGGTTAGGAGATACATTTGTAACAATTATCATCTTGACTATGCAATGTGGCTTGACACCACAGGAAGTTTTAAACGCAGCCTGGGACGAGATTAAGGACCGTAAGGGCAAGACAACCGGAGGTGTATTTATAAAGCAATGATAGGTACTCGACAAATCGAAGAGCAGGATCTGATAGACCTTGACTTCAAGTTAGTAATAGTGAGTAAGCATGAGCATGGGGGAGAGAATGACTTCTATTACTATGTGACCAATTTGTTTGATGGCGATGGGCCATGCTTAATCTCTAATGCTAATGATGAGGTTATTAATTCTAAATGGAAGGTGGAGTTATTCGATTATGATGAGTTCTACTTTGATGACATTAAATCTTTAACCGAGTTTATGCTCGCATCTAAAAATGTCAAAAGCAAAAAGAAATAGTATTTACTTCCGTGTAGTTCACGAGAACGGATACATTGCCGAGTTCGACATTTGTACGACAGGCATGAGCATCGATAAGATTATTGAAACGCTTGAATTTATTGTAAGTATTCAATAAAATTGCATCTAAAGTATACAACCTATTATTTTATTTGTTAAATTTATCTGGGTTAAATGTTGATTAGTTAGGGAGGCTGGTTTTTTCGTTTACAGTCTCCCTATTTTTTTGCAATGAAAGATAAAGAACATATAGATTTTACAAATACTACAATGAGTTTCATCAACAAACTAACTGATGAAATTTACGAATCTCTAATCGACAAAGAGTACGAGGATCTCTACGACTCAACCCAAATTCTAATCGAATATTTAACCAAACTACAGAATGAAAGATTACATCAAGTACGCTCTCGAGTTGTACCAAGAAGGGAACAAGAGTAAAGCCCAAATCGCAAGAGAGGTAAAAGTTAAGTTTAACCTCGACTCAGACATTGAAAATCTGAGAAAAAGAATATCAAAAAAGATTATTGAATTAGAGCACTCGGGACTTGCTCGTGAGTGTGATACAGTTGGTGCACCGATTACAGGTGTGTCGCATTATTGGGTTAAGACAGACACCCACTCCACCTTCGTAAAAGTTGATGACGAAGAAAGATTACAATCAATTTTATCGGCCGTTAGTGACATCGTAGCTAACTATAATCCCGAGAAGATACAATCCATCCCCAAAGTTAAAATAGACTCTCCTGTGGCAATTAAAGCTACCGTGTCAGATATGCACGTTGGCTTGGAGCCTAATCCGGGAGGTACATCTTTATTTTCCTATGAGTATAATGAAACAATTTTCAAGCAAAACCTTGACAAAGTATTTAACTCGCTCTGTAAGGAATATGATAATCAAGGAAGATTTGATATACTTGTTATTGATGATCTTGGCGATGGTCTTGATGGTTGGAGCGGCCATACTACTCGAGGTGGTCATCCTTTAGATCAGAATATGTCCAATGAAGAAATGTTTAGAGTTTTTGTTGAAGGCAAATTGGCTCTTATCGAGAATTGCATACGAGCTGGCATTGCTAACGAGGTTATTGTTCGGAATGTAGCAAATGACAACCATGCTGGAAGCTTTGCATCGATTGCTAACATGACGATCCAAATGCTTCTTAATAGAATATATTCAAAAGAGGATGTTAAGTTTCATATCCTTAACAGATTCATGGAGCACTTCCATTACGGTGACCACACGTTTATCTTAACGCATGGCAAGGATGCAAAGCATATGTTTAAGGGATTGCCTTATAACTTAAACGATAGGGCTGTGTCATTCATTAATGATTACATCGACCATTACAACATCAACAGTAAATACATCCATGTTGAGAAAGGAGACTTGCACCGGGTAGGTTACGATAGGACAAAGAAATTTGACTACCGAAATTATATGTCCTTTGCACCTCCATCTGCCTGGGTTGCTCATAATTTTGGCGATTGTTATAGCGGTTACTCTGTTCAGACTATCCCTAAGTTTAACGGAGAGATATCCCATACAGATTATTACTTTGATTTAAAAAAGAAATTGTAAATTTGTAACATGAAAACAAGAACAGGACACCTACATTACATTAACAACAAAAATAAGAAATCCTCAGAGCTTGAGAATTATCATTTTGTTTGGGTAAAGAGCGACATTTCTGGAGCAGAGATTCCTTTAATGTTATCAAATGTTGAATTAAACAATGCTATTGTTCGTGCTAAAAAGAACAAAGAAGATATCATTGAAAGAAGTTTCATTTCAAAACTAATAGACTAATGAATTGCGGAGAATTTTTAAGCTCACTATTTGAGATTACAGTTGTATCTCACATCGCTCACCTTCAGACAAGTTCTTATGCTGAGCACAAAGCATTGGGTGAATTGTACGATGGTCTTGAGGACCAGCTTGATGCATACGCTGAGGCATATCAAGGCGAGTATGGTATCGTTAAAGGATACAAAAGCTTTAAGATTGTCGAAGGGGTTGACATGGTTTCTTACTTAAAAGGTAAAGCTGCTGAGATCGAGAAGTATCGTGGCATGCTTACTGAAGGATACCTTCAACAATTAGTTGACAACATCTTAGAATTAATTAATACTACACTTTACAAGTTGCGTTTTCTTTCATAATATTCATTTTGCGTAAGGTTGATAACTATAAAAAGGGGACTCTTGGTCCCCATTTTTATTCCTCTTTAGCAGCCTTCTTATATTTTTTCTCTATTGTCTTAGCCATTTTGGTTCCTAAAGATTCAGCTTCGGATGGCAGTAAGTTTAATCCTGCTAATCCTTGCATTAAAGCTGCAATTGCCAGAAGGTTCTTTTCTTCACGAGAAAACTGGAATTCTTTTCCATTACTTTCGTAGTAATCACCCACCAACATATCCATTGTTTTGTATAAGTCGGATGCACGTCTACCTGTTGATCCAATAGGCTGTGCCAATGTTTCCACCATTGCACCTATCATAGATTGTGGACGATTCTCAAACAATCTAAATGGTTCTTGCTTAGGCACATCTTCCTCGTATACTTGCTCTTCTTGCATTGCATCAATAATCGTATTGAATAATGCCAAGGTAGCAGCATCACCGACGTTAGGAGCAGGAGATATGAAGTCTGTTATAAGTTTTGTTACAGCTAACTCTGCATATCTTTTCTTACGTAGCTTCTTTTCCTCCTCGTCCTCATCATATCCAACTAACTCATTGGCTATAGAAGAGAATAAATAACTAATAGCATTTGAGACAGCTAAGTAACCTGGTAACTCTAATAGTGTTCCAGCCATTGATCTTGCTGCCGCTTGTTTATCTTCTGCTGTAGCTAATTTACTTGTTAATATAGTAAAGTCAGTTTTTAATCTACTCTTTGCATTAAACAAGAAACTTGTAAATGGCATCATATAAGCCATCATTAACTGAACACCTACGTTTTTAGTCGTAAATGCTCTTCCTCTAATAGAAGGCATGCTTGCATTCTGATTTACAGAAACTCTATTGTTAGCATAGTCAATTGCTTTTTTGTTTGGCTCTGCTGTCGCCCAATCAATATTCTTATATGGCTTACCTTGTTCTTTTAATGAGTGAACATAATACGCAAGCCATGATGCACGAGCAGGAGGCACGTCACCTTTGTTCAAAGGCTTCATTTTTAATCTCGCAGCTTTGTCCAAAAAATCAAATACATCATTTACTTTTTGCCATTTTTTAGACTCTCTAATTAATTTTTCAGCTGACTTAATATCGGCTGTTGTCTCGGCTCCACGCAAATTAATCTGACCACCATGCTTATTAATAAACTCTTGTGCTGCAATAGCATTATCCTTTTCCTTTTGACTTAATGGGTTAGGAAATAAAGTTTTTCTAAATACACCTAATGCATTTTTATCATTACTTAGATTAGCAGATGTATTTAAAATAGATGAAATAGACTGCTTGATAAAAGCTGTAGCCGAACCTAAAGAAGCAACTGTAGAAAACGACTTCAATCTATTTGAGAAATTAGCTATGTCTTTCAAGTCAGACTTATATCCAATTTTACCACGTTCGTTATTTATGTAGTAATTTAGAATCTCTTTAAATAACTGTTCGTCCTCAGAGCTATCAAATAATTTTGAAAAATCTTTTGAGTTAACAAAACCGCTATACTTCTGTACAGGGATAGCAGTATACGCATCAATTAAAGATTTCTCATAGGCGTTGAACACACTAGCATCGAAGTCTAATCTCAAAATCTTTTCTACCTTAGATGCATCGTTGTTCTTAACATCATATCCAGGCAAGTTTTGAATACGCTTATTCTCCATCAAAGTTCCTGCTGGCTGTTTACTAAGCGATTCGAATGGAATATCAACTGTCTTTGCTGACTCTTCTACGTTCATAGGTTCATCAACAATGCTTCTAAACATATCAGGCGTATAAAACTCATCTTTGCTTAACAATAGATTGTATACACCCTCTGCAATTTCAGATACAAAATCAAAATCAGCATCGAACATATTTGATATAAACTTAACAGCTTCTTCGTTAGTCTTATCAAACTTACCTTTAATATCTTCTACTGTTTTTGCATTCTTAACCTTGTCAAATTGAGCAGAAAAAAGCTCACCTTCCTCAATCAGTTTTTTGTTTCTTGATTGAGCCATAGCCTGAACTACTTGAGAAAGAATTCTTTTACGTCTTTCAAATTCAGCCTGCTTTTCTTCAGTAGAACCTTCAACACTACGAGAAAGATAACCATATATCAATCTTTGATATGTATTACCAATACTATTAAAACGCTCTCCGCCAGGTTTGGTTTTTAAGAATTTGTCAATATATTGTTGCTCAGCTTTAACACGTTTTAATTTAGCTTCAGCTGATCCAGCCAATATATCATTAACACCCATTAGGTCCATCATGGTATCTCCACGACTTTCGCCTCTAAATACCCATGTGAATAAACCAGGAATTGATTCAACTTCTTTAGCCCACTTACGTGAACCCCACCAACTACCACCTACACCCCATCTAAAATTAGCAGCCTTCAATCCTTTATCTTCTGCAACCTTAACATTTTCATTACCTTGGTATTTAGCCAAGATTGCCTGCATGCCAAACTTCTTACCATTAACAATGTAGTTCATCAATGCTTCCTGAGCACGGTATGCTGAGGCAATAGGCAACTTATTTAAATCCATGTTAATGAATTCTTTTAACATAGCTTTATCTGCCGTACTCATCTCTACTTCATCGCCAGTAAAAGGATTTACACCTTCGTCGATCATCGTAGAAGCAATATCTGACAAAGAATCAAATACTTCATTTAATCTGTCTCGTATTTCTTTTTCTTTTTCTTCTTTTACTTCTTCAAGTTTATTCTGCTCTACACTTAATATGTAATTCTGTATGTCTTTTAGTGACATACCTTCTTTTAAAACACCAGCTTCAACAAGTGCATTGTATTGCTCCATTAATGCATTATTCTTTGCATCCTGAGCTTCTTTTAATCTCGCATCTGTGTATGCGTTAACCATGTCAACAGAAGCAATATTGCGGATTGGTTTGCCAATTGAATCGTAAACAATATTGGCCATGTCCATATATTCCTCAACATTAGTAACAGAACTTGGATTAATTAGGCCAAAGTTTTTAGCCATCCTCGCAATATTAGGAGCTAGTGTTTTAGACTTAGAAGCCGTTTTTATTGATTTTCTAATTGATTTTGCACGCTCCAATAAATCAGCTGCATTGGCACGATTAATAATATTAGCAATTCGATCTTCTACACGTTTACGAATAGCAGGGTTACGGAGGTTGCCCTTTAAAGCATTATTAATAGCCTTAAACTGAGAACCAGAAATCTTATTGTTAACCTTTAATGATTTAACATAACTAAGAACTTCTTTCTTAGCTTTATCAGCCTCCGCAATACCAACCTTATATCCTTTCTTACGCCCTGTTTCCTCAGCAGCCTCAAGAGCTTTAAGTCTTTTTCTTATCTCTTTCGCCTCATCGATAACAACAGTAGTCTTTGTAGGCTTTTCCCCTAAGATTTGTTTTGCAGTTGGAGCTTTCTTCTCCTTCTTGTTAAACATCTTACGCACCTCACGAACCATAGCCTCACGTTGAATGTCGGTTGCATCCTCGTAAACCTTAGACTTAGACATGTATTGCATAACATTGTCCATAGTCTGATTAAAAGGAACTCCACGTTTAAATGACTTCTCAATAATGCCATCTACCTCACCCATCATGCGAGCATAACCAGGAATATCCTTCGCCCCTGTCTCTTCGCTACGAGCTCCTAATAGGTTATCAAACACCTTAGTAATCTCAGGAGTAAGCTTAATATCGATGCTACTACCTTTGATGTACTTGTAAATATTCTTTAACCAATCACGTAGATTACTGAATACAGACTTTAATGATTTAGTCGGAGCCTTACCATTTCTTAAGTAACGCTCAAAAGCACGTGCCCATTTCTCTTCTGCAGCAGTAGACCATTGATTATCTTTAACGCCAGCCCATTTTTTAGCTGTCTCGTAATCTTTAGCAAAGTCTTCATCAACACTTGACAATTGCTCTAAGAATCTACGGCCCAAGTGACCTGACATCTCATGTGATAATGTAGAGATATCGGCACCGTTGAACATGTATACAGATGCCTTATTGTCATTCGAGAAGTCAACAGCACCTTTAATATTACCACCTTCTTCTTGGAAAGCAATAACAGGGTTGTTAGCATCCTCGGGAGTTAACTTCGTCTCAAGCCATTCCATGCCGTTTTCATCAGTAACAACCTCAGCATCAGGCCGCATTTTTTTAAGAACTTTATTTAGCTCTTTGTACTTGTTAACTACCGTTTGTTGGTCACGAGATATTTGACTCTCAAAGTCTTCTTTAGAGGAGCCTTCTTCATATTCATCTGGCTGTCGGAAAGTTTCTGTACTTCCTCTTCTTTCAACCAAATAATATGTTTGATCTCCATCTGAGTAAACTTCATCTCCCCAGAATAATTCTTCTATACTTGTGTTGTATAAATAATCCCTAATTTCATCACTAATTTTATCTTCTACCTCACTTAAACGAATAAATCCATCTTCCGATTTCTCAATAGCCGCTCGCAAAATATCTTCTGTTTTGTTAGCTGTCCATGGAAGATCTCCAAATTCAATACTTTCAAGATCGCTTTCTGTAATATTATTTACATCATTAACGCTTCTTTTTATTTCGCCTATTGTCTCATCAGTATAATTTGTGGTTTCATTATCAATAAAATCATAATAATCATATATATACACCTCATCTCGTGGAGCAACAGTAATCTCACGGTTATTTGCATCAACAACAACCATTTCAATACCACCATAATCAATGATATCCCCCTGATATAATCGTTCTGAATCACCAGAAACAATTTCATATGGTGCACCATTTTCACCAGCCTTATTCACATAGCCTTCAATTACGGCTAATGTGTAAGGGGTAGGAAATCTAAGTACCTCAGCACCTTCTTGTGCAGCATTACGCAATGATTCACGAATCAATCTAAGCTCATGAATTTTCTGAGATGCAGCAAATTGCTTAAGCATTGACACACCTTTCTCAGAGTTTTTAATTCTTTCTATTTCATTTTTAATGTATTCTTGTTTATATCCATTAATTAAATTGTTTCTATTAACATTGTAGTTGTCAAAAATATTCCACGCAAATTCTTTTTGTAATTCAAAACTTGAAGCTAATCCCCAGTTAGATTTAAATTTTTCAGGAATTGGACTACTTCCGTGAACTATTTCGTGAAATTGCTTTAACAGTCTATATCTAGCATTTTCTTTTTGTTCAGATATTTCCTCTTTTGTATTTAGTTCACCTTCGGCATAAGGCCAATCTAAAACTTCTTTAAACTCGCCTTTAATGTTCAAGAATAAACGAAATCCAGATTTATCTTGTTTTATTTTTAATACATTACCAACTCCTAAATCAGATTCTAGTTTTTCCCTTAATTCTTTTTTATCTTTCTCATTATATTTTTCGTAGGAATATCTTGTTGGTTCCCCTGGAATAATCTGCTTAGCATATAAATCATTCGGATCATTCTTTTGGAAGTAATCACTTTGAAGTTCAGCTAAATAGTATGGACTTCCTTTATCATGCCAAACACGAGTATGACCAAATAATCCCACATTAATATCTCCCTCAACTTGTTTTCTATCCTCAATCCATTTCTCTACCTGCTCTTTCGTTCCTGCTGTACCGATATAGTTTGCCAATTGATCCTGAGTAACATTATCTGGCATTGATTTATCTACAGCTGCGTATTGATCAGTTCCAGGAATTTGTCTAATCTCCCAGTCATTCCAGGACATATCAAATCCGCCAGTCATAGTCCCACCCATTACAGAAGTTGGAGTAAAGTCTCCTCTGAAGTGGCCATACTCACCATGGTCTACAGGGCTATTATAGATAATAGTATTTGCCTGTCCATAAACATCAGAATCTCCAAGATTGTCAGCACCATATGATGCATATGAAGAAGTTACAATCTTCTCAAGCTTCATCACTTGCATCTCTACATCACTCTTAAACTCATCGTATGAAATCTTCTTGGCATCCTTGTATTTGTCATACTCAAGCGTAGACTGCATTAAGTCTTTCTCGATTTGCTTACCACGAGTTCTTGCAAGGTCACGGAGTGAGTTGATAGCAACCTCTTTGCCCTCCATCTTTCTAAACTCAGGCAGATCAAACACACCTAATGATACACGTGTCAACGGACGTTGAGGAAGCTCAATGTTTTGGAACAACACGCCACCTTTCTCAAGTAGGCCATCAATGTCTCCTTGCTTTACCTCATTAAAGAAGTTTTCGTAGAAGTCATCACGACCAGTTGTCTCTTTCCATACATTTGCCATAGCATCTGTTAGAGCCATCTGTGCATCGATCTCTCCCTGCGATATACCTTCTTTGCCTGTGATAGCAGACTTTAGAATGCCGACATCTTTAAGTTCCTCAAGGGACTTTTTAATTTCTTCCCTTTTACTAATGTTTTGTAAAGGCTGTTCAATTGCTCCTGATTCAGGTTGTGTCCCCTGCGTAGTTTCTTCGGCAGCCACCTTGGCTCCAGCGGCCTTACTTTGTATATCTTCATTTGTTTTTTGTTTTTGTTCAGCGGCTTGAACCATACCACCAGCTGATGGTGCTTGAACTTGACCTTTAGCTTTATAAATAAATACATCTTTATCTCTTGGGTCTATAAATTCAACATTTTCAAACCCTAAATTTTTATAAAGATCTTTTAGTTTTTTTACGGGAGTCATTAGTTTGCCCGTTTGTGGACTTTCTATACCACTTGCTTGCAATATTATGTTTACTCCATTTTCGTCTGCTATTTTTTTTATTTCATTTATAGCTTCTTTACCACCTCCATTTTCAAGTGAATAAATATTATCCAAGACAACATAAGGGCCATATCTTTCTTTTAATTCTTCTTCGTATAAAGGTGTATCGTAAAACGTATCAGATGATTCTGACACTAACTTAACTATGGCTATTGGATTACCTTTATCATTAAATATTATTTTTCTATCATTATTTTCAATTAAATCCAATGTACTCAAATTGCTTAATACATTATACCCATATTTTTTTTCTAATGATTTTTCGAGTTCTTTGAATTTTTTAATAGCCAATAGCCCCACTTCTGTTCCATTCCAAAAATCTTTTCTTGTTGCTTTCCCAAAAATATTATACTCTCCTTTATTTATTTTATCCTTTTGAATATCAAAAACTTTTTCTATAAATTTATCAGGATTCCCTTGTTCATTAATATCCACTACTTCTTCCCCTTGACCTTCTTGTACAGTCGGCTGTGCCATTTGATCACTAACCTCAATAGGCTTGAAAGAGTCAATGGTTGCATCAGTAATATTCGGATAAACAGAAGATGTATTAGCAATAGCTTTTTGAGTAAGAACATCTACGACATTAGTAGGTAAGTTACCATTGTCCTCAACCATAGCAAATGTATACCCATCTCTTCCCGATGTCTTTGCTCCTACATCTTGATTTAATCTTAATCCAACTACTGCATATTTCTTGCCATTAATTGTTGCTGTGGTAGCAAAAGACTTATTGCCTTGTATTTTTTCCGAAACACCTTCATCTGATCTTGGATCAAATGAGTTAGGTGTTATAGCTTTAAATCCACCTCTTAATCCACTTAGGATTACATCTTCCTCTTTTACTTCTTGTGGTGCGTTAGGCTGTTCGGGTGTAGCCATCTGAACCATACCACTAGCTGATGGTTGTGTTTCTGATAATTTGTTTAATTCTTTCTTTAATCTATCGTATTCATCAAAATCATTAAAATTAATATTACCATTTTCATCAACCAATGATGCAATCTTTGCCTCTATTTCTTCCCTTTTACCTTCTTGGGTATTCGGTTGTTCTAATGATGCTTGTTCTGCATCATATTTCTTGTGAATTTCAACTATTTGCTTTAGTTTATCTTCAGATTCGGATCCTTTTAAAACCTTAGAAATATCCTCACTTCTTCTTCTTTCTATTTCTTCCCTTTGACCTTCTTGGGCAGCGACTTGAGATTTTGCTTGGGGTTCTCCTTCCGCCACTTGGAGGCCAGTTCCGGCTTCTGGCTGTACAGGTACTTGACTTGTTGCTTGCTTTTGAATGGCATCGATAATTGGGTTTATTTGGTCAACACTATATGATCTAAATATTTTTTTATTACCATCTTTGTCTGTAGACGTTCCCATTTGCACAGGAGTAAGATTTTTAAGTTCACTTGGAATTTCATTTTCAGATGAAAACTCAAACTTAATAAGACCAAACTCATCAGGATTATTGAATGAATCAACAGTCAATGGTGCCTGTTTTTCAACAGCACTTTTACGCTCATTTAAAGCTACAGCCTGTGATTTCAAATGGTCAAGCAATGATTGCTTTTCTGTATCACTTAAATTAGGGTCAGCAACGATTGCATCTCTATTACTCTTTATGCTATTAATAGAATTGTCAATATCCACAATCTCTTTGAGTTGAGCATCTGACATAGACTTAACCTTACTAATATTAGAGTTGATAATGTTTTTATTCTCATCATCTAACTCTTTTATTTTGCTTTCAATTACAGCATTAACCTGAGGCGAGTTATCAGGACCCTTCTTGCTATTAAGGTCCATAATTGCCTCAGTATTTTTATTTACTTTTTTGGTGTCTGCCGCTGACATTACTTTCTTAGATAAATATCCAAGTCCGCCACCTGTAGTACGCATACCTGCAGCAAGAGCACCTCCCTTTATTGCTGCATCAAATGCTCTTTTTGCTGTTTCAACCCAATTTATTTCTCTTCCATTTGTGATATCATCAGTCAAAGATTGAACTAACTCGGTTACTCCTTCACCTGCACTTTCCCATGTTATATCTTTTAGCACAGATTTAACCCAACCTTCGGCTACTTTTTTTGCTACATCAGGCAATCCCAATGCATTTCTTACCGAACGATTTAATACTCCACGAGATATGTTTTCAATGTAATATTCACTAAGTCCTGTAACACCAGCATTTAATACTTGGCCCCAATCTAATTTACCTTGATCCTCTTCAATTTCCTTGGTGTATTTACCTGTAGCAAGACTGACAGCACCCAATGCTGGATTTATCATGTAAGGTAAGCTACTTGCAAATGTCCGAGGTATATCTAAAAATAAATCTGTTGCTTTTTCAACCGTGGGATCTCTATATAAATCGGCTATTTTTTCTGTTGTATACTTATCGGATTGATTTGTTTTCTCTAAAAACTCTTTGCTTTTTTTGTCAAAGTATTCTGCAGCCTGAAGAGATTTGCTTTTACCATCAAAGGTCGGATCACCATACACGCCTTTAGCTAAATTAGCTACTTCTCTTTTTGCAGCAATAGGCAATGCATTGTACTCTTCATCAAATCCAAATAGTTTAGATGTTACAAACATTGAGAATTGATCTGCAGCATTAGGTGCAGAACCAATAAAGCTGGCAACATCTGATAAAGAAGATAAGAATCTATTCTGAAGATCTTCGCCTACACTAACTTTTTGAGGAGTCTGAATTGCAGGTTGCTGTGGTTTTTTTGCAGTAGGACCACCATAGAAATTAGGAGACAATACATCTCTCTTTTGCTGTTCTACTTTAATGAAATCCTCAGCTGTCTTTGGCTTTTTAGGAGCCATCAATAACGCACCCTGGCTTTTGCCGGGGGTCACACTCACGCTTTTAGGTTGCGGTAAAACCGAAGAAGATTTGCCACCTGCCAAAGTGGACGGTAATGCCGAAGCTCCTTTGCCCACCTGTGGAGTGGGGTTTGGATTTTTTTTTTGAGCCGTAGGTGTTACTGTAAAGTATTGCGACTTGAAATCATTTAATGATTTAGTGTACAATCCATCTGAAACTAATCCACTATGTAATTTAGCTTGAGCTTCTGGTGTTGAATACTTGGCTTTAAATTCGTCAAAAGATTTAGTGTACAAACCATCTTTTGATAAATTACTAAATAATTTGTATGTACTTGGATTGTTCTCTGCCATTTATTATTTATAATTATTAATCGTACTTTCCCTTTTGAGCCGCAGGTTTTTTACTAGCACCTATCGGTATATCGTTAGCTAACATGTAATCCATCGTCGTAGCAAACTCAGATTCTGCATTAAATTGGTTTGTCTCACCTGATAAGAATGCAGCTAACTGCTGTGGTGTAGCAAACTCAGCCAATAGTTGGTTTGGTGAATCAGATGGCACTCCCTTAGGAATACCAGATAGTCTAACTGTACCATTTGCATTATTTACGCTAACATTTTTCCACCCCTTTAACTTAGATGCAGTTTGTTTTAATAAAGCAAAATCACCTTTATTTCTAGTAGTGAAAAGATTATTCACAATTTGAACAAGCTTAACTTTAGGAGCCATTATTTTTGCTTCTTTTTTAGCATCTGCTTCAGCTTTCTTTTGATCTTTAATTTCTTCTTTTGCCAACCAAGTACCGAATCCACCAGATCCTCCAGATGAAGCCTTCTCAACTGTTCTTTGAATACCTATGCGTTGATCAATTTGTTGAGCAGCAAGTTCTTTAGCAACTTTATTTTGAGCATCAGTTAACACAGGTTGAGGCACACCATTTATTAAAGATACTTGAATTAATTTATCTTCCGGCACTCCATCGTCAATTAATTTTTGCTTAGATGCTTGATCTTTGTATCCTTGATATCCTGCAACCGCAGAAAGGAATCGTGCTGTGTTTCTTGGCGTAGATGTAAGCTCTGCAATCTTTGTTTCTTTAGCTTTAGGGAAAGCAGGGTTTTGTGAAGGATTAACAGTTACTACACGTCCTTGCTCATCCTTAAAAGTTCCTAATCCAGAAGCCCAAGTATTAAGTTCTTTATCATAGTCAACCTTTCTATCTACAAAAGGAGTGGCCTTTGTAATCGTACCTACATTAAATATGCTATTTTGCGATTCAATCTTACCATCTTTATTGTATTTTACGTAAGGGACTGTCCCATCAGGAAGAACTACAAATGACCCATTACTAAAATCTGTGGCATCGGCATACATATCCGCATAGATATTCCCTATTTCAGAAATACCTCCTTCTGCTGTAGCTTTTTCTATTAAACCTAAGTTTTCATTGATAGCTTTCGATGCTGAATTTATAGCATTTATACTTGATTTTAAGTTAGCCGTTACTCTATTTACGGCTTGCTTGTTACCTGATTTATATGCATTATATAAAGCATCCTTTGTCCCCTCAGCAAGAGGGATAATCATGTCATTAAAAGTTTGACTTTTTGAATAGTCAAAGTCTTTAAGCTCTTTTGTATTACTGTCAAAAAACTTATCAAACTCTTGTTGAGTCTTTTTCTCTTCCTCCCTTTTAGCTTGGTCAATAGCAATAATATTACTAACTAATCCATCAGTAATTTCACCATAATTGACCGGTGGGGCTGCAACATATCCAGCGTATTCTGCCATTTCTTATACTTTAAATTGTTATCTACGCACCCATTGATTAATGTACGGATTCCATCTATAATCTTTATCAAACTGCATCTGAGGATCACGCAAAGCATTTAATTGTGCATTTTGAAACTCATTTGCTTGTGCTTGCTGTATCCCAATATTTGGAACTTGAGGCTGAATACCAGATGGAGCCATACCCTGAATAGTAGGTTTAAATGCCTCTTGTGCATTAACCATAGTAGTATTTAATGGTGTAGTATTTGAACCACCAAATCCTAATGCATACCCAACATCCCCTAAAAATTGGGTTCCTTTTGGTATGCCTGTACCGGAAGCATTATTGTTTCCATAAATATCTCTATATGCATCAAGAGTAGCCGCATTAGATAATGCTGAAATACCACCCTGAACAGCAGCTGCTTGATTCATTCTACCTTCAGAAGCAGCTTGTTGAGCACCAGCTAATTTAGCTTGATTCATAGCAAACTCACGTTGCATACGACCTTGCTCAATTTGCTGTGCATTTTGTGCTAACATCTGATCTCTTTGGGATTGCAATTGATTACCCTGGGCCGCTAATTGCAAGTCTTGTGCACGTGATTGTTGATTTAGTGCAGTTAGTCCACCTAATACTCCGGAAGCACCACCAACTTCTTGCAATGCTCTTAATTGATTTGCCTGATCTGCCTGAATGTTTTGTTGAGCCAATTCAAGACCTAATGTAGGTACTTGTAAAGACTGAAACTTATCAGCTTCCGCTATTCTAGCAGCCTGGTTTGCTGCATCTTGTGCAGCTTGGTTTGCTGCTGCTTCTGCCTGAGCTCCTTTAATACCTTGGTATGCTGACATTCCAAGACTAGCCAAAGTAACCGCTGTTGCTAATCCCATATTATAAAAATTTTATCATTTCTGTTGCACCTTCCTGTGTCTTAACAAAGCCACAATTCTGGTATTTATTAATCAAATTCTGATGAGAAACGCTAGTAAATATAACTTTATAGCCAGCATTTTCACAAGATTTAGATAAAGAATTTATAAGGTACTCAACGGCCTCATTTCTATCTTTATCCTTGTACTCCTTATTTGAAATTATAAATTCACACCATGCAATATTGGAATTAGTAAAATAAGCAAAACCAGCACAAATATCTACATCTCCTTTTGACACCATAAATCCTCCTGTTCCATTCATAGGTAAAGATTCTTTCCCTGGTGCTGTCCATTGCCAATCATTCCACCATTTTATTAGTGTGTTATCATAGTCGCTGTCGTTTAGCAACCTAATATTAAATTCCATTTACAAAGATAGTTATATTAAGAATATGATTTTAATTTAATATCATGGCCAAATGAGGCCACTTAAAAACTCTTTAATCCATGGGTCTTGACTATTAATCAATCCGTGTTTTTCTAAGTTCTTAGTTAAAATTTCTCTATGATCTGATCTCCCCATCCCTTCGTCAACTATAATATCTGCCTCATCAAGATCAATATGATTACATTTATCAATATATTTATTAACTATTTTTTGAAATTTACGTTCTATAACATCGTATTCATAAACCCATTCATAAAAACCAGCTTTTACAATTGCTATGGTCAATTCATCTGGTTTTCCAACAAAAACCCTAGTAGATTTTTGATCAGGCAATCCTGTTCTTTTCCAAGTAACCACACCATGATCTCCAATAAGTTCGCTAAACTTTTCAAATATATCATATTTTAAATGACAAACCCCGGTAAGTTTTATTATATACTTGCTACCCATTAATGTAGCAGCAGTTACGCCTAAAGCTACTAAATATGCTTCTCCTACTTGTTTATTCATTCTAGGATCAACGTGTATAATCTTAAATTCTTTAATCTTTGGAATTGTCTTAACATAATCCTCAATTATTGTCCAATTGGGATTGTAGTTTTGGCTATTAATGAGATTATATGGGTCATCCCCACGGTGCATATTTATTGCATTATTCGCATCTAAATGCGGCGTTGAACAATCTGCGACAACAAGATTAAAATCTTCTTTTATAATTTCTTTATTAACAGCTATAGCAAATAATATTTGGTCTATTCTATTACAACTTGTTAAAACTAATGTATTTAAGTGTCTATGACTTTGAATTGGATAGATGTAATTTTCTCCTTCAGTTGCCTTATATGATATTAGTTTACCATTGTATTCAAACTCGATGTCTAATGTTTTTAAAACACCTACCATTGGGTCACCATCAAAAGATTCGTTATTTACGGATATTTGTAAGACTTCGTTTTTGATATACCTGTTATTGATTATATCTTTTACATCCTTGCCTCCATAAACAGCCCTTAAAATATTAATCATTATTTATATTAAGAATATGATTTGAATACTTCAGATGACACCATAAACATTTCCGTATACTGCGTATCTGAGTTTGTGAACTCTATTTCCAAATACGTACCTCTTGTTGGAGTTGACTCAGCAACACTATTTTTTATATACAATATAAAGCTACCATTAGCAGGTGCGATCCCGGTTTGATTAATTGTAATCGAGTTATAAGTATGACTAGTTACAACACCAGCAAAAGTCATTGTGTTGCCATTCATCCAAAAAACTCTATCGCCAACACTTACAATAAATCCAATGTTGAAGTTAAAGTTTAATCTGTTTGCAGCATATGAAGTGACATTACCAACACCCTGTGCCGATATCATTGATAGATTATCGTCATTTGGGTTTCTTCTTATATATGCATAGAATGTGCCTTCTTTTAAAGCATAATTACTAGCATCAATGTAACCAGCACCCTGATCAGATGCAACAAGAGTACTCCACGCTGTAGTGGAGTTAGTTGCGATAGTCTTAAACTGCTTTGTTTGAGAAGGCTCATTGTTAAATATCGTTTTTATTTTTGATGGATACAATGTACCATAATAACTATTTCTCACTTGATTAGCATTATGCTTATACAAATTACCATTCTTAAAGGTATAAAGATTGTTATTCATTGCAACCATCCAATCAGGAGAATATGAATGGTACGAAGTCCATCCACTCTGTTTAGGAGAGTAAGTAATGGTATAACATTTAGGGCAATTGTCTATGTACATAATAATAAATATATGTTTGCAAATTTACAGATTATCTTTTAATAAATGCATTGAAATATATTTTTCAAATAGGTGGTTATTAAAGATACTTTTGTTTTCTATAAAGAAGTTATAATACTTAGAATACTCTTTAGCAAGATCATCATTGCTGATTGGAGTTAGTGGAGCAATAGCATAATCGGTACAATGTAACTTATGATTATCAAAATTATTGACATCATCAATATGCCCACTTTGCTTGTGTCCACCAATCTCTTGTGGATCAGACCAATTAAAACAATACGATGGGACATAGTATGTATCGTTCTCGTTCAATTGTCCTTCTGCTGCTAACTTCATATACCATGATAATCCTTCGTACCCTGTTATATCATTTCTGAATCCAATCTCCCGGATCCGATCCATCTTAACAATAACAGATGCCTCCATTACATTCTTAGATATTTCTAAGTGATTAATATTTGCGTAGAAACTTTTCTCAGGCTTCCAAGCATCTTTGTTATTTAGAATGATTCCATCTACAGCTTGTTGCATATGCCAAGGCAAATAAATGTCATCGTCATCGGCAAGCATAAAGTAATCACCAGTAGCATAAATAATTGCATCCCTACAAATGTCACCTCTATTCGTATACGGCTTTTGTGTAACGTAATCTATGTTATTATTAACAACGATTATTGTTGGATCGTATATGCCTAAAACATAAGGGTGATCGACATCAGTATTGAATATAATTAACTCTTTGTTTTTATGAGTTTGTGCATGGTATTGTGCAACAATCCTTCTTACGCAATTAAAACGTCCGTATGTCGTACATATAAAAGATACCTTGTCACCTGACTTATTCTTAACCATGGGCGATTTAATGCCAGCTTCCTGAACTTGTAGCCAATAATAATAAGATGCTTTCTCTTGGTTTACTTTTAAATTCTCACCATAAGGTAATTTATTTAAATAGTCTGTCTTGAAGAATAGCCCATCTTTGTTACTAAGCACGCCTGAGTTATGCAAGATGCAATACTTATCTACATCGCTTATATTATTTGTGCTCCATCCAAAATCTAATCTTCTATCTACCTTTGTCTCGTGTCCATATAACCAAGCATTCCAAAGTAACGCCCACATACCAGCGGTCCACTTTTGTATTGGATGGTCGTGTTCATTCTTTTTAATATGTAGGTGTTCTGTAGCACAGAAATGATTATATAACTTTAGAGAGTCTTTCTCTACCTTATCCCAAAACTCAGGAGTGGTATTCTTTACGATATATTGTGCTCCTCCTGAATTAGAGTTCATTAACTTAGGTATTAATTTGTCAATACCTATAATGTTGCACATATCCTCATACACATGGTTTCCTTTTTGTTGAATGTAATCATAGTTTATGTAGCTATTTGTATCGCTCATATACCATATATTATCATCCACCATGCTAGAGAACTCAACTCTTCTTGTAAACACGATGTCGCTATCGTGCAAGAACAACGCAGTATTTGTTAAGTCAGTTGACTCAACGTACTTTTTGAGAAGGTAAAAATAAATACCAGGTAGGTAAGTCTTATCCTCCCTGGTATCGTTGTAGAAAAAGAAATTTACATTGCTGTAATGATTTCTTAGCGTGATCCAATCATCCGGAATTACATCATCTGTGATAGCAAGCAATATATCAATATTGCTTCCGTGTATTCCGTTTTTTAGGAAATTATTAATTACTGTCTCAACCTGCCATACGTAAAAGGTAGTGGCAGGCTGAGCACAAACAAACTTCAATTTTCTCATTATTATATTTCATTTTATGTACAAGCAGTTATTGGTCCATCTATTATTATTCCATCAGGTGAGAAAGGATATGTATTATCCGTTACACATACTTGTTGAGTTGAGAATGGATTTATATATACCGATGTTTCAGTTGAGCTTCCGCATGGAACATAGTATACAATTCCTCCATTTCCGACATCATCAGTAAGCTGATATGTAGAACAAGTTATAGGTGGAACCGTAGTAGTTGGTGCTACCGTGGTAGTTGGTGCTACCGTGGTAGTTGGTGCTACCGTAGTAGTTGGAGTTATACACGAGATTGATATACCAGGTGTACTTGTTCCATTTCCTAAACTATCTCTTACAGCTACTGTATATGTTCCATTAGCTAATCCTGTCAATTGATTACTTGCAGGGTAGTCATACCAAATACCCGGTGTTGGTTGGATGCTGTACTGATATCCACCACCTGTACCACCAGATATACCTGTAATTGTAATCACACCTGATCCTTCTCCTCCTGCACATGATGTAGCATACGTGAAACTAATAGGAGGTAAAGTGGTAGTAGGTGCTGGAGTAGTAGGTGCCGTTGTTGTCACAGGGCATCCAAAAAATCCAGTACCAACCATATCGACTAAACTTACACCTGGGTTAAAGTACATCTCTTCTTGAACCACAAAGAATATGCCACCAAATGTCAATCGGTCATTTATTGCAAATGTTCCAATAGTTCTTTGTGTAGTGTAAACTGTAGATCCATCTAAGCAAGATGTAGTTCTATACCATACTGGCTGTAAAGTAGTAGTTGGAGGTATTGTAGTAGTCGGAGCGATGGTAGTTGTAGGAGCACCACAATTTATCACAATTCCTGTAATACTTGATCCGTTACCTAAACTATCTCTAACTGCCACATTGTATGTATTATTTGCCAATCCTGTTAATTGATTTGTAGCAGGATAATCATACCAAATACCTGGAGTAGGTTGTAAGCTATACTGATAACCTGTACCAGTTCCACCTGAGATACTTGTAATAGTAATTACCCCTGTTCCAGCTCCACCTGCACATGATGTTGTGTAAGTAAATGTTACCGGAGGTAATGTCGTAGTCGGAGGAATAGTTGTTGTAGTAGCAGGACATCCTGTCAACCCTGTGCCTGTCATAGCAATTAATGGTTGTCCAACTGGAAGAGTAAACTCTACTGCTTGAACAACAAAGAATGCACCACCAAATGTTAATCGATCATTAACTGCAAAAGTTCCGATGTTTCTCTGAGTTGTGTATACAGTTGATCCATCAGTACAAGCTGTTGTTCTATACCATACTTGTTGTAAAGTAGTGGTAGGAGAAATAGTAGTAGTAGTTACAGGTATTGTTGTAGTAGGTACATTAGTATTTTGTGTAAATGTTACATTATGCGAATTGCCCGAACAACCATAAACTGTGACAACAACACTTCTTGTTGTACCAGTATTAGCTGTAGCACTAAAGTATATAGGTTTGCTACTATTTCCATATAATGTATCTAATGTAAGCCAATTATTAGTAGGCATAGTTATATACCACTCATTATTAGATTCAATACCAAACGCAAACTGATTTGTTATCGCAGCACTAGAGAAACTTACAGCATCATCTGACACCTCAAATAAGCAATAATTTACATCATTTGTATTATTAACCAATACATAATGCTCAAAATACGGATCAAACATCCCAAGTTTTTGTGTAGAAGGATCAAGATTAGCCTTAAACCAGTTCTTCATACCATTAGATGATATTTCAAATAATCCATTTTCCGCTAACTGTAAAACAGCACCACGTCTCGCATCTGTAAAGTATAAATTATTACCCCAAATTGCGAAACTTTCAGGATTATTACTAATACCATATTCTCCTATATAAGATATTTGTGTTCCCAATACCTCAGGAATAGAAGCAATAGTACCACCACCTACAGAGTCACTTAATAAGTTCTTGCCATAAAGGACCTTAGATACTTTATTTTCTTGGAATACAACCAAATCTGTATCACGTGCGTATAGTTTTTGGATATTACCAAAGAATCTATCTAAGTACTTAAAGTTACCAAGCGATAAGTTAAACTCATTTAATCGGTTAATTGCTGTTGTTTGTTGGTACACACCACTATAAGTTAACGCTTGAACAAGTGTTTGCTCTGCATATCCTTCAATAGTTGAGTTAGCACGTGGACTAAACTGCATTGTTGCAGCGTTCCAATCATCTCTAATTCTAAAACTTTCAACACCGTTACTCCAAGCAAATGCATTGAAATCATAATTAGGATAAGCCACGCTATCTTGCTTATTCAAGAAAGCAATACCATTTGTCGTTCCTAATACTTGATTGGTTCCATTTGTATAATGACTATTATTTACAATAGGATATGTATTAGTTAATTCATAATATATATCTTGATTTGTATCAGTAGGTACTGTTTCAAATAATACTGGAGAAAGAGATTGTTGAAAATCAAATTCAACTTCCATTGTTGGGTAATCGCCAGTATCAATTCCATATATATACATAAACATACACGAGTTTAATGTATTTGTGGATATTGATGTTCCGCAATCACCTATTAATTGACCCCCGCTATACGCTATATCTACTAACCTTCTAAAGCATACATTTTTCGGACCAATACTATCACCTCCACGATATTGAATCCATTTGGAATATATGGAGTCCTCAAAAAACCATTCCTCAATATTTTTATAGTTTCTTGTAGAAATAAATGATTGAACTATTTGAGTGTTTCCATTATTAGGCTCCTTCATTTTGAACGTCAAAATAGCCCCAGCTTTTATTTCTCTATCTCCAACATAGTTAGATGTAGGATTCCATTTAGTTCCTGTAGCATATCCATATGGATATGTAGAATTCCAGTTAGGTCCACCGAAAATATTTGCTTGACCATTTCTACAAGTTACAGCCCAATAGTCGCCTATATTATGCCCGGTAGATGCAAGAAATTTTATTTGACATATCGGATATATTGTAGGTGAAGATGTAAAATATTGCACACTAAGTGTAATATCGCTACCTGCTGTTATTGGGTTGTTTTCGGAAATTAAAACATTTAAATTATTAAAAAAAGCATATACTTTATATGTGTCACCTGAATTGCTAACTGAATCTATTTGAATCGTAAATCTAACGTCTCCATACCTGTTTGTTGTAATAATGTTATTACTATTTGATGTCCTTAAATCATTATTTCCATTCCCATAAAATATAGGATTTTCAGCTACAGGAAAATAATTTTCAATAGCTTCACCTCCTTCATTTGTATCAGAAAAGTTATATTCATATATGGAAGGTAAAATATTACTGCCAATTTTAACTTTAAAATAAACTCCAGCAGGTTGTATTTTATTATTATTTAAAAAATTTGCATTCTTAGATACAATATCTATTACTTTAAATTGAGTATTAAGATTACCATTACTGGAATTCTTTAAGTATAAATACGATCCAATTGATATTTTATCTACGTCAGCTTGATTAATTAAAAACCATTTAAATTGACCATCAGTAAAATAAGTCAATGGAAATACATTATAATATTGTTGCTTATTTTGTTTTAATACAAAACGATAATAAGTAGCAAATGCAGGTGGTGCAAAACTCTTATCTATGGTTATCTGAATATTATTTTCATAGTTTGCCCTGTTGGGTGGTATAAAAATAGTATTAGTATTTAGGGTCGGTACAATTACAGTAGTTGAACGACCATAGTTATCTAAATATACAATACCAACCTCATAGTCACGATTACTTTTAAATGTAGCATGAGGGAAATTGTCCGTAATCTTATTACCAATTAATGTTAAAGAAAATTTAGGCTCAATAGGTACACCTGTGTAATCAATTAAATTAAAGAATTGAGTATAGTTTCCATAAATCAAACGACTTCCAATTAAGTCTTGTGACTTTGCTTTTAATGGTACATTGTCAAATAATCTATTTACTTGATCAGATGGGAGTACTGTATATACTTTATTATTCTGAAATGTAAAAGTTTTAGTCTGATTATTTCCAAACGCATTAGCCTCTTTATTAATATTGTCAATTACATATGCGTTTGTGCTTAATGTATCAATAAATATTAATTGAATTTCTTTAACATTTGGTCCTCCAGTATTATATTTAATATCTACCGCATTCTTACTGTTAACCATAGATACGTTCTCAGATACACCATAATCGTATTCAAAAGGCTTTGGTAAAAAAGCTACAGGAGAAAATGGAGATAATGAACTATATTCATCATCAATATACTTATATCTATATGAAAAATATAAAAACTTATTTTCTAAGTTATTAGAGTCAGGGCTAACTGCAGAAGGAAATGATATAACAGGAGATGAAAGTGGCGGCTTAACAATAACATTAATGTCATCTTCTGTCACCGTAGCAAAGTTATTAATAGCGAAGTTCTTACATCTTTCAATATTTATCTTTCTTGGGGGATTATAGTTATCAGTCCAAAATAATAAACCATTGATATAGTTAATTCCTGTTACATAAAAAGACTTGTTAAAGTTAAGCAACGATGGCGTAGTTGGCGTAGTTTTTGCCGCTCTTAATACAGTCGTAGTTAAATTTAAAGTCTCATTATATTCAAATATAGCATCTGCATTATCTGCAGCCACAAGCCAATAAATTAAATTTGATTCTGAATATGATAAAGAACCGATACATTTGGCATTCGTCAATCCCAAAGAAGTATTCATTAACTTGTTGCCTAAATAGTTCTGAACAGAACCATTGTGCTGACCTTCAACAGTACTAAACGTAGCATCTGAATCAGCAACAATAATATTTAATGCATCACGATATTGACCATCAGGAAGAAAATGAGGATCTAAATCCTTGTTCATTATCCCCTGCAGGAAGTTTCTTTGTAATTCTGCCATTTTATTTTATCCACTTAGATTGGCCTCTCATGTTCATCAACAAGCGACCAGGATGTAAATTACTTAATCTGATTTTAGCGTTACGCCAGTTAGATACTTTTTCTTTTCGAGCTCTATTGATAATATACTCTGGCTGATTAGCTTTTGTATTCAAGATAGCCCATTTAATATAAGAATACAAATATTCTTCCGCCAATTTTGGAACCGGGATTTGCTCATCTGTCAATCCGTATAATCCATCAGAGATATACTCTAATACCACAGATTGGCGATGTACGCCTGTACTAAAGTTGATAACACCTTCTGTCTTATTAATAGTAAACGTAGGGTTGGCTGTGGCTGCTTCAGTATTTAATCCGTAGTACTGCCCACCCGGATAATTAAAATACCACAATCCATCCAAGTACCAACCCCATTGGTCGTTATACTCGCAGTAGCATTGGTTCAATCCAATCAATCGAGACTCATCCAATTTAGATGTTCCGATTAATGCTTGACCATCTTCATCAAATAAGATGTTGTAATATTGATCTTGTAAATATTCAGTAGCAGAGTTTGCTTGCAAATTCTCGTGCATCGGGTATAATACGCCTCCGCAGAATAATGAAATACGAACCCAGTTGATATAGTCAGGAGGTAATACAAATTTCAAGTCATCACCAACTTCTAATTGCAATGCGTTTACTACACGATTACCATCGTATTGTAATTCTTGTAATCCACGCTTTGCATGAAATAGAATCTTGTAGCGATTGATATTATTCAACAAATCGCCATCATCTGAATACATTAATTGGAAGTTGTTAACAACATCCTTTAATGTTACATTTTGGTAGGTGCCCCAGTTTTTGTCTTCTGGTGCAACCCCATCATTGGTGTAATATTCTTCTTGAGTCATTATTGTGCCATTTGATCCATGTAAAGCTCTTCTTGTTTAGAATTAGCTACCACTTCTTGTTCTCTAATACTTGTTCCGGCATATTCACAAATCTTAACAACCAATTTAGGAAAGTCAGATGATGTTAGTTCAAAGTCTTGATAGTCATTAGCACTTTGATTAAACAAAGGACTACCATTCACCATTGTATACGTCCACTTAGGGTCGTATGGGAACCGTACATAAAAAGTCTCAACTCCACTTGTTATTGTACTTGGATAAATAGTTATATCATTACCTTGCATAACATATGCAGGATACAATGTATTTGGTGCTGTTAAGTTAGACTGAAGTAACTTATATACATTGCGTTGATCAACGTGCTCAACCTCTTTCTGATTGTAATATAAGGCATTCATTAAGAACCAATCAGTAGGCATGGCAAATTTGCCAGCACTATATGTCAAAGATACTTTCTTTGAAAAGTAGTCAATAGTTTGGTCCATTTGCTTTGTAACATCAGAATAACCCGATGTCTCCATTCCCTTAAAATCCGCAAGCTTTGAGTTCTTGAAGTCCACAAAGTATTGATTGAAGATTTCAAGTTGAGCTTGCTTGGCAAACGAGTTGAATTCTTCAGGAGTTATATATCCATTGTTATCCTTGTTAAGAATGGACATCACAGTATTTCTAACCGAATTTATCATGATGACAAAGATATAAAAAAAGGAGGACTTTTGTCCTCCCTCTTATTACTTGGTGTATTTGGCTTCGAGAACCTTATACAACTCAATACCTTCATCGCTTTGCAAGTATGAAGTTAAAAGCTTGATAGGATCATCTCCAAACGGAATACCCATTAACTTCTTCTTATTGTCAGGTAAGTTAAAGTAGATATCACGTCTGTTGTTCTTTAATGCAAACAAGTTATCCTGTAATGCTTTAGCGGCAATGTTTTGTAAGCGTAACTCAGGATCGTCAATCATATCTAAGAACTCTTCAGGATTGTTACGTGCGTACAATAATACATCACGCTTCAATTCTTCGCTTGATAAGTTATCAACACGAGCACCCAACAGGATACGACCGATAGCCTCACGAGTAGCAATATCTAAGTTCATGGCTGCATTTTGTGCATTCAATTGAACCATCATCCAATCAATTTGATCAGATGCATCTTTCTTAGTGTCTAACTCCTCAAACAAAATTCCGTTATCCGGATGATAAGCTAAAAATTTCTGTAATACTTGATTATTTTTTGGTACAGCTAACAAACCATCTTCGAAGATAATTGGCTCTAAAATAGCATGGCCATCTTGCTCATCTTCAAATGGTGATTTCTGATTACGTGCGTAACGCAATGCACGATTCTGTCCTGTCTCCTCGTCAAAATATAATAATGGATTACGAGCTGAGTTTCTCGAATTCAACATTAATGACATTGGAAAATTCTTTCTTTTTAGGACATATACTTTGTCCTCGATAGTTAATTTTGACATTTGATTAAAATTTAATTTTTAAAAAATAAATAAGGGGAGGATTGCTCCTCCCCAATATTTTACTAAGCTTCGAACAAGAAGAAGTTGTTCGCACCAAGTGTACATAAAGCACGCTCAGATAAGAAGTTAACCTCCATTGCATCTAGGTCGCTAGTTTGAGCACCACCAGCAGAACCTGTGATCCAAGTCTTGTAACGGCGATCTTCAGTCTCAGAAGCACGGTAACGAACGTGTAAGAACGGACGTTTAGCGTTTTTACCTAAGATTTGATCGTATACTGAAGTAGAACCAGCAGGTACCAAGATACCGTTGATAGCTCCACCTACGATTCCACCACGAAGAGTAGCATCGTTCAAGTATTTCCAGTCAGTCTTGTAGAAGTCATAACCACGCTTGAAGCCTTTGAAACCTAAGTTCAATGCCATGTTCTCATCGTTGTTGAACAAACCATAAGAAGTACCGTTAGTACCATATGAGTTCTGAGATGCTAACATATCATCGATATCGAATCCGAATTGACGATTCAAGAAAATCACGTTCTCTTGGATAGCTCCTTGCTTGTCAAGACGTTGGATGATTGAATCGAAGTCAGCCAAAGTAGTTGGGTTACCACCTGCCCATACGTTACCACGAGAAGCAACTGTCTCGAACAAACCATCAGTACCGGCAGCACCAGGTTGAACTTGAGAAGCAGCAACTGTCAAGTAAGTCAAAGCACCTGAACCTGATTCAGCAGGAACACCTTCAACCATTGACATCTCTAAGTAATCTTCGAAACGTAAACGAGTCTCGTGCTCAGACTTGATGTACCATAAGTATCCAGTAGCACCATTCTCAGAAGTTACTTCAACCCATCCGATTTGAGCCATATCAGAACCAGATACTGTGTACTTGTCCTTGATGATGATTGGCTTGTTCTCGAAGAATAAGTCTTGAGACTCCAATGAACCGATCATTCCAGTCGATCCTTTAGTGAATTCTGAACCGTAAACGAAAGCAGTAGAAGCTGTATTAGCTGCAATAGTTTGACCACCACCTGCATAGTAAGCTACTGTGAAAGTGTTAGCAGCTGTATCAACAGCAGTAATAACAGCTTTGTCAGAAGCAGAACCAGAGTTAGCTGACAAGAATACAGTTTGGTTAACACGGAAGTTAACAGTTACGTTCGAATCAAGTACAGTCCAAGTAGCTGTATCAGCAGCTACAGCCGCAGTAGTACGTACGTTAGTGTACTTTGTGTGTAAACGTCCTTGCTCTGCCCATTTAATTAAGTCAGAGTTAGACGGCATCTCAGCTCCTACTAAACGTAAGAAAGATGCAATAGAGCGATTACCATAACGCTCGAATTCTTTCTCATAAGTATCTGGAAGATACTGGTTCATGAAGTCGAAGTTGGTAATGTAGTTAGAGGGCAAAGTTGCCTTTACCGCTGAGGGTTGTAATTGAAACCCCGGAGAAGCTTGAACTGATCCAGCCATTGTTTTGTAATTTGGTTTTTGGTTTTAAAATTATTTAATCCGGAGCCTATTACCGTGATCACTATCCAAAGCCGTTACCTTAAATCCACCCTTTTCAATTGGTTGTCCTGTTGTACGAACAGAGCCCATGTCGATATTCTTGCTTTGTTTAGCAGATTGGTCAATCGCATCAGCTTTACCTTGTTCGTAAAAGAATTTCGCAAATGAATCTGGATTCATAGCTACAGCTATCGTCTTGTGATAGGCTTTGGCATCCTTGATATATCCATTATCATCAACAAAGTTGTTGAAGAACTTGGAGATATCCATTTGTTTGTTTTTTAAGTCCTCTGCATTTCCAGGTTTCCAAGATACGTCCTTATCCCCAATACCGAACTTGAAACCTTCAAATTCATTAGAGAATAATTCATTAGTCTTTTGTACAAAGAATTCAGATTTCTTTTGTTGCTCCTGCTGTTGGGCAGTAAGCGTACTCATATATTCCTTATAAGATTGCAAAGCTTCTTGGTCTTCTGGAGAGACAGACGATGTACCAAACGACTCGAGTGGTGCTCTGTACTTCTCTTTCTGTTCCTCGAAATACTTTGTTGCCTTAGTAAGTTCTTTTTTAAACGCAAGTTTTTTCTTTTTGATGTCACGTTCGTCATCAAGGTCTTCATCATATGCGAATTTTTCAGACATTTCATATTGGATATCTTCATCATCCATTTCAGGATTCATCTCCTTAATGTATGTTGCCAATAAACGCTCAGGTTTCTCGCTTGAGAAATCCTGATTAACACGATAGAAGTCTTCTAATCCACGACCTGTTTCTTTCTTGAAACGATAAAACGCATCAACATCCTCAGGAAGTAATTCCTTTTGTGGCTCAACAGGTGTAAACAATTCATCTAAAGAGTTAACCTCTTTATTATACTTGCTTTTCAAATATGAAAGAACGTCTTCATCGCCAAATGATGACTGCGGAGTCGATTGCTCTTCTCCCGATCCTACTGCTGTGTCGGGTTCAGCAGATAGATCAACTTTAATTTCTTCAGGTTGCTCGAATTGCTCGATCCCTGTTTTTTCCTCGTGTACTTTAAGTAGAGTCTCTTCTACCTCTTGGACAGACTTCTCTTCAAAGTCTACCAGTTTTACTTGAAAGTTTTCCATTCTTATTTAATTTAATTTGCACAAAAGTAGTAATAAATTTTATCTTGGATTGAACTGCTCTAAATCGAAGCCATCGAGCGAATCTTCTTCTGACTCAAAGTTCATGGCAGGCAAGTCTTTCTGACGTTGCTCAATTAACTTTGACTGCTGTGTTGCTTGCAGTTTAGTTCTATTGTCCTTAGCCTTCTCCTTGTCCATGTCAAGTTGTTTAATTTTTTCAACCTCCATGCCTTTAAGTTGCATATTGTACTCAAACTCTCTCTGCATTAATTGCTCTTTAATTTGAGCCTCAGCCTGCATACGTTGAATATCAAACTGCATCTGTGCTTGAGATAATTGAGCTTTAGCAGCAGCCTCTGCTTGAACTTTTTGCAATGCGGCTTGAGCAGCTGCTTGAGATGACTGTATGTTGCCTTGAGTTTGCATTTGAACCTTAGCTTGCTCTTGCTCCATATCTTGTTGCTGCTTACGCTTACGCTTAAACTTAAGCAATTCGTTAGCAAGTTTTAGGTTTTTCATTTGACGAATATCAATAGCATCCTCAAGTGTAATTTGATCACGCTGCAATGCCATCTGAATATTAGCCTCTAACTGTGCCTTCTGCTCTTCATCAGGAGATACTTCAATGAACACACCAAAATCGTGCATGTATAAATCTTTTATCTCATCTAATATACCAACCGCATATTTACCAATCTGCATAGTAAACTCTTCTTTGAAATCAGAGTACTCTAAAATATCGGCAACACGGCAAGAGATAGCCTCAGACAAACGCTTAGTAATAAACAAGCTTCCTTCCAAGATGTGTCGAGTCGCTGTGTTTGAATTAAGAGCTGCAAGTTTTTGTACACCTACCAATGCATCAGGGTTTGGAGTTGATGCATCTCTAGCTTCATTTAACCCGGTAACGTCCCTGATCATTGATAGGTACTGATTGTATGCATTAATTAATGCAGTAATTTTTGCTTGACCACTATTTGTGTTAAGTTCTTGAATTGGTATTTTACCATGGTTAAGATCACCATCTACGGTCATACTTCTACCAATAACACTACCAGTTTGGAAGTACAAACGCAAAGCATCCTCTGGATTATAAGCTGCACCTGTACCCAAGTCAACCTCGTTGATACCATCAGCATCAATGTACACACCATCAGGCACAACACGTTGTAGAACTTGTTGCAACTTTAAGTGGGTTAACTGAATCAAGTCAGCAAAAGGAATCATTCTACGAGTTAATGACTCGATAACTCCTTTATACATACGTGGTGCCACAGCAATATATTGAGGCAACGCATATTGAGATGCTGACTTAGGGCGAACCATGTTCTTAGCAAGCTCCCACTTAAGTAGATAGCTTGATCCCATAACCATTACACCTTCGTACCAAACATCAATACGCTTTTCAATTTTATCAAAACGCTCTTCCATTCCTTCTGGAACTTGGAAGTTTTCATCCTTTTCAATTATTCTTACTCCTCCGTTGTCTGTGTATTTCTTTTTGTAGACGTACGTCTTGTCGGTTTTATAGTTAAAATACAATAATGTAACAACGTCTCTATTAAACAGGTCGCTGCGATAAGGACGAAGTACGCCATAGTAATTATACCAAGCTGTACCAAGCTGCTGAATTTCCGCCAACTCTTCATTTGTAATATCAGGCTTAATTTTAATAAGTTCAGTTATAGGTACTTGCTTAACCTCCCCAAAATAGAAACAATCGTCAAACGTAGGGGACTCCGTGTAACTATATACCATATTAGCAGGGTCAACATATTCAATTCTTACTCCTGTTCCCGGAACAAAAGAATGTTTAACCATACCAATGCCAATAGTAGTGATATCGTAATCAACTCTTTTTCTAACATCTTCGTAATGATTTACATCTAATATTGTATTAATCGCTACTTCTTCAGCAATCTCAATTGCAGGCTTATACTTAAGCTGCATGTACAAGCTTAACTCTTCTTCGCTTTCTGGTAACTCATTTGGATTTACATCAAATGTGTCAACACCAAATTGATCTTTGATTTGCATCAAAATGTCTTTAGCTAACATATTTGACTCAACCATTTGCTGATGCCTACTTTTCTTTTCAATAGACATTGCATCTTGTGCAAATGCTTTTACTTCAAAAAGACGATCATTCATTCCATTAACAACGATATCAACAAACTTAGGAATGATAGGTACAGGAGTCCAATCTAAGTTAATATGCGACATATCGCCATCAACCTCAAACTGAGTTTTATATTTTGCAATAGGCTGCTCTCCACGAGCATATAACCTAATACGGTGAAAGTCAATCCATTGAGAATAGTACCGACAGTTGTTACCTGTCTTTGCAAACCATTCCCACATGATACTTTGTCCTACTTTTAATCCGAATTCTTTTGATGCTTTTTCTGCATCCGTAGCCAACTGCGTTGGGAAGTTGGTCGGATTAATCATTATTAAAGGGTCGTTCATATTTTTTTCAGTCTACTCGCTGAACCGCTGTTATCGTATCTTGCAAATTTAATGCTAATTTTTGACTCTTTTTTCTCCGGCAAATAAATGTGCTTTTGGTTAGCCATAATAGCTAATCCTGAACTGATAGAAGCATCATACTTTGTTCTATCATTCACATTAAATTTAGACCAATCTAAAAGAGTTCTTGTAAAAGGCATATTGCCTATTTCGTCTGGATTCCTATACGTACCTTCTAAGTCATATCCTACGTACTTCTCAATATAGGTACCAATCCCTGCTGCGTGTGCTTGCTTCATATCCTCACTCGATGATGGTATACCACCAATCTCTATTTCAGTAAAGGACAACTTTGACTTATGCTTGTCGGGTCTGTTCATCGAGAAACCACGATACCCACGATTCTTGAAATGGTATAACAAACGAGCCTTGTTGTTCTCGGCAAGTATTGGCATACCATAAAATACGCAGGCCATTAATACCTCCTCAAAAAATATCTCTGCTGTCTGAGGACGAGCAATGTACTCTAAGAAGAACGTATTTGATGGAGCGTTCGCCATATTAAATTTAGTAAGGCCGTGAAGAGAACCATTCGATCCACCAAAAGTAGCACCTGAAATATCATAAGGGTCACAACCAAATGCACCTATGTGTTCATTCTGTGGATATCGTGTGCCATTCTTAGTTATAAACTTATTCCTTAAAGCCATCTCAGGTATCCAAGAAACCAAGAAACGACCATTCTTGTCTGGTGTCCAAATAACCTCGGTGTCTTTCTCGCCATTCTTCCAATGAAAGAAACCACGAGTAAGAACGTGATCCTGGATTAGGCCATCATTGTAATCAATCTGCTGATAGATTTTAGTCAGGTTATAAATAGATGACTTAGTCTCATCACGGAATGCGTGAGATTCTGTACGAGGGAACTGACGATAGAATTCATTAAGTGCATCTGGATTGGATTTTAATGAGGCAACCTCATTGTTCCAATAATCAATAACACCTTCTGTAATCCAAGTACCTTCTGCTGACTTTACAGGCTTCTCGGGTTTATCTAATACTGCGTGACCGTACTGATCAATGTATCCCTCAAAGTTATACTCCATCGGTATAAAGAGCGAATAAAGACCCGATATAGTCTGACCGTTCTTGTTTCTTTTCGTGACGTCTGAGTCATAGTATAATTTTTTATAGTTTTCTCCTCCTTTGTCTAATGCGTTCGATGTAGAACCCATCATACACTTTCCAATGATCCTGGCACCTAAACGAAGACAAGTCTTACGAATACGCCAACCATTCTCAATATTCATTGGCTTCTCTAACTTAGCAGCCTCGTCCTCAATTAAGAAACGAAGCTTCTCACCATCGTACGAGTTGTCTGCCGTATTACGCCAGTCAATAGATGTATCCAATCCATCCATCGCCTCGTCTTTCTCCTGATCCATATTCTTGCGTGTAATCTTTTCCGCAGGAACACGGAATGCAAGTTCAGTCTTTGGTGTGGTCATACCATCACGCACAGGCTGAAAAAAGAATGGATAGTTATTGGCAATCGGAACCACTTTATCCGTAAACATCTTTTTAGCATCCGGTCCTGTTTTGGAGACCATACCAATACGAGCATCTTTTGCTAAGGTAGCAATATCTACGGAAACTGAGGAGGCCATAAAAGAAAAACCGGAACGTCTATTTTTTAGATAGCACATTCCAAAGCATCGGCTGTCAGCCTTGCAAGCCTCAAAGAATAAAAAGAATATTCTGTTTGATTCACGAAAGTCAGGATGACCAACGTCAGTCTTAGACCAGGTCAAGTACATATAGTGGTGACCTGTTATGTAAGTCTTGACCTTGTTGTTTATAAACCAATAGCCAAACTCTCTTCGATCAAACTCCTGCTCGATAAAGTCTACCCATTGGTTCTTAAATGTATTATCACGCCTATTCCAATCAAAGATTGTTTTGATGCGAGATAGTTCACGTGGCAACTCAATGGGCTCCCACTTATCAGCTTTATACTTAATCTTTTGAGGCTCCTTAGGTAAGGCTACTCTAAGATTTTGAATATCATATATATCACCGATAGTTCCATCTTTAGAAACAACCACCATATCATACTCTGGATTGTATCCATACTCCCATTCTTTCTTGGCATTTTTTTTGTCAAGTATTTTCTGTGGAACAATATCGGTTAAGACTTTGTATAGACTCATTTTGCTTTTGCTCTAGACTCTGCGAAACCTCGGTTAGTATTTACTTGGTTATTGACAACACCTTGAATAATGTTATCTTCTTCTTCGATACGCTTAAGAATCTCAAATGCATCCATGATGGCAAGCTTCTTTGCTTGGGCTGCATTCTTTAGTTTGTCTGCACTCAAATCATCCTCGGCATGAGTGACAATCTTCTCTTCGGCAACTTTAATTAATTCTTCTACAGCTCGGTATCCTGAATCAATTATTCGCTTCTTTAACTCGGTTATCTTGCTCATCTAAAATGATAGTTAAATTCTTTGTGTACATACGATAAACCTTCTCGCCATCAATCCAAAATGGATACTCTGATTCAGGCTCAAACGTGACCATATCGCCCACTTTGAGACCAAGGTCAAGTACTTCATCATTCGCATACTTTATCTTGCCTACAAGGGGCTTTTCTGCATCAATAGTGGTGATACCTGTGTAGTCGTTCTCGACTGGCTCAACAAATACATATCGGCCAATTCCTTTCCACGTATCACACTCATGCTTGTATGCGTATGGATCATCGATGAAAAATAAATCATCACGGAAATAATTCCACGATGACTTCTCACGTCCACGCATATCGTAGTAATACTTAAATGTATTGTGGTGCACGATGACAGTATCGCCAACTTGAATTGGACCCTCGTACCCAATAGGGGTCTCAATTACAATAGCCTCACGAGTGGAGGCTTTGTAATCTTCCTTAGATGTGGATATAATGATGCCATTACGCTCGTCATCATATCGCTTACCATCCTTTGGCTTAACGATAAAATAAAATGGAGATTTCATTAGAACTCGATATTATACTCGAGGACAAATGGTGTGGTTGATGCAATTGATTTCCAAAGAACAATCTCAGTATTCTTCTCAATAAAAATACTAACCGAACCATCATCCTTTTGTGTGATCAAATGAATACGATAAGACTTATCAAGGACTTCTTGCCCATGAGTATAGTTCATCGCATTCTTGTAATCAGGTCCAATAGATATTTTACGAATCAGCATTTTGTTCTTTGATTTCTCCAGTTACGGTATCAATCAATACGTTGCCATATTTTTGTTGAAGCTCTGCCTGGATGTTGTTTAATTCTTCAGCGAATTTCTCAGCATTGAATAATACTGATTTCTTTTGAGTCTCTAATCGGTTTAAAGAAATCTCAATGTCTGCGATTGTTGTGCGTGCTTCACGAAGTCCTTTTGTAGTTTCGTTCAAGCGAGTCAATTCTTCTTCTTCTAATTTTTTCATTGTTATTTTATTAAAGTAATATGCAAATTTAGCATTTTTCCTTTTATATTTACTGCTAATCTAATTAATACAAAAATGAAATCCAAAATTCTCTACCTGGCACCTCATTTATCTACCGGAGGAATGCCCTCTTTTCTTTTAAAACAAGTAGAGCTACTTAATGAATTCTATGACATTCATGTAGTAGAATATCAGTTCTTCACAGCGGATTTCGTAGTTCATCGTAATGCAATCAAGGAGATACTTGGTAACAAAGTATATACTCTTGGTGATACCAAATCTGAGTTAATAGATATTATAGAAGGTGTCAGACCCGATATAGTTCATCTGCATGATGTGGCTGAGCGTTTTGATTATGATACAATGAGTCAATTGTATAATACATCTCGTACATATCGGATTGTTGAGACTTGCCATGACGTGTGGTTTAACCCGGATAAGGAACGCAAGTTCCATCCTGATGCATATGCATTCTGTAGTGTATACCATAGAGAGGTTACATTCAAGAATATGCCTACTGCTAAAAAATGGGTCATTGAATTCCCAATTGATCCTAAAGAATCGAATAAGATTGAAGGCACAAAGGATGTGGTGAATGTTGGGTTATGGACACCAGGAAAGAATCAAGCAGAAGGCATTGAGATTGCAAAAAAGAATCCTGATTGGAACTTTCACTTTGTTGGTAACCAAGCAGGTAACTTTCAAGAATATTGGGAGCCTTTGATGAAAGACTTGCCACCGAATGTTAAAGTATGGGGAGAGCGTGATGATGTAGATTCATTTCTAAAACACGCTAATGTGTTCATGTTCAATAGCATCGTTGAATGCAATCCACTTGCATTGCGTGAGGCTATTGCATACAATCTGCCAATTATTGCCCATAACTTGCCTCAGTATTATGGTCGTTATGCACAATATATCCAACCAATTGATACAGACTTAAATACAATTAAGGCAAACTATATAACTCCAACAGATCAAACCTCTGAAAGATTTAAAAAGAAATTATCAGACTTATATGAGATAACATTACAGAATCCAATAGAGGATCAAGATGTTCAGATAACAGAACATAATGTAAACGGCCCCTTTATTGAGATAAAATCTCATGCCAAATCTTGGTTCCACCTAGTGTGGAAAAATGGTATAGGTGAAGTCGTTTACGAGAATACAATTTTAAATAATTCTTGGGCAAAATTAAACAGACAATACTACGAGAAATGGTCGCTTGAAGTATACGAACATGGAAAGAAAATATATGAAAGTACGCTTGATTTGAAAGATAAGCGTGTTTTGATTTCCATTGACAGCAAATCACTTGGAGATACAATCGCTTGGGCTCCGTATGCTTTGGAGTTCCAAAAGAAGCACAAGTGCAAAGTTATTTTGTCCAGTTTTTGGAACAAAATACTGGACATTCCTGAGATAGAAATGGTAGAACCTGGAACAACTGTTCATAACATAGCAGCACAATATAACATAGGCTGGTTCTACGATTCAAACAAAGAGCCAGAATTGCCAAATACCATTCCATTACAACAAGCTGCGACTAATATTTTAGGATTAGAGTATGAGGAGATTAAGCCTAAACTTAAGTGGAGGGCTAGTAATGTAAAGGGTTTCTTAAAAAAGACAGTTACTATTGCAACTAACTCAACAGCCGGATGTAAGTTTTGGACCAAAGAAGGATGGCAAGGAGTGATTAACTACCTTCACGAGAAAGGGTACAAGGTAATTAATGTATCATTAGAAGAAAACCCATTTGATAATTGCGAGCAGATTATCAGCCCTAATATCGAGAACACGATGCACTACATATACACTAGTGATTTCTTTATTGGATTGGGATCGGGAGTTAGCTGGCTTGCTTGGGGATTAGGCGTTAAGACAGTTATGATTGCAAACTTCTCTAAGGGTGGCCATGAGTTCGTAAGCAACTGTATTAGAATAACTAACAAAGATGTATGCCATGGGTGTTGGAACGATCCTGATTTAAAGTTCGATAAGGGAGATTGGGATTGGTGTCCAAGACATAAAAATACCCCTAGACAATTTGAATGCCATAGGGGTATATCTGCTGATGATGTAATTAAACGCCTTCCGGTATAGTTGGCTTGACATCTACTATAAATGCATCTGATGGTATATCTGTTATAGCCCATGGTGGTAATGATGGCTTAGATATACTATTAGAATTTTCATTATTGAATTGAGCGAAATGAGCAATCATTTCATCCAGCTTATTGTTTATTTCATCTTTCATTTGATCAATTTTTGATTGATCGAAAAATTCTGTCACCCAATTAAGTAGTTGATCCTTTGTGAGTTGTTTATATGGTATTAATTGAGATGAAACATTTGGTATAGTAACCTCATCAATAATGAATGTATTTTGATCTTCCTTGTATCCAATCAAAGAGAATTCAATTCGATCTACTAACTGATCCTGAATTCCATCAATATTTACATTCGATGTAAAAACCTGAACAATATCAAACTTATAAGTAGTTTCCATTTTTATTTAAAATTAATATATTCTCCAACAATCAACATAAGCTGTACCACCTCCATTAGCTACTGGTGTATATGGAAATTTCAAATAAATACCACCAACACCTCCATTTGTTCCTGACCTACCCAACATTTGCATATATGAATCTCCTCCAGCTCCAGCACTCGTTAAAAGTGAAAATTCAAAACCACATTGTTCATTAGCATAGAATCCACTAGCTGGGCAATAGGTTGCTACGGCACTTATGTAAAAAGGATAAATTCCTGATACATATCTAATTCGCACTAAATAAACTCCATTATAAACAAGTGTGTTAATGGGAACACAAGCCCCATAGTTACCAGCATATCCACCTGCACTATTAATTGTAAGGGTAGTTGAATAAGTCGATAGATAAGATGGTCCTGCTGGACCTTGTGGACCAGTAGCTCCGGTAGCTCCAGTAGCTCCCTGAGCTCCAGATGTTCCACTTGTTCCCGATACACCACTTGTACCATTAACTCCTGAAGTTCCATTAACACCTGATGTACCTGATGTACCATTTGCTGGGGCTGCTACTGTAATAACATTACCAGCAGATGTAACTGCCAATCCTGCTACAGCTGTTCCTGTAAATGATGTACTAGATGTGTAAGCATTAAATCTTAACTGACCAGTAGTTGCTAAGTTTACTCTTTCGGTATTAGAGGTTCTAAATGATGTTCCTCCAAGCCAACTATCTACAACCAAACTTCCATGAGATACAGCACCGCCAATTTGTCCCATGTAACCACCAGTATTAGTGTAAAAATCAATAGCCGATGCACCTCCAGAATTTGTATTCTGAATATCCATTACGGCACCAGATAAGCCATTATTATACACCAAACCTAATACTGTATTTGGATTTATAGTTCCAATACCTATTTGTGTTCCAGTATCATATATAATACTATTACCTAATGCTGTAGTAGAAACATATTTAGGAACATAATTTAAGGTTCCTGATATTGTTCCTGCACCTGAAGTACCTGATGTTCCTGCTGCACCCGATGTTCCTGACGTACCTGAAGCTCCTGACGAACCTGTTGCACCACTAGTACCACTTGAACCATCAATACCTGAAGTACCATTTACGCCTGATGTACCATCAACACCTGAAGTTCCACTAACTCCACTTGTTCCGCTAATACCTGAAGTACCATCTACACCTGTAGTACCACTAGTACCTGAAATACCACTTGATCCTGATGTACCTGAAATACCACTTGTCCCATCAATACCAGAAGTTCCATTTACACCAGAAGTACCATCAACACCACTCGAACCTGAACTTCCTGCTGTGCCTGATGTACCTGTTGTACCCGAAGTACCTGATGTACCATTAACCCCCGATGTACCTGCAGGTGCTGATAAAGATGTTACAACATATGAGTACTCGCTATCCTCTGTATACCAATAAACTGTCTTACTTGTAGATGTATAGTTATTTAAATAAATCTTAACAATCATTCTATCTGTTGACAAAACAGTAGTATGAGGTAAAACAATATCTACTATAGTTTCAGATGGTGTTGTAGAATCATTCCATTGAACAACATTTGCTGAAGTTGTTAAAATTGTTCCATATCCAATACCTGAAGCGTTAGCTAATTCAAGGGTTACATAAATCTGTATATCATCATTAGCCTGAGGCTTTAATGCATGAAAATGAAATGTTTGAATTCCAGTCGGAATCAAGGTAATTCCAAGTGATGGAGTTAAAAATTCTTGTACAAGATTAGCAGTTGAGTTACCAGCAAGTACATTAGTAATAGTTTGTAAAGCACCCTCTGTTGGCTCTTCTGATAAAACTTTATATGGAGATACATCAGAGTTTTGAGAATTATTAAAGTAATAAATTCTACCTACTGATACTCCATTTTTACCAGATGTTCCTGAAGATCCCGATACACCACTTGTTCCGGATGTACCTGTTGTTCCACTTGTTCCATGAAATCCTGATGTACCACTCGTACCATCGGTCCCTGTTGTTCCACTTGTTCCAGATGAACCTGTTTGGCCGCTTGTTCCAGATGTACCTGTAGTACCAGATGTACCTGAAATTCCACTCGTTCCACTTACACCTGAAGATCCGCTAGTTCCGTTAATTCCACTCGTTCCATTTACTCCTGATGTACCGGATGTACCTGACGATCCATCACCACCACTTGCACCATCTAAGTTAATGTTCCAAGAGTTATATGTACCAGAACCAACTGTTTTATTAGGAGCAGAAAAAGATAGTGCCCCATTTAATGAATTGTAACTAACAACCTCGCACTCCTGATAATTAGTAGGGTTATAAACTATAATAATAGATTGTGCAGCTGTATAGGCTAATCCTTCCTGAGTAGTAATAGTGCCTGCATTACCTAAAGTGAAAGGCGTTGTAGATGTACCACGATATCTATCACCTGAAATACCACTTGTACCTGTTGTTCCTGAAGTACCTGTAGTTCCACTCGATCCTGAAGTACCTGTTGTACCGCTTGATCCGGAAGTGCCTGTAGTCCCTGAAGTACCCGATGTTCCCATCGTACCATTGATACCACTTGATCCTGATGTACCTGAACTTCCGGATGTTCCATTGGTTCCAGATACACCTTCAAATAAACCAAATGATACTGGAGTATTAGATAAAATAGTACCTGTAGCGGCCTGTTGCAATACAGTCGTTAAATGATAATAATTACCAATAAGTTGAATATTAGTAATCTTATATAATGCGTACGAACTTGGATTGTTCGGTATGTGTGCAAGGATAATTTTATTTAACCATTGCTGTTGAATAAAAGTACCAGGCGTGGTATTAGCAAGTGTTAAGAATGAGACCTTTAATATACCTTCTAATTGGTTAATACCAATACTTGTATTAGTATAACCAATCAAAGAAAATGTCTTATCAGGCTGAACAACTGTAGTAGAATATGGAATAAAATCCCAAGAAAATTGACCTGTGTCAATAGCACTAGCCTTATTGAAATATGCAGCTACAGCATCAGCTGTAAAGTTCTTGGTTGTTTTATATTCCGTGTTCCAGTCAGACCCAATCCATCGGTCAAGACCTATGACATTGGTATCTACTGAATATGTACTAATTCTTGCCATCGGCTTTTTGTTTGCTAGTTATTTTACAAAAATACTAACTTTCTCTCTAATATATAAAAACGATAAAACACCACTAATAGCCATAAACCAAATAGCCCACTTAGGTATTTCATTTGTACGTATAACTTTCTCGTTTTTGTACGTACTAGTAGCGAGTTGAGATTTGTATTTATCACGGTATACAGACTCTATTGAATCGATGTCAACTGTGGCCTGAATTTTGCCCTGTACTGAACGAATTATTATCTTTCCTTGTGGTACCCTTACGCTACTATAAAAGTTCGTTAATATGCCAGAAGAATCGCATGGATTGTCAATAGTTAGTGTGTCATGTACAGCTTGAAACTTAGTAATAGTTTTGATGTCACGAACCGTGTCTACTTTAACAACGTCCTTGTACACGGTTACTGTATGTGCAGGTTTGCAAGATACAGCAAAAATTAGCAATAAGAATATTAAGTATTTCATATTTTAGATAGTTGAAAATGCATTCCATCGGATCTGGTCCACTTTCCACCCCAATCAAACCCTGATGTTGTAAAACAGGATACAAATAAATCTGAAAGCTTGGGCTTTTGCCCAAGTCCATTTTCGAACGCATTGACATCTACAGCAATACCCCAAGAGTGGAGGCTCATAGATGTCAATCCACGTTTTTTGCGAATATTAAAGCAACCATCCCAAGTCTTCAGCTCATTTACTGCTTTAGTCTGTATAAGTTTTTTAAACGCCATAGTCAATGGCTCGACTAAATCTTTGTTGCAGTAAATTCTTTTAGGAATCACACCGATTTCTAATTCCGCAGGCACGTCCCATAACACCATGTGAGGGTTACTTGGACTTGGTTGCCCATACTTCTTCAATGCTTGTTGACTCGTTACCATTATTTTTTAGTGAATTTAGATGCAGTTGCATTAAGTAATGATCCTGAGATAACGATGGCCATTAAATTTTGCAACCCTGTATTAGTAGGATTATATATGAATGTCCCAAAAACAACAAGAGACCCAATTATAGAAATGAGTCTCGTGTGTGAATAATGTCCGTTGTACTTAAAAAAATCGCTAATCATCTGATTTTTTATCTTTAAATAACATCGCCCATTTGGTAATAGTGTAACCAATGGTCACGGCAAGCAGAACAACCTTGAACCATGATTCAAGGGTAGAGAACGACAAGATAAATGTCAACGAATTAATAAACGCTATTCTCAAGTCCTCCTCAGTCATTTTACCAAAGTGCTACAATATTCGTTGCTGTAGTT
>JACCDN010243622.1_pt1 | contig 45427 bp, 39 predicted proteins | sample 7441691 | NCBI WGS metagenome assembly JACCDN01 (sample SAMN15323439, study PRJNA562643) | freshwater metagenome | isolation source: river surface water | place: USA:Blue River Watershed | collected 2017-08-16 | reverse complement strand
CCTTGTCTTTGTAGCGGTCGGTGGTGGCCACGTTGATGTTGCTCACAGCATCGCCTGAGGGCAGGTAGCGGGTTTCGGGATCGCGGCCCAAGTTGCCGACGATGATGACTTTGTTGACGGATGCCATGAAAACTCCTCGATAAGACTCAGATTATGCGGCTTTTAGACGCCCGCTTGAACGGCAGGCGCGCGCCCCGGTGCCTGCATGGGCAAGGCCACAAACCACCACACCCACATGGCCACCGCGCAGAACGCAAACAAGGCCGGGCTGCCCCAATTTTTGACCAACCAGCCGCCCAGCCAACCGCCCACAAAAAAGCCCAATGACTGCAGGGTGTTGTAAATGCCCAAGGCGGTGCCCCGCACAGCACTGGGTGCCATGCGTGAGGCGATGCTGGGCTGGGTCGCCTCCAGCACATTGAAGCCACAGAAAAATGCAAACAAAAGTCCCGCCATCGTCATCACACTGGTGGTGCCGGTGGATGCCACCAGCAAGCCCACTTGAACCAGCGCAATCATGGCAATGGCGGCCAAAAACACTTTTTTCAGGTGGCCGCGCCGCTCCATGGCAAAGACCCCGCCCATCAAAACAAAAGAGCCCAACACCGCCGGCAAATACACCTGCCAATGGGCCTGTTTAGGCAAGCCGGCTTGCACCAACATGGCGGGCACGGCCACCCACATGGCCAATTGCACCGCATGCAGCACAAACACCCCAAAATTGAGCCGCATCAAGCCCGCATGCCGCAACACATCGCGCAAGCTGCCTTGGGTCGCCTCTTTCATTTGGGCTGGCGCTGGGGGTGCGCCCCAAATCACCACGGCAATGCCCAGCATGGCCAGCACCCCGGTCAAGACAAACAAGCCTGACAAGCCCACCACCGAGGCCAGCGCAGGTGCGGCCACCAAGGAAAGGGCAAACATCAGGCCAATGCTGGCGCCCACCATGGCCATGGCTTTGGTGCGAACCTCATCGCGGGTCAAATCGGCCAGCAAGGCGGTCACCGCGGCCGACACCGCCCCGGCCCCTTGCAAACTGCGGCCCCACAGCAAGCCCGTCAAATCGGTCGCTGCGGCGGCCCAAAAACTGCCCAAAGCAAAAATAATCAGGCCCAACACGATCACGCGCTTGCGGCCAAACTTGTCTGACGCCATGCCAAAAGGCAACTGCAAAACCCCTTGCGTCAAGCCATAAATGCCCATGGCCAAACCCAGCAAAGCCGGGTCATCACCGCCGGGGTATTTGCGTGCCTCAAGGGCAAACACGGGCAACACCAAAAACAAACCCAGCATGCGCAAGGCAAAAATGCCGGCCAAAGACGTGCTGGCGCGCCACTCGGTTGGGGTCATGGCAAGCGAGGCAAGAGCAGCTTGCTTATCGGGGGATTCGGTCACACAGAACAGCCAAAAAGAAAGATCAGAAAAAGAGATCGGAAAAAGGGGGATTGTCCCCGATTGAACAAGCGCCTGGACTCCCAACAGCGCCGACGGGGATAATCAAAGGTTTTGCTGATTTGGCCGCCCACCGTGAACCCAGTTGACTCTCCTCTTTCGCCCGAAGAACCCCAAGACGCGCGGTATTTGGCAGCGGCCCTGCGGCAATCGCACATCAGCGTGCGGGGCGCGCGCACCCACAACCTGAAAAACATCGATCTGGACATTCCGCGCAACCAGCTGGTGGTGATCACCGGGCTGTCGGGCTCAGGCAAATCCAGCTTGGCCTTTGACACGCTGTATGCCGAAGGCCAGCGCCGTTATGTGGAAAGTTTGTCGGCCTATGCCCGGCAGTTTTTGCAACTGATGGACAAACCCGATGTTGACCTGATTGAAGGGCTGTCGCCCGCCATCAGCATCGAGCAAAAAGCCACCAGCCACAACCCGCGCTCGACGGTGGGCACCGTCACCGAAATTCACGACTATCTGCGCCTGCTGTACGCGCGCGCCGGCACGCCCTATTGCCCCGACCACAATTTGGCGCTGCAGGCCCAAACCGTGAGCCAAATGGTCGATGCCGTGCTGGCCTTGCCCGAGGACACCAAGCTGATGATCTTGGCGCCCATCGCGCGCGAGAAAAAAGGCGAGTTCGAAAAAGTTTTTGAGCAAATGCAGGCGCTGGGCTACGTGCGCTTTCGCATCAACGGGCACATCGTCGAAGTGGAGAACTTGCCCAGCCTCAAAAAGACGGAAAAGCACAACATTGACGTGGTGGTGGACCGCATCAAAGTCCGCTCGGAAGAAGACGAAAAAGTGAAAGGCAGTGCCCGCGATGCGCTGCGCCAGCGCTTGGCCGAAAGCTTTGAAGCCGCGCTGCAATTGGCCGAGCACCGGGCCGTGGCCTTAGAGATGGACAGCGGCACCGAGCATTTGTTCAATGCCAAATTTTCTTGCCCGGTGTGCAACTATTCCATCAGCGAGTTGGAGCCTCGCCTGTTCTCGTTCAACTCGCCCATGGGCGCCTGCCCCAGTTGCGACGGCATTGGCAGCATGGCGTTTTTCGATCCCGAGCGCGTGGTGGCATTCCCCTCGCTCAGTCTGGCCAGCGGCGCCATCAAAGGCTGGGACCGCCGCAATGGATTTTATTTCAGCATGCTCGAGAGCCTGGCCAAACATTACCAGTTCGACATCGAAACGCCGTTTGAAAAACTCGCGCCCATTCACCAACAAATCTTGTTGAACGGCTCTGGGTTAGAAGAAATCAAGTTCAGCTATGTCATGGAGTCAGGCGCGTCGCAGGGCAAAAAGATCAGCAAGAAACACCCCTTCGAAGGCATCATTCCCAACATGACGCGGCGCTACCGCGAGACCGACTCGGCGGTGGTGCGCGAAGACTTGGCGCGTTACCGCAACATGCAAGCTTGCACCGATTGCCAAGGCACCCGTTTGCGGCGCGAGGCACGCCATGTGCGCATTGGCGAAGGGCCGCAGTCGCGCGCCATTTATGAAATCAGCCACATCACGCTCGGCGAATCGCAACAGTATTTCCAAAGCCTGAAAATGCAAGGTGCCAAAGCCGAGATCGCCGACAAAGTGGTGCGCGAGATCGCCTTACGCCTCAAGTTTTTGAACGACGTAGGCTTGAACTACCTCAGCCTTGACCGCAGCGCTGACACCCTCTCGGGGGGTGAGTCGCAGCGCATTCGACTGGCCAGCCAAATTGGCTCGGGCCTCACGGGCGTGATGTATGTGCTGGACGAGCCCAGCATTGGCTTGCACCAACGCGACAACGACCGACTGATTGGCACGCTGCAACACCTGCGCGACATTGGCAACAGCGTGCTGGTGGTCGAGCACGACGAAGACATGATCCGCGTGGCCGACCACATCATCGACATGGGGCCCGGCGCTGGCGTGCACGGTGGCCGCGTGATGGCACAAGGCACCTGCGCCGACATCTTGGCGGCGCCCGAATCGGTGACGGGGCAATACATGTCGGGGCGCAAAAAAATTGAGGTGCCCAAGCGCCACAAGCCAGGCAAAGACTGCATCGAAATCATCGGCGCCACCGGCAACAATTTAAAAAGCGTGAATGTGAAGTTTCCTGTGGGGCTGCTCACCTGCGTGACCGGTGTGTCGGGTTCGGGCAAGTCAACCTTGGTCAACGACACGCTCTACGCCGCAGCTGCACACCACATTCACCGCGCACACGACGAAGCTGCAGCGCACCTAGACATCCAGGGGCTGGAGCATTTCGACAAAGTCATCAACGTGGACCAATCGCCGATTGGCCGCACCCCCCGCAGCAACCCGGCCACCTACACCGGCTTGTTCACGCACATTCGCGAGTTGATGGCCGAGGTGCCTGCCGCCCGCGAGCGGGGCTATGGCCCCGGACGCTTCAGCTTCAATGTGGCCGGCGGCCGCTGCGAAGCCTGTCAGGGCGACGGCATGGTGAAAGTGGAGATGCACTTCTTGCCCGATGTGTATGTGCCCTGCGACGTGTGTCACGGCATGCGCTACAACCGCGAAACACTGGAAGTGCAATACAAAGGCCAGAACATCGCTCAGATCTTGAACATGACGGTCGAAGTGGCGCACCAATTCTTCAGCGCGGTGCCCAACATTGCCCGCAAGTTGCAAACCTTGCTGGATGTGGGCCTGAGCTACATTCGCCTCGGCCAAAGCGCCACCACCTTGTCGGGCGGCGAGGCCCAGCGCGTCAAACTGGCGCTCGAACTCTCCAAGCGCGACACCGGCCGGACGCTCTACATCTTGGACGAGCCCACCACCGGCTTGCACTTCGCCGACATCGCTTTGTTGTTGAAAGTGCTGCACCAACTGCGCGATGCGGGCAACACCATCGTCATCATTGAGCACAACCTGGACGTCATCAAAACCGCCGACTGGTTGATCGACATGGGCCCCGAAGGCGGCGCTGGCGGCGGCACCGTGTTGGGCGAAGGCACGCCCGAACAATTGGCCAAAAACAAGGCCAGTTTCACCGGGCACTATTTGGCACGGATGCTTGGGTGACAGGCTGAAGGGGTCATTGGTGTAAAAACGCTTTTTTAAGGAGCGCCCAATGACCCGCCACACCCCATTGCCCACCCGTCTCCCTGCCGATGTGGGCATGTGCCCCGATCGCACGCAGCGGCTGATGGATGCGCTCAAGCGCGAGGTGGACAGTGGTCGGCTGCCGGGTGCGGTGGCCCTGATCGCCCGGCGCGGGCAAATTGGATTGCTCGAAGCCGTGGGCGTGCAAGACCCGGCCACGGGTGCGCCTATGCGCACCGACAGCATCTTTCGCATTTACTCCATGACCAAGCCGGTGGTGTCGGTCGCCATCATGATGTTGGTCGAGCGCGGGCAGTTGTTGATCAGCGACCCGGTGAGCCGTTGGCTGCCCGAATATGCCCACCCCCAAGTGGCCACAGCGCAAGGCTTGGTGCCGGTGCAGCAAGCCGCCACCGTGCAAGACTTGCTGCGCCACACGGCTGGTATGACCTATGAGTTTTTGGGCGACTCTGAGGTGCAGCAGCAATACAACCAGCACAAGTTGGCGTCTCGCGAGCGCAACAACGAAGAGTTTTCACACACCCTGGCGTCCATTCCGCTCATGTTCCAGCCCGGCAGTGTGTGGGCCTACAGCCGCGCCACCGATGTGTTGGGGCGACTGATCGAAGTGGTCAGCGGGCAATCGCTGGGTGACTTTTTGCATGCAGAAATTTTCGAGCCCTTGGGCATGACCGACACCGGTTTTTGGGTTTTGCCCGAAGAAGAACACCGCATTGCCGAACCCTTTGCTCACGACCCCGATGGGGGCATTCCGATGAAGGTGATCGAGCCGCGCCAAGTGCCCGCTTTGGAAAGCGGTGGCGGCGGTCTGATGTCCACGGCTTTGGACTACGCCCGATTTTTGCAATGCCTGCGCAACAAGGGCGAACTGAACGGGGTGCGCCTGTTGAGCCCGCACATGGTGGACTACATGACCAGTGACCACTTGGGCAACATCCCTGCCGATGGCACCTTGTTGCCGCCCGGCCATGGCTTTGGTTTGGGGTTTGCTGTGCGCACGCATCTCGGCTTGTCGCCCGTGCCAGGCTCGGTTGGTCTTTACTACTGGGGCGGCATCGCGGGCACCACTTTTTTTGTCGACCCAGCGCTCGACATGTACGCCATGCTGCTCATTCAAGCGCCTAACCAACGCGATTACTATCGGCCCTTGTTCCGCAACCTCGTGTACGCGGCACTGCAGGCTTAAAACAACACCCACTGGAGACACGCCATGCCCCAAACCGGCCTCATGATGAACCGCCCCCTGCTCATTTCAGGCATTCTTGAACACGGTGCCGCCCAGTTTGGCGAGCAAGAAATCGTCTCGCGTGAAACGCACGGCCCACTGCACCGCACCACCTATGCCAAAGCCGCAAAGCGCGCACGCCAACTGGCCAACGCCTTGGCCCAGTTGGGCCTGAAAGCAGGCAGCGCCGTCGGCTCGATTGCCTGGAACAACCACCGTCACCTCGAAGCCTATTACGCCGTCTCGGGCAGTGGCATGGTCATGCACACCTGCAACCCTCGCCTGCACCCGCAGCAGCTGATTTATGTGATCAACCACGCCGAAGACGAAGTCGTGCTGTTTGATGCCACGTTCGCGCCCCTCATTAAAGGCATTGCAGCGCACTGCCCCAAAGTGCGGGCTTGGGTTTGTTTGGCCGATGCCGCCAACACCCCCGCCATTGAAGGTGTGTCACCAGTGCTGAACTACGAAGACCTGATCAGCGGCCACAGTGAGCACTTCGATTGGCCCGATCTGGATGAAAACAGCGGCGCCGCACTGTGCTACACCTCCGGCACCACCGGCAACCCCAAAGGCGTGCTGTACTCGCACCGCGCCATTGTGATGAACGCCACCACCGCCTGCATGCCCGATGTGCTGGCCTTGTCCACACAAGAAACCATTCTGCCGGTGGTGCCCATGTTCCACATCAACGCGTGGTGCATCCCTTATGCCGCTTTGGTGTCCGGCACCAAATTGGTTTTCCCTGGCCCCAAGCTCGATGGCCCCAGCTTGTACGAACTGATGGAGTCCGAGCAAGTCACCGTCAGCGCAGGTGTGCCCACCATCTGGATGGGCTTGATCCAACACGTTGAACAAAACAACTTGCGCTTTGCCACCATGCGGCGCACGGCCGTCGGGGGCTCGGCCATGCCGATGGCCTTGATCGCCAAATTCATGGACACCTATGGCGTGGAAGTGCGGCATGGCTGGGGCATGACCGAGACCACCGCAGTGGCCACCATGAGCAACCTGAGCCGCACCGATCGCCAAAAACCGGCCGCCGAGCAACACGCCATTGTGGCCAAGCAAGGCAAAACCGTGTCGGGCATCGAGATCAAAGTGGTCGACGAAAACGGCCACACACTGCCCCGCGACGGCACCTCACAAGGCGAGTTGATGGTGCGCGGCCAGTGGATCGTGGAGCGTTATTACAAGGCCGAAAAAACCGCCCTGGTGAATGGTTGGTTTCCCACCGGCGACATCGCCACCATCGACGCGCAGGGCACGATGCAAATCCGCGACCGCACCAAAGACGTCATCAAAACCGGCGGTGAGTGGATCAGCTCGATTGACTTAGAAAACGCCGCCATCGCTCACCCGGCCGTGGCCATGGCGGCTGTGATTGGCATCAAGCACCCCAAGTGGGATGAACGGCCCTTGTTGTTCATCGTGCGCAAACCGGGTCAAAGCCTGGAGAAGGCCGACATTCTGGATTTCTTGGCCACCAAGGTCGCCAAATGGTGGGTGCCCGACGACGTGGTGTTTTTGGAATCGTTGCCCGTGGGCGGCACCGGCAAAGTCCAAAAGAACGAGCTGCGCAAAGAGTACGGCGGCGTGTTCAGCTGATCACACTTTGGCGCTTGGCCGATCGTTCATGCGGTCGCGCCAAGCTTGCAAAGCGGTCATGCCTTCATCGCCGGGCACAAACTTCATCAAGCCGCGCGCAAACTCCAAAGCGCAAAACGCGGTGATATCGGCGATGGTGAAGCGATCACCCGCGATCCAAGGTTGCGCTTGCAGCGACTGGTCAAACCAACGCGCCACCTCGCGCACCTTTTCGGCCTGAGAGCGGCCAAACTCGGGAAACTGGGGTTTTTCTAAGGCGGCCAAACCAGGGTGGCCGTGGCGAATCGCATTGGCAATGCCGCCGAGCAAATAAAGCTCGACACGGCGGTCGGCCATCTCAATAAATCCCCGCTCGTCACCGTCGACCCCCATCAAATTGGGCTCGGGAAAGCGCCCTTCCAGCAAAGTGCAAATGGCCCGGGTTTCGGTGATCACACGGCCATCGTCCAGCTCCAGCGCGGGCACTTTGGCGAGCGGGCTTTTGGCCAAATATTCAGGTTGCCGGTGCTCACCGCCGTTCAGGTCCATGTTGACCATCTCGATACCGGTGATGTTTTTCTCAACCAAAAACATCAACACCCGGCGAGGGCTGGGGGCACGGTGGGCGGTGTAGAGCTTCATGGGGTTTCTTTATTTTGATAATTAGTTTTGATTCATGCAATTTTAGTTAGCCATTGAATATTGAAAGTCTTTTCACTAGCTATCACCTCAAGTGCGGGGAAACTCGACAAGTCGGAGCATGGATTGCTCTAAGAAGGGCCAATCCCCGCATGCGCGGGGGAAACTTAGCCGGGTAGACAACGGGCTTGCCGTAGACGGGTCTATCCCCGCATGCGCGGGGGAAACCCAGCACTCAAAGCGTACCAATTCCTGCTCTTGGGTCTATCCCCGCATGCGCGGGGGAAACCGCGGCCTTGCGACGCGACGATCAACTGGGCAGGGTCTATCCCCGCATGAACGGGGGAAACAAGTCAAAAGTCACGCCTGTGATGGCCGCTGCGGGTCTATCCCCGCATGCGCGGGGGAAACCCGAGCAAGTCAAAAAGCTTGCGCATGATTGGGGGTCTATCCCCGCATGCGCGGGGGAAACTTGGGTGACCGAGTGACCCGGCTGTCAAGGTCGGGTCTATCCCCGCATGCGCGGGGGAAACGTGGCATCAAATGGCATTGATCTTCTCCAAAAGGGTCTATCCCCGCATGCGCGGGGGAAACCTGAAGTGGTCGATCTCTTTTTGCTCCGTGGTGGGTCTATCCCCGCATGCGCGGGGGAAACGTGATCAACATGGGCAACATCAAAGCCAAGTCGGGTCTATCCCCGCATGCGCGGGGGAAACACTGTTCCTAGACCACCTCACGCATCCGGTTGGGGTCTATCCCCGCATGCGCGGGGGAAACTGAGCCGGATGGCGTGCGCTCTCTCTCCACTGGGGTCTATCCCCGCATGCGCGGGGGAAACGTCTGGTGAGCTTGAGCATTGACTTTGGATAAGGGTCTATCCCCGCATGCGCGGGGGAAACGCAACCAACACCGCCCCAAAATCCGCTTCCGCGGGTCTATCCCCGCATGCGCGGGGGAAACCATGGTGTAGGCGTCCAGCAAGGTGTCGCCCAGGGTCTATCCCCGCATGCGCGGGGGAAACCTGCGCGGTCTGCTCGCTCATGGCTTGCATGAGGGTCTATCCCCGCATGCGCGGGGGAAACCAATCAAGCACTTCGTTGCGGGCGCGTTTGGTGGGTCTATCCCCGCATGCGCGGGGGAAACCACGACGAGCGGCTGGGCTATGAGTACCGCATGGGTCTATCCCCGCATGCGCGGGGGAAACCGGATGGCTTCTGCACACGCATAGGCGGTATAGGGTCTATCCCCGCATGCGCGGGGGAAACTTCAAGGGCGTGGAAATCATCTGGGACCCCCAGGGTCTATCCCCGCATGCGCGGGGGAAACGTCATCACAGACCCCAACACGGGCGATGTCAAGGGTCTATCCCCGCATGCGCGGGGGAAACCCATGTCGCCTCACTGACTCATGGTCTTTTAAGGGTCTATCCCCGCATGCGCGGGGGAAACTCTAGATCGTAAGTTGTTGATCGCATGAATAATTTTGCTATTTACATGTATTTTTAAAGCGCAATTTGGATTAACTACCTGCACGGGCGATCCACATGCCGTCAATCTCCTGCAATGTTTTAGCAGGTGTCCCCAAATGGGCCAATTTCAGTCCACCTGTCGCTTCGCGCTCAGTCCAAATCATGACTACGCTACCTCGTGGCTCCACAAAATGCCATTCCGTCATCACTTGCCAAACTCGTTCTCTTACGCCTTTGCTCATTCGTGGGCTGATGTAGGTGCATGGTGCCACTTCTAGCATCACCGATGCCAAAAAGCCTCTAAAGCGTTCAGCCACATCACGGGTCACGATCGTTACCTGAGCCATGTGCTACCTCCTCCATTCGCAGTACTTGCTTAATACGATCAATCATCGAAGGGATAACTGATTCTTTCCGAAAAACACGAGCTGCTTCACGGCGCACAAGCCGGTCCAACACTTCACCCGATTTTTCACATTGCTTTACTGCACTGAAAGCAATTGCCAGGGTAATGTGGTCACGGTACAGATCAGCAATATCAAGCACAAAGGCTTGCCCAGAATCTTCATGAATGAAACCGAGTTGTGGAATAGCCGCCAATGCTTGCACCGCAATCGCGGCTGCGGCTTGCACAGCAGTTGCTGCATGGTTGATGGCTTGGTTGGGCAAATCATCAGCTTCGGGGTTGGCGCGATCAAATCGTCTGCTATGCCACTCAATGCCAAACTTCTCAGCCATGAGGCGATAAGTGGCTTTGACCCGGCTGCCTTCAATGCCAAGCAAAGTTTCCAGGTCACGATGCGGCAAAACTTCACCCAAACGCAAGGCATACATGTGGCGTGCCACACTGATCCGCCGTCTGGGGTTACCCCACAACTCGGCCTGACGGCGTGCAATGTCTGACCTGTCCGGCATCATGGGTGGCGCGGTATAACTGCGCACACCGTCCACGCCCACAGCGGCCATCAAGGTACCGTGCCGGGCAAGCAAGCGCAGTGCATCGTGTGTGACACTGCTGCCTGGCCCCAACAAAATCATGGACACGGCCTGATGCGGAATCTGATCAAACTTCGGAATCAGGGTGTCCGTGCCTCTTGCGAAATGCAAGCAACCATTGATCACACACAACTCACCTCGCTCTAACCAAATCAGGCCATGCCGATCGGCATGCGGCACGCGTGCCGTTTCCAGCCCCAATCGCCCCTTGAGCACGATCAGACTCAGGTGGCTACTGCAGGTTTAAGCAAGAGCATGCCAAAGCCAAAAGCCCGATGTCTGCCAATGCCACGCGCAATCAAAGCGGCGAAGGCTTCACTGTCGCGCACCTGCAAAACACCCGTAAACACGGCATCTGGCCCTTGCACAGGGTGCTTGAGTCGTGAGCCTTCAGTTTGCACCGCACCACGGCGAAGCACTGCGCTGAGCTTGAATTCGGTCATACCCACCTCATACAACTCGGCTGCACCTTCAAACTGGCGTTTCAGCCAATCGGCATAAACCGCTTCACGTGACAACACCGCATCGGGCATCCGCTGGACTGCTGATAAAAAGGCATCCAGCTCTTTGTCATCCTTGCGCACCACAGGCCGCGCACGCACTTCAAAGGACAAAAACTGCCCCGCTTTCCAACTCTTCGGGAAGGGACGAATCAACAAACCGGGCGTCTGCAAAGTGGCGTCCAAACCCAGCATATCGGCCACTTCGGGCGAAGCCAGCTCGACAGCTTCTCGCATGGCTTCAGCTTGTGTGCTGTAAGCCAATAGACCCTGACCAGCGCGATAGCTGAAGGGCTGGGGTGCCAGATCGGCAAATGCAGCCCTGAGTGCCGCATGGAACGCGTAACCCAAATCGCCCTGCCCATGGTCTGGTATCAAACCCTGGCGTTGTGCCCATGGCAGCAACCGATTCAAGTTGGGACGCAAATGAATCAAATAAAAGTCTTGGCTCATGCGGCCCCCTGCTGTTCTGGTTGTGGGGCAGGCATGCGCAACATGCCCTCGCGCACAGGTCGCCAACCACCATGTACACCGCTGGTCCAATTGCGCTCATCGCACACGTCCAGGCTTCGGTCTCCGTGTTGGCCGGGCAAACTACCTTCGCCGTCGGGCCATTGGGCGCGAACGTCGTGATGCAACGCAGGTTCAGCACGTTGCAATGCCTTCAAAATATTGTCGGCCTCTACCCAGCCAGCCATCAAACGGTCTGTGGGCAAGCAATTTTTGCGTCCGACAAACAGGGGACGAGCGGGCTTGTCCAGCGCAGCGGCCAAATCTTCCAAGGTCGGGCCTTCGTCTGCGGCTTGCAGGCGCAGCGCGACCATGACGTTCATGTCGGCGTGGTAGTGGCGATATAGCTGAAGAGTACCTGCCTTTTTTCGCCCATTAGGTGTGTCTGTTTCGACATAGAACACCGCACTGTTTCTATTTCCGCGCTCTTCCACCACGCCATGAGTGGTCCAGCCCCTGTCGTCTTGGTAAAGCAAAGCCGTCTGGTAATCCACCAACCTTGCACCTTCGGAGTCCAATCTTGCCCCCATCACCAGCCGCTCTTGCAAGCGGTTGTGTTGACCGTCATCCCCCCGGTCCCAACCCAAAGCATTGGCGAACAAACCCGTGACCATGGACAGCGCCGGGAAGTCACGGATCACGCCGTAGTTGTCAATCGTTTCGCCTCCAAAAGCGATCAATGGCGCTCGCAAGCGCAGCAACAAATGCCGTGCCATCTCAGGCACCTTGCGCAGCGCCACTGACGATGCGGTCTTGCACCCACTGGGTCAAGCTGGCCAATGGCAAACGTTCAGCACCCGGCACCTGGCAGTCGTCAACGCTCAAGAAACGGCGCTCGCTTGGGGCACCATAAGCGGCATCCAAGCGTTGCAACTCATTGGCAAGCTGCCCAACGGCACGCTCACGTATTTTGTCGCCCCTGGTGTCAAGCGCATTCTGGAATGCCCCCGCCAAACTGCGCGGCTGCCAGTCACCCGCTTCGACCAGTATCAGCTTGGCCCATTCAAACGGTGCAGTGCTGCCACGTTTGGCACCCGGGCTGACCGTGGCAATCAGATGCAGCAAGTGATGCACCACCTTGGCAGCCAGTTCGCGCTGGTCGGCCCCTACATTGAAGCAATCCTTGATGCCCACGCCTTCCAGGTTAGCCACTAGTTGCGGCACATCCACCACCACGTAGCCGTAATACAAACCCGAGGCCAACTCGGTATCAAAAATGCCTGCGGAGCCTTGCTCTCCGGCATCGCGCAAAAGGTCATCGACCACCGTGAAGTAGTCATTTTCAACCTGGGCCTCATGCACCGTGAAGGCATGGGCCACGTAAACGGCGGCATCTCGACTGGTCAACACATCCGATGTGACCATGCGGCCAAAGAGGGCTGACTCCAATCCACTGCCCAACTTCATGACCTCAATGTTCTTCTTTTCACCCTTTTCTTTCAGCCATGCGGCCACCGCTTCTTTGAGGGCTTTGACTTCGGTGTGTTCTTGTGCCAGGGTCAGGCACTTACCAATCAAATAATCGCGCTCAGCGCTGCCCAACAAGACGGCCTGCCCTGTGCTCAAAGCATCTTCGCCCTGTGGGCTCTTGCCTGCTTTGTCCAACAGGCCGCCATTGCGCATGCCTTCAACAGCAGCTTGGGCTAAGGCTTCGTTCATACCTTGTGCGATCATCATGTCGCGCATTTGCCGGGGCAACTCGCGTGAGCGAGTTGCCATAGGCACGCCAAGACTGGCCAGAGAAAAGATGTCATCAGCAACGCGCCAGTGACGCTTGAGACATTGCGATGAAATGCGTGTGCGAATGGCGTTGCCATACGGTAACCGTTTGGCCAAACCGGCATCGTCTCGGTTGAGTAACGCAGCGGGGTAGTTGTGCAGCGTGTGAATCTGAATGAAGCGGGGCAGTATGTTCATTTTGAAGTCCCTTGTGTAGATTAAAAACTCAATGAGCGCGTGCGATAGCGCTGAAATAATCGCCAGCAATGCGAAGGCGTAGTGCCTCCGTGTCCTCTTGCTCGGTGGTGTCTTGCGAATCGTTTTTACGGATCAGTTCGCTCAGGGTGTACCAATTGGGCTGAACCTGCTTACTGGCCAACAGACGCAACAAACGGGGAACAATTTGCAAAAAAGCATCCCCACGCGAAACAAGCAATTTAGTGACACGGGGCTCTGAAACACCCGCATTCGCCAACTGCTTGCCGAGCGAACCCTTGCCATGACCCGCCAAGGCCATGCCATGGGCAATCAATGCCCATCGTTTCCATGTGGTGGGCTGCCATGTGTCAGGCGATAAACCCGCCTCAATCAGCGCACGCGCCAGCGCTGCGATTTGATGCGGACGCATCGCATCTGGGTCCAGACGCGCCAAAGCGGCACGGGTGCCGGAATCGGCACGATCAATAAAGCCTGCCAGCCGCCCCACTGGATGTCCAGCTGGCGCTGCTGGCTCGGGTGCCACCACTGGCATCTCGGGTTCAAATAAATCAAGCGAGCTCATGGCTCTCCTCATGGGTAGAAGTGAATGGGGTTTTTCTGGATTTCAATGCCTGGGCAAGTGCAGGCAATTTGCTGCCGCGCATGGCTGAACGCAAACGCGTGAGCGCTGCGGATTGCGCTCGGTAGCGGAGTTGTCCGCTGCGCGGGCCAGCAGTGAATGCCGATTGCAAAACTGATTCAGCACGACCAGCCAATACCAAAAGCCATTGATTGCGCGCAGCATCTCGATCAGTGGCTTCGATTTCTTCGATGAGTTCAGGAAAGAACTGTGCATCACATTGCGCCTCGAAGGGCACTGCGAACTTGCCAGCGGAACGCTTTGCAGAAGCAGGTAGCTTTTTGATTGCCTCGAAAAATTCTTTTTCCCCAACCACCAAATGCAGTGATTTGTTAAATAAGACAACCAATGCCAACTCCAACATATTAGTTAGAGGATCTATTGAAGCTATGCGCTCATTGGCCAACTTAGCCAACTCGTCTGTTTTTTGAATCAAAAGGGCCTTACGCACAGTTTTTGAAACAGGGATGCGCCTCTCGTGGTATCCCTCTGTTTTACCCTGTCCTCTAGCTACCCCTTGTGCAATCAAATAAACGCCATCTGCATCATCGCCTGACAACCAAATTTGAGCTGATGACTTGGAGAGCTTTGACCCCACCAAAAGCTCTGTTGCCAGCCTGTAATCAAAACCGCGACTACTGATCGTCAAAGCCTTGGCCTCAATACCATCAACTGGCATCCAAGGGTCACCCGTGTTGCCATTGCGTTCTTTTGCCGCAATCCGTGGTGCTTTACTTCCTGTGGCAAAGGCGCTTATTCCACCAACTGAATTTTTGAATCGTACGCGCCGGCAAATTTCGATGTACCAAGGATCTAGTGATGCAAATGACAAGCTTTCAACACCGTCCCATGGAATCATCCAAATCAGAGCATGACCATTTGCACTTGAGAAATCGAATGATTCCATTACGACTTTCCTGCCGGCAAAAACAGCCGCCACATCACGGAGCCATCGCGACCCCCATCCACCCTTTGGATGGATACCAACACCGCATTTGTTTGCAGATCCACCGTTCATTCGGGAAATACCCCAGTTACCCGCCCCAAAAAATCCCTCTTGCGTTTGCAGACTGAGCAAGGCGTAAATCCAGTCTTCGTGTGTACTTTGTGACATACGGGCTGGCTTTACTTCATGGTTTTTTGAAGTCACCAGCATGTCCAATTCATCTGCAGCCACTAGGCAGTTCTTCCAGCTGCCAATGCTGCCACTCGGCTCTGGTGCCTGCATGAATGCCGGTCGATCAACCGGGCTCACCAAACACCATGCCGCGCCATCCGGGTCATCAGGTGTGAGCGCCAACAATGACGTTTTCCAGTCTTGCGCAGTGTCAAACGGCTCAGTTCGAGCTGATCGGTGCAATGCAATGGCCGCCAACTGAACCAAAAACGCATGCCATGGGTGCCGCTGGTGCGGACGGAGGGCGGGAAAATCACGTACCTCGTCTTTAGCCATGGCAATGAACAACTCGGGCAACGTGCACGCGATGCGTTCACCTGTTTCAACACGGCGGTAGTGCAGCAGGCGCTCTCCAAGCAAGTCGCCAAAGATTTCTGGTTTTGTATCTGTGTCTTTTTTGTGTTTCATGACATCACCCCTTTTTTATGTCCTTGATGCGCTCCACGCCAAGTCGGCTGTATCGGTAATGGGTGTCGCCCAAGCTGAAGGTGAAACCACCGTCATCCAATTGAGACTGAATTACCGGCTGCTCATCGGGTGACAAGTCATGGGGCCACATGTGATGACGCACAGGCAGATGCTGAATGCGGTTACCAAATGGCCCCTGTGGCGGCGATGCAAATGTCAGCAAGTAATCAGTCGAACCCAAGCGACTGGTGACTTTTTGTTCGCCATCCAAAAACGTCAATACGTTACCTGCCTCGTCTTCAAACTCTTGATCGAAGGGCATTCGATGAAGAGCAGCCACGCCTTTTTTGGCCTGTATTTCGCCGTCTACGTTTTGCCCGTGCACCGCCCAGTCCGCACCCAATGCTTTTTCTAACTGCGTCAGCACTTCAGGATGCGTGGCCCGCTCTACCAACTCACGGTTGTCTTGTGGGATCAGATGGTTCTCTGAACCGCGGATCAATCGGTGCGTCGCTTCCAAAATCCGCAAGTCCATGTAAATGCCACCACCGTTGTGAAAACGCCCCAGGCCGTGACTCGATTTTTTGAGGCATCCATCCAGGCTGTGGCCTGCTGGCACCAGCACCACAGCTTTCGCTTGTTGGCAGCTTTCAGGCCGTTCCTCTGCTGCGCGGTCATGCCGGTGCAATCGGCCCACGCGCTGCAGCAACACGTCCATGGGGCACAGGTCGGTGATGAGCAAGTCGGCATCAATGTCCAGACTTTGTTCCAGCGTTTGTGTGCCCACCACGATGCAGGCTTGCAAGGGCTTGGTTCGGTTTTTACCGATTTGGCGCTCCACCGCTGCATCCAACTCGGGGCGATCTTCTCGGCTGTAGCGGCTGTGATGGACCGTGGCGATGCCGTTCAGATTGAACAGCGCACCCTGCAAGCCCGCTTGCTGCGCCTGCTCTTCAATGGCGCGAAATGCCGCCAAGGCTGTGGGCACGGTGTTGCGTATCACCAGTACTTTTGCACCTTGTTTGGCCGCCTCAATAGCCAAAGCAGCAATCGTCTCGGGGCTGTCGATGCAGTCTTTCACTTGCCAATGCACCCGTTTGCTGCGTCCTGAATCAGGCAGCGCGTTGATGTTGGTGCCATCTGTCAGCGCAGGATATGGCGTAGCAATCGCCTGCGCCAATGTAGGCATTGGTGTGTTCGCGTTGATGAGTTTTTGATAGCGATGGCGGGCACTGGAGCCCAATGTGGCGGATAACAAAAGCGCATGCCCGCCAGCGTTCAGATGCGCCTTGAGCAAATGGGCCAAGAGCGTGGCCATGTAAGCGTCAGACGCGTGAACTTCATCGACCACCAACAAGCTGCGCGAGAGCAAGCTGTGGCGCATGTGGGCGTGCCTCACTTGCAAAGCACCAAGCAGTGCTTGGTCAATGGTTCCCACCGCTAACGGCGCAGCTAAAAATCGCTTGCTTGATTCTGCAGCCCAACGTGTATGGGCTTTCTGGTCATCGGGATCGTCTGCCCACAGCACTTTGAAGTCCGGCAGCTTGGTTTTGATGGTTTGTCCATCTGCACTTTCATACCCTGATAGAGCGCGCACCACCAGCGGAGGCTCATGCCCAGTGCCTTGCCACAGCGTGGCCGCAAATTGCAACGTGCGCTCATACAACTGCGTTGCAGCCACGCGAGTCGGAAGTGCGAAATACAAGCCGTCAACATGACCCGCCTGAAAGAGTTGCGCAAAACGCCACAAAGCGGCTTCGGTTTTGCCGCTGCCTGTTTCGGATTCAAGAATCAGAAGCTGTCCCAAATTCGCTTCGGCCATCTTGGCTTGAATGGGTCGCGGTTTTTCTACGCCAAAGACCGTTGAAAAATTCGGAAGTTCGGTTAATGCTTCTCGCCATGCGGTCGTGTCAAAGCCTACTTTGTGGACTGCCTCGCGGGCACGCTGCCAGACCCACTGGTTGCGGTCTTCACCGGCTTCGGCGTAAGGGAAAAAATACGTGTCCGACCCCAACCAATCGGCAAACTGCACGAGCCCTGCAAATAGGTGAGCGAACTCCGGGCTTTTCGGCAAAGCTGGTCCGTCTTGAAAAGCTTCGGCAAACCATTGCTTTGTGCATTGACCGATATTGCGCAGCGTGGCTTGTGGGTCGTAAACCACTTGGCCCGCCTGGGTGACAGGTCGCCAAATTGCGACAGAAATGCTGCTCGATTCCACAACAGGGCGTCCGTGATGGCTGATAGATGCGCGCCACAAACTCGAACACACTGCACCCCAAGTGCTCATCTCTTCAGCTGGCAATTCCCCCAAGAGCTTGGCATCACCAAAAATGAACAAGGCTTCATGCGTATGCCCTGCTGGCGCAGGCCAGCCTTTTGGTAAGGCTTGTTCTGCATGCCCCCACCACTTGGCCTGAAACCCTGCATTGGCCTTACCGACATCGTGCAAAAAAACCAGAACGGCCAGGCGCAACAGGTCGATTTCGGTGAAAGGTCGGCCAGCTGCCCTCTCAAGTGCGCGTCGCACTGAATCGACCTCTGCAATAGCAATAAAGCAAGCTGCAACATCCAGCATATGCGCTGTTAGAGGATGGCTTTTCCCATGCTCATCTAATTTTCCCCAAGCTTTTATTGGCATCATTATTTATAAATAATAAATGCTTTATTGCTAATTTACACTGCTGTAATTACCTACTATGTAGTTAAATTTTTATCAATCAACAAAGGGTGTCAGATCTACATATTCAGATACGACGGTGCAGGACTCTGCTGCGATCTATTGCCATTGATTTACTAAATGTCTATGTAAGTGTGAATCAACGAATCAACCGCTAACGAGCAGATCCAATCAGAAGACACTCAGCGATACCTGAAGTTCTTCGGGTTCTAATAATCGAAACGAAAAAGGCAATCCTGGCCTTTATGCAGTTGATGTAGCAGCACGACTTCGTTGAGGACGCATCAAAACGAAATCATTCCAAGAACAGCGTGAAGCTGCCCTGCATCACTTCATTACTGAACACCCAAGTGCGTGCTGGTTTCAAACGCTCTTCGCCGCTTCCAGCATGTCACGTGTCTGCATCGCCACTTGGCGTGCCGCCGCTGCAAAGTCTTCGCCGCTCGAGGCATACAGCACGGCACGTGACGAGTTGACGATGATGGCGCCTGCGCTGCTGCCATCGGCATGCGCGCGCCAACCGGCTTTGACAGTGGCCACCGCGTCACCGCCTTGTGCGCCCACACCAGGAATCAGCAGGGGCACCGTGGGCGCAATCTCGCGCACACGCTCGATCTCTGCGGGATACGTGGCGCCCACCACCAGGCCGAGCTGTCCGTTCAAATTCCACGGGCCTTGAGCGAGTCCCGCGATGTGTTCGTAAACGCGAGGCTCACCAGCCACAGATGACAAGCGCTGGTTTTGCAGATCGTCACCGCCCGGATTTGACGTGCGGCACAACAAAAAAGCGCCTTTGCCTTCGTACTTGAGGTAGGGCGCTACCGAGTCCCAGCCCATGAAGGGTGAGAGCGTCACGGCGTCGGCGCCGTAGCGCTCAAAGGCTTCTTTGGCGTATTGCTCGGCCGTCGAGCCGATGTCGCCGCGCTTGGCATCCAGAATGATCGGCACATGGGGCGCCACGCGGCGCATGTGTTCCATCAGGCGCTCCAACTGGCCCTCGGCACGGTGCGCGGCAAAGTAGGCGATTTGGGGTTTGAAGCTGCTGACCAAGTCGGCGGTGGCATCGACAATGCGGGCGCAAAAGTCGTAGATTTTGTTGGCGTCTCCCTGCATGCCCACAGGAAACTTGGTGGGCTCGGGGTCAAGGCCCACACACAGCATGGAGCCGTTTTGGCGCTCGGCGTTGCGCAACATGTCGAGAAAGGTCATGCGGGCATTTTAAGCGGCGGTCATGCCGTCTCAGAGGGCGCTAGGGCGACACCCTTGGGCGCATGGCCAAAGCTAAGATGGTGACCATGCACCAACTTTCATCGCGCCAGTGGACCGTTTTGATTTTGCTGACCTTGGTCTGGGGCATCAACTGGCCGATCATGAAAATCGGGGTCACGGGCTTTCCACCCCTGACCTTTCGCACCCTGTGCATGTGGCTCGGAACGCCCATATTGGCTTTGGTGTTGGTGGTGCAGCGGGTGCCGTTTCGCATTGGGCGAGAGCATTGGCGTGAGTTACTGCTGCTGGCCACCTTCAACATGTTTTTTTGGCACGGGCTGATCATCGTGGCGGTGCAGTCTTTGTCCAGCGGAAGGGCCGCTATTTTGGGTTACACCATGCCGATGTTTTCGGCTGTTCTGGGTGCCTGGGTATTTGGCGAACTATTGACCAAGCGGGCTTGGGTGGGGGTGGCCGCAGCTTCTGTGGGGGTGGTTTTGTTGCTCTGGCATGAGCTGTCCAACTTGAGTGGCAAACCCGTTGGGGTGCTGTTGGCCTTAGGGGCAGCCAGCACTTGGGCCTTGGGCACTCAGCTGTTGCGCCGCACGAAGATGCCCGTGCCCACCTTGACCATTTCGTTTTGGATGGCTTTTTTAACCACCGGTGTGATGACCGTGCTGGCACTGGTGTTGGAGCGTGAGCAATGGCATGCGCCATCTGAAGCCACGTGGGGTGCCATTGTTTTCAATGCGGTGCTGGTCTTTGGTTTTGCACAAGCGGCTTGGTTTTACTTGGCGCGCAGCCTGCCCCCGGTGGCGTCCACATTGAGTGTGATGCTGATACCGGTGTTGGGTGTATTCAGCGGGGCGGTGGGTTTGGGCGAAGTCTTGCATTGGCAAGACTGGGCCGCCGTGCTGTTGATGATGGTGTCGATTGCAGCGGTGCTCTGGCCCAAACGTCAGGGCAAGGACCAGACTTTACAAAACGATCAGCCCTGAACCGTCTGGAGTGCCAGCACCAAGTCTGCCCAAGCCTTGGCTTTGTCGGGCGCACTGCGCAACAGGGTTTCGGGGTGGTAGGTCACCACCACTGGCACGCCACGGTAGCGGTGCACTTGGCCGCGCAGTTTGCCCAAGGGCTCTTGGGTTTGCAGCAAAGACTGCATGGAAAAACGACCCATCAACACAATGACTTTGGGCTGTACCAGCGCCACCTGTCTTGCCAAATAGGGCTCGCAAGTGGCCAACTCTTGCGCACTGGGATTGCGGTTGGCCGGCAAGCGGCATTTGAGGCTGCTGGTGATGTACACCCCGGACGCGCCCGTGGCCTCGCGGCTTAAACCCACGGCCTTGAGCATGTTGTTCAGCAACTGTTGGGCAGGGCCGACAAACGGCTCGCCGTGTTGCCCTTCTGCTTCGGGCACCGGGTCGCCAATGACCATCCAATCGGCTTGCACATCGCCCACGCCGACCACCGACTTTTGCCGATGGCTGCACAAGGTGCAGGCTTGGCAGGTTTCGATGGCGCTTTGCAGCTCAGGCCAGCTCATGCGGTCCACGCCCTCGGCCAAGGGCTGGGCCACCGGCATCGAAGGTGTGGGCGTAAATGGCGTCATAGGCGCATTGGCTTTGGCTGTGGCCGCAACGACCGGCGCGGGGCGCTGAATGGTGGGCAATGCCGAGGGTGCAGAAGCCGATGGAATCGCAGAAGCCGCAGGATTTAAAGGAGCCGCAGGATTCAAAGGAGCCGTCGCAATGCCAGAGGGGGTTGCCTGCACAGGGCGTGGTGTTGCGCTGTTTTGTTCGTTAGCCGCTGGCGCATCGCCCGTTGTGGACTGCGGCCACCAGACGCGCACGCCCATCTCGGCCAAGATGGCACGCTGGCGTTCGTCAAGGTCAAATCGGGTGGGGTCGCTCATGTTCGGGCTCACAGTTTCAAACTCATGACCACCGCATGCTCACGCTGCTGGCGGTCTGCAGGATAGTAATCCTTGCGGATACTGATTTGCCGAAAGCCATAGCGCTCATACACCTGCAAGGCGCGCGCATTGCTTTGCCGCACCTCCAGCCACAGCCATTGCGCACCGGCATGACGCGATATGAGCGTCAAGGCGTCCAGCATCATGTGGCCCCAGCCTTGGCCTTGCCGTGCGGGGGCGACGGTGATGTTGAGCAAGTGCATTTCTTCGAAGCCCCGCATGGCCAAAAAATAACCCAGCAACTCATCGCCCAGCCACAGGCCTTGGGCTTCGAATTGGGGGTTGAGTGAGTCGCGAAAATTGCCGCGCGACCACGGGTGGCTGTAGGCCGTTTGCTCAATCGCCATGACCGCATCCAAATGCTCGGGGGTCATGGGAGACAGCACCACGGCGTTGCGCTCAGCCTCTGTGGGCAAGGCCAGCGCTGACGGAGCCATTTTTTGGCGGGTCGCGTTCATGACTGAGGGCTCGCCTTGGCCAAGGCCGCTTGCGCTTTCAGCACCTCGCGCTCGGCAGTGGTGTTGGCCACTTTGTCACGGATGTACAACGGCATGGCTTGGTCGGCGGGCACGGCTTGCCCTTGTGCCCACAGGGCAGGGGCCAAGCGCAACAAGGCGGCGGCGGTAGGCAACGCCTCGCAGCGCTTGCCCGGTGGCAAACGGTCGCCATAAGCGGCAAAGGCATTGCCCGCCAAAAATACCGGCGATGTTTGCGGCACCGGCGATGTTTGGGGCCCCGGCGATGTTGGCGTTGTGTGAGGCAACGCCACTTGTTCAGGCGCACCCACCTTCAATGGCGAAACAGTTTGCCAACCGCCTCGGGCAGGCGCAGTGCTTTGCGCATGGTCACTTGCGGCGGGCAAGGTTGGCGCGTGTCCGCCCTGTGCAGCCGGAGGTTGCCAGTGGTAAGCCGCGCTGTACACCTCGTCCATGCGGGCGTCGAGCAACGCCAGCACGGTCAACGCGTCGCTGGCGTTGAGGTCTCCTGACGACATTTGCAACTCACGCGCTTCTTCGGCCACGGCCAACAACGTGTCGATGGGCAACACGGGCACATCGGCGCCCAAGGCCAATCCTTGCGCCACGGCACACGCGGTGCGCAACCCCGTGAAGGACCCCGGCCCTCGGCCAAAGACAATGGCCGTCAATGAGGCGAGTGGCATATCGGCTTCGACCAACAAGGCCAGCACGGCAGGAATCAACCCGCTGGACGCCTGCGCACCACCGGGAAGGGTTTGCGTCCAGACCCGATCACCCCGAGCCACGGCCAATGACAGCACATCGGTGCTGGTGTCAAAGGCCAACCAACGCAGCTCGTTTGTGCTGGGGCTCATGGCTTGCTTTCAACCGCCGCGCCAATGGGCGCTGCCACTGCGGGCTTGGCTTGGCGCACGCCAAACAAAATGCCACAGGTCACCAAGCCGAGGCCCGCCAGCAAGTTCCAGTGCAAGGGCTCCCCCAGCAGCCAGACGGCCCCCAAGGCCGACAACCCGGGCACCAACGCCGTGATCATGGTGGAACGCACAGGCCCAAAGTGGCGCACCATTTGCGTGAAGGTGATGCCCGAAATCACGACCGAGCCTATGCCTTGAAATACCGCCTGAAAGGCGACTTCGGTCCACGGCGCTTGCAGCAAATGGGTCTGCAACCACCCCAAGCTGGTGAGGACCACGAACACCGGCACAAAGACCACAAAAGCAAAGGCCGTGATGGCCATGGTGGCGCGCACGGCGTCCAGCCCATAACGGCGCACCGTGACGCTGTAACCCGCCCAGCAGCAAGCCGCGGTCATGAACAGCAAATCACCCTTCCAGACTTCGCCGCCCTCAAAGGCCATGAGCAAACTCGCGCCACCCACCAGCACATCGCCCAACACGATAAAGCCCAAGCCCACCGCGCGCGCTGAGGAGACTTTCTCTCGCAACACGAGCCAAGCCAACAAGGTGGTCCACAACGGCAGACTGCCCGGCAGCAACACCGAGGCATGCGATGCTGGCGCAAAAAAGAAGCCGTTGTAAGCCAGCACGGCATACAGCAAGCCGCCCAATAAACCCGCCTGCAGCGTGGGTGCCAAGGGCAAGGGCGACAAGCCGAACAACGAGCCTGCTTTCTCACCCGCTTGGCGTGCCTGACGCATCATCCACCAAGCCCAAGGCAGCAAGATGCTGCTGGCCCCCACGATGCGGGCCAGCACGATGTCCATGGGCAACAAACCTCGGGTAGTGGAAGCCCGCGCAATGACGATGAAGCTGGTCCAAATCAGGACGGTGATGACCGCTGAGGCGATGCCCACGGTTTTTGAAGAAAATCGCATGGCCCGAATGATACGGCCCCGCCGCCAGCAACTCTGCCCATTAGACTCACGGCATGACTTTGATACGTGCAACAAGACCCTTGTTTTTGCCTTGGGGGCTCGCTCTTTTGACGGCTCTGTGTGGGGCTGCGGCGCTCACCACACCGGCGCTGGCCCTGGCCCAAACGCAGGCGGCGGGCCAGTCTGCCGCCTCGCCCTTGGCCAGTGCTCGACCTGCTTTGCCGCCAGCTGTTCTGAAGTCGCTTCGGCAAGCGCAAATTCCCCCCTCGGCCGTGAGCGTGCTGATCGCCCCACTCGCCGATGGCAATGCGACAGGGCAACCAGCCAAGGCGTTGCCACACCGCTTGTCTTACCAAGCCCAAATGGCCAGCAACCCGGCCTCGGTCATGAAGTTGTTCACCACCGCTGCGGGCTTGCAGTTGTTGGGGTCTGACTATGTTTGGCGCAACCGCGTGTTCACCGAGGGGCAAATCAAAGAGGGTGTTTTGTACGGCCATTTGGTGGTGCGCGGCAGTGGCGACCCCAAACTGGTGCTGGAGCGCTTGCAAGACTTGCTGGCCCAAGTGATGGCCGCGGGTGTGCGCGAGGTGCGTGGCGACATCGTGCTGGACCGCAGTGTGTTTGATGTGCGTGAACGCAGCGAGCCCTTTGACGACGAACCGCTGCGACCCTACAACGTGACGCCCGACGGTTTGTTGCTCAACTTCAAAACCGTGATCTACAAGTTCACCCCGCTTTCTGCAGGGGGTGCCGTGCAGGTACGCTTCGAGCCGCCTTTGGCCGGCTTGGATGTGCCCACTCAAATGCCCGCCAGCGCTGCCGCGTGCAGCGACTGGCGCAGCCAACTCAAGGCCGATTTCAGCCTGCCCTTAGCGGTGCGCTTTGCAGGAAGCTACCCGGTGCGCTGTGGCGAACGCGAATGGCCTGTGGCCTTTCCTGACCCAGAGCAATACGCTTTGCGCATGGTGCAAGCAATGTGGCTGGCCGCTGGCGGCCAATTGACAGGGCAAGTGCGTTACGGCTTGCGCTCGCCAACGGCCAAGTTGCTGGTCGACGCGCCCTCGTTGCCGCTGGCAGAAATCATTCAAGACATCAACAAGTTTTCTAACAACGTGATGGCGCAACAGCTGTTTTTGACTTTGTCCAGCGAGCTTGGTGCGCCGGGCCGTTTTGAGGCATCTCGGCTGCGCATGTCACGCTGGTGGCGCAGCAACTTTCCGGCTTTAGAAGAGCCGATCTTGGACAACGGGTCTGGACTGTCGCGCACCGAACGCAGCACAGCCGCAGCTTTGACGGCCCTGCTGCAAGCAGCCCATGTCGGCCCCCATGCACGGGCGTTCACCCAATCGTTGTCCGTTGCCGGCGTCGATGGCACCACCTCGCGGCTGAAAGATCGCAACCCACAGTCGCCCGTGATTGGCAATGCATGGCTCAAGACCGGCTCATTGCGCGACGTCATTTCGGTCGCGGGCTATGTGCAGGGTCAAAGCGGCAAGCGCTACACCGTGGTGGCCATCGTCAACCATGTCAATGCCAGCCAAGCCCGCTTGGCACTGGACCAGTTGCTGGAATGGACGGTACGTGACCAAAACAATTCTGAAAATAACCGCTCCACTCCGCGCTCGGGCACTTCAGAGCCACGACAATCAACGCATGACCCTGATTGACTGGATCGGCTCCTTCGCCGCACTCATCACCACCGTGAGCTTCATACCGCAGGCTTGGCAAACTTTTCGCACGCGCGATGTGAGCGGCATTTCGCTGGGCATGTACAGCCTGTTCACGGCGGGCGTGGCGCTGTGGTTGGTCTATGGCATCTTGTTGATGGCTTGGCCCATCATCATCGCCAACAGCATCACCACCACTTTGGCGCTGGGCATCTTGGTGATGAAGCTGCGCTACCGCTGACAGAATTCATTTGGCCGGGAAGACGGCCTGAAAGACGGTCTGAAAAGCCCCCCCAAGCCGCCCACAGCCTCCCAAAACCCCACGCCGTGGCCTTAAGCCGCTGCGCGTTGCAAGCGGTCTCGCACACCTTCCCACGCGGGCGTGTCGGGCGGTAATTGCACCCAAATTTGCTGCACCCCACGGGCATCCAACTCACGCAAGACACTGAACAAATCGTGCGCCGCTTGATCGGCTTGGCTCGGCTGCAAACGCCACACCACGCCAGCTCCGGCATCGGGGCGCTGGGCCGACCACACCCCAAGGTTGTTGGCATGCGGGCCCAAGGCCTGCAGTTTGTCGGTGATGTCTTGCGCAGTCATCAAGCGCACTTTGGCGCGCGGCGCATAGTGCGACTCGAGCGTGCCCGAGGCGCGCGGCGCGGGTTGGCTGAGCGCGTCTTTGCTCTGAATGGGCAAGCCGCAAGCGGCCTCAATTTGGGGTCGGGTGATTTGCCCTGGCCGCAACATCACGGGCGCACCCCGGGTGCAGTCGATGATGGTGGACTCGATGCCCACATCGCATTCGCCACCATCCAAAATCAGCAAATCAGCACCCAGCTCTGACTGCACATGTTGCGCGGTGGTGGGGCTGACGCGGCCAAAGCGGTTGGCGCTGGGTGCCGAAACACCCTGCACCCCCAAGGCCAGACACGCCTTGAGCAAGCTTTGCGCCACAGGGTGCGAAGGGCATCGCAGACCAATGGAGTCTTGTCCGCCAGCAGAGGCTTGGGCCACGCCGGGACGACGCGGCAAGATGAGGGTCAGCGGGCCGGGCCAAAACGCCTGCATCAAGCGTTGCGCAAAGTCGGGCACTTGCACGGCAAACGCCGCCACTTGCTCAACCCCGGCCACATGCACGATGAGCGGATGGTCAGCTGGCCGCCCCTTGGCCACAAAAATGTTGGCCACTGCGGCATCGCTGGTTGCATCGGCCGCCAAGCCGTACACCGTCTCGGTGGGCATGCCCACCAATTGGCCGTCGTGCAGGGCTTGTGCGGCCTGAGCAATGGCGGCTTCGTTGGCCACAAGAATCATGCTGCGCCTTTAAAAAGCTTCAATGCCCAACAAGGCTGCCGCTTGCAAGGCGGTGGCACGCACCGACTCGATGCTGTCCCCGGTGATGTTCAAGTGACCCATCTTGCGTCCGGGGCGCGCCGACAACTTGCCGTACAAGTGCAAATGCGTCCCGGGCAATGCCAGCACTTGGCCCCAGTTTGGGGTCTGGCCCTCACGCCACAAATCGCCCAACAAATTGAGCATGATGGCTGGCGAATGTTGGCGAGGCGGGGTCAGCGGCAAACCCGTCAGGGTGCGCACCTGCAAATCAAACTGCGATTGGTCGCAAGCGTCCAGGGTGTAGTGCCCGCTGTTGTGCGGGCGTGGCGCCATTTCGTTGACGACCAGTTGGCCGTCTTGCAAGATAAAAAACTCCACGCACAACACGCCCACATAAGCCAAGCCTTCGGCAATGGCCCGTGTGGCGGCCACAGCTTGCTGGGTCAGTGTTTTTGGCAAGACGCCTTCATAGACGCTGGTGACCGCCAAAATGCCTTCGCGGTGCAAGTTGAGTTGCACCGGAAAGTGGACCATTTGCCCATCGGCAGCGCGGGCAACAATGACCGAGCACTCGGCTTGCAGGGGCAGCATTTTTTCGAGCACGCAGGGCACGTTTTTCAACTCTGCCCAAGCGGCCGACAACGCTTCTCGGGTGGTGACCCGAATCTGGCCCTTGCCGTCATAGCCCATGCGGGCGGTCTTCAAGATACCGGGCAGCAAGTCGTCTGTGACTGCGCGCAATTGCTCAGCGTTTTCAATCACCGCGTGGGGCGCCACCGGCACGCCGCAGCGCACAAAATGCGCTTTTTCTGCCGCTCGGTCTTGCGCAATGGCCACCGCTTCAGCGCCGGGCGCCACAGGGCGGTGTGCGCCCAAGGTGGTCAAAGCCGGCGCGGGCACGTTTTCAAACTCGGTGGTGATGGCGGCGCAACGTTGCATCAACTGGGCCAAACCCTGTTCGTCCAAATAGTCGGTCTGAATGTGGTGGTGGCTGACGCGACCGGCCGGGCTGGCCGTGTCGGGGTCGAGCACGGCGGTGAAATAGCCCATGGCCTGCGCAGCATGCACAAACATGCGGCCCAATTGACCACCGCCCATCACGCCCAATGTGGCGGGCTGGCCATTGACCATGGCCCCGGGCAAGATGACGCGGCTCATGCCCGGCCCAAGGGTGCGACTGGCGGCAAGGTCATGGCCCGCGCGGCTTCGGTCTGCTCAGCCCTGAATGCCGCGAGTTTCTGGCGCAGCGCGGGGTCGTGGTTGGCCAGCATGGCCACGGCAAACAAGGCCGCGTTGGCCGCACCTGCAGGCCCAATCGCAAAGGTGGCCACCGGCACGCCCTTGGGCATTTGCACAATGCCGTGCAACGAATCCACGCCAGACAGCGCCTTGGTTTGAACCGGCACCCCCAACACGGGCACCACCGTTTTGGCAGCCAGCATGCCCGGCAAATGGGCAGCGCCTCCAGCCCCCGCAATGATGGCTTGCAAGCCCCGCTCGGCGGCGCTTTCTGCATAGGCAAACATATCGTCTGGCATTCGGTGGGCCGAAACGACCCGAGCATCGTGAGGGATGCCAAACTGTTGGAGAATCTGGACTGCGTGCTGCATGGTGTCCCAGTCAGAGCTGGAACCCATGACGACGCCGATGAGCGCTTGAGTCATTGGGTGCTTTTCGTGATCAATGTCGAATTTTAAGGTTTCGCCCTCACCCAGGCCGAAACACAACCCGGAAAACTGCCTGCCATGATGGATGTCACGATACAAAATTTTGAAGCCGAGGTGATTGAAGCCTCCTTGACAACGCCCGTGTTGGTAGATTTTTGGGCCCCATGGTGCGGCCCTTGCAAATCGCTCGGCCCCATTCTTGAAAAAGTAGAAGTGGCTTATGAGGGCCGCTTCAAGCTGGTCAAAATCAACTCTGACAACGAACAACAACTGGCCCAAGCGTTTGGCATCAAGAGCATTCCGACGTGCGTCTTGCTGAAAAACGGCCAACCGGTGGATGGCTTCATGGGCGCATTGCCCGAAGGTCAGATCAAGCAGTTCCTTGACAAACACTTGCCCGCCGCCGAAGCATTAGAGGCCCAAGAGGCCGCAGCAGAAGCACAACAGCATCTGGCAGCTGGCGATGCGGACAGCGCGCGTGCCGCGCTCGAACAAGCGCTGGCCACCGACCCCGGCAACGACGATGCGCGCTTTGATTTGGTCAAACTGCTGATTGGTCAGGGTGAGTTGGCCGAGGCTGCCGCTTTGCTGGCCCCGGCCATGAGCCGCATTCCGGTGCCCTTGCGCTTTGAAGCCCAAACCCAATGGCTCAATGCCCTCGAATTTGTCACCCACGACCCGCGCGGCCAATGGGATTTGGCGAAGTTTGATGAACTCATTGGCCAAAACAAACGCGACTTTGAAACCCGTTTTGCCAAAAGCCGCTTGCTGATTGCCGTGGGCCAATGGGAAGCGGCCATGGACGAGTTGCTGGAAATCATCATGCGCGACAAAAAATGGGATGACGAAGCCCCGCGCAAAACTTTTGTGGCGCTGTTGGAGCTGATGACGCCGCCCAAACCCAAGACGCAGGATGCCTCAGGCAAATCGGCCGGTGGCATTGAGTTGATGGGCAAAGCCGCACAACCCGAAGACCCTTTGCTGGCGATGATCTCGAGCTATCGGCGCAAGCTGAGCATGGCCTTGAACTGAGCCTGTGCTCAGTGGGTGGGGCCAGCTTGGCGCTCGATGTCGCGTCGCATTCTTTGCAACAACCCCATCGAGATCAGCACCTCGCCCACGACAAACATCGGGCCCACCAAGAGCCCGACCACATCGTCCACAAAGGCGGGTTTGCGGCCCTCGAGATAGTGGCCCACAAACTGGAACAACCAGCCGATCACAAACAATGCCACACCGCACTGCCACACCGGCAAGCCCAAGGCGGCTGACAGGTCGGGGACTTGGTGGGCCAGGGCAATCAAAGCGGCATTGACCAACGTGGTGGCCAGCCCCAGCAACAGATCGCCGCGTGTCAGGTACCACACACTGGTCAAGGCCCACGCTATCCAAGCCAACGAAACGGTATGGCCTTCGATGACCCAAGTGGGCTCGAGCAGCAGCACGCCAATAGACAAGAAAATCAAGGGGATGCCCACCAAATGGGTGGCAATGTTGCGGCGATCTCGGTGGTAATGCGCGTACTGCACCATCAAAAAGGTGGCAGGTCGAAACAGAGTCATGCGGTTCTCCGGACACAGTGTGGGCAGTGGCCAGACGCACACTGAACCTCGGCCAGTTTTCTGGCAAAAGCCGCATTTTGGAGAAGTCTGCCGCCCCGTCAAGGGTGTTTTCCAGCATCAGCGGCAGGGGCCGTGCCAGCCCAAACCGGGCTTACCCGATCAGGCGCTGCATGGCCTCTTGGTATTTGGCTGCGGTTTTCTGGATCACTTCCTGCGGCAGCCGAGGGGCGGGTGGGGTCTTGTCCCAGGGCTTGCCATTGACTTCGGCAGACTCCAGCCAATCGCGCAAAAACTGCTTGTCGTAGCTGGGCGGGTTGGCCCCTTCCACATAACTTTGGGCCGGCCAATAACGCGATGAATCGGGCGTCAAGACCTCGTCCATCAAGACCAAGGTGCCATCGGCGTCGAGACCAAACTCAAACTTGGTGTCGGCAATGATGATGCCCTTGGTGGCGGCAATGTCGCGCGCCGCTTTGTAAAGCTGGATGCTGATGTGGCGGATGCGCGTGGCCAGATCGGCGCCGATCATCTGCACGGTTTGCTCGAAGGTGATGTTTTCATCGTGCTCGCCCACCGCTGCTTTGGCCGCCGGGGTGTAAATGGGCTCGGGCAAGGGGCTGGCGTTTTTCAAGCCGGCGGGCAACGGCACACCACAGACCGCTTGGTTTTCTTGGTATTCCTTCCACCCACTGCCGGCCAAATAGCCGCGCACCACAGCCTCAACCGGAATGGGCTTGAGGCGCTTGACCAACATCGAGCGGCCCTGCACTTGCGCCCGCTCGTCGGCCGACACCACGCTCTCAGGCGCTTCTCCAGTCAGGTGGTTGGGGCAAATGTTCAAGCCCTTGGGGCCGAGTTGCTCAAACCAAAACAACGCCATTTGTGTCAGCAACACCCCTTTGCCAGGAATCGGCTCACCCATGATCACATCGAAGGCGCTGATGCGGTCAGAGGCCACCATCAAGATGCGGTCATCTCCGACGGCGTAGTTGTCACGCACCTTGCCACGGGCCAAAAGGGGCAAGGAATTCAGGGCTGAAGTGTGAAGCGCAGAAGTCATGAAGCAAACAGTCCATCAAGAAAAAGGCCCGTTGAACAGGCAACGGGCCATTCGAGTCAATTATCGCAGGCCCTGCAACAAGGGCTTTGCTCAGCAGGCTGCGGCTAAGCCTGAAAAATCAGCGCACGACTTGCTCCAATTCGCCTCGGGCATATTGGCCGGCCACCACTTGCAGGCTATGTCCCTTGATCTTGGGGGCTTGGCCCTCGCAACCGAACTCGAGGTAACGCTGTTTGCACAGTTGTTTGGCCGCTTCACGGGCCGGCTTGAGCCATTCACGGGCATCAAATTTGTCGGGGTTTTCAACCAAGAACTTGCGCACCGCCGCGGTCATGGCCAAACGAATGTCGGTGTCGATGTTGATTTTGCGCACGCCAAACTTGATGGCTTCTTGAATCTCTTCCACCGGCACGCCGTAGGTTTGCTTCATCTGTCCGCCATATTGGTTGATCATGGCCAACAGCTCTTGCGGCACGCTGGACGAGCCGTGCATCACCAAATGGGTGTTGGGAATGCGAGCGTTGATTTCTTTGACGCGGCTGATGGCCAAAATGTCACCGGTGGGCTTGCGGCTGAATTTGTAGGCGCCATGGCTGGTGCCAATGGCAATGGCCAAGGCGTCAAGCCCGGTGGCTTTGACGAACTGAGCGGCTTCTTCTGGGTCGGTCAGCATTTGGCTGTGGTCGAGTTTGCCCACGGCGCCAATGCCGTCTTCTTCGCCGGCCTCACCGGTTTCCAGATTGCCCAGGCAACCCAGTTCACCTTCGACCGAAACGCCTTGCAGGTGGGCCATCTCGACCACGCGGCGGGTCACATCGACGTTGTAGGCAAAGTCGGCGGGGGTCTTGCCGTCTTCCAGCAAAGAGCCGTCCATCATGACCGACGAAAAACCCAGATTGATGGCGCCTTGGCACACCGCCGGGCTTTGCCCGTGGTCTTGGTGCATGACCAAGGGAATGTGCGGCCACTGCTCAGTGGCGGCCTGAATCAGGTGCTTGATGAAGGGCTCGCCGGCGTATTTGCGGGCCCCGGCACTGGCTTGCAAAATAACCGGGGCGCCCACTTCGTCGGCGGCGGTCATGACGGCCTGGACCTGCTCCAGGTTGTTGACGTTGAAAGCTGGAATGCCGTAGCCATTGACGGCGGCATGGTCCAGCAGCTCGCGCATTGAAACGAGTGCCATGGTGATTTCTCGGGAAGTTAAAAATTCGGGCGAACCGGTATGTAACCGGTTGGTAACTGGTCAGAATTTTATCGCTTGCGGACTGACGCCTGCCTGAATATTTCTGGCCCCCAGAAGCGCCGAAGGGGCCCCGCGGGGCCCATTCTGACAGACTTAAATCAAGCGACTTTGCAAATCTTGAGCATGTTGGTGCCGCCGGGTGAGCCCATGGGCTCGCCGCAGGTGATGGCGTAAACATCACCGGTGCTCACGATGTTGCGCTTTTTCAGGTGCGCTTCCGCATCCAACAACGCCGTGTCGCGGTCAGCGCTGGTGTCCATCAGCAAGGGGCGCACGTTGCGGAACAAGGCCATTTTGCGTTGCGAGGCCAGCTTGGTGGTCAGCGCATAAATTGGGATGTGCACACGGTGACGGCTCATCCACAAGGCGGTTGAGCCCGACTCGGTCATGGCCACAATGGCTTTGGCGCCCAAATGGTGGGCCGTGAACAAGGCGCCCATGGCGATCGATTGGTCGATGCGGCTGAAGGTTTGGCCTTTGAAATCGGCATCGAGTGCGGGGTCTTCAGCGCCCTCAGCGGCCAAGCAAATTTTGGCCATTTCTTCCACGGTTTCGAGGGGGTATTTGCCAGCAGCGGTTTCGGCGCTCAGCATCACGGCATCGGTGCCGTCCAGCACGGCGTTGGCCACGTCGGAAACCTCGGCGCGGGTGGGCACTGGGTTGGTGATCATGCTTTCCATCATCTGGGTGGCGGTGATGACAACTTTGTCGTGCACCTTGGCCAGCTTGATCATGCGTTTTTGCAAAGCGGGCACAGCGGCGTTGCCCACTTCAACGGCCAAATCGCCACGCGCCACCATGATGCCGTCGCTGGCTTTCAAAATGGCTTCCAAGTGAGGAATGGCTTCAGCGCGCTCGATTTTGGCAATCAGGCCGGCCTTGTGACCGTATTCCGCGCCCGCCACGTTGCACAACTGGCGCGCCATTTCCATGTCGGTGGCGTTTTTAGGAAAGCTCACCGCCACATAGTCGGCATGCAAACTCATGGCGGTTTTGATGTCGTCCATGTCTTTGGCCGTGAGGGCCGGGGCGGTCAGGCCGCCGCCTTGTTTGTTGATGCCTTTGTTGTTGGAGAGTTCGCCACCCAACTTGACGGTGGTGTGCACCTGCTCACCCTTGACGGCGTTCACGGTCAGCACAATCAGGCCGTCATTGAGCAGCAACACATCGCCGGCTTTGACATCGCGCGGCAGCTCTTTGTAGTCCAAGCCCACGCCCTGCAGGTCGCCCAACTCGGTGCGCGAGGCGTCCAAAATGAAGGGCATGCCGGGTTCGAGCATGACTTTGCCCTCGGCAAACTTGCCCACCCGAATCTTGGGGCCCTGCAAGTCGGCCATGATGGCCACTTCGCGACCGGCCCGTTGCGAGGCTTCGCGCACCAAACGGGCGCGCTCCACATGGTCTTGCGCCTTGCCGTGGCTGAAGTTCAAGCGAACCACATTGACACCAGCCCGAATCATGGCCTCAAGCAAAGCGGGATCGCTGGAAGCAGGGCCTAAAGTGGCAACAATCTTGGTGGCGCGACGGGGCATTGTGGAATCTCCATGTAATTTGGTTTCAATTTTCACACGAAATTGGTTACAAGGCAGGTTCTTTCGGCGACAAGCGCCCGTCCTGTCATCTCCCTGTCAAGTCGCTGAATTAAGCTGAATGGCCTCGTGGGATGGCATTCACCTTTGGATGTCCCATGAATTGATCTTGGTCAGCCCACGGTGTCCGATGGGCGACTAAACTTGAGGCCAAGCGAATACCCCCAAGCGATATGACTGCATTGCACACCCCGACCGAACACCAGCCGATTGGCTTGGACCAGCCCCTGCCGCACCGCAAAACCCTGCGTGAGTGGCTGATTCCTTTGTCTGACCGCAGCACTTTCAGAGCCTTTGTGTTGCTGATCGTGGACTACGCCCTGTTCTTCTCGTTGATTGCCGGCACCATCGCCTTAGAGTCCGTCTGGCTCAAGGTGTTGTGCGCCTTGGCCGCCGGTTTTGTGATTGGCCGTTTGTTCATCATCGGCCACGATGCCTGCCACCAAAGCCTGACGCCCCACCGCGAACTGAACAAAGTGTTGGGCCGCATTGCCTTTTTGCCTTCGCTCACACCCTACAGCTTGTGGGACACCGGCCACAACGTGGTGCACCACGGCTACACCAACCTCAAGGGCGTCGATTTTGTTTGGACACCCCTCACCGCCGCTGAGTTTGAAGCCCTGTCGCCGATGCAGCGTTTGCTGGAGCGCGCCTACCGCAGCGGCTGGGCCCCAGGCCTGTACTACATGATTGAGATTTGGTGGAAGCGCGAGTTCTTCCCGAACAAAACCCACATGCCCACGCGCCGCCCCATCTTCTTCAAGGACAGCCTGTTGGTGACGGTTTTTGGGGTGTTGTGGATTGCCGCCATCGTTGCCGCAGCCGTGCTCACTGAGCAGTCGGTGGGCTTGTCGTTGTTGTTGGGTTTTGCTGTGCCCTTCTTCTTTTGGAACAGCATGATCGGCTTTGTGGTGTATGTGCACCACACCCACGTGAAGGTGTCTTGGCACGACAACAAAGCCGCTTGGACCAAGGCGGCGCCTTTTGTCTCGACCACCGTGCACCTGACTTTCCCCTTCAAGATTGGCGCGATGATGCACCACATCATGGAGCACACCGCGCACCATGTGGACATGAGCATTCCGCTGTATCGCCTGAAACAAGCCCAAGCCAAACTGGAAGAAATGCTGCCCGGCCGCATCATCGTGCAGCCGTTTTCTTGGAAGTGGTATTTCGAGACCGCCAAGAACTGCAAGATGTACGACTTCACACGCGAGTGCTGGACCGACTTCAAAGGCAACATGACCAGCCCCGTGCGCGCCAACTTGCCGCCCGCAGCGCAAACCTGATCAACCCATTGACCTGAACACCAAGCTTAAAAAGCAAGCCTCAAATGCACGTCTGAACATCGCGTGCTTGAACCAAAAAACCCCGCGTGGCGGGGTTTTTTGTTGGGCGCTGAAAGCCTATTCAACAGGCGACCCGCTGGGGTCACCCGCTCTGCGCTGGCTTAGCCTGCGGCGCGCTTGGCCAAAATCTCAAAAGCAGGCAAAGTCTTGCCCTCCAAGATTTCGAGGAAAGCACCGCCACCCGTCGAGATGTAACCAACCTGCTTTTCGATGCCGTATTTGGCAATCGCGGCCAATGTGTCGCCGCCGCCGGCAATGCTGAATGCGCTGGACTCGGCAATGGCATGGGCAATCACCTTGGTGCCGTTTTCGAAAGGTGCAAATTCAAACACGCCCACCGGGCCGTTCCAAACAATCGTGCCGGCTTTCTTGAGTTGGGCCGCCAGCTGGGCCGCGGTCTCTGGGCCAATGTCCAAAATCAGGTCGTCGTCGGCCACCTCGGTGGCCTTCTTCACGGTGGCCACCGCGTCGGCAGCAAAGGTCTTGGCCACCACCACATCGGTGGGAATCGGCACCTCAGCGCCGCGCGCTTTCATGGCCTCGATCACGGCTTTGGCTTCGCCCACCAAATCGGCCTCGGCCAGGCTTTTGCCAATCTTCAGGCCCGCCGCCAACATGAAGGTGTTGGCAATGCCGCCGCCCACGATCAATTGGTCCACGTTTTGCGACAAGCTCTTCAAGATGGTCAGCTTGGTGCTGACCTTGCTGCCCGCCACAATGGCCGCCAGCGGGCGCTTGGGGTTGGCCAAGGCCTTGCCAATGGCGTCGATCTCGGCCGCCAACAAGGGGCCTGCGCAAGCGATGGGCGCAAACTGGGCAATGCCATAGGTGGTGCCCTCAGCGCGGTGGGCGGTGCCAAAAGCATCGTTGACAAAAATGTCGCACAGCGCGGCCATCTTGCGGGCCAGTGCTTCGTCGTTCTTTTTCTCGCCTTTGTTGACGCGGCAGTTTTCCAGCAACACCACTTGGCCGGGGGCCACTTGCACGCCATCCACCCAGTTGGAGACCAGCGGCACTTCACGGCCCAGCAACTCGCCCAAACGCTTGGCCACGGGGGCCAGTGAGTCTTCGGGCTTGAACTCACCCTCGGTGGGGCGACCCAAGTGGCTGGTCACCATGACGGCGGCGCCTGCGGCCAACGCCATCTGAATGCAAGGCACGCTGGCGCGCACGCGGGTGTCTTCGGTGATGCTGCCGTCGTCGGCCTGTGGCACGTTCAGGTCGGCACGGATGAAAACGCGTTGGCCAGCGGCTTGGCCATGGGCACACAGGTCAGAAAAACGGATGACGTTCATGATGGGACTCGGTAAATGAAAGAACTGCTGGTGATTTTAAAAGCCCACGCCGGTCGCCTCAGCCCATGCGCCAGGTACGAACCCGGAACAACGCCCCACAGCGCACGCAAGTCGCGCTTTACCAGCCCAAGCCGAGGTGCAAAGGCAAATAAACCGCCATGCCAGCGATGATGGTGAACAGCACATCGCGTCGCCAAAAATACACAGCAGCACCGACCCCGGCCGAAAACAAGCGTGCATCTTGCCAAGTGCGGATCCACTCGCCTTGCACGGTGACGATCTCGGGCACCACCACTGCCGACAAAGCCGCAATGGGGGCGTATTGCAACCCGCGCTGCGCCCAGTGCGGCAAATGCCAGCTTTTGCTCGAGATAAAAAAGAAACTGCGCGTGAGCACCGTCACCAGCGCCAGCCCAACAATAACGGCCAAGGTCCAAAAATCAGTTCCGCCCCAACTCATGCTGCGGCTCCTGGCGCTGGGCGCAGTTTTTCGACCGTCAAGCACAAGATGACGGCCACCGCAATCGCCACCACGATGTTGAGCTTGAGGGGCAAGCTGTAAGCCACCACCGCCGCCACGCCAGCCACCACGGCCGACAAGATGCGCATGCGCGAGCTGGCCAACGAGCACTGAATGCCAAGCAAACACAAGATGCCCGCAAAGCCCAAGCCCCAGCTGGGCGGAATGAAGTTGGCCAAGGCGATGCCCACAAAACTGGCCACGATCCAAGACAACCAATTCAAGAAATCATTGCCGGCCAAATAAGCTTCTTGCTCATGCCGCTCGGCGTCGTTTTGCCCGGGGTGAACAAATTTGCGCGTGAACAGCACATAGCTGATGTCGGCCGTAAGGTAAGCGTGAAACATGCGCTGCCAACGCGGCAAGTGCATCAAGTAAGGCCTCAGGTGCAGGCTGAACACGACAAAGCGCAAGTTGACGCAAAAGCCGGTGGCCAAGATCACCCAAGCCGGCGCACCCGCCACGATCAAGGGGATGGCGGCCAGCTGCGAACTGCCGGCAAACACCAGCAACGTCATGGCACTGGCCTCGAACACGCTCATGCCCGACTTGACCATGGCCACGCCGGTCATGAGGCCCCAAGCCGCAATGCCAGGGGCTTGCGGTGACACCTCGCGCATGCCCTGTACAAATGCCGGATGGCGGTACAGGCGTGACAAAAAAAACATCAAGCCCCCACCAAGCGTTGCCCGGCTTGCAGGGGGCAACCCCGCAAAAAGTCTGCCGCGTCCAGGCGTTTGCCTCCGGGGCGTTGCAACTGTGTGAGACACAACTGGCCCTGGCCACACGCCACGCGAACGCCCGAAGCATCGGCGCTGATGACCGTGCCCGGCTCGGTTGGCGTGCCCAAAGGCTCGGCTTCGGCGCGCCAAAGTTTCAGCGTTTCGGTGCCCGTGGCCAGTGTGAGCGGCACCGTCATGCCCGGGAAAGGGTCAAACGCGCGAATGCGGCGGGCCAGCACATCGGCGGACAGAGTCCAGTCCAAAGCGGCTTCGGTTTTTTCGATCTTGTGGGCATAAGTCACGCCCTCGGCCGGTTGCTTTTGGTGAGGCAATGCATTCAAAGTGGCCAAGGCCTGCACGATCGCCTCACCCCCCAGCGCGGCCAGCCGGTCGTGCAGCAGCGCCGTGGTGTCGTGCGGCAAGATGGCTTCGTGGCGCACCCACAGCATGTCGCCCGTGTCCAGGCCCGCGTCCATTTGCATGATGGTGATGCCGGTCTGGCTGTCCCCCGCCTCGATGGCGCGGTGAATGGGCGCAGCCCCGCGCCAGCGCGGCAACAGCGAAGCATGGATGTTGAGGCACCCCAAACGGGGCAAGTCCAAGGTCCACTGCGGCAAGATCAAGCCATAAGCGGCCACGATCATGGCATCGGCCTGTGCCGCCAACAGCGCTTCTCGCGCAGCCGTGGCGTCTTCGGGAAATTTGCCGTCCAAGCGCAAACTGCGCGGCTGGGCCACGGGCACTTGGTGCGTCAATGCCCATTGCTTGACGGGTGACGGTTGCAGTTTCATGCCGCGTCCGGCAGGGCGGTCGGGCTGGGTCAAGACCAAAACAATTTCGTGCCCCGCCGCGTGCAGCGCCGCCATGGCGACTTGGGCAAATTCGGGCGTGCCCGCAAAGATCAAACGCATCCTGAGTTCAGCGTTCAGCGCTCGGCTTTTTGGGCTTTGACCAACTTGGTCTTGATGCGCCCTTGCTTGAGTGGCGACAGGTATTCAACGAACACTTTGCCCTTCAGGTGGTCCAACTCGTGCTGAATGCAAACCGCCAACAAACCTTCGGCTTCGATGACTTGCGGTTGGCCTTTGCGGTCGAGTGCCGAGACCTTGACCGCGGTGGCGCGCTCCACGCCATCGTAGATGCCGGGCACGGACAAACAACCTTCATCGCCTTTGACGCGCTCATCGCCCATCCAAGTGATTTCGGGGTTGATCAACACCATGGGCTGGTTGCGCTCTTCAGAAACATCGATTACCACCAAACGCTCGTGCATGTCAATTTGGGTGGCGGCCAAGCCGATGCCGTGGGCGTCGTACATGGTCTCCAACATGTCATCAATCAGGGTTTGGATGCGGTCATCCACGGCAGCGATGGGCTTGGCCACCTTGTGCAGGCGGGCATCGGGATAACAAAGAATGGAAAGCAGGGCCATGGCAGCAGAACGGTAAAGAATTCAGGGCTGTATTGTCCCTAATTTCCAATGCGCTTGCCGAGACAGGCCCGCGCTGCGGACCACCCCGGCCTCAACGGCCAGCAGTGCAGGCCGAAAAGAGGTCCAGCTCAGGCTTGGCCAAACTGGTTTTGACCTGATTCAAGCTCAACATCGAGTGGAACAAATGGTCGTGCGAGAGCGGCTTGGCGCTTTGCGCTTGCAGACAAGACATGTTCCAGCCGCGCTGCTTTTGCAGTGGCTTGGACAACCACACCAGCATCGGCACTTGAATTTGCACTTTGGGCGCAATGCTGTAGGGCATGCCATGCAAATAGATGCCGTTTTCACCCAAAGACTCACCGTGATCCGACAGGTACATCAACGCAGTGGGACGGGCTTGTTTTTGCAGCCACTGCACGGTTTTGGCGACAAAGTGATCGGTGTACAAAATCGAGTTGTCGTAGGCATTCACGATGTGCTCGGGCGGGCAGTTTTGCAAGGCATGGCTGCTGCACTCGGGCAAAAACTGCTTCATGGCAGCGGGTGAGCGCTTGTAATACGCCGGGCCGTGGCTGCCCATTTGGTGCAACACCACCACCGTGCCTTTGGCGCGCCTGGCCGGGTCTAAGGTGGCCAGTTGCTTAGGCAACTCGTGCAGCATGATCTCATCCAGACACTCACCGGTGCTGCAAAACTCGGGCACCTTCAGCGCCGTGGTGGTGGTGTTGGACACACGGTCACAAACCCCTTTGCAGCCCGATTGGTTGTCAATCCAAAGCACCGCCAAACCCGCACGTTGCAACACATCGAGCAAGCCTTCAAAGCGTTGGTTGCTGGCCTCATAAGCCGTTTTGCCCAAATGTGAAAACATGCACGGCACCGAGGCTTGGGTGCTGGTGCCACATGACGTGACGTTGGAAAAATAAGTCAGATCGCCCTGCGCTTGCAGTTTTCTCAGCTGTGGCGTGGTCTCGCGGGCATACCCGCCCAAACCAAAGTTGGCTGCTCGCGCGGTTTCGCCCAACACCAGCACCATCAATGGTGCGTTGCTTTCTGCTGTGGCATTGCCGGTCCATTGCGCGTCTTCTCCCAGCGTTTGCAGTGGCTGAGAGGCCAAGCTCGCTTTGTCCACAAACAAATGGGCAATCGCATACACGCTGTTGAAGGGGTTGATCATGTAGCGCAAATGTTTGTGCGTGCGGGTGAGCGAGGCGATGTCTTGAAACGCCGCCCAAAACATGCCCACCCCCACCAACAAAGCCAGCACCGACACCGCCAACTGCCGCCCAATGAGGGTCAGCGTCTTGACCTTGCGAACAGGCTGCACCCACAACCACAGCCCCGGCAGAATGACACCCACCGCGAAGGTGGCCAACATGTTCCAGGACAACAGGTCACGCACCTCGCGCACATCGGTTTGCACCACGTTGGCCAACATGCTGGGGTCGATGACCACGCCATAGGTCACCATGAAATAACTGCTGGAGGTGACCGTGATCAGCATCACCACGGCAGCCGGCTTGAGCCAACGCGGCCACACCCACCAGCACAAAAACCAGAGCAACAGGCACACCAAAATCAGCCACAAACTGCCCATGGTGCTGAGCGCGCGCAGACCTTGGGTTTCAGGCAGTCTCCAAATGGCCAGCCAAAACGGCAAGTTGCCCACGGTACCGATCCAAAGGGACAACACCGCCAACAAAGAAATGGGGTGCCAGGCGGAGCGCGCAATTAAAAACTTCATGGAGGCCGTCAAAAGGTAAGGTGGACTAGCTGCAAATGGGCTCGATTCTAGACACCGCAGATGAACGCCGACTGAGCCAACCGGTAAAGTCATGACAAAAAATCGGTGCACTCGCGCCCTCAGGCGCAAACCCCATTACATTCGGGGCAAATGTTTCCACACTGCGCCTCATGACCCCCGCACCTGCCTATTTCACTTGGGGCGACCTCCGTCCCGCCCATCGCTTGGGGCTGTTCAGCAGCCTGGCTTTCATCGCGTTAATGGCGTGGGATTTTTCTGGTCTCGACCTGTTGGTGGTGCATGCCTTTGCCGACGGCAGCGGTTTTTTTGCGCGCGGCAATTGGTGGCTGGACCAGATCCTGCATTTGAGAGCCAAGCAATTCGCCATCGTGGTGTATTTGGCTTTGCTGGTCATGGTCTGGTGGCCGCAGTCCTTCTTGCGTCAGCTCACCCGGCTGCAACGCGCAGAAATCATGGTGGGCATCACCTTGAGTCTCATCACCATCAGCACGTTAAAGCAGTTCAGCCTGACCAGTTGCCCATGGGATTTGCAGGCGTTTGGTGGCCCTGCGGCGTATGTGTCGCACTGGCGTTGGGGCGTGCTCGATGGCGGCTCGGGCCGCTGTTTTCCCGGAGGACACGTGTCATCGGCGCTGGCATTTTTGGCCTTGACTTTGCCTTGGCTGGCTTCCGACTTGGCACCACAGCGGCGCATGGGGCAACGCATCTTGCTCGGGGTGGTGTTTTGTGGCGTGGTGTTGGGCACCACCCAAACCTTGCGCGGTGCACATTACCCCAGCCACACTTTCTGGACCGGTTTCATTTGCTGGGGCGTGGCCGTGTTGAACCATTTGGTTTTTTCAGAAGTATTCAAACGCCAGCGCCGCAAGGCCTGAATCGCCCCATTGGCAGGGCGCGGCATTTCACCCACAATGCCCTGACAGACAGCCACACAGGCTGCACAGGGAGAAATAAATGCTGAACACACCCGACGCGTTGGGCGCGTGGTTGCGCCTTGCGCTCACCCCCGGCGTGGGGCCCGATGCCGCGAGGCGACTGTTGGCGGCATTTGGCCCGCCCGAGGCCATCTTCAAACAATCCGAAGAGGCGTTGCGGCAATGTGTCTCTGCATTGCAAGCCCAAGCCTTGTGCGCTCTGCCTGCGGGTTGGGCTGAAATAAACGACACCACATGGCGTTGGCTGCAAGAAACGCCTGAACCTGGCGTTCAGCGTGCGGTGGTGACTTTGGCAGATGCCGACTACCCGGCTGCATTGCTGAACATTGCAGACCCACCGCTGATGCTCTATGCCATGGGCCAAACACACGCGTTGGCCCAACTGCAAGCCACGCACACCATCGCCATGGTGGGCAGCCGCAACCCGACCCCGCAAGGGCAAATCAATGCGCGCGACTTTGCGCGCAACCTGAGTGCGAGTGGGCTGACCATTGTCTCGGGGCTGGCACTGGGCATCGATGGTGCTGCGCACGAAGGCGCGCTGTTGGGAGCCGCCGCGTACCATGCAGCACCGCCCCAACTGCCCACTGTGGCGGTGGTGGGCACCGGGCTAGACCGGGTGTACCCACGCCAACACCGCGATCTGGCGCACCAAATTGCCCAGCAAGGTTTGATCCTCAGCGAATACCCACTGGGCACGCCGCCTTTGCGAGCGAATTTTCCAAAACGCAATCGCCTGATTTCGGGTTTGTCACAAGCCACGCTGGTGGTCGAGGCCGCACTGCCCTCGGGCTCGCTCATCACGGCCAAACAGGCCCTCGAGCAAGGCCGCGATGTGCTGGCTATTCCCGGCTCAATTCATGCCACGCAATCCAAGGGCTGCCACTGGCTGATCAAGCAAGGCGCCAAATTGGTGGAGTCGGCGCAAGATGTTTTAGAAGAGTTGCAACTGCCGGTGTGGCCACAACCCGAAAGAGGGCAAACCACCGAAGGCCAAACCGCAGAGGGACAAGCCACTGACGCCGCATTCACCGCCGTGCCGAGCAACCCCGATGAGGCGACGTTGCTGAGTGCCTTGGGCCACGACCCCGTGAGCCTCGATGCGCTGCAAGCCCGTTGCGGCTGGAACACCGCCATGCTGCAAGCCCAGTTGATGGAGTTGGAGCTGATGGGGCAAGTACACCGATTGCCGGGGGGCCTTTTTCAGCGCCTCAGCAGGGCCTGACGCATGGTGAGCGAATCGCATGACGCGGTATTGCATCATCAAGGCGATGCCTAAGCCACCAAAAGCCATTTAAAAAAAAGGGCGCCCAGTGGGCGCCCTTTTTCTGGGGGTGAGATGCGGGCCGTGGTTAGACCACAGCACCCGAATTCTCATCGCCCGGATCGTTGTCTTTCTTGATCGGCTTGATCAGGTCTTCGCGCTCAATGCCCAACCACATCGCGATGGCGGCAGCCACAAACACCGAGGAGTAAATGCCGAACAAAATGCCGATGGTCAGTGCCATCGCAAAGTAGTGCAGTGTCTCGCCACCGAACAACAACATCGACAACACCATGATCTGGGTCGAGCCGTGCGTGATGATGGTTCGGCTGATGGTTGAGGTGATCGCGTTGTCGATGATCTCGACCGTGTTCATCTTGCGATAACGGCGGAAGTTTTCACGGATACGGTCAAAAATCACCACCGATTCGTTGACCGAATAACCCAACACCGCCAGCACCGCGGCCAGCACGGCCAGCGAAAACTCCCACTGGAAAAAGGCAAAGAAGCCCAAGATGATGATGACGTCGTGCAAGTTGGCAACGATGGCCGAGACCGCAAACTTCCACTCGAAGCGCACGGCCAAATAAATCATGATGCCCAGCACCACAAAGCCCAAAGCCTTGAGGCCGTCTTCGGCCAGTTCGTCACCCACTTGAGGTCCCACAAACTCGGTGCGACGCAACGTGACATCGGGGCTGTCAGCCTTCAGTGCCGTCAACACTTTTTCACTTTGCTGCGCCGAGCTGACGCCCTTTTGCGCGGGCAAACGGATCATCACATCGCGTGCCGAACCAAAGTTTTGCACCTGCACTTCCGAGAAGCCCAGCGTGGCCACGGTGCTGCGCACTTTTTGCACATCTGCTGGCTGGCTGTAGCTGACTTCCATCAGCGTGCCGCCCGTGAACTCAACCGACAGGTGCAAGCCGCGTGTGAACAAAAAGAACACCGCCAATGCAAACGTGATGAAGGAAATGGCGTTGAAGATCAACGCATGCTTCATGAACGGGATGTCTTTTCTGATTTTGAATAATTCCATGATCCGCTCCGCTTAGTCGGCTTTCACCGCAGTGTCAGCATCAGGCCGCCAAACGGTGCCAATCGATACCGATTTGAGTTTCTTCTGGCCGCCATACCAGAGGTTGACCAAGCCGCGCGAGAAGAACACGGCCGAGAACATGCTCGTCAAAATGCCGATGCAGTGCACCACAGCAAAGCCGCGCACCGGGCCTGAGCCAAAGGCCAGCAAGGCCACGCCGGCAATCAGGGTGGTGATGTTGGAATCAAAAATGGTGGCCCATGCACGGTCGTAACCCGCATGAATGGCCGCTTGCGGACTGACCCCGTTGCGCAGTTCTTCACGCACGCGCTCATTGATCAGCACGTTTGAGTCAATCGCCATGCCCAGCGCCAGCGCCATCGCGGCCATGCCGGGCAAGGTCAAGGTGGCTTGTAGCATGGACAAAATCGCCACCAAGAACAGCAAGTTCACGCCCAGCGCAATGCCCGAGAACAGCCCAAACATCGCGTAATAAATTGCCATGAAAACCACGATGACCAAGAAGCCCCAGGTCACGCTGTTGAAGCCCTTGGCAATGTTTTCTGCACCCAGGCTGGGGCCAATGGTGCGCTCTTCGATGATCTCCATCGGCGCGGCCAAAGAGCCAGCGCGCAACAACAACGCCGTGTCGTTGGCTTCGACGGTGGTCATGCGGCCTGAAATTTGCACACGTCCGCCACCGATCTCGGCGCGAATGACTGGCGCGGTCACCACTTCGCCCTTGCCTTTTTCAAACAAGATAATGGCCATGCGCTTGCCAACGTTGTCACGCGTCACATCTTTGAAAATGCGCGCGCCTTTGGCGTCGAGTGTCAGGTTAACCACCGGCTCTTGGGTTTGGCTGTCAAAGCCAGCCTGTGCATCGGTCAGGTTGTCGCCGGTCAAAACCACTTGTTTCTTGACGATCAAGGGACGGCCATCGCGCTCCAAATAACGCTCGGCGCCAAATGGCACCACGCCGCCTGCTTGCTCTGCGGCACGGGCTTCGGTGCTTTCGTCCACCATGCGCACTTCCAGCGTCGCGGTGCGGCCCAAAATATCTTTGGCTTTGGCCGTGTCTTGCACACCGGGCAACTGCACCACGATGCGGTCGAGACCTTGCTGCTGAATCACAGGCTCAGCCACGCCCAGCTCGTTGATGCGGTTGTGCAAGGTGGTGATGTTTTGCTTCAAGGCCTGCTCTTGCACTTTGCGAGAAGCTTCGGG